>Ga0126371_10000434_pt1 | contig 34121 bp, 48 predicted proteins | sample PanSoiMetaPlot_4_FD_110145 | JGI IMG/M metagenome (GOLD analysis project Ga0126371, IMG submission 110145) | Tropical forest soil microbial communities from Panama - MetaG Plot_4 | ecosystem: Environmental > Terrestrial > Soil > Tropical forest > Bulk soil | place: Panama | collected 2016-02-17 | reverse complement strand
GTCCTGCGAAAAGTTCGTCCTTCGTGATTTGTTGGTCGGCGGCTTACATTCCACCGAAGGTTTCATGTTGTGGCGGCATTGGCTCTCCGCCCTGATCGCCCATCGCGCCCTGGTCCCCCATTCCCCCGTTCATCATCGCGTCCAGCGACTCGTGCGGGTCGCCTTCGTGGGGTTCATGCGTCCCATCCTCGTGAACGGTGTGCGAATGTGCCTCCATGCCGTCGTGGTGAGTGATGTGGTGGGCATCGCCGCCGCTCAGATGGTGGCCGATGTGGGCCATCAAATGCTTGTGATCCGGGTGGTGGGTCTCCTCGCCGCCGTGCATTTGCGACGTGTGGCTCCCGTCCGCGTGGTGGGTGATGGTGCTCGTACCCTCTTCTCCGCCATCATGTTCGTCCGGCTTATGCTCGCCGTCCACGGACCCTGACGGCTTCTTCGCCTCCCGTCCCTTCTGCTCATCCGGCGCTTTCGACATTCGCCCCAGACCCTTCTTCATCTCTTCAGCCATTTCACGCCTCCTGATCCTTTAGAACTTCACTGTTGGGCCGTTCCTGCATCTGTTCCCACTGCGCGTTGTTCAGGCGCTCGTTCAGCCGGCGCAACTGCGGACCCGACATGGGCCGTTCGGTCTCAGTCTGCGCTACCTTCCCGCGCCCCGTCAATGACTTTTCCTTCAGCCGGTCGAGGAGATGGGTGTAATTCGCCTCCGCCACCGCAAGGCTCACGTTCAATGCCTCAAGCATGTTGTCATAAATCTTCCGCTCGTTCTTGCGCTGGATGAGCAGAACCGCGAGGAGCCCGAGGAGGATGAGAATCGTAATCGCGTCAATCATCGGAAACTCCCCTTTCGGCTGTGTCTTCCTTCATGCCGCCCGAGAACCATCTTCTTGAACTGAATCGCCATCTCCGTCATACTACGCCCGGACTGCTCCATTTCAAGTCTTTTCTCCGCCATTTGCACCGGCACGGGAGTCACACGCGCCCTCAGCACACTCTTCACACCGTACCGCAGCATGTCCAGCACGTCGTCCGCCTTGGTCGGGAGCTTGATGATGTCCTCGTGCTTCCCTGCGTGGATGTCGTCGCGGATGGCCATGGGGATTGACTCGATGATGTCCTGACATTGGGAGGAGATGAAGAGGAGCGGTGTGGCGAGGGAGTATCCGCCGCTATCGTCCGCGTCGTAATCCTCACTCGTCCGTGTCGGATTCATCTTCCCATCCAGCACGTCGGATGTCTTCTTCATCATGGCGTACAGGTAGCGCCACCCGCCGACCCGCGCGTTGTCGGCCTGCTCGGGAGAGGGGAACGTGACGGTCAATTCCTTCGCTCCCTGCGCCATGGTCTCCGGCCTCAGCAACTCCCGCGTAATCTCCTCCGCGACGGAATGCCCTTTGCTATCCTTCTCCCATGCGTCCACGGAGAGGAAGTAGCGGTTCAGAGTGCGGCATTCGTCCACCGTGGTTAGCTTTCGAGCTCGGCGTACTAGCTCTCCAGGCTCAACTTCAGCTTCCACCAAATTGCGATATACAACGACTACGGTTACTGCTTCTGGGATCGCTACTCCGAACACTTCCTGAAATAACTTCGGACTCACCTTCCCCGTCACGAACCACCCCACCGCCGCATGATGCACAAACCCATCATCGTGCGCCATCCAACGCGCCCACCAACTCTGCACGAGATTGACTTCCTGTTGCGCCGTGAGGATCAGTTTCGATTCGTCCCAGACTCCGGCGAAGTATTGACCAGCGAAGCTATCGAAGCTGCCAAGAAGGTGACCAGCGCGTAGGCTAGGCGGTAGAGCATTGAGTTTCTGCCCCTCGGCGGTGCGATGAATAAAGAGATGAAAACGGCAGCAGACATAGCCAGATTCCCGATCACCGCTATCGCCCGCAGGGCACGGTTCACTCGATTTGACGCCATCGGGGAGTGCATAGAACTCCTTTGGAGTAAGCCCGCACGATTCGAACCACACGTAATTGTCCCAACCGAACAAGTGAGTAAAGTTGTAATTGCTCGGATTCTCATTCCCGTTGTATCTCCGCTGGTGGAAGATGCGCCTTAGGAATTCCGTGCCAATTCCGCCCGGATTGAAGAACAATCCCAGCTTGCAATCATTCATCGGGGCGCCGGGCCAGCGGCACGCGGAGCGCATGATGGTCAGCTCGTGCTCGGTGAACTGTTCCGCTTGATCCACGAACACGTCATACCATTCCGGCCCCCACATTCCTTGGTCCACAGCGGCTTTGTTTTCGTAGTAGCGGAAGCAGAGGCGGGATTTATTGGGTAAGCGGAATTCGTTATCCGTCGCCCGCCAGTAGGGAATGAGATCCGGAAACTCGCTGAAGTACTTCTGAATGTGATTTTCGTTTACGTCTTTGTAGGTGCGACGGACGATGACGCCAGGTGTGCCGGGGCGTTGCATTCGACGGTCCAGCATGATGCGGCGCAATCCGCCACTTTTCCCGCCGGCACGCGCACCACCTCCGCCGATCCACGTGGCGACATCGGGGCCGGTGCGGTAGATGAGTTGTCCGAGCGAGAACTGTTTCGGTTGTAGTATCAGCGAGACTTCGCGCGGTGATTGGGCCACGCATTACCTGCACAGGTAGAGTGAACCTGTCGTGGGAGCCACGCTGAAAGAGCACCGAACGAAAGGGCCGACGCAATCGAATACCACAGCAGCGCCGGCGGCTGCCGTGACGGATGCAGTCAATGGAACATAATTCGCGTTCGCATCCACGGCGGCCACTTGAACGGTCGCCGTTTGATTAGTGTTGTTCACCAGAGTGAGTTTCGAAGTCGTACTCGGCTGCCCTGCAACGCTCACCTGGATTGTCGCCGTGATTCCGCTGTCCGTCGCCGCGTTGTTCACCAACGGCACAACGTTCCCTAGGCTGAGGAAGACAGGCGAATGTGCTGGATATGCGGGCATTTTTACTTGGACTCCTCTTCCAGAATCGACTTCACTACGAATTGCATCGGGCCGCCATCTTCGCCGGTGAACTCTTTGCGGTCTTTCCAGAACTTGCTCTTACGGTTCTTCAGCCAGAAAATTGCAGCGGTATCGGAGCCTGTCTTAGCTCTTTCGAACAAAGCACTTGCAACTTCTGCGTCGGCGTTTTCCTTGCCCTCTTTTATGGCGACAAGAAACTCAGGATAGCGGCGCTTCCAATTGTTGATTGTAGTTTCGCTAACATCAAAGGATTCAGCAAGTTCCGCGTCAGTGTAGCCGAGAAGACAAAGCTTCTGCGCGCGCGCAACAAACTCAGGTTGAAACTCGCTTGGTCGTCCCGTCTCCATAACTGCTGAAAAGGTTACACCAATGTGTCAAGTGGGGATAGTTCAAACAGGTTATATTTTGTTCTTGACATCCATTGGGAAGAGGCGTAATGTTGTGATTGTTGGAGGGAATGAGAAGATGGCACTCACACCTAAGGTTGGATTGAGATTCAATCACCGCCGCGTTCTGAGCACGGAGCCCTTCGACGGCAAGACTCCCCAGATCTACCAGATCACAAAGATCGCGTGTGGATGGGTTTACTACCGCCCTGTGTACGCCGCAGGGCTGACAGAAGAGCGTTTGGGTGCTTCTGATTGCTGTGCGGTTGATGTATTCGACACGTATGCCGCACCAGCAGCTGTAGCAGCCTAAGTACATACATGCACCTGAGAAAGAGAGGAAACACAATGACGCTGACAATCGAACAGTTACACGCGGTCGAACTTTGGGCGGAGATTCATGGACGCAACTGGAAATCGGCTCTCCGTGAAGCATGGATGTCTGGCGACTACAGCGGCTTTGAGCGTTCTAACGTACTGCAATGTCTACGAAATACCCTTGGCCCATCATGGCTAGTCCGGTTCCGTCTATCGGAGGTAAGGGCATGATCCGCACAATCAAGGTCATCTTCTGTGAGGAAGACCACGGAACGGGGGACCGCACATTTCCTGACCTGATGGATCTTGACTCGCGCATGTTTATCGACGGTGCACCGACGGCAGCAGAACTCCGAAAGCTAGCCAAGCAACACGGGTGGACTCGTCACCAAGGAGCGGACTATTGCGATTCCTGTAGCGCGGCGATGAATGATCCGCTGAACGCCTAACCCCTCAACCGCAACACCAACCGAAAGCCGCTTACCGGCGGTTATGGAGATGAAAATGGCAACCAAACGCTACAACGGACATCGCAGCTACAACGCTTGGAACGTGGCGCTATGGATCGGCAATGACGAAGGGCTGTATAGGCTAGCTCTTGACTGCCTGAACCGTACGAACCGCAACGCAGCGGGCAACCGCCAAGCCGCTCTGGATTTCATTGCACAAGTAGGGACCGATAAGACACCAGACGGTGCGCCGTGGGGCTTCCAAAACGTGCGCTCTGCCCTGCTTGGACTCATCGAATAGCCCTCTGCCGCGCCGTCTCCACGGCGTTTAGAGCGTGGGAGTTGGTAACTCTCCGGTGGGGTACGCAAGCCCCACCAAAAGGAATCAAAGATGCCATTCACGCCAGAGCGTTACAAGCTTTACAGGCAATCCGAAGAAGGCAAGGCGACAATCCGCCGATATGAAGACTCGGAGCGCGGCAAGGCAAGGCGCGACAGATACCGGCTGTCAGAACGTGGACGCGAGATGGACCGTGCGAGTCGTGTAACGCGGACTGAGCGCAACAAGGCGATTATTGCCGCTGCTAAAGATGTACCGTGCGCCGATTGCGGTAATAGGTTCCCCAAGGTTTGCATGGACTTCCACCACGTCAAGTTCCCTAAACGGTTCACGATTGGATGGAGACGCTGCACACCACGGGCTCTAGTTGCTGAAATCGCTAAGTGCGTTGTGATCTGTGCTTGTTGCCACAGATTGAGACATGAACGGTAAGCCAGGGCCGGTACGTAACCCGGCACATGCACCTGAGAAATGAAGGAGATAGAGAGATGAGCCAGACACAGGAAGTTCGTGGAGTCCAGACGGCAGTTGCAGCCCATGATGGCGAGATCAGCGTAATTTATCGCGGAACGCAGGTTGTGAAGGTGACGCCCAAGGAAATCGTGCTCAACACAGGCGGGTGGATGTCCAACACCACCAAGTTGCGGATGAACCAGGCAAGTAATCAATTCGGTCTGGGGTATCAGGTTTATCAGCGTGATTTTCGCTGGTATGTGAAGTCAGGATTTGCCGAGCCGGATGTTGAGTTTGGTGGCGGGCATGGGCACACACATACCATCTTGCGCTAAAGGAGTCTTCCCTATGCAATTCACACCGATAGCGGCGCTCGGAAGGCGAGGTTTCATCACTTTTGCCACCCAAGACGCCGCTGAAGCGTATTTGATCGCCCTGCCGCGCCCCTACAGTGGAAGAACCACAACGACGCCAACCGGATGGGCCGTCTCGTATCGATTCACGGAGGAATCATGCAATTCACACTGACGATTGAACTTGGGAATGATGAACTACTCACTGGCGACAGGCGCGAGTTGATCGCCAAGGCTCTCAGCCGCGTTGCATCCGATATGCGCTACGACCGCATCTACAAGCGCGGAATTGAGCTTGGACGAACTGGCGAGATCGAGGTACTCGAGAAGGTCGGCTCATGGCAAGTACGAGAGACGCCATCAGTGCCTCCACACGGCGAAGGGGAAGCTCCAACCCCCAAACAGCAGGCTCAACAACGCCACGAGACAAATAAGCGCGAATACGACCCGGATGGCGACGGCGAACGGGGGCGGGACGGGGATCAGGGAGAGGATCCACCAGATGACCCACAGGATGAGCCCGAGGATGATGAGCGAAATCAGCAGGGAAATCAGTGCCGGCATTTTGTACCTCGGAAGGAGCTGGAGTTTATGACGTTTGAAGAATTAGCAAAGATGTTCCATTTTCTCAAGTTTCTCGTGCCATCGCTCGCGGTGGTTTGGGTGGTGACAATGGCGATTCTGGCGCGAAAGGGGGTGATTCGATGAAATTCGCACAATGGCTCTCGGACCGGCGCGAGATGGTGGTTCTTCCGCTCGGCATCCTGGTGTGGGGAATGGTGGCGCTGGCGACAGGCGTGGCTTACTTCGTGAACCGGTAATTTTATGTCGTAATCCGCCTTTACCCGATTATCCGATTCTTTTCACGAAAACTTCTAGAGAGGCCTAAACCCACACTTTAGGCCTCTCTTATAGTCTTTATATTTTCTTTAGATAAATAAGATAAATCGGGTATATATAACATTCCATTAGTCGAAGTCATACCCGATTGTCATACCCGTACCTCATTCCATTCGACCGAAAGTTCGAGCGCACCCAATTCTCGCCACGGCTTACCCGAACGTGGCGTCTTACGAGTCGGGTAAAGTTTGTCCCGGTGTTCAGGTGTTAGGTCTATTTTGTTGTCGGAATACAAAGGCGGGACCTGACGGCGTAGCAATGCGCTGAAACGCTTGGGCAGGCACTTTGTGTGTTTGTTCTGTGTACAGAATAGAGTGTAGAGTTCACGCGCTGTGGCGCAGGTCCAAGCTTCGGCATCCCCTTTGAGAATCGCTCCAGGAGAGTCCAGAAGCTCATTCAGCCAGCATTCCACATCATCTAGGTTCGCAACAATCATCGCCTTGCGTGCATTGGACTGGGGAGCTGCTGCGCCGGGATTGAAGCGGTGGGGAGTTGACGAGGTAGGATCTCCCCCAACAATGGGCTTTGTGAGGTCGATTTCGTGTTCCAAGTAGTGGCGAATTGCCTCGGCGCCGCCATTGTTGAACCACGGCTCGAATTGATCGCGGTAGAGATCAGCGGGGTATTTCTGATCCCCAAGGTTGTGCACGAAGAATCGCCGGTCGTTGGAGTCGAGGTAGAAAGCGTCGGGATGGTTGGAGGTGAAGTAGTAGTTGAGACAGTCGCGGAGTTCGAATTGCGCTTTGTACTTCACGTTTACGTAATTGACTTGTTGAGTAATCATGGCCTTTAGCCTGTCGGCATATTTGGCGCTGGAGGCTCCTTTGATCTCCTCGCCCATTACGAATTGCTTGCCAACTGCCCAGAAATTGAAGGGATTGTGCAGGGTGGCTTCGTCGAGTTGGGCGTAGTTGTGCTGGCCGTAGATGGCGCTCATAATGCGCCCAAGCATGGACTTGCCCGTTGCGGTTTGTTCGGACCAGAACACGGTTGCGGTATGGAGCTTCGTGCCGGGGTGTTGGAGCGGATACGCCAGCCATGCGAGGAACCAGTCTTGGTACGTGGGATCAGTGGTGAAGACGCGCTGAAGGTAATCGAGCCAGAGTGTAATGTCGCCCTTTTTGGCTTTCACCTTCGACGGCATCCATGTGTTGAGGTTACCGCCCGTGAAGCGCGGCTGCCCTGGTTCGTATACGAGCTGGTAGGCTGTGCGCCGGCCGCTCCAGCGTATCCACTTCGACGCTACGGGGAGCCCTTCAGCCTTGCGCGTAGATTCAAGGGAGTTGGCGAATACAGTTGGCGGGTAGATGTCGAGAAAGGGGCGAGAATCGGTGGGAATGCGCACGATCTGCGCGATCTGCTCCACAAAGCAGTAGGAACTGTTGAGTTTTTCAAACGCGATGTTGAGGGAGACGGGCATCTCCGTCACAGGGACGGTCTTCTTACCTTTTGGCGTTACTTGTTGTGCTGTGGTATCGTTTGCCATATAGAGGCTCCTTTGGGCCTTTCTGGTTGGGAGACCGGAGACATGAGACCCCACGCGGCAAACGTGGGGTTTTCCTTTTACGCAGAGTTGGGGTGGGAATTCATCCCGCCATTATATGTCCGATTTCGCTCTCCGCTTCCGCTGATATTCGCGGTTGTACTTGCGGATGGCATCTCGATACTCAAGCGAGCGTTTACGGATTGCGGCCTCGCGGCGGCGGATGGCGAGATACTTCTTTTTGCACTTGCGGCACATTAATTTCGGATAGGCGCTCGCGCAGTGCCAGGTTGGTTTGCGTCCCATGTTCCCACGGTACGCGCGGTGGCAGCCTGAGTCAAGGATGAAAAATAATTGAATTTAGTGCTTGACACATTCCGCACGGGAAGCGTACCGTCATTCTCACTGGAGGATGTTATGTACGTGATTGTGAGAGATGATGCCGCTACTGGGATCGCACTGCTGAAAGTGACTGTTGCGGCAAACATGGCTGACGCCGTGACGTTACTGAGCGCGAGTAAGTTGGAGTTCCCGCGCCTCGAATCGCGCATCATGAAACTCGTGGAGCTGGATGTGCACGAGCAGTTGCAGGGATCGTTGCGAATTACGGAGGTGAAAAATGCGTAGCGCGAAGGCGCAGTGCATGGGGTGTGGCTGGCACGCGATGGCATCCACGGAAACCGATGTCGTCGCGATGGCGAAGGAGCATCAGCAGGCAGTGGCGCATACGGTGCGAATCATGGTGCCGGAAGGATGGTTCGGGTGGTGTTCGTGCGATATGTACTCCCTGCCTGAATTGACGGAGCGGGAGCGCAATGCGCGGGAGAGAATGGCGCGGAGTTGGAATATCCCGCACGGATTCAATGGCGATTAGGACGCACAAGTTCTGCACGGGGTGTCATGCGTGGCTGCGGAATATCGGGCCATTTCGGAAGGTGAAGTATCCATTCAAACAATGTGAAGAGTGCAGGAGGAAGAAGCGCGATGCAAAAGAGCGTAGAGGAGATGACGCAAGAAGAGTTGATGGACAGGGTGGAGGAGCTGGAGGCGGATCTTGAGGAGGAGCGTCGGGTGAATGCGGAAATGCACCAGCGCCTGCTCGACGCCGCCGATGTGATGGCCTGCACTTGCCGCATTCACAACACCCCTTACGCGAAGAGCGAATGGATCAGAAGGGGGACAGTTCATGCCCAAACCTTTGTTTCGTAAGGCTCCTCTGCGCGCGCAGTTAGAAGCGCGAATAATTGATCTCTTTATCAATCAAAAGAGTTCACGCCAGATTGCGAGCGAGCTGAGTATAGGCTCTAGCTATGTAGCACGCATTTTGAAGGAAAACGGACTATCTCGCACGATATCCGAAGCTAATCGTATTCGGCAGCCTCCGCGTTCCAAGCACTGGAGATCATCTCGGCAAGCAGCACGCAAAACATACGAACGGCACTACGGAGTGAAATTAGCTCGCGATCAACACGTGCATCATATCGATCACGACTTCACCAACAATGACATTTCCAATCTGACTCTAATGGATGCGCGCGAACACGGATTGCATCACAGTCCCGCAAATCCTATCCCTCGGCACCTGCGGCCAGGTCGGCGTGAGTACATGAAGAAGTATCTGAAGGAGTATTACAAGCGCCATGCAAAAACCTGCTGAATGTTCGCAGTGTCCTTTAGAAAAGATCGGGAGTGGATTCACGGAGGTGGAGATTGGAAAGCGATATGACAATACGCGATTATTGCTCGTTGGCGAGGCGTCTGGTGAAGCCGAAGCGCGTGAGTCGCTCCCTTTCCGCCCGTATGCTCAATCAGGCAGTCTCCTCGCTGATGCGATGCGCGAGGTTCACATCGATAGAGCTGAAGTGGCAATTACCAACGTCGTCCGCTGCCGCCCCCCGAAAGACTGGCTCGAAGGTGCCCCCTGGCAGTACCACGCCGTCTCCCAGTGCACCACCAACTACCTGACAAAAGTTATAGCTGACTTGAACCCCGCCGCGATTGTAGCGTTAGGCGGGACGGCCTTCCGCACCCTCGCATCTCCGCCGAAAGGAAAATATGGAACTCTTGACTACGCCCGTGGATATGTCCATGCCGGTGCTGGAGCTGCAACCGGCAGACTCGTGGTTCCTACTTATCATCCTGCATTCCTGCGTCGCGGCGCGGCCCACCTCACGCCTCTGCTACAGCGCGATCTCCGACGAGGATTTCTTCTCGCAAGTGGAAGACTCGTTAGAGGGAGACATTTCGCGGTTCAATTAGGGGAGATGGATTTGCGTTATCAAACCGCCCCCACGATTGACGAAGCCTGGAGGTGGGCGGATGCGATAGACCCTGAATTGAAACTAAGTTACGACCTTGAAACTCCCCTCAGTACCCGCAGCGACGAGGAAGAACGCACCCGATTTACAGAACGGGATATCAAGCTGGTGCAGTTCACTCAAAGGCGTGGGGAAGGAATTGCGCTCCCATGGCGGGAGGAGTTCGTGGATGTGGCAAAGGCGATCTTCAGCCGAGCCCCAAAGAAAGTTGGCTATAACTGCTGGAACTTCGATGATGAAGTGCTGACGGTCAATGGAGTGGATGTCGGCGTGACGGACGACGCGATGGTGAAGTTCTCGACGTATTGGAGCGATCTTCCGAAGAATTTGCAGACTGCCGCCCAGATGTGCGGATTCCCGTACGCCTGGAAGGCTATTGGCGAGGATGATCTGCCGCTTTACGGGTGCTTTGATACAGACGCGGCGCTGTGTGTTGATGATCACATGGACAAGGTGTTGAGCAATGAACTTATTGGATAGCTACCAAATTTACTTCCGCGACATCCACCCCATCCTGCGCGATATGAGCGCGCGTGGGATTCCCATCGACGCAGGGAAACGGGAGGAGTTACGTACGCTGCTGGAGCGGGAATCACTGCGCGTAGATGCGGAGATTCGACTCCTGGTGCCGGCGGAGGTGCTGAGCACCAAGCAGAAACACGGGCTGAAACGAACGCCGAAAGACACCACGGGGATGGTCCAAATCGAAGTCGTAATCGAAAAGGAGGAGAAATGTTCATGCTTGAAGGCGGCCCGTCCCACGTGTGCCGTCTGTGCGGGTTCCGGCATGATTCCGGCGGGGAGTGTAGTTACGCGCTGGGCGCTGCCAGTGGAGTTCAATCCCAATTCCCAAAAGCAGGTGCTGAAGTTCATGCGGTTTCACAGGCACCCGGTGCCGAAACATTCCAAGCGGCAGGATGCGCAGGGGGAGGCGGCGGAGACGACGGAAGTCAAGGAACTAGAGAGGCTGTTTCAGACGACCAAGCACCCTATCTATCCTCTTCTAATCCAACGGCGGCAACTGACAAAGGTCGAGGGCACCTACGTTGACGGCTACAAGCCTCATGCCGACGGTAAGATTCACACCACATATGGTTTCGGCACCGCAACGTGGCAGCTAACGAGCAAAGCACCAAATGTGCAGAACTCTCCTGCACGAGGGAAGACTGAGTTTCAGGAAGCATTGGTTGAGGCATTCAATCGTACGCTTGTATCATCTCCCGGCCATACCCTCGTCAACTTCGACTATAAGAGCTTTCATGCGCAGACGACAGCGTGTGAGGCGGGGCTGCCGGAATACTTGAGGCTAGCGAGGATCGATCTTCATTCCTTCACTACATGCCACTTCATCAAACACCCCGAACGGCACAATCTGCTGAGGATGAGCGATGGGGATTTGAAAGCGTTCTTCAAGGAACTGAAGGGTGAATCGCGCGTATGGACGAACGGCCTGACCTTTCTAAAGATTCGTAATGGCAAGACGAAATCAGCGGGGTTAGGAATCGGCTTTGGAATGCGTGGGAAGAAGATGTATCAGCTTTACAAAGAGGATTTCGAGTCTCAGCGTGAGGCGGAAGGGTTATGGGATCTCATTATGCGCGAATTGTTTCCTGGCTTGCTGAAATGGCAGGACGAAGTGAAGCAGAGGGCGCATGAGGATAAGCGTTTGGTTTCGCGTTTCGGGGCTATTCGACACTTCTTCGATGTTATCCGATGGGATAGAAAGCAGCAGAAGATGGTAGGTGGGGAGCAAGGTGAGGCGGCAATTGCCTTCCTTCCAGCAAGCAATGCGTTTGGGATGATCCGGGATGGGATGTTGAGATTGGATGCGGCGGGATATTTGGAAAGATATCGCATCATCAACACGACGCACGACTCGTTGAAGTTCGACTGCCCGGATGAGCTGGTGGAGGAGTGCCGCGCTAATGTACCACCGATCATGGAGACGCCCTGCCCGCTGATGGTCTATCCAGGCGTGACCGGGCTGGAGGGATTGAGTGTCGAGGTTGAGCATCAGGTGGGGAAGAATAATTTCGATCTGCATTGACTTTTAGTCGTATATAGCTGTAGCATACGACCAATGAAAGTGATGACCATTTATATGAGTGACGGCACTCCGCTGCTGATATCGCCACAGGATTATGATCAGGTGGCCAGGGTGCGGTGGTTCCCTTCGGGAGCTATGCGACATGCGGCAGGAAGGCCGAACGGCAAGAAGGGCGGTTGTGTGTATCTGGCGCGATTCATTATGAATCCGCCCGAGGGAATGGTGGTGGATCACATTGATCGCAATCCCCATAACAACCAACGTTCCAATTTGCGCGTATGCACACGCTCACAGAACCAGCAGAATCGGGCGGCTCAGACCAATAGTTCCAGCGGCTTCAAGGGCGTGTTTTGGCACGCTATCGGCAAGAAGTGGATGGCCTCTATCGGACACGAAGGGAAGGCTATTTATCTTGGGCTTCATTCAACACCTGAGCAGGCAGCGAGAGCCTATAACAAGATGGCGAAGAAGCTGCATGGGAAGTTTGCGGTACTGAACAAACTGTGAAAATAGTTCTTGACATCCACAGCCTGCGGGGTTACATTTTTAGACATCGAATTCAACCTTTGATTGATTGAGAGAAGAGTGATGGAAACTGACAGAAGCCGAATCATAAGCTACCAAAGATGCCCGCGCGAGAGATATCTGGCGTATCACCATTTGGGCACCGGACTCCAGCGCACACGGAAGTCGCTCCCTTTACAATTCGGTTCCGCCTTTCATGAAGGAGCAGAGCATCTCCTTCAGGGGAATGTCGAGGAAGCGATCCTCCGTGCATTCCTCTTTCTCGAACAAGCGCTCAATGGCGGCACGAGTTTCGACGGCGAGCAGCCGGCCAATGTGGAAGCGGCGATGGCATACGGACGCGAGGAGCAGATGGCGCTGGCAGAGGCCCTGCTGCGCGGATGGTGGGCGTACGAAGGGAAAGAGTTCCTGGAGCAGTTTGAGGTGATGGAGGTAGAGCGCGAAGGGCGCGCCGATCTCGCCAACGATCTCACCCTCATGTTCCGCCCCGACGCTCTCGTGCGGGAGAAGGCGAGCGGCGATCTCTTTGTCGTGTCGTGGAAAACTACCGCCGCATTCAGCAAGCGCAACATCGACCAAAGTCGTACCGATATGCAATCGATGAGCGAGATGTTTGGGCTGGAGGCGAACGGGTCGGGGAAGATTGAAGGGATTCTGTACAAGCATGTGGTGAAGGGCCGTCGCAGTCTTGACAAGTTCGACAATCTGTATAAGCAAAACACTCCGCTCATCTATGGCTGGCTGAAGCGCGGCGACACGCCCGAGATGGACGAGTGGAGCTGGGCTTACGAGTGGGAGAAGGAGGATGGATCAGGGTCCTCGCGTCTCGGAAAGGGATGGCGGAAAGTCCCCATCTGGCGCGAGTACGAAGGCGGGGTGAAAGCGTGGATCGATGACCTCCACCATCAGCGCGTTTTTCCCCGTCATCTTTCGGCACTCGCGAGTGTGTTCCCGGTGCAGACGCCGGTGGAGAGACGGGTGGATGAGGTGGAGAGCTGGCGCACGCAAGTCGTGCAGCAAGAGCTTGAGATTGCGGACAAGTTGGAAGTGCTCCGTCCGTACCTTCTTGTTGGCGATCCGCCAAAGGAGTTGCTGGATAGGTTGTTTCCGCAATATACGCACTCATGCCATTCCTTTCTGGGGTGCGCGTTCTTGGATTCGTGCTGGAACGGTGCTCCTGCACAGCCTGGCGATTTATACCAAATCCGTTTGAGTAACCACCCCGAGCATGGAGACGACAATGATTGACGATGCTGATTTGAAAGAAGCGCAGGGAGCGTACCGCGACGAAGAGTATGAGAAATGGCTCGACGAGCGGGCGGAGGAGTGGGCCATTATGGATGAGATTGAAACGGCTGAGAGAGCGAGAAGGGAAGAGGTGGAGTTCTGATGGCGACGTTTGAAAACAATGGGAAGCCCTTGTTCGAATTTGAAGACCGCGGGCATGATACGCCGTGTTGGATTTGGAAGAAGTCGAAGCTGACTCCCAACGGTTATGCCAAGGTGTGGCACAACGGAAAGAAGATGTATGCACATCGTTGGCTGTACGAGATGCTGAACGGTCCGATACCTCCGAACATGGAGATGGATCATCTATGCCGCCAGCGCGATTGCGTGCGTCCGAATCACGTAGAACCTGTCACTAAGTTCGTGAACATTCATCGCGGGGCCGCACCTAAGATTCGCAACGAACAGTTGCGAGAAATTGTTGACTTGCGTGCATATGGCTTCAGCGGCCCTGAGATCGGCGCGTTCTATTCATGTCACAAGACAGCCGTGTATCAGGCGGAACGGCGCGCAAAGGGGATCGCATGTCACTAGGAAAGACATCGCTAATTGTTTACGGAGCTTCCGATAGCGGCAAGTCAACGCAGGCTCGCTACGTTGCTGAGCACGTTTACAAAATGACTGGAAAGAAGACTAGGCTCATTGCTCTAGATCGCGGCTCTCTTTGGTCCCCCAGTCAAGATCTTGTCGATGCGGGAATCATAGTGCCCTTAGAGTTTCCGACAGGACATGAGTACAATCCATTCGCTGTGATGAGGAAGCTACGGCGTGGCGAGTTCCCAGTAGATGGGATCATAAATCTTCCTACGCGTATTGAAGAGAAGGGCGTCGTGCGCTATCAGACGAATACCAAATGGAGACCATGGTCTCCAGAAGACGAAGCGGAAATCGGCGCCATCGTAATCGACTCCCTCAGCTCCTACGCCACCGCCTTCATGTCCGATGTAAAGCAGAAGAATCAGCGGTCAGGAGATCCCGCCGCCGCTCCCCGTCTGGAGGACGGCGAGCAAATGGGCACCAACACCATGAATCACTACGCGGATTGTCACACGGAGATTTTGGATCTGCTGCAATCGTTCCAATCGCTCCCTGTTCACATCACTATGTTCACCGCGCTAGAGGGGAAGGGCGAGGATGACGATTCCGGCATCAAGCGCACGGCGCTCGGGCCGGAGACGATTGGGAAGGCGATCAATGGGAAGTTGCCATCGCGCGTCAACCATTGCTTCCATCTCGTGGCCGAGGGAGCTGGAAAGGATAAGAAGATCAAGGCGTGGTACAACAAGCACCCCTCCGAGATTCCGAAGATCGAATGGCCGAGTAAGGTCACGCTCCCGCCGGCGCAGTTGAAGGATCTGTGGGCGAAGTGGCCCAACGGATATATCCCGCTTTCACTGGAAGCGGGAATCGGGGAATTTCTTGAGTTCCTCAGAAAGGAGAAGTGATGGCAGAGAGCGCAACAAAGAAGTCCAACGGAACGAATCGCGTGACGCTGGTGTTTTCGGGCGATGACAAGGCGTTGTACGAGAAGTTGAGCGCGGCGGCGAAAGCGGCCCGCAGGGACCTCGATCAGCAAATCCTGCTGGAACTGGGCACTGTGGTCGCACCATAGGCACCACGACGTTCGGCAAACGTTTTACCAACCCAATGAAAGCGAGAGAAGACTATGGCAGTTGAGATCACGTATGACGAGAGTTACCTGAGTTCACTGGAGGAGCAGGACGAGGAAATTGGCGCGCCGGGGGAATTTGACCCCGATGCGGAATATAACCGTCCCGCCCCGCCAATCCCCGACGGAACGTACCAGATGAAATTCTCCAACGGCGGAGTGTTTCACGAGGGGAACCGGGTGCCATACCGCATGGCCCAGTGGAAGAACGAGACGAGGCCGCACGCGGAGATTGCGGTGAAGGGGATCATCATCGCTCCTGACAACCCGAGGATCGACGGAAAGTTCGTCTTCACCGGGATGCCGTTGACCACCAAGCCGGACGTGGACCGCAACAATCAGTCCGCCGTCGGCGCGGCGTTCAAGGCGTTGACGGGGAAACCGATTGCTGGCCTCAAAGCGGTGGAGCACGTCAAGCAATTGGACGAGGTGCTGAAGGGTGAGCCCATCGGCTACGCGCGGGTGCAGAACATCCTCCGTGACTCCGAGGCGGAGAAGGCCATCGGCGAGGTGGGAGAGTACACCGGGCCGAACCTTCAGAAGCTGACGAAGCGGCCCAAGACGGTGTATGGGCAGAAGAAGATACAGGCTCTCAAAGGCGGCACCAACTCGCAGGGTGAATTCACCGGCGCGGCGGATCATCCCGAGACTGGGAATCGCTGCGCGGCGCGGGCGGAACTCAGCTCGTTCATGCCGTTTGATTACAAGCCGAGTTAGCACAAGGTCTGAAGAGGCGGGAGTTTGGGGCTCCCGCCCACCAGACAGAGGAGTAAGAGCATGAGCGACCTTTTGTTTCACCAACCCGAGGCTGCACAGAAAGAGGTGGAACGTGAGCAGTGAAACGATTGGACGCGATGGTGTGTGGAACCGACTGCCTCCTGAAGTGGCCAAGGCGGTGCGCTCGTGGTGCATCAAGAACGATTACGTTGGCACGGACGGCCATGTTTCCTATGTGTATGGCGAGTGTGCTGAAGCGGCCCTCGCAGCCCGCGCCACTCTCCAGCCCAGCCCTGCGAATGATGTGTACGCGGGCCGCCATTACTACGAGCCATTGGAAGATCACACGTGGCCGACCTATGGAGGGATTCAGCGCGGTCCATCCCCTGTACTCTCGCAGCCCAGCCAGGATGGAAACCAAGTAGGGCGTCTGATCGCCAAGTTTGATGAATGGGCGGTGGTAAATGCAGTGCGCGGAACCGCTGCCGACATAGCCCGTAACGCATGGGTTGCGTGTGCGAAAACAGCGGCCTTACTTGGTTTCAAGCAAGCGCCCGCACCAGACCAAGGGAGAGAACTACTGGAGGAAGCTCGCAACTTACTTGCACTACCCATAACGCAGGGATGGGTGACACGAAAGACTGCGTGGCTCTCAACCTACGCCAAGTACACAGAGGGAGAACGGGAGGGACGGGATGCCTGAGCATTGCTGGCACGAGAAGGCGGCCTATAACCATCATGGGCTTCAGTGTTGTCATTGCGGCGTCCGCTGGTGGGACGGTTTGCAGGTTCAATTGAAGGGGCACGGGCGCTTTGCTCCGAAGAGTCAGGCGCTCCCGCTTCCCAACAAGCCTTGCGCCCCCGACTCGCAACTAGGCAAGCAGGGACGCACTGCCACGGAGAATGATGTGGACTTTGAACTGGTTACATTTTGTAACCAGTTGGAATACCGCGCAACACCTGACGACCCCGCCCCTTCAGCAACGGAAGTAGAAAGTGAGGTGAAGTAGATGGACTTAGCAGAGTTCAGACAGAAAGCGATGATAGCGGCGATGCAAGGATTGCTGGCGAACCCCGCACCTAAAATTGTCGAAATGTCAACCCAGCAGACAGCAGTCCTAGCCATCCGGTGCGCGAACGCCCTTGTTGAAGCCAACATGATCCGACGATCTTAGCGCACCATCAACAGAAGAGACGAAGGAGTAGAGAATGTTTCCGATATTTATCCCAATGTCTACCGGCGGCAGCGGATACGATCCCGACAAGCGCAAGCGCTGTTCCCATTGCGGGCAGGTGTTGTCGTCCGAAAAGGGATTTCGCAAGTGGTGGAGGAATTCATTTATCGGCCAGATTTTAGTCCCAGTTTTAGGGAGCTGCATGGCGGCGCTCTTCATGGTGGGAACGATTGTTCCTTGGATAGGGGATGGCAATGCGTGGGGCGATTCGCTTTTATCGGAAGAGCATCGCACGCTCGCTCAGTGCGTCTGGCTAAACCTGCAATACCTGTGGGACGTAATAGCTCACAAGCTCGTGTAGGCCGCATTTTTCTGATTTCAAAACTCCGTGCGATTCTTATGAACCCGACCCAAATCACGTCATCGAGCTTCCCGCCCCACCCAACGCATCACCTGAAGAGGAGTCCTAGTGATCTCTACCATCCCCCTCGACCGCGCCACACTTTGCATTTCCTGTAACTGCATCACCGAATCTACTGGCGACCGCTGCAACTACTGCGGTAGTCTCGGAATTGTCAACCTATCCCGCTGGCTCAACCGAATGGAGGAACATGAAGAACACCGCAATTTACGTCCTGCTGATGTCGGCGCTTAGCTTATTTGCGCAGACTCCGGCACCACCACCTGCTCCCAAGGCCGATCCTCCCGCCCTCTCCACCTCCGACCGCAAGGCGCTCACCGACATTGCGACCCATGAGCAGGAGCTGCAGAAAGAATTCGCCGCCGACGAAAGCCTGAAGGCGCAGATCATACACGAGTGGGAAGCAGCGCACCCTGGCTGGAAGATCAACACCCAGACCTACGCCGTCGAGAAAGCGAAGGAGACGAAATGAAGCGAGTTCTCTCCCTCCTCCTCTGTCTCGCGTTCCTCGGCTGTACTCATACGACCGCCACGACGGCCCCTGCCGGCGCGATTGCCCCCGGCTACTTCAACACCGCCGATCAGCAGATGGGTCAAGCGCTCGCCGCCGCCGACGCCTTCTACCGGCGCATTCAAGCGAACGTGACCAACGGCACCATGACCCTGACCCCCGCCGAGAGTCATGCAATGAGCGATCTCTACATCGCGCTCAACATGGCGAATGCGACTTATCTCGCCTACCACAATGGCACCGGGTCCGCGGCGACCGCCCAAGCCGATATCAACGCCGTGACGACCAAGCAGCAAGCCGTCGTCGCGCTGGGGGTGAAGTAATGGCCTTCGACTGGAAATCCCTGATCCCCATTTTCGAGACGGCGGGCAACATTGCCGAACTCGCGATCCCCGGTGGCGCGGCGTTCGTTCCCCTGACCCAAGCCGCCGAGTCCGCCCTCACTTCCATCATCGCGAAACTCGGCACCGCCCAGACCACCACCGACATCACCACCGAGGTGATGTCCTTCTACGGTACCGCTGTCGCTGCATTAACTCTGATCCAGCAGAAGGGCGGTCTGGACGCCGCCACCACGGCCAAGATCGAAGGCTACGTCCAAGCGGCCCAAGATGGCATGACCGCATGGCTCAAGGCGCAGAGCGGATACGACCCGAGCGCCTACACGCCGGTCACGCCCATCTCGTGAACGACTGTTGCATGGCGTTCAATTCGCGTTGAAGGGAGAATTGCGGACAAAGTAATCGTAAGAGCAAAGAAAGGCCCACCGCTAGGGTGGGCTTTTCTTTTATCGCGCGGTGGCGTTACGCGATCTGTGTGACTCCGAGGCCCGTTGCGTTGTTCGACGGGGCCGCCCCGATGGTGTAGTTGAAGATGCCACTCAGCGATGCGTTGGTGCCATCGGGGAAGGTGCCCGTGAGGGTTGCGGTGATCGTGCCGGAGGTATCGACGGCGGCCGAAGCCGAAACCGTCACATCCTGCGTGAGCCCGCTGGAGTCCGAGACATCGTTCGCGAACGTGCAGAGGGAGTTGGAATCGCTCCACGCCACCACGAAGCCGGGGTTGGGAGCGGTGCTTCCGCTCGGGGTAAATGCTGCCTGAAGGACAATTCCTGTTGCGCCGGGATCGAACTGTTGCATGTTAGCTCCTATCTGAAGTGAAGTTGCGTTAGGGGGTGTTATGAGCGCGAGGATCTCATAATTGACGGCGAGGGATTCCCTGAGCGTCCACAGAATCTCCCGCAGGAGCCACAATTCCGTGAACTCCGCCGGGTCATCGGGTCGATGGGATGGTGGGTGATGGTGTGACATTGGAAGTCTCCGTTGTGAGGGTGGCCGAGGCCGGAGGCGTTCGCACTGTCTCCTGCGTAGTCGATGAGACGCTGGAACCGGGTGGAAGGTCGCTTGGATCGCGGTGCGTGAGATCCTTCCCCGTCAGCATGGTGGAGGCGATGGCTGCGAGGGAGGAGACAAGTCCCGTTCCCGCCACCAGCGCCGCAATTCTTAGACTGGGATCGCCCCGGCTCTCCGCGAACAGGAAGACCATCAATCCCGTGGAGAGAATGAGGCAGAGAAGCGCGATGCGTTGTGTAGTGACGGTCATAAGGCTCATGGCTTCAAAAACAGGTTACGCTCCGCCTGCCTCCGTTTTGTCAACCCGGGGCTAACAATTCCATTCACATGATTCCAGACGAGGAACTGATTTGCAGCTCCCAGTTTCGATCCCCCGTTCAATAGCTTCCTCAGCGTCGAATCCTCCAAATTCCCCGCCCCGACATTGAACGTGAAGCTCACTAAGGCGTCGAACATATTCTGTGTCAAATCGGCGGTGATGTAGGAGTTCACGGCGTTGTCGGCGATCATCATATCCTGACTCAGCCAGCTTTCCGCCTGCGCCTTCGTGCAGGTCATCCCTTCATGCACTCCCGCCGTGTGTCCGTACCCGATGGTCCAGATGTCGCGCTGGTCCCGGTACGCCGTCGTCTCCAGCCCTTCAAATTGTTCCACCAACTTTGTTGCATTCTCCGAATGTGTCACCCATGCCACCTTTCAATTACGAACTTTATCAACTCGAATATCAGCGCACATGCTCCCGCCACCCCCGCGACATACCCCGTCGCCTTCGCCATCTTCAGCTTGATCCCGTTGATGTCCTCGTCCAGCCCATTACAGCGGTGTTCGATTCTGTCCGCGATCTTGTCCAGTCCCGCCTGGATTGAGTTCGATAACGTCTCCTGCCCGTTGAAGAGACGGTGAATGTCCCCCCGGTTCTGCGCGTGATTCGCTTTCATCGTTGCATCCAATGCGGCTACTGTCCTTTCGAGCCCGTCGAGTTTGGCTTGCATGGCCCCTCCTGCTGCTATGGACATTTGCCCCCCACCCTCCTTTGGAATGCTTCGCGAAATAACTCTAAAACGATGAGCGTGTTGAGGCAACGAGATTCCTACTTTGGAACATTCCCGATATATGTTGTACTTGGCGCGTATGCGCTGTTCCCGACATAGGTGATGGTGACGGGAAGAAAACGGAGGAGGAGCGTCGGGAGCTGCACACTCGCCGTCGCCTTTCCATCGAGCGTAATGGAGTAGATCAGCGAACCCTCGATAATCCAATTCACCTTTCCGGTAATCTTCCCCGACGTGGTGGAGGAAACCGTCGTCTGCACCCCCGTCATGTTGGTGTTGAGGATCTTGGTCGCGAGGGCGATAGAGGTGGGGGCGAGCGTTGGGGGGACGTTGATCTGAATTGTGTTGGATGGCATGGATTCCATCCCTTGCGCCGTCGCCGTAACGTAGTAGGTGTACGAGGCTCCCTGAGTCACGGTGGAGTCCGTGTAGGCCGCCCCCGTCAGTCCTGACGCGATCTGCGTGCCGTCCCGGTAGACATTGGTCGCGGCGTTGGGCGTGGTAGACGGAACCCACGTCAACGACACCGCCTGGAGCGCGAGCAGGAAGAGTGTAGGAGTCAATTGACACTCCCTCCCGAAATCACAACCCCCTGAAGCTGCGTCGGTGCCGCAATGCCCGAAGGAAACACCAGCGCACCCATCGTGCAGGGCGAGGTCTGCGCATTCCCCGCATAATCCGTCGAGGCACAGGGCGTTGTTCCGGCGTGAATGGCGGGACTTCCCGAGGTGATGTTGAAGTTGAAGCTGTCCAGCGTCGTCTCAGGGGGAACTGACCCTGTGGGCTGGCTCACAAAAAGCGGGCTAGTGCAGAGGATGCCATTCACCCCGCACGTATCGCTGGTGTTCACTCCGTTCTCGATATTGTTTTTGGAAACCATGTCCACCGTGCCATCGTCGTTTACAAACAGCCCAGGCGCAACGCCGGGATTGAAGGGACTGACGCTGTACGTGGAGGTAACGCCCCAGAAGATGTTGTTCGTGATGTTGTAGGGCGTTGTGGTGCAAGTCGTTGGGGGCGCGCAGCCAAAGTCGAAGAACGAGGGCTGATAGCCGACAATCGTGTTGTTGGTGAAGTTGACGGTCGCTCCCGTTCCCGCGAAGTAATCGAAGATCGTTCCGGCCGCCCTGCAATACGTGGTGAGATACGACCCTCCCAGCCCCGTTGATAGATCGAAATTCTGGGCAGCGCCGGGAAGTTGCGCTGTCATCCTCATACAGTTGCCGACAATCAGGTTGTTTTCAAACAGGAACGTCGCGCCGGGAGGCTGGCCCCACTTACCATCCTGCCCCATGTTGCCCACCCACAGCGAATTTGTCAGTGAGATGTTGGTGATGGTGGTGTGCGGCCCCATCGCGCCGTCCTTGGCGTTGTAGAGGATCTGACAATGATCGCAGGTAAAGGTGGTCATGGCGGAGTTCTGCCCACTCCACGAATCCCCAAACCCGCCCGTGCCCGAGTCCCATCCCGCCAGTGCCGGAAACTGCGTGTTGACGATGGGATATTGCTCTAAGAATCCCCCGCCAATCAGCGTCAGGTAGCTTTGGTTGATGACCGACTCCGAGTCATTCGGCGTGCCAAAGCCGTCGTCGAAGTTCCATAGAGCGAAGGCGGTGAATCCCAAGATTACGCGGTTGACGGTGATGGTTCCATTGCCTACAGGCCCGCCAATCGCCAACTGCGACAATCCATGAATGTAGACATCCTGCAACTTCCAGTTGGCCACCTGATTTGTAGTCGAGATGCCGTACTTCGCAAAATCATCTGCGGGAGAAGAGATGCTGCATCCCTTCGGATAGACAGGGGTGCCTGCTGTCGAACACGCTCCGTTGTGCGAGGTGATCTCCAGCCCTTCCATGTCCACGTAGTCCAATGAGTCAAACAGGAACACCGGCCCGAGGGCAAAGCCGCCGAAGATTTGCGCGAGGTTGTTGGAGGTGTAAGGGTAAGTCGTGACGGGGGTGCAGGTGTAGCTGCCCGTCGCGCAGGAACCCAGAATCTGCGTGTGATGCGCGGGACTTCCCGAAGGCGGTGGAGGGATGGAACAGCCATGCGTTAGAGGCCCGGCACACCAATAATAGATGGTGCCGTTGTAGACCGAGCCCGTCGCCTGATCGGGTCCAATGCGGCAGTAAGGGGGCGTGGCGTTTTGCTGCGTGATGGCTGGGTTGCAGCCATAGACCACCAGCGTGTCTCCGCCGCCCATCACTTGCGATTCGACTCCATACTGCCCGGTCAGGAAGGTGAAACGGTAGTCGTTGAAGGGGCAGGCTTGGTTGATGGGAGCCACGCCGGGAGCGCCCGAGGTCGCCGTCCATACCGCCGTGCCGTCCGTCGTGGTTCCGCTGGAGGCCCATGCTGGGGCGGAAGTGCCGGCGGTGCCTGCCGTGGTCAGCGTTTGATAGCGTCCATTCGAGTCCACAATCACATAGGCGAAGCTGACGGCGGCGGAGGAGCCGGAAGCGGTGGTGTTCTGGGTCAGGGTGACGGTCGTGCCTGAAATCTTCAGCACCATCGTCCCTGAAGGGATGCCCGTGCCCGTTACTGTCTGGTTGCGAATAATCCCCGTAGCCGAAGCGACGGTGATGGTGTTGCTGCCGCTCGCCCAGGTTGCGGTGGTGGAGGCACCTGTGGACGCAAAGACAATCGACGGCCACCAGAGGTTGGAGGTCAGGCCGGGATACGGCGTGTTCGCGGTGCCATTGCACCCGCCTTTTGGCAGGTCGGTGGAGTAGCGCGTACTGCCATAGGGAGCCACATAATAGGTCTGGAGCGGGCCACGCACGGCAACCGTTAGTGTCTTGGTTGTAGAAGAATCGGTGACGGTGATGGTGCAGTTGGTCGTACCCGCATTCAGGGTGATTGTGGCGGTTGTGTCATTCGTGACCGACTGGCTGACCTTGGAGGCTGTCGCGCAGCCGGAGATTGAGAACGTGGGACTGCTTGTAGTCCATGCGGTGCCTGTGCCATGCAGACTGACCGCAACTCCCGTTTCCCCATTGACGAGAAAGGGATAGTCACTCCAGAACGGAAGATGCACGTTCATATAGAACTGCACACTGTCCGTGGAATCGAGGATATTCAGCGCTCCCGGCGTGCTGGGGGTCGTGATCGAAGCAGTTGCCGTCGTATTGCTGGTGCAGGAGATCGACGAAATGGATGCGCCATAGGTGCTGTTGACGAAGGAGAATGTGGGGCATGTGCTCAGCCACGTCGTTGCGGGGAGACTCCCAGCCGAGTTGAATGTGACGGTGGTGGTTGTGCCTGTAGGGATATTTAGAGGCGTCCCGTTCACAATCGCCGCAGCCTGGGCAAAAAGCGGACAGAGAAGGAAGAGAAGGAGCCTACTTGAACGCAACAACATGCGCCCCCCAGCTTGTTGATCCGGTGAACGTGGCCGTAATCGCGCCCGCCGTGGTCTGCACTTGGTATTCCTGAAGTGACGGAAAGACGCTATTGCCCCCTGCCGTGAACCCCGACCCCGCACCCACTCCTCCGTTATAGGAGGCATACCCAACAATCAAGTCACCATTTGCGGTCGTGGTGACGGAGTTGGAAGCGGGAGCGCCGCTTGTCGCTTTGTTTCCGGCGTCCGTTTGATCGACAGTGATTGGGCCGCCGGTGAACGACCACTCATCTACAGTGATGGCGGGAAAGAACAAACTGCTCCCAGAGTCCGTGCAGGAGATGGTTGTGCCGCCCCCGCCCGTGCTCAACACGTGGTAGCACGAAAACATGAACGTGTTGCCGCCATTGCTGTACTGATAGTTCGTGATGTCGGAGGTAAAGGTTCCGCTGTCCCCGCTCCACGTCAGAGTCAGGGGGCCGCCGTTGGCGTTCGAGAGACAGACTTCCAGAAGATGCCCTGCTCCAATTGCAGACCCGAGTGTGCAGGTCGCGGTTCCCACGCCACCTGAATTCTGGTTCGCGCAGGACTGGATATGCGTAAAGGTCGGGCCACTTGCGGCTCCGGTGTTGGGCTGATAGTGGACGTACTGCCCCGTCAGCGCCAACAGTCCAGCAAGAGTGAAGTGAGCGGTTCGCAGCATCGTTAGTTCGCCTGATTCGTCAACAGTCGTGGAATGGTGAGCGACACATACGCCACGTTCGGCGCAGTCGTTGCAGTGTCGGAGCCGGAGCGGAGAATCTTCACATTCAATGGATGACCCGCCGTGCAACCGGTCATGGTCACGCTGGAGAGTGTTTCGTCATAAGGTGTGTTTGCCGTCGTCACGGTCGTCGCTGTGGCGAAGCTCTGCGCCGTGTTGAAGGAAGGATCGTCGGTCGTAGTCGAGCACGCCGTCGCCATCTGCATGATGATCGTTTGGCCGCTAGTGGTGTTTGCCCCTTGAGTGAAGTGAATCAGCGCATAGACCGTGCCCGAGGAGTCGTAGTCAGCAGGGAGGTTCACTTGGAACTGCGCCGTGTTGGAAGCTGCGTATTGAAGCACGCCGTAGTTGGTGTTGGTGCCCGTGCGGCAGGCGGCGGTTGGCGCTGCGGAAGCAGGAAGACTCCAGCTTGCGCCCGCCGTGACGTTGTTGCAGTTCGCCGCCGGAATGATGTAGTTCATTGGGAAGTCGATGTATGTGGGGTCGGCACCAGAACCGCCCGAGGTAAGGATTTGCTTCGCCGTCCCTGGTCCGACTCCTGCGATAGCATTGCCGTTGCCTTCGTTCACAGCAACCGTGTGCGCCGTCGCCCCGGAGTTCACATTGCCCGTCGCGCCGAGCGCCACCGTCTGCCCGTTGTACGTCACTGAGGAGTTAGCAAGATCAGCATTCGCAACCGTCGAGACGGAGAGCGCCGACACTCCACTGACATTCGCCGCGACATGCAACACGCCCGCGCTGGCGTTGGTCGCCGTGGGCACCTGCCACGCAAACGCCGTGACGGAGGCGGAAGGTGCGCCAAGAAGTGAGAAGTCGCCGGCAGTCAGTGTTGGATTCGTGGTATTCGACGCGAGAGAGAGGATGCCAGCCTTGCCAGAGGCAGGAGCGGAGGTCAGCGGGCCAGCGGAGGCTGTAATTCCTCCCGTACCCGCATAGGTTAGTGTGCCAGCCGTCGTTGCCCCATCGTCAAGGTTCGCATCGCTGCTGACGGCTGTACCCGTAGCTGCGTACCAAGCGATGTGATTTGCCGTGCCGCTGTTGACGGTTCCCGAGCCGGAAATTGTGTTACATCCAAAGCCCGTGCCGGATGTCCACGTTAGGGCGCTGGACCCCGTGGAGCAGGACGGCATGGCGAGCCCCGAAGGCGTGGTTGCGGTCAACGCTCCTAGCACCGTGTTCGCTGTCTGGGTGGCGAGGTTGGCGTTGTTGATGTTGCCCGCGATCTCAAACTTTTCATTGCCCGTGGCTGGGTTCGAAGGCGTGACAGTGAGGCCCGTAGTGTTGACGGTGGAGGTGATGAAGTTCAGCGCGGTCTGCGACGTGTTGTTGACTCCGTTCGTCTGGAGAGTGATGCCCGCGATGTTATTGCAGCCAAATCCGGTTCCCGTTGTCCACGTCAAGGCACTCGCCCCCGTAGAGCACGAAGGCATCGCCAAGCCGCTAGGCGTTGTAGCCGTGACCGCGCCAAGTACTGTGTTCGCGCTGAGGGTAGGAAGTTGCGTCAGGGATGCCTGTCCGCTGAGATCGCTGAAGGCGGGCTGAGTCTGGGTGAAAAGGCCCGTGGTGGAAGTGTAAGAGTTCAGCCATTGATGTGAAACCGGAGTGATGGTGATGGGGAGTTGGGGACACCCTGTTCCACCCGTTTGGCACAATCCCGAGAGCGCCACTCCGCCGAGGGTGGAGGCATTCACCACGCCTGAGCCGGAATAGGTGATGGTGGCTCCCGTCCCCACGGTCATTGTCGCGGTCGTGTTGGTGCCGGTAGAGATGGAGTTGAACGTCGTGCCCACGCTGCCACTGGCGGCGATGGAGTAGGGGCTGGCAACGGTGCCCGAGCCGGTGATGGTGATGTTGGTCCCCGCTACGATGGTGGAGGCGATGTTCGTGGCTTGGATCGCGCCGGTTCCGCTGGGGACGAGGGAGGCCCCGGTTCCGACCGTCATGGTGGCGGCGGTATTCGTTCCTGACGTGATGGCGGAGAACGCCGTCGAGCCGCTGGAAGGGCATCCCGCGCCGGAGGTTTGGCAAAGGCCGCTCAGAGCCACGCCGCCGACGGAGGAGGAGTTGATAGTGCCGGAGCCGGTGTAGTTGAGGGATGCGCCGGTGCCCACGAGCATCGCAGCCGCGAGGTTCGTTCCACTTTGGATGGCGGAGAACGTAGGGTTGGCGGCGTTCAAGGTGCCGGAGGTGATGGAGAGATTTGTCCCGAGCGTCAACGGCGTGAGCGTCGTCCCGCTGGAGGCGTAGTAGAGGAGTTGGTTGGCGGTGCCACTCGGAAACGAGGTCGTGATCGTGCACGTGCTGCCGAGCGTGCAGGTCTGTCCATTCACCGTCGTCGATGCGTTCGCGAGCGCGGCGTTCGGAATGGGACTCGCAGCCACCGCGAGAGAGGGCGTGGTGGTGGGGTTCGTGACGGTGGGAACTAACCATGTCGGCCAGCTTCCTGACGGTGCGGCGAAGCTCGTGACGGTGCCGCTGCCGCCTCCGCCCGTCCCGCCTACCGTGAAGGGGAACGGTCCCAAGGTCTTCCCCCGCGTGGTGATGACGTATTGATACGTGCCGGGGGCGATCCACCCGCCGAACGTACCGTCCGCATTGACATTCGCCGTACACGCGCCGGAGGCAGGCGGGGTGAGTTGCGCCGTTGTCGCGCAGGCGGTAGCTTCGGTCGCGTCGGTGTAGGTGGTGACGGTGGCGGCGCAGGTGGCGCTTGAGTAAGTGCAGATCGCGACGGTGGCACTCGTATTCGCGAGCACTGGATACAACGCTCCGGGCAACGGCGCGGAGGAATTGAGCGTATATACGTTCCCGCTGAATCGTACGGCCTGCGCATTCGCCATCAGCGGGAGAAGAAGGAGAACTCCGAGTTGTATCCAGCGTTTCATTTGTTCTCCTTACTGTTCCCCGTAGAGTGTTGCCGTCGTACCTGCGATGAAGTGACCAGCGCTGCTCAGCGTTAGCGTTAGGGAGGTAATGGCTGCGGTGCTGGCCCATGACCCGCCATCGGTCTGCGCTCCCGAATTGGTACTCGCACCCACGGACACGATGCCGACCGCCACCTTATTGAATGTGGTTCCCGCATAGAGGGGTACCGTCAGTTCGATAATTCCGGGGTAGCTTGTAGACGTTGTGGGAACAATTCCACCAAGGTTGATCGAGGTGGCTGGTCCGCCGTTGTAGGCGGATGCGGTGGTGCCACCCGCGTTGTAGACAGCGCCATAGCTGTAGTGAGAACCGGCGTCTCCATTAAATTGAAGTTGGAGCACGTCGGCACTTCCATTGCTCGTCTGGCCCACGAACACGACGCGCAGGTTTGTAAATGTCCCAGGGATGGACGAGAAGGTAATCGCCGTGGTTGTCGTGCCGCTAACTATCGTCTGCGCAATTCTTGTAAGCGCACCCGATCCACCGCCCGAATAGACGGGAATATTCAGCGTGCTCCCGACGAGGGTCGCCGCACCCGATGTTCCGGTGGTGGTGAGGGTGAGGCCGGAGCCTCCGCCCGGAGTGAAGCACGTTCCGCTTCCATCAGCCTCAACCGCCTGCCCCGAGGGGCAGCCAAAGAGCTTCGTCTGTGTAATCGACGAATTCCCGAGCACCATCTGGTTGCTCGCGCTGACCTGTGCGTTGAACCCGAGGGCAATGGTGTTGGAGAGTTGTGTGGCGGTGTTGGGGCCGGTGCCGTAGCCCACCCACGTATTGTGAACGCCGCTGATGTTCGAGTTCCCTGCATCGCCCGGATTGCAGTCTGTCCATCCGTTCGAGCCGGAGAAGTAGCCGATAGCCACGTTGCCCGCGCCGGAGCCGTTCGCAGCGAGCGCATGGTCGCCCATCGCCACGTTGTCGATCCCCGTAGTTCCGGTGAAGCCGGAGCCGCAGTTGGTTTGACCAAGCGACCAGTCGCCCAAAGCGATGTTTTCGTTGCCGGAGATGCGAGCCGCCGCCCCCTGGCCGAGACCGATAACATCATGCACAACCGGGAAGACTTCGGGGGTGTCGCCCGTGATCGAACCCGTGGCCGCACTGTTGCCGACGCCCACAATGTCGTGTGAGCCTGCCGCAAAGTGCGAGGCGGAGGAGATACCCACACCCACCGCGAGAGAACCACCGAACTCCGCCCCAGCCCCATCGCCGAGAGCCACCAAATCGGAAGGCGCAAAGGCTCCTGTGCTTGCATTGTTGTACGAACCAGCGCCGTTCCCAACCGCAATGACATTGTTGACGGCTGCGGTATAGCCGTTCGCTGCGCCATCGCCAATCGCGATGACTTCCGTGTTCGTCCCGCTGCTGGCATTCAAATGAAGCGCAGCCGCTTGCCCGATGGCGATGATGTTGTTCATTGCCGTGTTGCCAACGGTTTCGCCAAGGGCCGTATTGCCAAGGGCGATAAGATCGCTTCCCGTCGTAATGCTCCCGCCGTTTGCCTCGCTGCACGCCGACAAGCCGATGCATATACCCGTGTCGATATTGACGTTCTCTGCGGGCGAGTCGCCGAGAGCAATCAGGTCTGTGCTGCCAGCGATGTTGTTCGCCGCAAAGTCCCCCACTGCCACGATGTCTGAGTTATTCCCGCTGCCCGTGATGAGCGAGTTATTCCCAATGGCGACTGAGAATGTGGGATTAGTAAGCGATCCCATGTTCGTATAGCCGTAAGCCTGATCCTTGCTCGTGGTGCCAGCCGAGACAAAGTTCCCATTGCCGCAGTTGGTAGAGGTAGCATCGCCGGAGAGCGGGCCGCAACCTCCACCACCACCCCCTCCACCTGCACCAACTGAGAACTGAAACGGCCCAAATTGCCCATAGGATGTGGTGATGTTGTATTGATATGTCCCCGCGGTCAGCCACGCTCCAATCGCCCCCTCCGCATCCGTGTTCGGAGTGCAGATCGCGGATTGAGATGCGGTGAGTTGCGCGGTGGTGGGGCAGGCAGTGGTGCCTGTCGCATCCGTGTACGTCGTCGCGAGCGTCGGGCAGGCGTCCGTCGCGGAGTAATTGCAGATAGAGACCGTGGCGGACGTGATGGCCAGAACGGGGTAGAGCGCGCCAGGGAGCGGGGCGGAGGAGTTGATGGTGAGCGCGTGCGAGTCCCAGCGGACGGCTTGAGAGCGCGCGATGGGGGCCATCAGAAAGAGACCGACGAGAGTGAAGAGGAGTTTTTTCATTTCTTTCCCTCGATGGTTTTCTTCCGCAGGAGCGTGCTTCCGGGGCGTTGCTCGGGGAAGATGTCCGCGTGGGAGGAGAGTGGAGTGTCGGGCGTAGGCGGAGGCAGAATGCGGCCCTGACGCATGGGCGTTGTGTCGTAGCGTACTGGTGGGCCTTTCGGGCCTTCTACAGCACCACCAAGCTGAATCGGCGGTGCCTTCAGCAACCGTCCCGTGCGCATGGGAGTGGTGTCGTGATAGAAGGGAGGCGGACGGTAGCCTTCAGGAGTTCCACCACGTTCAGGCGGCGCACCGAGTTCAATTGTTGGCTCCCCAAGAAGGCCGCGCGGCGCAGGAGCGCGAGGAGCACCAAAGGCGTCGCGCTGTACTGCACCAAAATTGGGCTTCGGCCCTCCCTGCGCGAATCCCTCGCGAATGCCGAGATCCGTTGGCTTGGCGCTCCACCACGGACGGCCTGCGAGGATGTCGCGCAGACCTGACATGGGTTCGCCGATAAAGGTTCGAGGCTCCGTTGCTTTGAGGTTCATCATCCGACCGAATCCAGAAGGTTGCGGCTTCTCGTTGAGCGTCGTCTTTCCCTCAACTCCTGAGCGCACATCAGCGAGGCTGCCATAAGTCTGTCGAATCAGACCCGGTTTGATTCCCACCGATTCGAGATGAGGATCGAGCGCACGCTGAAACTGCTCCTCACGTTCAATCAACTGTGCGGGTGTGCGTTGCTGTTGCATGACTTCCTGCAATGCGGAAGGAACATTGTTTCTCACGCCGCGATTCAGCGCAGAGAGACGCATCCGCTCTGCCTCAAGCGCTTCGGCAGAGGTGATTCCTTCTGGGCCTTGGATGGGCCTTCCTTTGAGTGCGGCAAGCCCTTCTCTGTATGGCGTCCACACCTCGTTCATTACAGGCGGGAGACGCGCCTGCATATCAGCCTGAGATTTCGCACCTGCCACAAAAGGGCGTGCCTGATGGATGGACTCAATCTTGCTGAGTTGGTCGGGAGATTTTGGACCGACTTGGAGACCACGCAGCGCAGCGGCGTCAGGATTGCCAATCGCCAGTGGACGAATCGGCGCAACGAGAGGCCGTCCCGGCGCAACGGAGTCTAGGCCACCGAGTAGCCCAGCCGCGGCTTGTGCCGAGCTTCCGAGGAGAGTCCCTGCAGCGCCGCCATAGTCACCACTGCTGACTTGATTCGCAGTCTTGATCTCCGCAGGGCCAACGATGGGAATCGCGTCCACGGCATCCAGAGTGGCTTTCGTAGGGTTGTGATTGAGAAGCGATTTCCCCGCGTCGTACACGTCGCCTACGGCGCGCTTGCCGTAGTCGAATAGCCCTTCCGCAGCGGGAAGCGCCGGTCCTGCAAGCGCCTTGAGTCCTGTGCGAATGGGATGTTGCATCATCTCCTGTCGCTGTTGCTCACCCGCTTCCGGGGTGAGACCGAACTGCGAGCCGAGGGAGTGGAGGAAACCTTCTTGCGGCGGCGGCTGCGGAGGTGTGGGCTGATTTTGGTCCGAACTCACCGCACTCCCCCCATGCTGTGCAGCTAGCGCGTCGTAATCCACTGACCCAGCTTGTGCAGCCTGTCCGCCGTTCTGCTTGGCCAGTGCGTCGTAATTGATCGGAGTCGTTCCCATTTATTTGATCCCCGCCTTTGCCTTGAACGCATCCGCTGAGGCTTGATCTTTGAAGGAATAGGATTTTCCGTTCGGTGCGGTGACGGTGATGTTGTTGCCGCCGCTTCCACCCGGCTCCGGCAACGCCTGCTCGTCCTCAAGGTGGTAACGCTTCGTCGCGGAGTCGTAGGCTCCTTTGTAGTTGGCATACGCGCCACGTTCCTGAATATCCGCCAACCGCTTCATATCCTGCATGATTTCGTTGGTGAAGGGAATGCCACTCTCCGCGCCGCGCAGCGAACCCATAAGCCGGTCAAACAAGCTCCCCGCGCCTGCGTACTGCTCAACTTCTGTGCGGTTGATACGGTGGACGCCGTTAGCTCCAGTAACTTCCAACGCGCCTTCCAAGGGAAGGACGCGCGCGCTGATCTTTCCGCTGTGCATCGCATCATCAATCATGGCGCGAATTGTTTGTGCGCCTTGTTGCGCAGTACGGTAATTTCCTTCGGCTTTGTCCAGAAGTCCACGACCACGCTCGTTCATTGCAAATTCGTGATTCGATCCTGCATTGACGTTGATGGGACGCTCGTAGTGCTTGCCGAGATCAACGACTTTGTTCCCCTTCTCGTCCAGCATGTAGGTGTGGGGCTGCCCGTCTTTAGGGTCAATGATCGGCTGAGACTGCGTGAGCTTCAGCTTCGGGCCGACGGGCTGCCCGTTGAGGTCTACGTGCTGCGCTGCGCCTGTCTTCTTGTTGATGAGCAAGGGGCCAGCATCAGTGTCGTGTACTTCCAACTCTCCCTGCGAGCGTGCCTGAACTTCGGAGTCTAGATTTCGAACTGTAGCGGCTTCTTGTGCTTCTCTGCTCGCAGCCTCACCCGGAGCGAGATTCGTCTGCTCCGTCGCGAGTCCCGCGCGCGCTCCCGCTTCCCCAGCCTGCGCCCCCTTCAAATTCTCCTCCGCCTCATGTCCAATTTGCGAGTTCAGGTTGCGAAGTTCCAGCGCGTGATGGGCGGTGGTGCCGGGGAGGAGCATTTCCGCCGTCCGCGTCGGGCCGAGCATGGAACCGGCGGCTTCGAGCGCACGCAGAGGAAGTTCCGCGCCCCATCCCGCAATCTTCCCGAGCGTAGGGTGGTTCTGGCCGAATTGCGAGTTCTCGATCTTGGAGTGGATCTGCTCGATTCCAGGGCCGGTGGAGAGGAGGCGCTGGCGTTCGAGTTGGTCTCCCTGCTCCGTGCCGCGAATGGGAGGACTCACACTGGGCATGGAGGGCGCGGAGAGGGAGGGCATGGGCGGCGTAGAAGGAGCGCTCATGGCAGGCGGCGCACCCGGCTCCGTCGCGTGAGAGAGTGTGAGGCTCGTACCGTGATGTCCAGTGAGCGTAGGGGCGTTGGGTTCGCCGAGATTTGGCGGCGCGGAGGCTCCCATCATGGGTGTGGAGGGGGCGGAAGGAGCTGCGAGCGAAGGGGCTGGTGTCGTCGCCGCATGGGTCGCCGCCCCCGGCCCTCCCATCGCGGTATGGGCATGGACGAGGGCCTGTTGAGCCCCTGGGGAGAGGTTGGCAATCTCCGTCATGAGTGGGTTGACTAGATCCATTTATCCACCCGCACCCGCCGCCGCAGCCGCCACTTCGCCGCCGGATTGAATAGACTGCTGAAGAAGTTTCATCCACGGATTGTTTGCGTCGGCCTGATTCGCCACGCCGAGCGCTTGGTTCGAGAGTCCGAGCGCGCCTTCGCCGGCGGAGGTTTGTTGTGCGTTCAGCGATGTGAGCCCCGCGCGGGCTGCGCGTTGGTTCTGTTGCTGGAGCGCCGCATCCTGTTGCTCGGTCCCGAGCGCCGCGTTCGAGAGATTCCCTCCCGCGCCCCGCACCGCCTGCCCGATGGCCTGCTTCGCCCCACCGGCGTTGTGGGTCCGCGCGGAGTAGAGTTTGCCCGCGCCAATTGCGCCAGCGGTGCCGCCACCCGCGCTCTGCTGCGCCGCCGTGTTCTGGCTCGCCTTCTGCATCGGCGTGAGGCCGGTGGGGTGAGCGGATTCGGCGGCGAGCGTGGGTTCAAGGCCGCCGTAGACATTCGCGGCGTTTGCGGAGTACTGATTCTGGAGATTATTCGCTGTTCCCGAGTTCCCGAATGCGTCCTTTGCGACCCCTTTAGGCATCAGCGCCTCCAATCCCGACCCGGAAACATTTCCACGTTTCCCGCCAGTTGAATAGTCGCTGAAGGTGCCGACCGAATGCTCTTTCGTAGCATGGTTCTACGAAAGCGAACGCTTCAGTGTGATTCGCCCCGAGTTTATCCCTAAGCGCCTGATGGAGCAAGGAAATTGCATTCATCTTCACGACGGGGTGGGGATTGGTGGCGCAGAGAAGCGTGATTTCGGGCACGAGTTTGTAGCCTGCAGCGGCGATGGGTTGATCCAGGTCGTCCACCACGACGGAGTATTCAGAAAGGTTCGTGGGGAGTGGGAAGGTGTGGCCGAGATGCATCGCGCGTAGGTAGAACTCGTCCTTGGGCTCGAACGGG
>Ga0126371_10000433_pt1 | contig 34155 bp, 36 predicted proteins | sample PanSoiMetaPlot_4_FD_110145 | JGI IMG/M metagenome (GOLD analysis project Ga0126371, IMG submission 110145) | Tropical forest soil microbial communities from Panama - MetaG Plot_4 | ecosystem: Environmental > Terrestrial > Soil > Tropical forest > Bulk soil | place: Panama | collected 2016-02-17 | reverse complement strand
GTTGAACGGATGCATAGGAAGATTTCTAATCACTCCGAACAGAACGATGACGCATCCGAGCGAGTAAATCGCAGACGAGGGAAGCCGTGGCTGTGGCAATCCCCGCCCGCGCAATCCAGCTAGTATTTCAGATATCAGCCCGTACGCGATGAAAGGAAGCAGCATGATCGTCAGAGGATTCATCGCCCATGCCTCGTGAAGGTTGCCATGCAGAAGCGCGTGAATCGCCCGCAGCGAGCCGCATCCCGGACAGTACCACCCGGTCAGGTAGTGCACAGGACAAGGTGGAAAGATCCCCGACCTTGCCGGGTCAAAACGCGCACCAAAACTAAACTCACCGCTGCGATGTACACACCGGCGAACGCTCGCTTCGTGAAAGTGGGCTTCATGATCGCTACCTGAGGTGTCGAAGCATTCCGGCTCCGAAAATCAGTATCCAGAATAGAGTTCCGAAAAGGCCAACACCGAAGGAGACCCAGCACCAGATCTTTGCGTTATTCGACGCCGCTTGCGCTCCGGCATAATCGCCCGCCAGCAACTTTCCGTTCACTTGCGCCGCGTAAATGATGGCCGCAATTCCGGTCGGAAGGCAGCACAACACGGTGGTAAGAATCGCGAACACAAGGTAGTTCGGAACCGTTGTTCCTGCTGGCGGCATTACGACGATCCAACGGAGTCGCCGGAGTTCCCGCTCGCAGGACCCTTCCACATTGCACGCACACTGCTGCGGTATCCGCATTATTCGTTCCACATTGAGGACTAAACATTCATCTCCTCCAGAAACGCCACAAGAGATTTACACGACACGATGCCGCTCTCAAAGCAGGTCTTTATCGAACCACTCGGCTCACTCGAACCGAAGGTATTCGTGGGACGGGAACCCAGCCTTTGAGAGTCGCGGGAAGAATAACAAAAAAGCCTGGGTTTGTTACTCCTCGCGCGCCAACAATCGTTACTTTTGCACGCGGTTGCGCGGAGCCAGCGCTTTCTGGTTTGTAGCGCCGTCGCGGCATCTGATATGTTGCCCCGAATGGGCGACACTGGAGCGAGACTCAAATCGTGCGCTGCGTGTTTGGCGGAGATGCCGGAAACGGCTGCTTTCTGCCCAGGTTGCGGCCGGTCGATGTATTCGACTACCCGTGCGGAGGGCAATGTCGGTGTCCTTCGCGAGAACGTCGCCGGTGCACTGGCTTACTTTTCCTTTGTGCCGGCAATAGTTTTTCTTCTGCTTGATCCTTATCGCAAGAATAAGTTTGTGCGTTTCCACGCAGTGCAATGCCTCGTTCTATGGCTTGCTAGTATTGTTGTGGCCCTCGCTCTGCGCGTTCTGGGCATGGCCGTATTCCTGATTCCGATCCTCGGACCGCTTCTCGTTGTAATCGGTGACGTCGCCATCATTCTCGCTGCGTTCCTGCTCTGGGTGGTGCTCATGATTAAGGCGTTGCAAGGCGAGATGTTCGGCCTGCCTTGGCTCGGCCAGGTCGCTCGACAGCATTCTGATCCCGCGAACTGAGCCGGTGCGCAATAAATTGCGCATTGCTTTCATGTTTCGTTTCTGTTAATTTCCCCGCGACGCGGCTGGGTAGCGAACCTTTGCTGCTTATGCTTCTCCGCTCCCAACGCCTTGGAGGACATCTTCATGGCTTTCTGCAACATGTGTGGAGCTCAAATCGCCGACGGCGCTTCCGTTTGTGCCGCATGCGCCGCCCGTGTTCCCGCTGGTACTCCCGCACCCGCGGTCGCACAGCAGGGAATGACCGACAACGTTGCCGGCATGCTTGCCTACATCACCATCATCCCGGCGATCATTTTCCTGGTGATGGAACCCTACAATCGTAATCGCTTCATCCGTTTCCACTCGTTCCAGTGCCTGTTCTTCTGCGCTGCCCTGATCGTGCTGCACGTCGGGCTCGGCATCTTTGGGATCGTCCCCGGAGTCGCGCTGCTAACCTTCCCGTTGCACATGCTGATCAACGTCGGCGCATTCATCATTTGGATCGTTCTGCTGATCAAGGCCAATCAAGGACAGATGTACAAGCTGCCCTTCATCGGAGACCTCGCGCAGCAGCAAGCAAACGTAGCGTGAGTACTGACTCTTCCGCGCAACAACGACTGTCGTCATCCCGACGTCCCGCGCCTTTACCAGCGAGGGCGAGGGATCTCGCATGAATCCGCATTGCGGCTGAGTCACACGATATGCGTGCCCACTCCGTGGCTCTTGACTTTCTTCCCCTAAGCTGTCAATCCTATTAGCTTTTACCCCGCGACGTGAGTCTGCCCGTGACGGATGCCTCAGTCGCAGGAATTTTTGGAATGATTGGGGAATTCATTGCGAGTTCGGGTTTTTTATCACGACAAATGCTTTGATGGGGCTTCCTCTGCGGCGCTTTTCTCTCGCTTCTACCGCGAGCGCATCCGCACCGACGTCGACTTCGAATTCACCGGTCTAGTCCATCGCGCCGGAGCGTTGTTCGACGAAAAGCAGTTCGACGGCGACGAGAACGCCATCGTCGATTTCAAGTATTCCAGCTCGCCTAACATCACGTGGTGGTTCGATCATCACGAGAGCGCTTTCCTATCTCCGGCGGATGCCGAGCACTTCGAGCAGGACCAGAGCAATCGCAAGTTCTACGATCCCGATTTCAAGTCATGCACCAGTTTCATCGCGATGATCGCGCACGAACGCTTCGGATTCGACCCCGCACCCGTCGCCGATCTCGTCCACTGGACGGATATCATCGACGGCGCTCTCTACCCCGACGCCAAAACGGCGGTCGAGATGGAAGCTCCCGCGATGAAGCTCACCATGGTGATTGAGTCCGCCCCAGACCACGGATTCGTCCCCAACCTGATTCCGCTGCTGGCCACGAAATCCCTGGGAGAGATTCTGAAAGAACCATTTGTAGCCCCGCTTCTTCCGCCCTTGCTGAAGCGCCACGAGCTTTCGATCGGGATCCTGAAAGAGCGCACCGAATGCAAAGACGCCACAATCTTCTTCGACGTCACCGATCACAATCTCGAAGGGTATAACAAATTTATCCCGTACTATCTCCACCCAGAATCGGTGTACAGCGTGGGCCTGAGCAAGAGCAGCTTCCGCGTCAAAGTCTCTGTGGGATCGAATCCGTGGACGCCGCAGGAGCCGGAAGTGAATCTGGCGAAGATCTGCGAACGCTACGGCGGAGGCGGTCACGCCCGCGTCGGCGCCATCTCCTTCCCGGTGGATCAACATGCAGCCGCAATCCGCGCCTCGGAAGAAATAGTCTCCGAACTCCGCACAGCTATCCGTCAAAAGAATGGTTAAATCGTTTCCTGAGGTGAATGTGCAATGGTCGGCGTCATCCTGAGCGGAACCGTTTTTCAGGCGGAACGAAGGATCTCGCGTGCAGCGTTACCACGTCGTATCGGGACGTTCGTATCCTGATTGAGGCACTTGCCATGAAGAAGATCTTTCCGGTGTTACTCTCTCTGTCCGCGTTTCTCACCCCAACACACCTCGCCGCGCAAACACCCAAAGAAACCCTGCTCGCCCTCAGCAAGCGAGATCAAACGCTCGCCATCGTCGATCCCTCCACCCTGAAGGTGCTCGCCAAAGTCCCAGTCGGTAACGACCCACACGAGGTCATCGCCTCTTCTGACGGCAAGACCGCGTACATCTCGAACTATGGCGGAGGTGCCTACAACACGCTCGCCGTCATCGATCTCGTAAGCCAGAAGGCACTCCCGTCCATCGATCTGGGCGCTCTCAAGGGACCGCATGGCCTTTCGTTCGTTGGTGGAAAAGTCTGGTTCACCGCCGAAGCCGCCAAAGCCATCGGCAGCTACGATCCATCTACCCAGAAAATCGACTGGATTCTGGGCACGGGCCAAAATCGCACGCACATGATTTGGGTCGCCAGCGATCTCAAACACGTCTTCACCACCAACGTCAGCTCGGGTACGGTGAGCATCATTGAAAAACTGCCGCCCCGCACCGGCGGAGGCCCTCCCGGAACTCCGGGCGGCGATTGGGACCAAACCATAGTCAAAGTCGGCGAGGGCTCCGAAGGATTCGACGTCTCCCCCGACGGCAAGGAAATCTGGGTCGCGAATGCTCAGGATGGAACGATCTCGATCATCGATGTCGCCAGCAAAAAGGTCACCGATACGCTCAACGCCAGTGTGCAAAGCGCAAACCGTCTGAAGTTCACTTCCGATGGCGCACGCGTTTTCGTCGCAGGTCTTCGCATGGAAAACGTTGTCGTCTTAGACGCGCACAGCCGCAAAGAATTGAAAGAGATCAAAGTCGGACACGGTGCCGCCGGAATTCAAATGCAGCCTGACGGCTCACGCGTATTCATAGCCAGCAGTCCCGACAACTATGTCTCTGCGATTGATCTGAAATCGCTGGAGGTAACAGGACGAATCGACGTAGGCACGGAACCCGACGGCCTGGCCTGGGCGGTCAGACAGTAGGCGAACTCTGTGTTTCCCTGTGTCCTCTGTGGTGAAGAAATGTGTCTCTACGGAGTCAACTTCGCCACATTCCCGCCAGCGAAGCAAGTTGCCGGATTCCCATCCCCCACCAGTCCGGATCGTTCCCGACTGATCCGCACAAAACGACTTCCTCCCGAACGTATTCGAATTCGGTACAACGGAAAGATGAAAGTTGGTCGCCGGAGCGCCGCTGCAGCCGGAAAGGGAAAAGACAAACCCATACCGCTTCCCGCTGGCCAATCCACTGTTGATCAGCATGGCCTGACGCTCATTCGGTTCGCCGCCACCAAATCCATCCAGATCCGAAAGTGTGCACGCGTACCCAGCCTTCGGATAAGTCACCGCATACGTCGTCTCAGCCGTAAGAATCGTGTGCATCGCCGCCATGACCGTGGTATCGCTGCCCGCTGGCGGCCCGGAACTCTGCGGTTGTGGCGTGAATGTGCCTCCTGTCGAGATGTGCGGCGTAATATAAGGTTGTCGCGTTGGGATCAGGCTTCATCTTCTCCGTGATGGCCTTCAGCAGGTCCGGATCCGCCAGCGGCAAGCGGATCGTCGCCGCAATCTCATTCAATTTCCAGACTTGCGTTTCCTGCTTCATCGAAAATGTAATCCGCGGCATGAAGGGCGTGCGCTGCGCCTGTCCGTTTTTGTACGTCTGAAACGAAAGCTCGATGTCGTCCTGATCCCCGCGCAGCGCGTCATTCTCTACCATGATTTCGACTTTCTGGCCCGTTTTCGAATCTTCCCCTGACAACAGCAGGGACCCCGTCTCAAACGTCTTTAGATTTTGTCCTTGTGTTTGAAACTGGCTGGCCATTAGGGAATACTGCTGCATCGTCACCATCGCTCCCGATTTCTCGAGCGCGGCTCGCGTGGCTTCCGGCAAATGTTTCACAAAAGTTCCCGGAGTCTTGCTGAAGAACATCTCGAGCAGCACCTGCCGCGCAGTCTGCGGAGCGGAATTCTGCTGCCCGACCGACACCACCGCGCACACTGCCATCAACGCCGAAGAAAACACGATCTTTCGCATGACGATTCCTCGCGCCTGATCGTGACATGCCGCGATCCCCTCCTCTAGTTACTGAGGTAAGAACGTTCCCCTCTGTTCAATACCTTCCTGTATGGGAGATCCCTACCCCCCGTGATACTCTGCGAACACCGGTATTCATGCGAGACCCCGGAAAAAAGCCAGACCGTCACCGCCGCCAAAGGCGCATACTCCGGGCCGTCGCAGCATTTGAATTCTTCAAGGGAACATTTGTAGTCCTGATGGGCATTTGTGCTCTCGCTCTTGTCCACAAAGACACATGGCTGATCGCGGAAAGTCTTCTCGCGCTCTTGCACATCAGCACGGACCATCGCTACGCGCAAATGTTTCTCGACCTGGCCGATAGCATCACCGACGCCCGACTCTGGGCCGCCGCCCGCATCGCGTTCGCCTACGCGATACTTCGCTTTTCTGAAGCCTATGGTCTGTGGAAGGAGCGCACTTGGGCCGAGTGGATCGCATGCGTTTCAGGAACGCTCTTGCTCCCGCTGGAAGTCCGCGAACTGTTTCGCGGCGTGACCTTCATTCGCTGCGCATTCCTCATCGGTAACGTCGCGATTGTGCTCTACATGGTTTACATCATCCTGGCCAACCGGCGAGAACGGCGCGAGCGCCGCAAAGCTGCCACTGCGTCTACCTAGAACCGGGTTCTCTTGTTTTTTCTGGCAAGCCAGTTATGAGAGCCGTTCTAGTCAAAACCTGCTCCCATGGCGGCCTTCGGGCCAAAAGTCTCTAGTATTTCTTTGCCCAGGGGGCCATAATTCGTTCTGTGCAGCAGTCGCTGGAGGCACCATGCGTCTCTCCCTGGTTTTGTTTTTCCTCTCCTTGGCAGGATTCTCGTTCGCGCAAGACACTACCTTTTCGCAAGGTCCGCAATACCTGATCGTCACCGGTTCTCCGATGTTCTTGCGCCCCATCGCCACGCCGACGCTTTCCTTCAGTTCCCCAATTTCTGATCCTTATAACGGAACCGAGTTATCTCCGTCGCACATTGCTTCTCCGACCCCAAGGGCCGCCAATACATTCGAGGGCGAAGTCTTTTGGGGTGAGCGCAATCCCAGCGATGCGATGCAACCTCGCATTTCGACGCCGATTTTGACCGCCGAGCAAACGGCCTACTACACCTACGCGACTGCGAACGGAGTCGCTGCCGCGCTTTCCACTCCACCTACGACCTCGCTCGAAGTCCCCGCTGGAACCAGTGTTATTGTGGTCACTTCCACGCAAATGCCCGCCAACTTGCCACCAAACATCTTCGATTCGGGTGTCTCCGGTATCGTCGATCCGCAGTCGCTCCGCGACCGGGGCTATGGTGTCTCTCTCGGAGAATTTGCCGCTCAGCTGCGCGCCAACAAACGCACCGCGAAGCATGTGTTCACCAACGAGGACCTTCACAAGTAGATTTTCACTGGATCCGTTTGCTCTGCCGCGGCCTGGTATGGACGAAAGCGCATTTCCTGCACTCGTGTGTAAGTACATCTAGATTGTCTTAAGCGCCCCCTCTTTAGGTAATCTTTATGCCATTATGGGTGCATGCGATTTATTGGGGGGAGCGTTAGGCCACTCCGAATTGCGGGCGTAGAGTTTTGGTTTTAGCTTTTCTTAAGGTCTCGCTTATATCGTCGCTCCAGGGAATCAAGCCGCCACCAAAGGGATCATGCCGGTAAGAGAGTTCGTCAAAACTGATGTCCTGCAAGTGGTGAGCCTCTATTGGAAGTTCATGTTGTCTCGCACGGGAGAGATTCCCGCCGAGCTCCACCCTGTTTTTACAGATCTTTATTTCTGTAATCCCATGGTGGACGCTCGCGGCCCCTCCTTCGTCTACGAAGACGCTTCCGGCGAGATTGTCGGTTTCCTGGGCGTCACAAACAGAAGAATGTGTCTACACGGCGAGCCTATTCGCGTCGGTTATGCCGGCAATTTTGTAATCCATCCCAATGCGCGCTCTGGCCTCGCCGCCCCGGGGTTGTTAGGTGCTTTCGTCGCTGGAAACCAGGACTTGCTGTTGACTGATTCAGCGAACGATATCTCGCGCCATCTTTTTCGGCGGCTGTCATTCAAGACAGTTCCGGCGCTTAACATCCACTGGATCCGCCCATTAGGCGTGGCCGAGTGCGCCGTATATCTCGCTTCCCGCGGAATGAATCGGGCTCTCGCTTCCTCGATCCGGATCGCCACCAAGCCGTTTTGCCTGATCGTGGACCATCTGACGCGCAAGTTGCTCAATCCCGGCCCAGTTGCCAAGACACCACTCCATCCTGAGGAACTCAGTCTCGAAACGCTGCTCCATTGCCTTGCTGGATCGCAGAAGGGTTACTCTCTTTGGCCTGAGTATGACGCGCAATCGCTACAGTGGGTACTCCAGTTTATTCGGCGCAACAAGAAGCGCGGTACTCTGCGCTGCATCGCTCTGCGCGACGAAACCCAGACCGTCATTGGCTGGTATCTCTATCACTGCAGGCGGGGCGCGGTTGGAGAAGTGGTGCAAGTTGGCGGGCAGCCACCTGCATTCAAAACCATTCTTGAGCATCTCTTTCAAGACGCGCGTGAGCAAGAAGTGATCGCCCTCCAAGGTGTCGCCGACTACCGAAAACTTGGTGATTTCTCTGATAAAGGATGCTACTTCACTTGTCGGGGCGGTTGGGCGGTCGCACACCCGCGCCGGTCCGACCTACTGGAAATTCTCAAGCGAGGCGACGCACTCCTTACCCGCCTCGACGGAGAATGGTGCTTGAGCCCAGGTATTTAAGACAAAACCAGCAGACGGCACGGCGTTTCCCTTTCTGACTCACTTGCCATCGTTTTTGCCGCGTTCTCCGTGAGCACTCGCAACGTTGACCAGCACATGGTAAGCGACGTTGTCCCAGGCATTGTGGATGCCGACGAAAAGCAACAGCAGTACCGCGCCCCCCACGCCAAACAACGCATCGTGCGTGTGCAATGGAGCCGCGAATGCCGATATCGCAAGCATGGCGTAGGCGATAAAGGGCAATGCCGAGTGAAACAGCCAATCCTCGAATTGTGGTTTGTATACCGGTTGCCTGTGCATTCGTCCGATCACGATCGCCGTATACGCCAGCCCGCCGAAACCCACAACGCCCCAACACTCCGCGGCGAGGATGATTGTTTGCCACGGAGCATGCAGAAGCGCCGACATAAGCAGTGCGACGCTGAAGTGAACGATTGTGGGACTGCCGAATGCGGCACCGGCCTCTTCTGCACCTGCGGGAGGTCTGTCGGCAATCAAGGTTAAGACAACAAACTGCAGCCCGATCAGCGCGCCCGCGGCAGATCCGACGATGACATAGAAGTTATCCCACTTGGCAAGCTCTGGCATGTTGACTTCATTCCCCAAACCGCTCAAAGCGGTACGCCAATTCTGGTCTCCTTCTCGCTGACAGGCAAGCTGGCAACGATGTGCTCAGAGTTTTAGGGGTGCAGGAGACCTTGTTTGATCGATACCGATCGAGCAAGTGGTACGAGAAACAGCCGCGGAGCCGGATGAGTTAGCCACGAGCGTCTAAGCCTGGGTAGAGTCGAAAACCGGAGTGAGTCCCCGGGGAAACAACACGGGTTCTCACGCACACGCTAGCGCGGATTGGACTCAGCTCAATTTCTTTTTCATCCACACACCCCACGTGACGTGCCCAACGTCGTCATCACTCGCGGGACGGCCTGCGATCTTGAGCGCCAGTTTGATTTGACCGTGATGATAGCCCTCGTGCCAGATCATGTGCTCAAGAAGAAGGATTGGGTGGTCATAGTGAAGCTCCATTTCACGGCGTGTCTCGATCCTGCTTTTAACGGCATCGCGTACTGTCTTGGAGCTGTCGTTCAACATCCGTGCAATGCGGCTCCGGTCATTCTCGACGGCCCATTCCTTGTCGGGTAGGGAAGTAGCAAAGTCGGGTGCGTCCTCCGAGACAAAGACAAGTCGCACGTAGTGTATATGCGTAAACATCTCCGCCACGGATGGGCTGCCTTCTATCGCTCTGGTTTCCAATCCGCCTTCCGGAAGCGCGCGAAGCAGGTTGACGAGAATGGCATTGTTTCGATCCCACGAATCGAGCAACGCGTCAAGCAATGTTTGATCTCCTACGTTCGGCATGTCTTCTCTGATCGATCCCCACGAAATGAGTTCATCACACAGCCGCAAAGCATCTTCCCACAAACGCTGACAGACAATCCCAGCTGGCTGATCCTGCACAAGCTTAGCCGATTGTCCCGCCCAGATCTGCATCCGCTCAGCATCTCCGGCCTTCTGTGCCTCTTTTCGCATGGCGCGAGTCAATCCGCGCGGTACCGGATACGGTGCGGACGAGGCGCATTCGGAGAGTTGGCTGCGCAGACCTACGCCGCGGCGGCACTGCGTCCCGGCCGCCCGCTGAATGCGCGCGTGACCATCGTTTCATGCGCCTCTGTTTGTGCAAACCGGTCAACGTACGCAGGATGCATCTTAGCCTCGGGGCACCGCAGAAATCCTCTCCCCATTTGTACGGCGCTGGCACCTAAGATGAGCGCCGCAGCGACTCCCTGTCCATCGGCAATTCCGCCGGCGGCGATTACTAGGACGGACACTGCATCACTTGGGGAAAAAAGATAACAGACCGACCATGTGCCGCTCTGCGTCCTATGCATGAAATGCGCCATGGTGTCCTCCAGCTTCCGTGCCCTGCGCAACAATTGCGTCCGCGCCGGCTTTTTCGGCGACCCTCGCCTCCTGCGGCTGGATACACTCCCATGATCGATGAGATCACCTTCGGCGCCGTATCTAACATCGTCTGGCACTGCGCTTCAAAGTCAGGCAATTTCGCGTCGCCCGATTCAGGCGGTACCGCGGGTCCCCACTTCGCCAAAAATTCCCCTTCCTGTCGTTCCAACTCAAAATCCCGCGTCGGTGCTGGATCCGGAATCCAGAGATTAATCTGGATTTCTCCCTTGCTGCCTCTGCGGAATTCATCCCCCAGCTTCGAATTTCATCGGGCTTCATCATCAGCGCGCCGCATCCTCCGAGCCCACCGGCATTCGCCACCGCAATCGAAAGCGAGGGAGGACAAGCTCCCGCCATCGGCGCAAGCAGTATGGGGATACGAATGCCCAGACGATTCACGAACTTCTCAGCGCGCTCAATAGGAGATGAATGCGTTGGTTCGCTCATGCTTCCTCCATTCATCCTTAACAGTAGATGAATAGAACACGACGAAGCGCTCCGGCACAGAACCCCGGTTGTTGTCGCTGACACGCGCACCGTTCTCCAAAATCTTGCGTCGGTCGGAAAGGGCCCGTGTCGTAGCTTGCTTCGTTTGAAAAAGTGAAGTTCATCCAACCGGTAGGCCGCGAAGCGGAGCAAGAATGCCGCCGCAACCTGGCAGAGCGGCGCTTCCAGCGCAGCGTTAGGCAAAAAACGTGGGGCTTGAGCCCCGGTATACCGGCCCGCGACCGTTTTTCCACAGCCCGATGTGACATCTGACCTTGCGTCCACAAATCAGAAAGCAGATCATCGCCCAAGGGGAAGCGTGCAGATATTTGCCAAAGCCTGAGAAACTCGCTATCCGTTACGATAAATCCCTTCGGCTCAAGATTTTGCCCGTAAACCATTGAGCCTCATGGATTATTTCTCAATTTCCAGCTAACCCGATGATTTCAATAGATCGGGAGGGGGAGGGTACCCCACTGAGGCGAGAGCTTCCCGAATTAGAACTTCGAGAACTCCTTTAAACGTGAACTTCAAGAACTCCTACGTTCCCTTTTTGCTTCGCGGATTCCCACGCCCGACTCCTGTTCTACCGAAACCAAAGATTCCAAGGCACATCAACGAACTTCATTGATGCCTTTCCTTGGTGGCACTTCGTGTCCTTCGTAGTTCAGGAATTTGGCACATCTGGGATTCCCCGTCGTCCCTCGAATTACCACATGTTAGCCTGAAATGCATTTCAATCCGGACAACCTCATGCACGCGAATCCAACCCATCTCGATCTGCAGGCAACCGCAAAGCAGGTCATGCAGGAGCATGGCTTCAACCCTGATTTTCCGACTGAGGTCACAACACAACTCGCAAGCTTGAATAGCCAATCGCAGCTTGTTCCAGGGAAAGACGTACGCGATCTGCGCAATCTACTTTGGTCCTCCATCGACAACGACACCTCGCGTGATCTCGACCAGATCGAAGTCGCCGAGCCCGTCTCGAATGTCGACGTGAGAATTCTGGTAGGAATCGCTGACGTCGATACCTACGTTCCGAAGCAGACCCCAATCGATCAGCACGCTGCCCGCGAGACCACAACCGTCTACACTGGAGTCCGCAATTTCCCGATGCTACCCGAGCAGCTTTCGACGGGAACGACCTCGCTCCTTGAAAATCAGGACCGTCCCGCAGTCGTCATCGAATTCCTCGTCGCCTCCGACGGCAGCGTCAAGTCCTCGGATGTCTATCGCGCCATCGTGCGTAACAAGGCGCAACTGCAATACAACTCTGTGGGATCGTGGCTGGATGGGATTTCTGCTGCTCCGCCGAAGATCGCCGTATCAAGCGACTTGCAGCAACAGCTTAAACTGCAGGATGAAGTCGCACAGAAATTGAAGACTCAGCGTTACCAACACGGCGCACTGAACGTGCAAACTGACGAACTCCATCCGCTGGTGCTCAACAGTCAGGTCGTCGACATCGTAAAGCAGCAAAAGAATCGCGCCACCGAGTTGATCGAAGACTTTATGGTTGCTGCCAACGGCGTGGTTGCGCGCCTGCTTGAAAACGTCGACTCGTTGCGCCGAATCGTTCGCACGCCCAAGCGCTGGGATCGAATCGTCGCACTCGCCGCCACGAAAGGTGAGAAACTCCCCGCTCAGGCCGACTCCAAGGCTCTGAACGATTTCCTGCTGCGCCGCAAGGCAGCCGATCCCGATCACTTCGCCGACCTCTCTCTCGCTGTGATCAAATTGATCGGTCCCGGAGAATACGTACTCGAGCGTGCAGGCGAAGCTGCTCCCGGCCATTTCGGCCTCGCCGTGCAAGACTACACTCACTCCACCGCGCCGAATCGCCGGTTCGCCGATGTTGTCACGCAACGCCTGATCAAGGCGATGCTCGGCGGGCACGCAAATCCCTACTCTGACAGCGAACTGACCGCCATCGCTTCAAATTGCACTGTGAAAGAAGACGCTGCTCGCAAGGTGGAACGCGAGATGTCGAAGCGTCTCGCTGCGGTGGCCATGCAGAATCGCATCGGCGAGATTCTCGATGCCATTGTCACCGGCGTGACCGATCACGGAACCTTCGTCCGTGCGCTCCAACCACACATCGAAGGCCTGCTGGCGCAGGGCGATCACGGGCTCGACGTAGGCGACAAAATCCGAGCCAAGCTCATTCGCACCGATCCGCGAAAAGGATTCATCGACTTCGCTCGCGCCTGACGATCATCACGTTTCGTGCCAACCTCATAGTGGTCACCTCACGAGGTAATAGTGCGCGCCATAGTTGCACGTTAAACTCATAACAGGAGTTGGTGCGGAATTCCTGGGGATTTATTTTGTTGCGGTGGCGCAATCTCGTAAGCATTCCCATGACCATCTTGCTCCCCCTATCGCTCTCTGCGTAAGAAGCTGCCGGAGCGATCCTGCACAGTAGCGGTTCTGGTGTTTTCGTCAACGAGAGCGCTGCTCCGGCGTCGATCGCTGTTTTCCCGAATGATGTGGTCAAGACGGAGAAGGATGTCGCCGCGCGACTCCAGCTCACCGGCTCCGAGGCGGAGATCAACTCGGAAACCATCGTCCAATTCGATCCCCGTGAGTTGGCACTCGATCACGTCAGAGTAGTCGTCAACACCAGTCGAGGACTCAGGGTGCGCGTCGGCTGCATCATCGTCACGCCCGTACACGACGATCAATGGACTCATTACGAGGTGCTCGATGTAAACGGGAAGGTAACCGTTTCTGCTGTCAAAGAAGATGTTTATGTTGACTTTCATCCAAAAACCTGCAGGCAGATGAATGAACGCGAGCGACAAAAAACCGCTGTCTCTTGCACGAAGGAGAACAGAAGTCACGCGAGGAGAAATGCGCTGGAGCTTATCAGAGTCCAAGCGTGCCGGGAATCGGCGCCGTACTAAATTCACCGTACGCAATTGGGGCAGCCGCCGTCGGCATCGGCGTCCTTACCTGCCTAGGCCTTTTCTGTCGCGACGATGACGCTGCGAGTCCTGCAAAGCCCAAGTAGTCGGACCGTACACGATATTCCGCATCCAAGCGATCGCGTTACTCCGAAACGACCGCCTTCACCAGATTTCTCGGATGATCCACGTCATATCCCTTCTTCGTCGCCACGTGATACGCGAACAACTGCAGGGGAATAACCTCGACAATCGGCAGCAAGAGCTCTGGAGCCGACGGCACGTAGAAAACCTGCTGGGCGATTGCCCCAACTTCCTTATCACCCTCGGTTGCGACGGCCACGACGTGCCCCCGCCGTGATCGCACCTCTTTCATCACTTCGAGCGTCTTGCGGTAGCGCAATACGGAGTCAGGATCGTGTGCATCGAAAGTCGCGAGTGTAACCACGGGCAACTTCTCGTCGACCAGAGCGTTCGGACCGTGCTTCAACTCTCCCGCGGGATAACCTTCTGCGTGTGCGTAGGAGATCTCTTTCAACTTCAGCGCGCCTTCACGTGCGATGGCGTAGTGCACACCGCGTCCGAGATAGAGAAATTTTTCCGACTTGAAGTGCACCTGACCGAACTTTTCGGCTAGCTCATCCCATTGCGAGAGTGCCTGCTCAATCTGTTCGGGCAGACGCAGCAAGCACTGCAAGTCTCGCCTTGTCACCTCCGAAGTCATGCGGCCCCGTTTCCGCGCAAGAAATAATGCCATCAGGTACAGAATTGTGACTTGTGTGGTGAAACTCTTCGTCGCCGGAATGGATTTCTCGGGCCCTGCACCCGAAATCAGCGCCGCTCCGGCCTCACGAACGATGGTCGTGTCCGGCATGTTAGAAATAGCGATGGTTTTCACACCGCGCGTTAGCGCTTCACGTTGGGCCGCAATCGTGTCGGCGGTCTCGCCAGACTGCGTAATCACCATCACAATGGGATCGATTGCGGCATGCGTCGAGCGATAACAGTATTCGCTTGCATACTCAACGTCGACAGCGACGCCAGAAAGATCCTCGATCATGATCTCTCCCGCGAGCCCCGCATGCCGACTCGACCCACTGGCTGCGATGATCAGCTTCTCGATGGTCAGCAATGCGCTTTCGATTGGCTGCAATTCTCCCGGGAAAATGATGTCGTTCTTAAGATGCTTTTCGATCGTGCGGGAAATGGCTGCGGGCTGCTCATAGATCTCCCACCGCATGGCGTGAGAGAACTTGTCCTTCGATGTGGTCTTCTTGTCCTTAACAGGTGTCATGATGAATGAGTTGCGAGACTAAGTAATGTTTGTCCTGACCTTCAAACAACCAACGCATTCCGAAGGAAAAGTGGAGAATTCTATGCCTTCGCTTCCGCTCTTTCGAAGTACGCCTCGATTTCTTCCAGGGTTTTTCCCTTCGTCTCCGGCAAGAACCAGGTAGCCGTGACGAAATAGATAACCGTGCACGCGGCAAACCCAAAGAACATCGTCGAGTATCCAAACCTCCCAACCGTGGGCAGGAAGATCGCCGCAATGGTCGTGGAGACTGCCTGATTCATAACGAGCGCAATGCTCATCCCATTCGAGCGGATGCGCGTCGGCATCAATTCCGAAAGCGCCAGCCATACACACACCCCGGGCCCAACTGCATAAAACGCCATAAAGATGAACAAGGTAATCGCGACGATCCAGCCGTTGCGTGCCGATGGAATTGGCGTTACTAACGCGTTGTCGATGTGCAGTGGAGCTTGCCGTGCTGCATCAAGATCTCCGAAAGGATTGGAGAAGAAGGCAACGACCTTATTCGCGGGGACACAATTGTCACGCGCAATCTCGATCGGCTTCGCTCCTGTATCGTCGGAACGCAGCACCGGTGTTGCCGCCCGGAAATCTCCGTAGGAATAGATGACAACCAGTGACTTCGCTCCGTCTCCGTGGAAAGATGGCAGTTCCGATGCATTACTCAGCGTGAGTTTTTGATCTTCTCCTACGAGCTTCTGGATGGCGTCCCTGATGTCGACCCGCTGGCTTTCCGAGCGACGAAAGATAAGTCCAACACAGAGCATCGACAGAATAATTCCTGCGGTTCCAAGTGATAGCAGAAACTTTCGTCCCTTCCGATCGACGAGCATTACTCCGCCAAAAGTGACCACGAAGTTGATGATCGTGAAGACAACGTATCCCCAGTGAGACGCAACGTCAGACAAGCCGCTCTGCAAAAGAATATTGGTGTTGTAGGCGATGATCGAATTGATGCCGGTCGCCTGGTTGAATGCGAGGATGATGCAGGCAAGCACAAACGGAATCACATATTTGCGGCGCAGAAGTGAATCTCTGACCTTAGATTCACCTGAACTCTTTGCGTGCTCGGAAGCTTTTACCTCGTCCATTTCGCCGAGTTCGAGATTCGCCTGCTCCTCGGTGCGAGAACGAAGAAGGGCGCTCTGAGCAGCCTCTCGCTTTCCACGGCGTAACAGCCATCGCGGAGACTCCGCGACCATGAAGCTGCCAATCACAAACAGAATTCCCGGAGGCAGGGAAACCCAAAAAATGCCGCGCCATGCCGAATCCTTAAACGCAAGCAGTCTGGCTGCGTCGCCAAGTTTGGCCACTTCGTCCACGCGATAGCTGAAGTAAGCGCCGACGAGCGCTGCCGCTACGATTCCGAGCGTCAACAGCCATTGAAAGATTCCTGTTCCTTTGCCGCGGTTCGACGCGGTGAGGCACTCCGCCAAATAAAGCGGAACAACCACCCCGATCAATCCGCCACTGATACCTTGCAGCAATCTTCCCGATACCAGCGGTCCATATCCATGAGACAAGGCGATCATCGGGATGCTGATGACGAACATGACACCACTCAGTGCCATCAGAGATCGTCGGCCCATCCAGTCGGCGAGCAATCCGGCAAACAGGGTCGAGATCACGCTACCCAACAAGACCGCGGCTACGACAATTGAGAGTTGCTGTGCACTGAAACCCGACGTGGCTTCGAGATAGGGAAGTGCTCCGGCAATGATGCCGACGTCGATGCCATAGAGCAGGCCTCCAAGTCCCGCAACGATGAGAAGAAAGCGGTTATAGAAGACTTTCTTGTCGTCAAGAAGCGAAGGAGCGCCGGTAGCGATCTGCGATGTCATAAAGGTTGTTGAGCCCAGATTCGTCCGCTGCGGAATAGCCAACTATCCGCTGCAGCTTGGGTTTTTTTGCTGAAATTGCTTCTTGAATTGTAGCCTAGAGACGCGTAATTACAGGCAAAAGTGCTATACATGCGAGCGAAAATATGTGTGAGCGCCGTCAGCCTTGAGGAAGAGATTCGGGACAAGGGATCGTCACTTTGCGATCGGCAGGCTGAACGAAAACACCGACCCGCTTCCCAACTGGCTTACCACTCCGATCGTTCCACCGTGCGCTTCAACAATGACCTTGGCGATGGCCAACCCCATTCCGGTGCCAGGAGCTGTATATCGTTGGTGTTGGCCACGATAGAACTTTTCAAAAATAAGTGATTGCTCGAACGAATCAATGCCAGGGCCACGATCGGCAATGCTAGTGACGAGCTTGTCGCCTTTCACGTCACTGGTAATTTTGATCGGTATGCCGTTCGAGGAATATTTCCCGGCATTTTCCAGCAGGTGCATCAACACTTCGCGAATACGTTGCACATCCATCCGGACTTTAGGGAGATCCGATGGAACAAGCACTTCGACCGAATGCTTTTCGAGAGTTGCACCGGCGTCGGCCAATGCGGGCTCCAGTGCTTCCTGAATAGAATGTGACTGCAGGTCGAGCTTGAACTTGCCCGAATCCAGTTGTGCCATCTCCGACGCTTCGCCGACCAGTCGATTCAAGCGATCAGTTTCCTCGTCAATCACAGTAAGCAAGTCTCGTCGCCCTAACTCATCAATCGTGGCTCCTGAGAGAAGGGTCGTCACGCTCGCTTTGATCGACGTGAGTGGAGTACGGAATTCGTGGGTGACAGAGTCTAATAACGCGGTTCTCAGACGCTCATGCTCCTGCTCGGCGCGGTTCTTGCTCAGCGCCTCCATCGCACGGACGCGCTCAATGGCGAGGCCAGCAAGGCTTCCCAGGGCATCGAGCGTTTCACGGGAGAGTTCGGCGCCCGCAATGCCCAACGCGCCGACCGTGCGCATACCAAGTCGTAATGGAACGTACGAAACGCCTCGTTGCGTGATTGGTTCTCCGCGCAGCAGCGTTGAGCGCAATACACTCTCCTCGAACTGTGCGTCGAGGGACGATCGATAGACTGTCAGATGGTCGGTGGCCATCGCAACGACGCTGCCGACCGAAAATGTTTCCTTTACGTACTGGGGAAGCGCATTCAATAATTCCAGCGCATTCTCTGATGCCAGCAAGCGCTGGCTGAGTCCATAGAGGCGCTCGACTTCACGCCGTCGCTGTTTTGCTCCCTCGGCTTCACGACGCGCACGTTCCGCGAGATTGCTGGCCACAAGCGCCGTTATCAGGAATGCGAACATCGCAACCCAATTCTGCGGATCGGCAATGGTGAACGTTCCAACGGGAGGCAGAAAGAAAAAGTTCAATGAGGCCGTTGCGATCACGGCCATAACCAGCGCGTAACGCAATCCCCAGTACGCCGAGGTTAGGAGCACCATTACCAGAAACATCAGGGCGACCGTGGTCTGATTGACGTGGAGCCGAAATGCCGCGGATGTCACGACACCGACCGTTGCCACGACGAAGGTATAACGCACTGCTTGTGTCTTTGCGACCGTTTTCACACAGGCATTGTACGATGCAGATGACAATTTGCTTCTCACACAAGCACAATAGCTGCGATGGTTAAGACTCCCGAGGAATGGCTGAAAGAAGTTTCTCCAGAGAAGGCGCGCGGCATCTTCAAGCTATTTCTCGGCTATGCTCCGGGCGTAGGGAAGACCTACAACATGTTGAGCGAGGCCATTCGGCGCGCCAGCCGCGGGGAAGATGTGGTGATCGGCGTGGTCGAAACTCACGGCCGAAAGGCAACGGCGGAGCTCGCGGCAAAACTCGATCGGATTCCTCCTCGAAAACTTGAATACAAGGGAACTCTTTTCGAAGAAATGGATGTCGACGGGATTCTTGCCCGCAAACCGGCGGTTGCGGTGATTGATGAACTGGCGCACACCAACATCGAGGGCAGCAAGCATCCCAAGAGGTACGAGGATGTTATCGAACTGCTCGATGCCAAGATCGATGTGCTCTCGACCATGAACGTGCAGCACGTCGAGAGCGTCGGGCCGACAGTGCAGCAGATTAGCGGCGTTCAGGTTCGTGAGACCGTGCCTGACTGGGTGATGCAGCGCGTCGACGAAATCGTGCTGGCGGACCTCACGCCGCAAGCTCTACAGAAGCGGATGGAGCGCGGTGATATCTACCCTGTCGACCGCGCACAACGGGCGCTCTCACACTTCTTTCGTCCCGGCAACTTGATTGCTCTACGCGAGCTTGCACTCAGGCAAGTCACTGGAGTCGTCGATCGCAGTCTGGATGCATTTCTCGAGAAAGACGATACACAGCCGGCATATACGGTTCGAGAACGGATCGCGGTGTGTGTGAGTTCCAATCCTGCCGCCCAGTACATCATCGCGCGCGGGTCGCGCATGGCTCAGGCGATCGGCGGCGATCTGTTTGTTTTCTACATCGACGTGGGCCGAGATACGCGCCCCGAGGATCAAAAGTCGCTGGCAGAAAACATCCGCTTTGCCGAGAATCTCGGGGCGCGGGTCATTCGGACTCCGGGGAGCAGCATTGCCGATAGCCTCGCGCACCTCGTGCGTGAGCACCACATCACGCAGGTTATCTTCGGGCGATCCGCTCGGACAGGCTGGCAGCGCTACCTGTACTTATCCGCCATCCAGCGCTTTCTGCGCGACTCGCCGTCGGTCGATGTTCATATTGTTACGCAGGAGGCTCGTTAGTGCCGGATCCGCCCCATATTCTCGTGGTCGATGACGAGCCGCAGATCACGCGCGTATTACGCACGAGCCTTTCCGCGCAGGGCTATGACATTCGGATAGCAAACTCGGGCGAAATGGCGCTCGAGATCATGAAAGATTGGCAGCCGAGCCTGATCATCACCGATCTCTCGATGCCCTCGATCGATGGCGTCGAACTATGCCGCACCGTCCGTGCTACATCGCAGGTTCCGATCGTAGTGCTGTCGGTTCGCGACAAGGAGCAGCAAAAGGTGGAGGCACTCGACGCCGGCGCTGACGACTACATCACCAAACCGTTTGGGATGAATGAACTCCTGGCGCGGGTGCGGGCGAATCTGCGTCGTGTGCCGATCGGAGACGATGAACATCCGGTGATCGAAATCGGAGATTTCCGCATCGACACGGCGGCCCGTCGGGTGACTGTACGCCGCCGCGAAGTGCGCCTTACTCCGAAAGAGTTTGACCTTCTTGTGTACCTGGCACGGCGTCCGGGGAAAGTCATCAATCACCGTACGTTGCTAGGTGCGATCTGGGGCGGACAGAGCACTGAACAGGTGGAGTATCTCCGCGTCTTTGTTGGCCAACTTCGCAAGAAGCTTGAGCCCAATTCTTCCTCGCCGCGTTATCTTGTGACCGAGCCATGGGTAGGATACCGCTTCGAACCCGGCGAGTGACGCACTAGTCTCCGCGTAACCCAATTACGAACATTCTACGAACTCTTTATTCAATCCTTATGCCCCCGCGTATCAAATGCATTGAGACGGTGGATGATACCAACGTCGCCTCTATACAACCAAGGGGATTCAGAAATGCAGACGATTCAAGAAGTGAATGCGGAACAATTGGCGAAGCTCTTCCATCACTATCACGAAGCTCTTCAACACGACTGCGATTCGCAGAATGATGGCTGCTCCTCGTGGGAGCGGGCTCCACAGAGCGAACGCAAACTTATGATTGCTGCCGCCCGCCTGGCATTGCTAGAACTCTCGACCACGGCTGAAATCCCCAATCCTCACCGCAAGTACTACGCAAAACCGGGAGAAGCTGACTGGGGCTGCTGAATCGAGAAATTGGGCGAGGTGCCCGAACGGCGTAACTCGCCGAATTCTCTTTACGAAATCTTTATGAACTCTTAACTCCGCTTTTATGGATGAGGTTGTCCAATTATGTCTGGATTGCTTTCGATAGAAGTTTGCGGTGGAGTGCCATGAAGCTTGCCATCGTGCGTTGGGCGCCGGAGTTACGACTTTTTATCTTCGTGTGTTGGCGGCTCTGATGAAGGAATTCTTCTCCTCCTCTGCCAGAGACCCGAAAGTCTATCTGGCGAAATGTCAGCCGAGGTGTAAAAGAGGAGAGCTCATAGAAATGCGCGTTAATTCAGCGGTGCGGAAAGTTCGTGCGGAGGCAGCGAAACGGATTGCACAGTTCTAACAGGCGAGATGCGTATGCTGAGGCTACTCAGATTCCACAACGATGGTGGCTCCGAAGGAAAGGGAAAGGTAGCAACGGCTTATGAAGTTGAATTCCCGTATTCGTGTCGATCATTGTTTTCTGCGTAAGCGTGGCGTTTGGTCAACAAACATCCGCGAAAACTGCGGAGTCACCTGAGGTTCTTGAAAACCGCGTGCAGCAATTGGAGTCGGAAGTGAGTGAGCTGAAACAGATCGTCAGGCAATTGCAGCAGGGAACTGCTGCACAAGCCAAAGCCTCTGCATCAGGGCCAGGCATTGTCGAGGTGTCCGCACCGGTAGCATCACAAGCGGTGCCCGCTCAGTCGGCTTCGGTGGTTTCGGCAGACGATCGCAAGACCCTCGACTTCCTGGGCAATACAACAATCAATGTTGGGATTGATACGTACTATGGTTACAACTTCAATAATCCTGTCGGGCGTGTGAATTTGCTGCGCGCCTATGACGTCCCTGTTGGCTCGAATCGCTCGACGCGCGCCGATCGATGCACTCAACGATCGAGTCCTCCACCACACCGACTTCCAAACCTTCCAACGGAACTTTGCGGTTACTCCTGTCGCGCATTACTGGCCGTCCCGCACAGGAAATTGGTCCCGACGCATCCCCGCGCGAATTGGGTATCGACTCGCTCCTGACGCTTGAGCTTCAGGAAGAATTGCGCGGATTATCTGGAAAACTGATTCCGGTTGAAACGCTTGTGCAGGTAAAGAGCGTCGGCGAACTGGAGTTGCTAATTCAGAGCGACGCGTCGTCTGGTTTGTCGCGAGCGAAAGCAAATGAGACGACTGTCGCAACCATTGCCTGTCGTTCGGCAGAAGTACGCGAAGCCGAGTTTGCCGATTACGAGAAGATCGCTGCCTTGCTTGTTCGCAACGGACTCGCTGTCAAAGGCCGGGAACAGTGGGAACATCTTTGGCGGAACAGTCCGGTCTACCAGCAGCACTCAGATTGGCCCATCGGATGGGTCGTTGAGAACGGCCAGGAGATTGTCGGGTTTCTGGGGAACATCCCTCTCAAGTATTACTTTAAGGGGCGCCAGATCCTCGCCTCCGGATTGCACGCGTTCGCGCTCGATTCGGCGCATCGTGGGCTTGGACTGGTCCTCCTTGATGGTCTTATTGGGTCAGCTCCGGCCGTGGAATATTTCGTCGGTAGCACTGCCAACGCGAACTCGTCGAAGGTGCTCGATCGTCTCGGCATAGGACGAATGCCAGTCGGCGACTGGGAGAGCTCGTCCTTCTGGATCACTAACTACGACGGCTTCGTTTGCAGCGCCTTATCGAAGAGGGGCTGGCCGGCCTTGCTGTCAGGTGTAGCATCGCCCGCTCTGAAGGTGTACGACAAGGTTCTGAAAAATCCCTGGCCCTACCAACGTTTGGCCCTCATTCAACAAACCACCTTCGGCGAATCATTCGACGGCTTCTGGCAGGAGTTACTCGAAGCTCGTTCTGTTTTGTTTTTGGCTAATAGATCCAGTGAAACGCTAAACTGGCACTTTAGACATTCGCTGGCTCTGGGAAGAGCGTGGGTCGTCACTCACGAAGTCAATTCACGAATTATCGCTTACGGCGTTTTCCAACGTCAGGACTACGAAGAAGTCGGCTTGCAGAGAATCCGATTGGTCGACTACCAGGCCCTTCCCGGAACAGGCGACACTCTGACTTCCATATTGGCCTGGGGATTGAACGAATGCCGTGCGCAGGGCATTCATATGCTAGAGGCGTTCGGCTTTCATCCGGAAAAACAGCAGATCATCGACCGACTCGCGCCCCATCGCCGCAAGCTCACAGCCTGGACCTACTTCCACAAGATCGCATCTTCAACTTTGCAGCAAGAATTGCGAGACGCATCGGTCTTCGATCCATGCCAGTACGACGGCGATGCCAGCCTATAGCAGTGAACCGGCGCGTTAGTTTTCTACTGCAATGTGGCGTGTAAATCGGCAAACTAGCACTGCGGGCACTTGGGAGGCTTTTTCAAACTCATCCGCTTTCTTCGCCCTAACGAAGATTCGTCTCTCTGGTTCACCAAGAAAAAGAGACTCGCACGTAACGCACTCCAGCCCGGCAGCATGGAACGCCCGAACAATCTCCTCCGCCGAACGCGGAAATGCCTCAATATGAACCGCTGAATCCGCATCGCGGAAACCAGGCCTCCATCCGCGCGCGAAGGCCTCCGGATGCAGGTCGCTGATGATTACTTCGCCCGCTGGCCCGATAACACGCATACATTCGCGAAGCATCTTCTGCAAATCTGCGATATGGGCAAGAGCAAATGAGCAAATGAGGAGATCGAAACAACACGAGGCAAATGGCAGATTCAAGCAATCCGCTTGAACGAGACCCGCCTGAATAGAAGACTTCTTTTTTGCGACTTGCAACATGGCTTGTGAGCAATCAACGCCAACGCCACAATCAATTCCTTTTGCGAAAGCCTTCTGCAGCCAGCGACCAGTTCCGCATGCCAGGTCGAGCATGGTCTTGCCATGCACGTTGTTGATTAAAGGCGCGATGTAACGCTCCTCCAGCGCCAGTAGAGGATTTGGACTCTCATCGTAAATGGGTGCCCAGCGTTCGTAGCCCTTTTTCACGCCCAGCAACAAAGTGGATCCAGGCGCTCCAACGCGGCTCTCTGGTTCATTCGGTGCACTCACAGACTCTCTTCCTTCGGCTTGCGGAGCGCGATCATCTGTTGCGCCCACTTCAATTCTAACGGTGCCGCATAAATGCCCAACCTGTAGCGCCAACTGCTGAGTGCTTGAAGGACGAGGCGGCCCCAGCCTGGAAGGCGGATGTCCTGAACTGTGGGCCAGCGCGACGACACCACCAAGTCGAAGTTGTCGATCAATTGCTTTGTCCGAGGTCGCAGCCAGGGGGTCTGCGGATCCTTCTGCGTTGCGAATCGCTGCCAGCGGTCCGTCGTCCATTCATCGGGAGTCGTCGGAAATTGCACTTTATCTTCGACTCCGCCATACATCCGGGTGCGTTGGGGCACTGGAGTGTAGTGCTCGACGATAATTTCGCAATCAGGGTTAAGTCGCTTCAGCTGACGGATGAACTGAATACACTCTTTGGTGTCAGTTTCCGGGTCCTTTGGGTTGCCGAAAATGATGGAGAATTCGGGAATAATGCCGAATTGTCGAATTCGCGATGCAAGGGCGAGAGTGTCTTCGGCACGCAAGTCCTTGTTCATCTCTTTCAGGTTTTCGTTTGATCCCGACTCTGCACCGAAGAAAATCATGGCGCAGCCTGCCCGTCGGATCGCCTCGAAGGTGGCATCCGAATACTTCATCATGATGTCGGCCCTGCCTTCGCACCACCAGCGGAGCTTCAGAGGCTCTAGCCGATCAGCGAGTTCGCAAGTATGATCCTCGCGCAGGAAAAAGTTGTTGTCGTAGAACTGGACTGCATCGGCGCCATGGTTCTCGGCAAGGTACCGGAGCATGGCCTCGGTACGCGCCGGTGATTCCATCTTTTCCCGGCTACCGGAGAACGTCACCACACCACAAAAATTGCAGCGATAGGGGCAGCCAATGCTTGCCTGATGGACAGCGGTTCTCTTTCCCAAGAAAGTTGGCAGAAGGTAGCGGTCGACCGGCACCGCTTCATACGGATAGGTAGGGAAAGTGTCGGGGCCCTGCATGGGACGCTCGGGATTGTGGCGCGGAATTCCGTCCGCATCCTTGTAAGACAGTCCGTTGATCGCCTTCAGATCGCGCTTTTCCCGCAGCGCCTCAAGCAATTCCACAAATGTTTGCTCACCCTGACCACGGACGGCGTAATCCACGTAGTTCGTATTCATCGTCGCAGCGGTATAGTTCGAGGCGAAGTAGCCTCCCCAGACAATCGGCAGGTTTGGAAACCGTGCGCGAATCTCACGGCAACTTGCTACAGCACCGACGGTTTGCGGACCTGGCATAACGGTAACCGCCAGAAGTTCTACCGTTGAGTTCTCAACGATAGAGATCAGACTCTCTGTAGGATTCGGATCGACGTTCCCGTCAACAATCGCATACTCCTCTTTGCCTTGCAGCATAGACGCAATTGACAAGATTGACAGGGGTAAACGCCGGTTGCGGTACCTGGTTGCTTTGGGATTGTAGAAGAGGATCATTGGTTCGTGATTAGCGTGCTGAATCGTCCAGGAGTTCAATTGCGCGAGTCGTGGTCCTGGATTTGATTGATGGCGACCACTCTAGCAACCCGGCCGCAGTGATTTGTAAACAGCTTGTCAAGGCCATGCAAAATCAGCGTCAACCCGGCTGCTTTTCACGTTTAGTGACACAATTTTGACAATTTGCTGACAACAGTTTGTTTGTCACGAACTACTCTCCCTCAAAATGAGTCGGTCAATGAGGGGGAGTGGCAAGGGAAAGGTCATTTCTATTTCACCCTTCCTGCGCCGGGCCAGAGGTGGGAACCGCGCTCGGTCGGGTGCCCACGTTTGGAGCTCGGACTTCAACTTCGGCTATTCGCAGGATGGTCGGCGTCCCTGGGCAATGTCGCATGCGCAAGAACCAACACTCCTTTCGCTTTGGAGCTATGCCTGTCTCGCACGGCGGAAGGACTTTTGACTCACCGCTCACTTCTTACTGGCACGATTTTGACTGAGCGTGAGCAGGAAGTGTGCTGACCATGAAAATGGAGAGTTCGGAGCGGGACCCCGTGGACGTTCTGCTGACTCACTCGTACCACCTGTATTACGACCGAAAGCAAACTCGGAAGATGCAGCCTTATCCGCCCTTGGGAACCCTTTACGCGGCGGCTCTTCTGCGTAGTGCCGGACTCTCAATCGCGCTCTTCGACACAATGCTCAGTGATCCGGAGAAACATTTCGAAGAGACATTGAACCGGCACAAACCGCGGGTGGTCGTTGTTTACGAAGACAATTTCAATTTCCTCACCAAAATGTGTCTGACCCGTATGCGTGGCTTGGCATACCGGATTCTCGAGCTTTCGCAGAAAGCTAACGCCGTCGTGCTGGCCAACGGCTCTGACGCGTCCGATCACACGCTGGACTACCTGGGCCAGGGCTTCGATTATGTGCTCCTCGGGGAAGGCGAAACCACCTTACTCGAAGTCGTTCATCACATCCTCAACAAAGACCGCAAATCTCCGCGCTCGATTCAGGGGCTCACTTATCTGGATAAACAGACTGGCGAACTCGTGCGCACTCAGCCGCGCCCGCTCATGCGCAACCTTGACGCGTTGCCATTCCCGTCTCGCGATCTGCTTGATATCGATCAGTATCGAAATGCCTGGGAAGCTGCCCACGGATACTTCTCCCTGAATATCGTGGCGAGCCGCGGATGTCCGTATCGCTGTAACTGGTGTGCGAAGCCAATCTATGGCGATTCGTTCACCGTACGCGCGCCACAGAGCGTGGCGGCTGAAATGCATCAACTGAAATACAAGTTTGGTGCCGCCCATCTCTGGTTTGCCGACGACATTTTTGGGTTGCGTCCGCAGTGGGTTCGCGAACTGGCCGCTGAGGTCGAGCGCCTCGATGCCGCAATCCCGTTCAAGATGCAGTCGCGCGTGGATCTGATGACGCCGAGCAACGTTATCGCCTTGCGACGGGCCGGTTGCGCTGAAGCCTGGCTTGGCGCCGAATCCGGATCGCAGAAAATCCTCGATGCGATGGATAAGGGCACTCGCGTCGAGCAGATTACAAAAGCCCGGAACAACCTCCGTAACGAGGGGATTCGTGCATGCTATTTTCTGCAATTCGGTTATCCGGGCGAAACCTGGGAGGACATTCAGAAAACGATCGAACTCGTGCGCGAAACGCGACCTGATGATATCGGAGTGTCGGTCTCTTATCCTTTGCCAGGAACGAAGTTCTTTGAGCGGGTGCACGGCGAACTGGGACACAAGTCCAACTGGTCCGACAGTGAGGACCTGTCCATGATGTTCCGGGGTGCCTACACCGATACGTTCTATCGAGCTCTACACGACTTTCTGCATGTCCTCGTGGATTCCTGGAACTCAGCGAAGACAAGTGACGCTGGATATCAGGATAGGAGTCGTGATCTCTGGAAGCAGGTCGTGGCACTTGAAAAGGTCTGTCGGAATTCTTACCCGACTGTTCTTTCGGAGCCCAAATCCGATTCGCATATGCAGGTGCAGCCAATCTCTCTTAGGGCGTTTCCCTCCTAGAGAGGCGTCCGCTTAAGCCATGGACATTCTTCTTACTCACGGCTATTTCGTTTACGAGGATCCTAAGGAGCTTCAGATCATGAAGCCCTATCCTCCGTTAGGAATCCTGTATATCTGCTCGCATCTCCGAAAGAAGGGAATTGATGCTGAGGTCTTCGATTCCACATTTTCGTCGTCCAAGGAGTTATTTGCAAAGCTGCAGGCAGGGCCGCCGTCAGTGCTTGGCGTGTACGCCAATCTGATGACTCGCTCCAATGTAGTGGATATTCTTCGCGTAGCGAAAACGGCGGGATGGCAGACGGTCGTGGGCGGCCCGGAACCGGGCGCCTACATTGCTGAATATCTCGACTCTGGAGCCGACATCGTAGTGATCGGCGAGGGTGAACTCACACTAGAAGAACTGGTACCTCTTCTCCATCTGCACCCCTCTCCCGATGCATTGCAGCGCATTTCTGGCATCGCTTTCCGGGCGTCCGACGGATCAGTGGTTCGTACCGCGCCTCGCGCTCAAATACGAGACATTGATGCGCAGCCATGGCCTGCTCGAGAGACCATCGACTATTCCAAATACCTGACAGTTTGGCGCGAACGCCATGGGCAGGGTTCGGTATCTCTCATCACGGCACGAGGTTGCCCTTACGATTGTCGCTGGTGCAGTCACGAGGTTTTTGGCAAGACGCATCGCCGCAGAAAGCCAACTTCAGTAGCCGACGAACTTGAGTGGCTGATCAATCGCTACACACCGGAAATGGCGTGGATGGCCGACGACGTTTTCACGATTCATTCCGGGTGGCTTTTTCAATATGCCGCCGAACTCAAGGCGCGTGATTTGAAATTGCCATTCGAATGCATTTCTCGCGCCGACCGTCTGAATGCAAAAGTGATCGAAACCCTCGCCGAGATGGGCTGCTTTCGCGTATGGATTGGCTCGGAGAGCGGTTCCCAACGTGTCCTGGATGCTATGGAACGCGGAGTAACCCTGCAAGAAGTCCAGAATGCCGTGGCGCTTTGCCGCTCGAATGGAATCCAGACGGGCATGTTCCTTATGTGGGGATATCAGGGCGAGGAACTTTCCGACATCGAAGCAACCATCGAACACGTGAAGCGAACAGACCCCGACATTTTCTTCACAACTGTGGCGTATCCCATCAAGGGAACTCCTTACTTTTCGGATGTGAAAGACCGGGTTGAAAACTTCAAACCGTGGCGCTTCAGTTCGGATCGGGAATTCAAGATACGAGGCCGCCACTCTCGCCGTTATTACAGCTTCGCTGACGAGCTGCTTCGCAGCGAAGTTGAGCTGGATCGTCTGCGCCGTAAATCGGCGTGCGATGAGGAAGCAGTCATCTCTGTTCAGAGGCGGATTGCGGATGCGCGAACTGGTCTCGATGCTGCGGCCCTCGAGGTGGAGGCTTGAACCATGGCGGGCGTTTCCCAAGTCCATGCGGCTCCGTTCGATGAAGCTGCGAGCCGCTATGACCAGGTTTTCACGAACTCCGCAATCGGGCGCGCACAGCGCTTATCGGTCTGGGAGGAGCTGACAAGGACTTTCCATGCCGGCGATCATATTCTTGAAATCGGTTGTGGAACTGGCGTAGATGCGTGCTATCTGGCGGAGCGAGGAGTGAGGGTTCTCGCCTGCGACAGTTCGCCAAAAATGATTGCGCTGGCGAGCCGAAGGTTGAAAGACAGCCCCCGATCAGATTTGGTCCAGGCGCAGGTTCTTCCAGCAGAGCAGATCGGCAGTTTGCGGGGACGGAGGGTCTTCGACGGCGCCTTTTCCGATTTCGGTGCTTTGAACTGTGTCGCCGATCTTAAGTCACTGGCCGAGAATCTTGCCGTGCTACTCCGCCCCGGTGCTACCACACTTTTATGTTGGATGGGGCCATTCTGCCTGTGGGAGACGCTTTGGTATCTCTTGCAGGGCAAGCCTGCAAAAGCGCTACGCAGGATGCATCGCGAAGGCGTCACCGCGCGGGTGGGAGGCGGCACACCCATAACGGTCTACTATCCATCTGTGCGGAAGTTGGCGCGCACGTTTGCTCCGCAGTTCTCGATCAAAAGCATTAAGGGGGTCGGTATCACCGTTCCGCCCAGTTATCTTGAACCGTTGGCGAGCCGATTGCCGCACTTGTTGACTGCCGCCGTATTTGCTGACCGAATTCTCGGTCGTTGTGCGGGTACTCGTCTGTTAGCCGACCATATTCTAATCAGACTCGAGCGTGAACCAGTTCTATGAGTCGTATGACGACAAGTGAAAGTGAGTGATCTCGTGTCCATCTCGGTCTTGGGTCGGCCCCCTGTTTCCGATGAGACAGACGTCTCGCGCCACCTCATTCACAGACTTCCGGTGGTGGTTATCGCTGCCCACAATCAATGCAGTTGCCGATGCGTGATGTGCGACATCTGGAAGATCCGCGATCCGCAGGAAATTACCCCACAAGATCTCGAACGTCAGATCAAATCATTTCGTGATCTCGGCGTCCAGTGGGCCGTGTTTACTGGTGGTGAACCCCAGCGCAACGCCAACTTGTTCACCCTGGCAAATATGCTTCGGGGGGAGGGGATTCGGGTAACCCTTCTGACCGCCGGCCTGTTGCTTGAAGCCCAAGCCGAACAGATTGCAGCCACCATCGACGACATAATTGTTTCGCTCGACGGTCCCCCCACAGTTCATAACCAGATTCGCCAGGTCCCGCGAGCGTTTGAACGCATTACTGCCGGGGTCAAGGCGCTGCGGCGGTACCGGTCTGAGATAGTTGTCGGCACTCGTTGTACGGTTCAGAAACAGAATCATCGATACCTCTGTGCGCTGGCTACTTCGGCAAAGGAAATTGATTTAAACTCTGTTTCATTCCTGGCAGCAGACGTGGTTTCTTCTGCGTTCAATCGTCCGGAGGCGTGGCCGGAACAACGCCAGCAGGAGGTGGCGCTAAATCATCAGGAAGTAGAACAGCTGGCGTACGAAATCGAGCGGCTGATCACCGAGCACCGGCAAGATCTTGATTCCGGCTTCATCGTAGAAAGTCCGGCGAAGTTGAGAAGGTTGGTCTCTTATTTTCGGGCTCACCTCGGTCAAGAAGAGCACGTCGCCCCTTACTGCAATGCTCCCTGGGTTTCCGCCGTAATTGACTCATCGGGAGAGGTTCGCCCCTGCTTTTTCCATCCCCCGATCGGGAATATTCACGAAAATATCGTGAACGAAATCGTCAATGGTCCAGCTGCGCTACGCTTCCGAGGGAATCTGGATATTCCAACGAACTCTATCTGTCGTTCGTGTGTGTGTTCCTTGCACATTAAGCAATGAGCGCACCCTGAGAATGTTGATCTGCGGCGCTCCACCGGCAGGTGATCATCCATCAAAGCCTTACTGTTTCGCTGCGTACGTTTCGTGCCAGTACGATGCGGCTCCGGGAGAAAGATTGTCGATACGCGAGAGGAATTCGGTGACCCTCCACATATCTTCGTCGCTCAGGGCGCCCTCCCATGCGGGCATGCCGGTATATCGGACGCCCGTGCGCACCACGTAATACGTACGCCACTCCGGATCATGGAGGGGCTCAATAATGAGTTGAGGCGCAGGCGGATAAAAAGAGTGCTCGAGGGGGCTGGCTTGGACGTCAAGTGCTCCGTGGCAGACGGCACAATTCATCGTGTAGATTCTCATTCCGGCGATCAGACTCTCGTCATTCGTCGGATAGGGGTTTGTGACGTGCGGAGCATGTCTCATCATCGAAGCATTCAGCGCTTGCGTTGCCAATTCACGCTCGAGCGTTGGTGGGGCCGATGCTGCGGTGGTAGGGATTAGCCCAAGTTTACCGATTACAAGACTTAGGGCCAACAAAAGCAGGACTGTGATAATGCCCCCAAGGCAGAGTTTGTCCATGGCGCTGTCTTCTCCCGATGGTTTAACGAAAATGGATTCAGTCCTTCAGAAAATCTGTCGAGTCAGATCAAAGCCGATGAACATGTTCTTCGGTGTGTTCGCACTGGGATTACCTGTGAACGTTGCGTTACTGCCGGCTCTTTGGGATACGATTGTAGCGGGGCCGTTGCCGAAGCCCAAGGTAAAGGCATGCCGCCAGATCTTTTTCTGAATACCGAATGCGAACTCAGGCCGATGGATTCCCAACTCATCCGCGTTCATCACTGTAGGGATGGTTTCTGCGACAAGAGCCACAGTTTTCCGAATGTCCACCGAGGCTGCCACGGCAATCGAAATCGTATTGGCGCAGGGTTTTAAAAGCATACCGCCTGAGACCCCATTGGCTTGCGGAGCCGAACAGGGCTGTTCAACGATCGCATCGGCCAGCGTCGGGTTAGTGTTTTGCAGCAGCGGCCGCGCATGAATCGTGAATGTCGGCGCAACGTATACTTGCGCATGCCTGGTGACACTGCGTGAGGCGATTATTTCGAAGTTTTCCGCGAAATTTCTCTGGAAATTGTTTTGCCCGTCCACTGAAAATCTCACCGCTAAGTTCAGAGGCTCCTGGTCGTGTTCATCCAACACGTTGTAACCAGCCATGAATTCGATCGGACGGCCCATGAGGCTGGGAGAGCGATAGGCAAAAGCGTACAGCCTTGACGTGATTCCGTAGCGGAAGCCGAAAGAGGGGACCGCGAAGTCATCCAAACCAAGCAGAGTGTTTCCCCGGCCTGGCGTGACGAAAGCTGGTTCGTACGGGAATCTGTGGGTGAAGTTGACATAGAGCCCATGACGCTCGACGCGACGCCCAGTGGGAACATTAAAGACCAGATCGTCGCCAGAGGTGTATACCTTGGGGTTAGTTGTCGCAGGCGGGCCAGCGGCAGGCCGCGTACCCTGAGTCGTCCCTTTCAGGTTCTCATGGTCCGGATTGAATCGGCTGCTCGACGTCTCAGCCTCGACAGCGTTATTTGTGCCAACTTCTTTGATCTCATGGCTGATTACGTCCACGAGATACTTCTTACCCGCGCGCTCGACAATGATCTGAGAACTCGAACCGTCAACGAAAGATATGCCTGCGTCTCCCGGACTCGGTTGGGGCACCGAAGCGGAATGTGGTGCTGTCGCTCCCGCGCTCGAGTCGTCGATGGCACCCGCGCTCGCGAAGGGGGCACTCGCAAGGATCAGAATTAGGGATGTAATACCTGTAATCGCCAGCCGTAAAGCCCTTGTTTCGCTCCGCATGATTTCTCGCTTGGCAGAACCGAACACCTTGTGGGATTGAGATACCTTTCCGAAGGTAAACGTCGATGCCTTGCACTTGTGTCATCAGAATGTAATTTGTCGTCTCTGTCGGCACGCTCTGTCTTGTACACGTTGCAATCTGTTGACAAGGTTTTGACAACTGATCTGCCCTAAGTTTCACAAGATGGTGCTGACGTAATGTTTCGATTCCTACGGAGGTTGGATGCTGAAGAAATTGTGGATGCTTTCGATTCCATGTTCGATGTGGTTGCTGGCAAGCATAATGTGGGCTGGGCCGAGTGGCCAGAGTGACTCTCAGGTTTTTACCGGAGAGATTATGGATTCGCTCTGCGCCAAGGACGGCACGCACGACAAAATGATGGACCAGATGAAGAGCATGGGCCGCGACAAGGCGACCTGCACACAGAAGTGCATCGAGTTGGGTGCTAAGTATGTTCTTTTTGATCCGGCCAAGAAGACTGTCTACACCCTTGACGACCAAGATAAGGCTGCTGCGTTTGCCGGCACGAAAGTCCAGGTCAAAGGCACGATGGATAAGAAGAAGATCAAAATCGCAAGCATAGAGATCGGCGATTAGTCGATTTCGATCGCGGACAAAGTTTGTAGAGGCGCGACTCGTTCCGACGAGTAAGGGATCAGACTGTTCTGCCTCGAAGGACTTAACCGATACGCCGCCAAGTTCCTCGCGCAAACGTTGTTCTTGAACCAGAGTGCAGGCTCCGGGCAGAGTCGAACTGCCGACTAACGGTTTAGGAATTCTGTGAGTTGACGTGCCCTCACGTGATATCAACGAGATAGAGTGCGCTGAAGTGCTGGGAGGTGATATGAGATTAGGTCATACGACAGTTTTTGGATACCAGTTTGGACACCTGCGGCGTCTTTTTTTGAGCGGCTCTCCGCCCGTCTCGGTATTCATACCTTCGGGCGATTGCGTTCTTTCGCGTTCGGAGTAGACTGTGAGATCCAAAAGCGAACAAACGACATTGGCCCAGCGAAAGAGAAGGCTTCGTTGGGCCGTTTTTACTTTGGACTATGGCGCATGTTGGCGCTCCGGACGCCGATTTGTGCTGACGTAGACTTTCTCTGTAGCATCTGCTTCAACATAGGCTGGCCCGATGAGAAAAGTTGGCGCTCATTGGGCCGTTTTTTCTTTACGGGCTATTTCGCTTTGATCTGAGCAATTCAAGAAATACGATAAGGACAACCAGGAAACCAGCAACCCTGAGCAGGTTCATCCCTTCTTCCGCTTCTTCTTTGCCTTCGCTCCCTAGAAAATTCTCCCTAGAAAATTCTTCTAACTGCTTGGATCTGCGATGAAGCGGGGCTCGAGGATGACTCTGTGCCCGAGCGCTTCGAGACGTTTGACCAGACGATGGGTTGCGCGTACGGTGTTGCGCTTGTCGAAGTAATCGGGTCCGAGATCTTGGTAGGTGGTGCCCCGTTGCAGTATGTAGTAACCAGCGGTAAGGATGGAACTAGCCACGGCGATCAGCGCTCGTTTGGGGCCTCGCAGTGCAGCCAGCCGCCGGAACTGCGCCTGCAGGTAAGTTCCTTTGGTTTTAGATGCGGCCCAGGCAGCTTCACACAAGGCTCTACGCAGCCATGGATTGCCGGCGCGCGTGGTCCCGCTCTTTCGTTTCCCACCGGTCTGGTTGTTGCCAGGACAGACCCCTGCCCAACTCACTATGTCAGCAGCAGAAGGAAAGGCTTCTACCGTGGGACCCACTT
>Ga0126371_10000432_pt1 | contig 34179 bp, 32 predicted proteins | sample PanSoiMetaPlot_4_FD_110145 | JGI IMG/M metagenome (GOLD analysis project Ga0126371, IMG submission 110145) | Tropical forest soil microbial communities from Panama - MetaG Plot_4 | ecosystem: Environmental > Terrestrial > Soil > Tropical forest > Bulk soil | place: Panama | collected 2016-02-17 | reverse complement strand
CTAGCCGAAGGAGACTGCGGTCATGGAAGTGCCCAAAACTGGTGAATTCGCGCATATCGGGAAATCGGTGTTCATCAAAGGAGAACTCTCCGGCAGTGAAGACCTTTATCTCGACGGTCAAGTAGAGGGCAGCATCCTGTTGAAGGGAAATAACCTCACCGTTGGTCCCAATGGCCAGGTGAAGGCCAATGTCGACGCCAAGGGCGTCACGGTGCAAGGCAAGCTGGAAGGCAATCTGCACGCCTCGGACAAGGTGGAACTGCGCAAGTCTGCCGTGGTCATGGGCGACATTGCGACCCAGCGGATCGCCATTGAGGAAGGCGCGTACCTCAAGGGCAAAGTAGATATCAGTAAGGACGGAAAGTAGGCTGTAGCTTCAGGATTTGGATCCTCGGACGAAGCGCAGGACTCTGGTTCTCGCGTTGGCGCGAAACGTATGTTCCGGGGCAGGCCGTTTTTAGGAACATGCAGCGCGTTCCCGAACAATGGCTGGACTGATCGCGCAAGACTTCATGAAACTGTTTCGCGGCACATCGTCCGGACCGGACCAGACTGCGTCCCCGGCACAAAGCAGTCCAAAACTCTCCCGCCGCTCGAGCGGTCTGGGCGAACTCACGCGTGTCTGGGCCTCGCAAGAAGCTCTCTGCGTCCTCGATCTGGGCGCGACCTCGCCATCAAACATCCGGTATTTCACCGAGCGGTCGCACAAGATCTACAGTGAGGACCTGCTCACCGCCTCGACCGACCCGTCGCTGGCCACAAAAGACGAGCAGGGCAACCCCACCCTCGACAGCCGACTCTTCCTGGAAGAGAACCTTGTCTATCCCGCGGCTCAGTTCGATGTCGTTCTGTGCTGGAATTTGCCGGACTACCTCGATGAAAGCCTCGTGAAGCCGGTCGTCGGACGCTTGTGGTCGGTCCTAAAGCCAGGCGGAATGATGCTGGCTTTCTTTCACACTCGCGATGCCGGTCCGGACGCGCCCTGCTACCGCTACCACATCATGGGCCCGGATGTTCTCGACATGCAGCCGATCATTCCCCAGCGCGAAGTGCGGCGCGGACCGACCGGGGCCGTGCATCGCGCAGTGGGCGGTGGATTCCGCCTGCAGCGCGTCTTCAACAACCGGCACATCGAAAATCTCTTCCGCGACTTTGCTTCGATCAAATTCTTCCTGAGCCGCGACAACATTCGCGAAGTGCTGGTCGTACGGTAAGAACTCCGATAACAACCTGGACCTGCGATAACAATGTGCCGCTCGGTTGGAGAGACGGGCGTCCCCGCCTGTCGACGGCGTGCTCTGTCCCGGCGATTCGGTATTTCAGAATTGTCATCCTGAGCGAAGCGAAGGACCTGCTTTCTGAAATCGCTCATAAACGTATGGTTCCGTCAGCGATAGTGAATCGCCATTGGCATTGCCGACATCCCTAGTGCACAGCAGGACATTTCGAACGATAGAGCGTTAGAGCCATCATGACCACAGTGCCTCGCTGGTTTGACCGTAAGTTCGAATTCATTTTCCCAGTGGAACAGTTTCCCAATCTCTGCGCACGGTTGCGCGGCACGCCAGCGCGGCTCGAAGAAATTGCGCGGGCATCTTCCCGAGAGTTGCTAGTTCGCAAGCCGAACGGCAAGTGGTCGGCGCAGGAACACGCCGGCCACCTGCTCGATCTGGAACCTCTATGGATGCAGCGGGTGGAAGACTTCTTGTCGGGTCGAGACGAGCTAACGGCGGCTGACCTCAGCAATCGCAAGACGGACGAGGCCCGCCATAACGAGCCTGCCATCGACGAAATATTAGCGGCGTTTCGAAGGGAACGGGAGAAACTCCTCGATCGCGCGCAGACGATCAAGCTATCATCCGCAGGCCACGCGATACTGCATCCGCGGCTCAAGCAGCCGATGCGCTTGGTAGACCATCTTTTCTTCGCTGCCGAACACGACGATCACCACCTCGCGCGGATGTGGGAATTGCTGCACATCAGCGCGTAAGCGTCACCAGTAACCGCGAAACCGCGGGCGCCTTTTCCAGAAGATGGCTGGCGGCGCGCCGAATGGGGCCCGGCAGATCGAGTAATCGACGGATCTTCGACGAACTTCGGAAGACAGGCAGCAAATCAGCCCCGTACTGGTGTCCATACCGGGCCGCGGCCTCTTCCAGTGAAATCTCCGAGCGAAAAAATGGCGCCAGGCACTCGGCTGCCAGAGCGCCGCTGCGCAACGCAAGCGAAATCCCGTCCCCGACGAACGGGTCCACAAACCCGGCCGCGTCACCTGCGCGCAATATTCGATCTTCAACCGGACAAGGCTCCCGAAATACCAGCGGAAACGTTGTCACCGATTCCATCAGCGGCTTCCAGCTTCTCGTGCGCTCTTCCAATTCCGGGTGCAATCGGAACACTTCTGGCAACATGCGCGCGACGTCGGCCCGCACCATCGCGCATGCGTTGACGCGATCCAACGAGTCGCCGCCTGCAAGGCGAACGGGGGAAACACCGCAATATCCGCCTTCAAAGAAGTAAAGATCTACCGACTGCGAGGGTGCTTCTTCGACGAAGTGCGCCTTGATCCCAAGCCATTGCTGGCTCGAATGTTCATCGACGCGCGCGTGCGAGTCGAGATTGGACCAGCGCCCCGCGGCCAGAATCAAGGCTCGCGATTGAAAGATTCCCACTGACGTTTTGACCACGAATTTGTCTTCGCGACGACCGACGCCTTCAACGGTGGCTTGCAGGCGTCCGCTGACTCCAGATTTGCACGCGGCTTCCCAAAGCGCGATGTCGAGATCGAAGCGGGCAATGCTCGCGGCGGGCGGATCTACCGGCGTCGTAATCGTTCGGCCATCGACAAACAGCCTCCCTACTGAAATGCGTGCGGACCCGGCGAGCAAGTCCGGTCGTGTGTCAGCCAGCAGGCCGGCCAGCAATTCCAACGATTCCGCCGATACAAACTCCCCGCACACACGTTGACGCGGGAGTCGCCCACGCTCCAGCAGTAACACTCTCGCGCCGGCTCGCGCCGCGGTGATTGCTGCAGACGTTCCCGCCGGGCCTCCGCCCACGATGGTCAAATCGTAGAGTGCGGCTACGGGCCAGGTCTTAGAAGCGGCTGGGTTTGCGGTCACTTCCATACAATCACGCCCATACGAAACAGGTAGTGGCGGCTCATCTCGATGCGCGACGCGATCGTGGCGCGCAGCATCTCGTGCATCTCGCTTACGGTGTAAGCCTGCCGCACCGACGCGGGCGCGTCGTGCCGGGTGAGGCGGCTGCGGTAAAAAAGAGATCCAGCGTACACCATGGCAAGATGCAACGGATGCCGGATCAGGTCATTGATCAGCACCGCTCTCCGCGAAACACGCAGGCTCTCGTTCACGAACCGCACCACCTGCTCGGGCGGAAGATGGTGCGCAAACAGGCCTGAGCTTACGAGGTCGAAGCTTCCGTTTTGAAAGGGAAGGGCGAGGGCATCGCCTGCGACGGAGCGTCCGCCATTGCCAACGTGGGAGGCGCGCCGATCGAGAAGTGTTATGTTCAGATGGATGCCGCGCGTTGCAAGTTTCTGGCTCGCATAGCGTGGCGAGTCGCCGGATCCGGCCGCCACTTCCAAAAGCGAGAGTTGATTCACGCCCGTGGTCTTTGCGACCTGCTCCACCAGAGCAAGCGTCGTGGCTCGGCCGCCAAAGGTTCGGTTGATCCAGCGCAGGTCAGCGAGAGAAGACGCGATTTCTTCGGGAGTGCCGGAATCGGAGTCGAGAAGCTCTTCGGTTGCTATCCGCTTCATTGAGTAATGCCCGAGCGGATCTCAGACTTCCGCCAGTTCTTCTTCCAGCAATTGCTTGTTATACAGATCCGTGTAGTAGCCGTTCCGTGCGAGAAGCTCTTCGTGCGTGCCCAGTTCGACGATTCGACCTCCGTGCAGCACGGCGATCCTATCTGCGTTGCGCACAGTAGATACGCGATGCGAGATGAAAATTGTCGTTCGTCCCTGCATCACTTCGCGGAGATGATTGAGAATCTTGTCTTCGGTCTGCGTGTCCACGCTGGAAAGCGCGTCGTCGAGGATCAGGATGCGCGGATTCCGTAGAATCGCGCGCGCAATCGCGGTGCGTTGCTTCTGTCCACCGGATAACGTAATGCCGCGTTCGCCCACCATCGTGTTGAAGCCGTCCGGAAACGCCTCGATGTCGGTGGCGATGTTGGCCGCTGCCGCCGCGGCCCGTACCTCTTCGTCCGTCGCGTGATCTTTTCCGAACCCTATGTTCTCGCGAATCGTGTCACTGAAAAGGAACGTCTCCTGCGGAACGAAGCCGATGCTGCGTCGCAGAAACTCGATCGGATACTCGCGGATCGGTCTCCCATCGATCAGCACCGCGTCCGGAGTCGCGTCATAAACGCGCGGAATGAGATCGACCAGCGTAGTTTTCCCGGAGCCTGTCGGCCCAACGATAGCGAGACTGCTGCCGGCGGGAATCTGCAAAGTCACATCGTGCAGTACAGGCGTGCCGTTGTATTTGAAGTTCAGGTGGCGAAACTCGATGTCGCCACGAATCTCGGGCTCGGGCGGCCCGGCTGCTCTGACGGCTTTTTCGTCGGCTATCTCCGGCTCTTCTTGCAAGATTTCGTTGATGCGCGTGAGCGATGCGGTCCCACGCTGGAAAATGTTGATCACCCAACCGAGCGCGATCACTGGCCAGGTCAGTTGCACCATGTACGTGAGAAACGCAGCAAACTGGCCAACCGACATCCTGCCAGCTAGGACCTCACGTCCGCCAAGCCAAAGCACCAGCACCACCGCAAACCCCAGTGTCAATTCCAAGGTCGGCCACAACAACCCCATAAGCCGTGCGAGTGGGAGGCTCCGCGCGATGTACTCGTTATTCGCGCCCTCGAATTGACGGATCTCCGCCGTTTCCTGCGCATAGGCACGAATCACACGGGCTCCAGAAAAGTTCTCCTGCGCTCGCGCCGAAATGTCCGAGAACATCGCCTGGATTTTCTCGAACCGTTCGTGAATCTGGCGACCGAAATATTGAATGACGATGCTTGCTACCGGCAGGGGAAGGAAGGTGTAGGCCGTAAGCTTGGGGCTGATCTTGAACATGTAAAACAGCGCGCCGGCGGTAAACACGAGCGTATTCGCTGAGTACATGATGGCTGGGCCCAGCAGCATACGCACCGCATTTAGGTCGTTCGTGGCTCGCGCCATGATGTCGCCAGTGCGATTGCGCTGGTAGTAGGGAAACGACAGTTGTTCCAAGTGCTGGAACATGTCGTTGCGCAGATCAAATTCGATGTCGCGCGAGATCCCAATCACGATCCAGCGGGTCAGAAACTGGAACACGCCCTTGGTGGCCGCAATCGTTACCAGAAGAAGGGCATAGAGGCCCAGCTTGCCTACGCTGTTGCCTCCGTTCTTCAAATAGTCCAGTGCGCGCTGCAATACTTGCGGAAACTGCACCCAGATTCCGTTCAGTAGCAGGACGCACACCGTCCCCCAAGCAAACCCAACACGATACTTCTTCACGTAGGGATACAGGGGTCGCAGGCGTTTCGGCAGCATTGATGTAGTAGATGCGATTCTAGCAGCCACGGGTGCAGGTGATTGTCACCAAAGGGGTTCTGCCCGACCGCCGCGCGGAGAAATCGAAATCAACGAATGCATTCTCCGAAACGCTCCACTCCCCACCGAACCTGCCGGACGATATTCCGCAAGTACGTTAGTAATCTTGTTGGCTACGAACTACTGACATAACTTCTTGACAGGCCGAACCTTGGGGGAATCTGCAGTTGCTCGGAGTGCATTTTGCGGAACCTGAAAACCATCTCACCCGCTGTTTATGCTATCGCGTCGCGTGCGCGTCTCGCGGCTGTTTTCCTCTGCGCCTTTCTGTTCTCAATTGTCGCGCCTAACCTTCACGCCCAAAAGGCTGACAAGTCGCCCCGGAGACTGGTCTACAAAGAGAGTCCTGGCTACCCGGTGACCCTGCGCGAAGCTCACATCGGCGGCGTGGTTCGGTTAGAGATCGTCGTCTCGGCGAAGGGAAATGTCGATTCTGTTGCGCCGCTCGGTGGGAATCCGGTTTTGGTAGAGGCAGCGAGCGCTGCGGTTCGGAAGTGGAAGTACGCTCCTGCTGATAGCGAATCGAAGACTCAAGTCGAGTTCACCTTCGACCCGAAACACTAAACAACACAAGCTTCTACCCACGCACAGCAGGCGGAACGCCCGCACGTCCGCGCGTTCCAGCCAATTGCGTCTGATCCTGCCGGAACACCGACGCGCACGCAACCAGCAACGCTACCGCCCAGCTAATCAGGAATAACCAGCCAATACCCATCAGGAACGAGTACACCAACTCACTGTTCATAAGCGTGACTCCGATTAAACGGAAAGTACTACGCAACGTATCCATCGGCCCGGGACCCCATTTCTGTAGGCTGGTGGCGGAAAGCGTGAACGATGGCGCGCACCGCGTTTAACCGTCCTAACGTTGTCAACTCCGGATCTCCCAGCGCCTGGTCAATCTGACCCATCCAGAACTCAACAGCGCAGTCGATTCCCAATGACATTTCTGACGCTACGGCTTCAATCAGCTCTCGGTTGGAAGCTACCGTCGTCACGCTTGAATCCGCCTTTCTCACTAAACCCCGCACGCCGATGTAAGTTGCTGAAAAAAGGGGGCGGGCTTGGGAGCTAACCCCCGCCCCTCCTGTGCAGACAACAACTTATTGGTCCGATGGTTCCTCACTCGATGTCGCCGGAGCGCCCTTGAAGTGCCGCTGGAAGCGCGCCTGCTGTTTCGCCTCAAACGCGGTCAGTTTCGTCTTCTGGTCGGGCGTTAACACCTGCACCATCTCCGACTTGAGGCGCGCCCTCTGCACCATCAGCTCCGTCAAAGCTTGCGACTGCTGCGTCGCGAGCGTGCGAACTCTCCCTTCATCGAAGGTGCTGGCCTCTTCGACCTGACGCATCTGTTGATTGCCATGTGCGAGCAGCTGCATCAGCGGACGCATCGTCCCTTTTTCCTTCGCCATAATCGACTTCATCTGTGTGCGCTGAGCGTCGGTGAGCTCCAAGTAGTCGCCCATTCTTCCGAGCAGCGAATCGAATCCGCCGCGATGACCATAGGCTGCCGGCTGCATTCCCGCCTGTCCAAAGGCAACTGCCCACAACGCGGTCAGGCTCAGCACCGCAGCCAGGATTCTTGATTGAAAGGGATTCATCGTTGACCTCCACCATTCCCGGGTCACGGCCCGGGTGCCGTCGTTTCCGTGCATTGATGGGAACACGCTTCCGCGTGAAGCGTGGTAAAAAGACAGTCAACGCAAGTAAAGTTTTGTCAATCAGTTACCGGCCTTTTGACAATTCTTTACTGGCTTGCCGGAGGTCTCCCTGTGACAATAAAAGGGAAAATGCAACGAATTCTGATCATTGACGACGACTACGAGCTGTGCACCCTGGTGAGTGAGTACCTGGCCGCCGAAGGTTTCGGTGTGGAGGCGGTGCACGATGGAGAAACCGGCTTGCAACGCGCCTCGAACGGCAACTACTTGCTGATTGTTTTGGACGTGATGCTGCCAGGGATGAGCGGCTTCGATGTTCTAAGACGCTTGCGCGCGACCTCCCGCATTCCAGTGCTTTTGCTGACCGCCCGCGGCGAAGATGTGGATCGCATCGTCGGACTCGAGATCGGCGCCGACGACTATCTTCCCAAGCCGTTCAATCCCCGGGAACTTGTGGCGCGTATCCGCGCGATTCTGCGCCGGAGCGCCGCCGATCCACAGGGTATCGGCGCGCCACGACCTCCCGAGATTCTGCGCGTTGGCGACATCGAACTCGACCCAGCAACCCGCACCGTGCGCCATGGCGGCGAAGCGGTGGATCTGACCTCGGTCGAGTTCAATCTGCTCGAGGTGCTGCTCAGGGAAGCGGGACGGGTGGTGACACGTGAACAGCTGGTGAGTGCTGTGCTAAGCCGGAAGTTTTCTCCCTTCGACCGCAGCATCGACATGCACGTGAGCAAGGTCCGCAAGAAGCTCGGCGACATTAATGGTGAAGAAGAACACATCAAGACAGTTCGTGGAGTGGGGTATATTCTTGCGAGACCCCGCGAGCGGGTTAAAACGCTCACTCGATGAGAAGCCTGTTTCTAAAAATCTTTCTGTCGTTCTGGCTCGCCCAGGCGCTCATCGTCGCCCTGGTCGTGCTCGCGACGATTATCTTCCGCCCACAGACTGAATCTCCCTTCTGGGAGTTCGTCAAAGGCCACACCGCGAATCAGTTGATGCAGGCCTACGAAGCGGGCGGTGCCGCGGGACTCAACCACAAGCTCGACGAATTCAACAGCACGCTCAAACTGCAGGCGTTCCTGTTTGACGATCAAGGGAAAGAACTCGCCGGGCGCGTGGCCCCTCAGTGGGCGCACCGGCTGAGCCAGGGCGAGGACGCGGAGCCGAACAAAATCTTTCATCGCTTCACCGCACGGCGCTTTGTTACCCAGCAAGTGACGGCGGCAGACGGTCATCAGTACATCATGGTCGCCGAAGTTCCGCCCCGTCCCTGGTTGCCGCTGCTGCGACAGAAACCACCCGGTGCGGGACTTGAAATTCTCGCGATGGCCGTATTGGTCTCGGGGATGATTTGTTATCTCCTGGCCCGCTATCTCACGTCGGACGTGCAGAAACTGCGTGCCGCCACGCAGTTACTGGCCGCTGGAGATCTCAGCGCGCGCGCGGACGCGCCACGTGGACGACGCCAGGACGAAATAGCCCAACTCGTACGCGACTTCAACACCATGGCTGCGCGGTTGCAAGATCTGGTGAATGCGCAGTCCCGCTTGCTCAACGACATCTCGCACGAGCTACGTTCTCCGCTTGCAAGACTGAGCGTGGCACTCGGACTCGCCTGGCAGAGAACCGGACCTCAGGCGCACAGTGTCCTTGAACGAATTGAACTCGAAGCCAATCGGCTCAACGAACTAATCGGCCGCCTCCTGACACTCGCACGCCTCGAAGGCGGCGACGACGCAATGCGGCGCACCTCGATCTCTCTCGACGAACTGGTTCGCGATATCACCAAGGACGCCGACTTCGAAGCGCAGAGCCGTCAATGCCACGTGCGCTGCACCATTCAGAACGAGATCACGATCCTAGGAAGCCCATCGCTGCTGCATAGCGCCGTCGAGAATGTGGTTCGCAACGCTATGCGTCACACGCACGATGGCACCGACGTCGAAATTCGCCTCGACCGCGAAATCGCTAACGGCAAGGACGAAGCTGTGGTTCGCGTGACCGATTGCGGCCCCGGCGTACCAAAAGAAGCGCTCGACAAACTGTTCCGTCCCTTCTACCGGCTCGATGACGCCCGAGGCCGGCAAACAGGCGGCGTCGGACTCGGCTTGGCCATCACCGAACGAGCCGTCCGCCTGCACGGCGGCACGGTCCGTGCCAGCAATCGTCCAGAAGGTGGACTGATGGTGGAAATCCGGTTGCCCATCGAGGCTTCGCTCCAACCGCCAGCGCCTGTGAGACCCTCGACCGTCACGCCAGTAGGGACAGCCTAGAGTCGGATTGTTCTCTACTTCCAGCGCGAATTGTTTTTGGGCGCCCGATACGTCAACTCCATAAGTAGCTGGTCAGGCAACTCCCAAGAGAGTCCAAGATTCCAATAAGTCTTTGTGGCAGTTTGATCTTCGCGTAATTTCCTGATACACAAATGAAGGTAATCAAGCCCTCAAATTGGATTGTTCGAGGTCCTGTGCGACCTCGCAACCGCAAGGCATCAACAGGAGAACCTATCTCAATGAGGTCTGGCTGGCTTCCGTGTGTCGCGATGGCGGCAGGTGCGCTTCTTCTCGCAAGTTGTGGATCTTCAAGCAAGTCCGCATTTGTTTATCTGGTCAGCCAGGGAGCTAGCCCGGGAATCGTGACCACCTACAAGGTCAATCTGGGCAGCGGAGTGCTTAATTCGAGCAATGGGGCGCTGGTGCAAACCGGGAAATCCGTCAACGCCGGCACACAGCCCACGGCGCTGTTGTTCGATCCGACCAACTCCTTCGCGTACACCGCTAATTTTGGCTCGAACGACATCTCCCTGTTCACTTTGAGCAAGGATGGTACGCTGGCGGCCGCATCCGGAACCACGGCCCTGACCAATGCCGCGCACCCATCGGCGATGGCCATGGATCCCGGCGCGCACTTCCTTTTTGTCGCGAACCAGGGGCAGGCCGCGACGATCACGAACCCGGTCTCGATTCCTGGAAACGTATCCGTTTTTGCGATCGGATCGGGCGGGGCCCTGACGGAAGTCGGCGGATCGCCGTTCGCAATTCAGGAGACGTCTCCGCCGCTGTTATTCAGCCCGGTTGCGCCGTTTCCTTCGGGAGTGGCGGTCAGTCATCAAGGAACTTTCGTCTATGTCAGCGATCAGGCTAACAGCGCTGTCATCTCGTTTTCGTTTGATTCCACCAGCGGAGGGCTTACGCCGATCGCCGAGGGCTGCGCGCAGTGTTTTGGTGTGAATGTGGGGACAGGCCCGACCGCACTGCTGTCGCCGCCAGCTGGAGACTTCTTGTACGTCGCGAATTCCAGCTCCAACGATATCTATGAATTCGCCATCGATCCCAACGACGGAACGCTGAGTCCGATACAGGCCAAGACGACCATCATCGCGGCTGGCGTGGGCCCGATCGCCATGACCACCGATCCGGCGGCGAAATACTTTTTCGCTCTCGCGAACGGTGGCAGCCAGGTGGCCGCTTACACGCTCAACCAGGTCACGGGTGAATTGACTGCAATCACCGGAGCCGGAGGGACTGTGTCAACCGGCGCGAACCCGGTGGCCTTCACGCTGCACTCCGATGGAACTCTGGACGGAAACTTCTGGCTCTTCGTGTCGAATAACGGAGGCAGCACCGTCTCGACGTACTCGATCCAGGGGACGACCGGGAAATTGACAGCGCTTCCGCAGTTGACGTCGCCTTTGGCACCGTACGGCATCGGCTCTCGATGAAGGATTGATTCGGCGCGCACGCCCAGCGGGCGCAGAACAATCCGCTTTCCTCGCCATCTCCGTGGGTTTTTCTCTGCGATCTCTGCGGTTAGAGCTTTGCTCTTCAGGTTGGCAGCTTCAAGATCAGATAAGCTCCCACCAACGCGAAGATCAGATCAGGAGACCATGCGGCCAGTCCTGGCGGGAGTTGGCTGAGATTTCCCATCGCCTCGAACAAGCGCGACGTCGTTTCATACACCAGCGCGATTCCTACTGCCACAGCGACTCCCGTAACCGCACCGCGTTTTCCCGCCGAAAGCGAGAAGGGAATCGCCAGCACCGCCATCACAATCGTCACCAGCGGGAAGGCGAGTTTGCGATGCAGTTGCACGCGTAAGCGCACCACGTCGAAGCCGCTCTGCTGCAGATCGTGGATGTATCGTCGCAGCTCTTCGTAATTCATCTCCTGCGACTGCAGCACTTCTTTTTTGAAATAGCTCGGAGGCTCGCTGAACGCGGGGAAGGTGGCGACATCGAAGCGCCGGTAGTTCTCGATCGCCTCACCGTGTAAATCGCGCTCCCAGCCTGCTTCGAAGATCCAGCGTTGCGCTGCTTCGGACCAGCGCGCGCGTTCCGCGACTACGCGATGCGTGATACCAAACGTCTTCGGGTCAAACTGGAAGACCGAGATGTCGGCGAACTGATCGCGGTCCGTGTCGAAGAACTGGTAGTAATAAATGTTCGAGTGCTCGCCGAAGATCCATTTGCGGTCGGGACGCAGATACGTCTGCGCCGGCTTCCCCTTGATCAGATTGCGCAGTGCGTCCTGCCGCTTGTTCGCGTGTGGCAGATAAAACTGATCGAGGAAAAACAGGCTGGCTGAGAGAAGTGATGCGATCACGAGCACCGGCACGATGATCCTGTAAACGCTGATGCCCGTTGCTTTGATCGCGGTAACCTCGTTCGACCGTTCCATGAGGCCGAACGTGATCAAGACGGCCAGCAGTACGCCATATTGCATGACCACGTTGTACAGAAAGTATGGCGATACGTTGATCAGGTATTCGCCCACCACCCACCACGAGATGCCGTTCCGCTGAATATCGCTGAGCAATTCAAACAGCGTGAACACCAGCATCAGGATCATCAGGGCCGCCATGATCATGGCCAGGTAGAGAAAGAAATCGCGTAGGACGTAATCATCGAGAATGGTCGGGAAGTCAACGCCGGAAAAAACCCGCCGCCGCGTGGCCAGTCGCTCAAAAACCGTGGCATGCGTCGTCCCATTGTTTTTGCCGTTTCCGTTCTCCTCCTTGCGAAACGGGTTACGCACGGCGAGCCACTGCGCGATTTCCAGCGGCCGACGCTCTGCGCGCCATAGCAGGAACACGCCGCCGATCAGGAAGATCAGATCCGCTAACCAGAGCCCGAAGCCTGGAGAAACTTTCCCCTGCCGTGCCAATGACAATCCGACTAGTGACGCCGAGTAGTACGCGAAAACAAGGATGATCGTCAGCACGAAGCCCGAGGACTTCCCGCCCTTCTTCGACGACAGCCCGAGCGGAATACCGACGAGCGCGAGCACGAAACATGCCGACGGCAACGCCAGCCGCCGATGAAATTCGATCATGTACCAGCGCGCCGCGGCAGGCTGGGCCTTGCTCTGCGCCAGCAACGCTGATGTGTCCATCTCGCTTACTGGGACCGGTTCGACGTCTTGCTTGTTATCGGCAGCCGGCACTTCAATCGGAATATCCGTCTGCTGAAAAGAAGAAATCTGGTAGTGCTCGGGATCTTTCGGGTCGATCTCGTGCGTTGAGCCATTCACAAGGTGCAGGTGAAGCGTCGTTGGCCCCTCGCTGACCAGGATGCCTTGCTCCGCTTGCCAGATGCGCGGTGAGCCCGGCGTGCTCATGTCGGCGAGAAACACACCCTTCCACACAGCGGCTCGCTGCCCTCCATGGACGTCCTGCACGTAGAGCACAGACTTCGGGAATCCCTCATAGAAGACCCGCGGCTGAACTTCAAAAGAGGCCTGCGCCGTTTTCAGGCGGTCCTGTAAGCGCGACAGCGCTGCTTGGGCTTGCGGCGCGAGATAGACGCCGTTCGCCAGCGCGATCAGCCACGCGATCACGACGAAAATTGCCAACATGCGGAGAAAGCTCCACACCCCGACGCCGCTGGCGCGCATCGCCGTGATTTCGCTGTCGGCGGCCAGGCGGCTCAGGCCAATCAGGATTCCCACCAACACACCTGCCGGGATTGTGATCGTCAGCGTCACTGGAAGAATCAGAAATACGACTTCGAGAACGCTCGACAGCGGCGCGCTATTGCGGACCACCAGCTCCAGGATTATGCCGAGATCTTTTGTGAAGAGGACAAACGTGAAGATGGCCGCACCGATGGCGGCGTGCGATACAACTTCGTGCAAAATATAGCGGGTCAGAATCCGCATGGCTGCGGGATTAGCTCTTTTTCGAGTCTAGCATGATGAATTGAAGTGTAGGCAGGGTCACGTACCATCAATCAACACCTTCCACCAATCAATCTGTCATCCTGAGCGAAGGTGAGGCGTAGCCGAACGAGTCGAAGGCCCCCTCACGTCTGCGAGATTTCCGGTGTAATAAGGGATTGCTTCCACCGCTCGCGTGTCGCCGTTTTTACCACGCCCACAGACTCGCCTTGTGCCACACGACGATCTCCCTGCTAGGATGAACGATTCGCACCGCAAATCAAGGCGCGAACAATAGCTCAGCCTCATCGTGAACATCCTCACCCTCACACCTTTTTTCCCGATCGCTCGTGACGGCGCGCAAGGATCGTTCGTTGCAGAACCGCTCACCGGCCTGGCGACCATCGGTGTGGAAGGGAAAGTCTTGTTTGCCCAGCCGTTTTACCGTCCGGGCGAACAACCGGTCTCCGGCGTGATGTCGGCAGAACTCGTCCGCTACATATCCGTGCCCGGTGGCTGGGGACTCTCATCGGCGGGCGCATTTCTATTCGGGGCTGCACTCAAGCGAGTGCGCGAGCTGCACGCTCGAAAGAGGATCGATGTCATCCATGCGCACGGGCCTCTTCCGTGTGGACATGCTGCCATGTTGCTCGGACAAGAACTCAATATTTCGTACGTCGTCTCGGTCCACGGTCTCGACGCCTACTCCACCAACCAGGTGCATGGAATTCCCGGCGTTTGGTGCCGTCGCGTGAGCCAGCGGGTCTTTCGCTTTGCGAAGAGCGCCATCTGCGTCAGTCGCCATGTCGCCGACGAGGTGCTCGCTGGCGGTGCGGGCTTTCGGACCTCCGTGGTGTACAACGGCGTCGATCCGGATCTGTTTTCTCTGGGCGATGAGCCGGCTTCCACGCGGTTTTCGATCCTCAGCATCGGGAATCTGATTCCGATCAAAGGCCACGAAACACTGCTTCGGGCGTTTGCCGGCGTTGCCTCGCAATTTCCCGATCTGCATCTCGATATCGTGGGCGATGGTCCGGAACGACCACGCCTCACCAGTCTTGCCCGCGAGCTGAATGTTGGCGACCGCGTTCACTTTCTTGGGCGGCAATCGCGAAAGGACGTTGCTCGACTCCTCCGCCATTGCACGCTCTTCGCGCTTCCCAGCAAATACGAAGGGCTCGGCTGCGTTTATCTGGAAGCGATGTCTTGTACAAAGGTCGCAATCGGGTGCCTCCGGCAGGGAATCGAAGAGATTGTTCGCCACGGCCAAAACGGATGGCTCATTCATCCTGATAATGTGCAGGAACTGAACACAGGGCTTTCCATGCTGCTCTCCGACGTCGCCCTTCGCGACCGGATCGGGCGTCAGGCGCGTGAAACGGTGCTGCAAGGGCTAACGCTCGTGCATCAGGCGATTCAACTGCGCAAGGTTTATGAGGAAGCCTGCGAATGAAACGACGCGTCGTTCTCCTCACCGAGATCATTGCGCCTTACCGCATTCCAGTCTTCAACGCGCTGGCAAGTCGGGAAGACATTGACCTTCACGTCGTTTTTCTCTCTGAGACCGATCCTTCTCTGCGGCAATGGCTCGTGCACAAAGACGAGATTCGCTTTACGTACGAGGTGCTTCCCTCGATACGACGGCGCGTCGGTAAGCACAACGTGTTGCTCAATCGCGGACTGCCGGCTTCGCTCCAACGTGCCCGCCCGGATGTTGTCATCTGCGGAGGTTACAACTACGTCGCTTCGTGGCAAGCGCTACGTTGGGGCCATAAGAATCGAATCCCGTTTATCCTCTGGACAGAAAGCACGAGTTTCGATTTGCGCAGCCGGAATTCCTTGATCGAAAGGCTGAAGCGGCGCTTTCTCGCGGGCTGTCAGGCCTTTCTCGTGCCGGGCGCGTCGTCACGTAAATACCTCCACGAACTCGAGGTGCCGGACCATTTGATTTTCACCGCACCTAACGCGATGGACGTCCAGTTGTTCTCGGACGCTGCCCAAAGAGCAAAACTTGATTCGGCCCGAATTCGGTGGGCGTTTTCGTTGCCGGAGAGGTATTTCCTGAACGTTGGCCGCTTTGTCCCGATCAAAGGCGTCATGGAGTTGCTCGATGCTTATGCGCAACTCGACCCGCACGTTCGTGCGCAAGTTGGCCTGGTTCTCGTCGGTGACGGCGAACTGAAAGCAGAACTCACGCGCAAAGCTGCCCTCATTCAGCCGGGAATTGTGCGCTTTCCCGGCTTCTTGCAGAAAGACAGGCTTCCGGAAATCTATGCCCTTGCCGATGCTTTCATTTTTCCGACGCTCAGCGATCCGTGGGGCTTCGTCGTCAACGAAGCCATGGCGTGTGGATTACCCATCATTGCGACCAACGTCGCTGGATGCGTCGCCGACCTTGTGCATGACGGCGAAAGCGGCCTGATCGTTCCGGCGCGAAATGTGCGTGCGCTCTCGTCGGCGATGAACCGCGTCGCAAACGACAGCGATCTGCGTGCCCGGATAAGCGAACGCAGTTCGAACCTGATTTTGGAGTATTCGCCGGCAAACTGGGCGGAAGGAGTTTCGAAGGCCGTACATTCGGTTACTGCGGGATCGTGACGACGTCGTTATCGGAAACGATGCCCTTGAGCGAAACTCTTTCGGACAAGACCGACGCACCCGATGGGCTCGATGCTAAGCATCTCCCGGCACGCCCAGGATGAAGCCGCTGATCGCAAAGAACAACTCGACGCCACGCTTGGCAAGATCGGTGTTAAACGGCAAGGTTGGCGGGATGGCGCCACGTTCCAGCGCTGCGTAAACGTGGAACAGAACTACTGACGAGATCGCAACGAAACGAAGCCCATCAACCTGGGGGATGAAACGCTTTTGGGTCGTGATCCGCCGCAACTACAACAGGACTGTTTGAAAAGTGGTACGCCTTCGACCGACCTAGGCGACGAGAAGTGCAACGTCCTCGACGCCTTAGGAGTGGCACCGAGGTAATCAGGACGCCCCGCACGGTTAAAAGCTACAATTTGCACAACATGGAACTGAAGCATCTGGTGAAGCAATTCAGCTATCGCATCGAAGCGAAGCCGGAGGGCGGATTCATCGCGCGTTCTACCGATCCAGCTATTCCTGCGCTGGAAGGGTCCACGCGAGAAGATCTGCAACGCCAGATCGCAGAAAAATTTTCCGCGGCTCTTGGGGAATCATTTCCGGGACTGAAAATTCCGGTACAAGGCAAGACCAGCACGTTCGAGTTTCATATCGAGGGCAAGCCTGGGGGAGGATTCTCGGTCCACTCGACTGAACTAGGAGGCTCAACGGCCTCACCGGTCGATCACGAAAAGATGGATCACTTCGCCGAGCAATTGCTTGGGTTCGTCGACAAGCATTTTCCGGATCTGAAAGAAACACTCGTCGAAAAGGCGATGGCGCAGGGGCAGATACCGATAAAGCAAGGCGATGTTTCGCCAGATACACTCGCCGCGCTGCTCAACGCGCGCAATCTTCTTCCAACCAATCCCGCGGCGAACGTGGTTGCAACCGTCACAACTTCGATTTCGAGGAATGGGAAGCCAGTCAATGGCAGTTTGGGAGATGTTGGGCGAGTCATCGACAGCAGCCCGATCATTCCTCAGGTTGCCGGCAACTGGAAACTGTTCCGCTTTCTGCTCCTAGCGCTGGGTCTCGCGGTTTTCGTGTATTTCGTCCTTCATCACGGCTGATTTTGCCCAAAGCCCGGTCCCTCCCGGGCACAAGTGCGAAGCCCTTCATTCCGCGAGTAAAAATCAATCACTTCCAAAGATTATCAATAAGTTATAGACTCTTTCAATCACTTACCGTCAGGGCGCTTTTCAAAATGACGCCGCGAACGATTTATGGAATGCCCATTCCGAGCTTTCTGGAGCCCGTGGCTGCATTTCTGTGATTGGTGTGGCGCTGCGGTTCATCGCGCGGCGCCACCAGCTCCTATAAACGATCCTAGCGAAAAGTTTGCAAATAGCTAACATCGGCACAGGTTTGAAACCGGGAGTTACTCAACGCGATGCGCAGCAGTTTGAATGTTCCTCACAACGGGAAGCTGTTATGCTGGCGGGCGCTTTTGCAGTGAGTCGACCTTTCGGGGAGGAATGAATGGGCTTTTCCCGCCGCGAATTTCTGACCACCACCGCATTGGGGTCACTGGCTCTTGGACTTGAAGGCCGCGCTTTGGAGAATACGCACGGGGTCCTAGGCGAAAACAGTGCTCCGCAACAATCTGGATCGGGGGTCGGCAAGAAGCCAATCATCGTGTGCGCCAACAACGGCTTTGCGTATCTTGACCGTGCGTTCGACCACATCAGCAAGGGCGGCGATACGCTGGATTCGGCAGTTCTGGTCGTCACCGGTCCCGAGGACGATCCGAAAGACGACAGCGTGGGGCTCGGCGGGCTGCCGAACGAAGAAGGAGTGGTCGAACTCGACGCCTGTTGCATGCACGGGCCGACTCGGCGTGCCGGGTCGGTGGGCGGCGTCCGAAACATCAAGAACGTTTCCAAAGTTGCGAAAGCCGTGATGGAGCACACCGGACACGTGATGCTTGTCGGCGAGGGCGCCGAACGCTTTGCGGTCGCCATGGGTTTTCCGCGGGAAAACCTGCTTACCGAGCACTCGCGCAAGGTCTGGATGCTGTGGAAGGAATTTCACTCGACGGACGATTGGTGGGGGCCGGGTATTGCCGATCCACATTGGCAGGCGCCGGACGCCAAGAGCGACGAAAATAAACCGCAAGCGGAAGTCTGGCATAAACGGGTGATGCAGCTCGCCGAACGCGCGGGCGAGCTAGGGATCGAACCGGAGTTTCGCATGGCCGCAGTACATCGCGTGCTGATTCCGCCGACTGGCACCATTCACTGCTCAGCGCTAAACGAGAAAGGCGAGATGTCGGGAATTACTACAACCAGCGGGCTCGCTTTCAAGTTGCCCGGCCGCTGCGGAGATTCGCCGATTATTGGCGCAGGCTGCTACACAGACCAAGACGTGGGATCCGCCGGTGCCACGGGCAGCGGGGAAGAGAACATCAAGGTTGCAGGCGCACACACGATCGTAGAAAACATGCGGCATGGCATGTCGCCGCAGGATGCCGGCATCGACGCGCTGAAACGAATCGCGCGCAACTACAACAACGACATGAACAAGCTTCGCTTCATGGACATGACCTACTACATCCTGCGAAAAGATGGGGCATATGCTGGCGTTTCGTTGTGGGAGGGGTACTCGGAAAAGAATCCCCACAGAATTGCGATCCACGATGGAAACAAGCGGGCCGAGAAGACCACTGCGCTGTTCAAGGGATATTCGCAGGAGTTTCCGCCATTTCCAAAAATCCCGCCCGAGTTGTTGAAGGACTCGGAGTACTTGAAGTAGAGCGGAAAAAGGCAAAGGCCCGGCGACAGAGCCAGGCCTTTAATTGCGCGTGTTGGCTGCGTGGTCCTACGAAGCGGACGACGAACTCGACGCCCCGCCTCCTCCGCTCGACCCAACCGATGTTCCCGGGAACGGATAGAAGCTGAGATTGGTGTTGTTGCCGATGGAGACGCTCCCTCCGAACAGGAGAGAGCCATTGATCATCACCGGGGATGGAGTATCCCCGTCGCCCGACGTGAATTGTCCCGCGGAGCGAGGATAGGTCCGTTAAATACAGTGTTATTTCCCAATTGAGCCGTTGTAGCTGCGCCGACAAGGTTAAAGATCACGCGATCGGGAGTAATCCCACCGGTCAGCAGCACCGAAGCCCCGTTACCAAGCTGCCGGGGTCCGTGGCTGTGCCGACGTTGATGATTACGATTTCCGTAGCTCCGGCATTAATCGTGATTGTCGCCTTCGTGCCGGTGGCGATCGAGGGGGGGCTATGGCGTTGACGCCGGCGCCGGCCGAAATTGTCGTTGCCCGTGTGATCCTAATGTGATCGCAGGCAGCGATTGCGTCGCGGCCATGCTGGCCAAGTTCGTGGAAAAGGTCGTTGCGGCGGCTCCTGCTTGCGCGTAGGTGACGGTGAGTTCGGGGTTCGTCACGGAGGTGTTTGTGCCTGCAGCGCATTCACTGGGCGAACTGACGGCGCCTCACCGGTGATGCATTTGGCCGGCAATTTCGCTGTCGTTTCCAAGGCGGGTGGTGGTGGTTCCGGGCGGATTGCTGGCGCAATTCAAACCTTGCGGGGAGGTAACGCTTCCAAGCACGTCACTGCTAACTGTGTCGGGAGCCGAGGCGTTACCGCGTCCCATCAGGACGGTCGTTCCGCCCACGTTGCCCGGGCACCCTACAGCGCCGGGGCACGTTGAGGCACCAGAAACGTTGACTTGAGCGATGTTGACCCGATTCTTAAAACTCACATCGCCATTAGCGCTGAGTACAGCGAATCCCTTGGCGGCGCCGAGGTCCGAGGCCGCGAAGGCCGACGAAGCAGAACCGGCCAGGAAAAATGTGAAGATCACGACGAACGACACGAACGTCTGCAACATCACGAACTGGCGGGGGTACCGGATATTGCTCACTACGGGTCCCCCTTTGATGGCGGCCTGCACGGGGGAAGTGTTTGTGCAGATGTGCAGGCCGCCAAAGTTGAAGCTGAATGCGTCAGGGAGGACTATGGCAGGTAGTTTCGGAGTAGAGCAGATAGCCGGTGGTCTTGTCCGAAGGGCGAGCTTAGGTAACTGTTACTGGCTGTTTGGGCGTAGGACCAACGGACACTTGGGAACGGGACGTTCGCCCTTGTCGCGAGAGGAAAATCGTGCGGGTCGGTTGAGGTTTTTGCTCTACCGTCCCGCACGATTGGGATTTTCGGAGGCGATTGCGTGTCTAGGTGAACCGGACCTTCACGTCAGCGCCTTTTTCAAGGTGGATGCTGTCGATGAAGCGGACCCGGCCGGTTTTCAGCGTCATGATTACCGAGGAAGTGCGGATGCCTTCGCCGAAGTAGCGCACGCCCCTCATCAACGCGCCGTCGGTTACGCCGGTGGCGGCGAAGATCATCTGGTTGCCGGGGGCGAGATCCTGCGCTTCGTAGATGCGGTTCTTGTCTTTGATACCCATTCTTGCGATGCGCTCTTCGAGTTCAGGTTTGTTGATCACGAGACGCCCGAGCATGTAGCCGTTCAGGCAGCGAATGGCAGCGGCCGTGATTACGCCTTCGGGTGCGCCACCCGATCCCATCACGCAGTGGACACCGGTACCGATGACAGCCGCGGCGATGCCAGCAGAAAGATCGCCATCACCGATGAGCTTGATGCGGGCGCCCGCTTTGCGAATGTCGGCGATGAGTTTTTCGTGGCGTGGGCGGTCGAGCACGATGACGACGAGATCGTCGACGCCGCGCTGCAGGCGGCGCGCGATGTTCTTGAGGTTTTCGGCAACCGGGGCGTCGAGATCGATGGCATGTTTGCAAGACGGGCCGACCACGATTTTTTCCATGTAGCAATCGGGGGCGTTGAGCAGGCCGCCTTTTTCGGAGGCTGCGAGAACAGTGATGGCGCCGGGTGCGCCGGTAGCGCAGAGATTCGTGCCTTCGAGCGGATCGACCGCAATGTCGATTTCGGGGACTTGACGGCCATCGGGAAATTCGGCGCCCACCTTTTCACCTATGTAGAGCATGGGCGCTTCATCGCGCTCACCTTCACCGATGACGATGTTGCCACGCATCGGAACGGTGTCCATGGTCTGGCGCATGGCTTCGGTGGCAACTTGATCGGCGAGGTTACGGTCGCCGGTTCCCATGGTGCGTGCCGAAGCGATCGCGGCTTTTTCGACGACGCGCAGAAATTCAAGCGCGAGGTCGGATTCCATGTTGACCCCGAAGCTTTTGACCTTCGCTTCGGGACGGGTATCAGTCGCCATAAAAATGCCTCCAAAGTATCGAACCGGGTTGAGACTATACGCCTAGTGGGGTGAGGAGTGGAAGGACACGTAAGGGGACGATACTCCGGGCGCGATCGGATTTCTGAAGGAGAAGTTGTAGAAGAACGTTTCGGCAGTTCGCTTGTTCGACGAGAAAAATCTTGATGCTGATTGTGACATTGGTTGGTGCCGACAGCACTGCACTGACGGCGGAGCCAGGTTCTGCTACGCTTTCCGGCCATGACGAGCGAACGCAAAGAACCCACGTATCAATTCACCGAGAAACAAGTTGCAGAGAAAAGTGAGATCGCGCGGCGGTTTCTGGAGACGCGCACGCGGCTGAACGTCAATGTTGAAAAGGCCGATAACTTTCTGGTGAAGCGTTTCTACAACATCGATCACAACACATACCTGGAAGGAGCGATTCCTGCGAAGTACAAGGAGTTGATGGGGCTGGTGGTATCGGCGGGGTTGCGTTGTGACGATTGCATCAACTACCACATCATCCAGTCGTATCGGCTGGGTGCGACGCGGGAGGAGCAGCAGGAGTCGTTGAACGTGGCATTGGTCGTGGGCGGCAGCATCGTGATTCCTCACATGAGACGAGCCTACGAGTTGCTGACGGAGTTGTATGGGTGGTGAGTTGGTTCGTGACGGGTTTGAAGCGAGGGATGCGCTGAATCGGATTTCGGACAAAAGCGAGAATCTTAAACCGCGGAGAACGCGGAGGTTCCGCAGAGGACGCGGAGAAGATTGGGAAAGACGTTCCCAGGTTAGCGTCCAAAGGGCGGACGCGAACCTGGGGCACCATCGACAGGACAGACGGAGCGTTTCGGGGCGCTGACGCGGTGCACGATGGCGACCAACCGCTGGCCGCACGAAAGTCATCCAAAGCGACGATTAAAACTGGCTTAAGGTGACTTCGCCTATGAAATCGTCGCTTGTGAAATCGATCTTCGTTGCGCTCGTCGTTTCGTTGGCTGCTCTCGTCGGATGCTCTTCAAACGACAATCCACAAGAACTCAAAGAGAAAACCGCTCAGGAGACTGCGACCATGAAGCGCAACGCCCGCGCTGTGGCAGAAGGAATTCGCGAGGGCTGGAGCCGCGACAAGCCGCTGAATTTGAATAAGGCCAGCAAAGACGACCTGATGGCGCTGCCTGGCGTGAATTCGGCTGAGGCCGATCGGATCATCGATGCGCGTCCGTATGGACAGCCGGATGAATTAGTGAGCCGCCACATCATGAGCCAGTCGCAGTACGAAAAGATTTCGGACCGGGTTGTTGCGAAGTGACGACCTTGAATAGCGAGTCAATCTCCGCGCGTGTGAGCTCAGGCCCGCGTTGTGTCGGAAACCAACATTCCATAGAGGTCGAGGTCGTAGAACTTTTCCCACTTGCAGATGTGTGACCGTTGGCAGCCTTCGTACTTCATGCCGATTTTCTGCAAGACGCGAGCCGACGCCGAATTTTCAGAGATGCACGAGGCGAAGATGCGGCGCAGTCCTAACGTTTCAAATCCATAGCTGACCGTGGCGTGTGCCGCTTCGGTCGCGTAGCCGTGACCCCAGTAAGGGACGCCAATCCAATAGCCGAGCTCCGCGTGCTGATGGGCTTTCTCGATACGGAGGCCGATGCCTCCACAGAGGTCGCCATTCTCACGCAGCGTGATCGCAAAGCGCGCGCTGGTACCGATCTCGGCTTCCGCCTGAAACGAAGAAATAAATTCGATAGCATCCTGCTCGCGATAGGGGTGAGGAATGCGCAGCGTGGTCACCGCGACTTCGCGAGCGCCGGCGAGTCGCACGAGATCGGGGGCGTCGGTGAGCTTATAGGGCCGGAGGAGCAAGCGAGTGGTCTGGAGAGAGGGCAAAGGCATGGGTTCCGTCGTCAGCTATAAGCTCTCGTTATCGAAGTCACTGCTGCAAAAAGCCTTTAACGCAAAGATCGCAAAGAAATTCCGCAAAGGCCGCAAAGGAAACGCAATCCCCTAGTTCCAGAACCACCACGAGTGATGTTCGTCGACGCTGAACAGGCAGTGCGTAGTACTCATTGCAGCCAGCCCGCCTTGGGCGCCTGGTGCGTATCTTTCCAGCGCTTCAATTCCTGAAAACCTTTCTCGGTCTCGTCGGCTGTGATTTTGCAGTGGCCATCGTGCTTCACGTATTGCTGCACGAAGAGGTCACCAGAGCCGGCTTCACGCGTGAGCAGGGAATATCCGTTCGGAACTGCAGGTGGAACGAGCGGGTCGTAGGTGGTATGGATCGCGAGGACGGGGCGCGTGAGATGTCCGGTAAGCGTCAGGTTGCGCTTCAGGTAGGCGATCGCATTGGGATCGGCGGTGTAGCGTTTGACGCCATCGTTGAGAGCGTTGTCGTCGGTGCTGCCAGTGTAGATGGTGTCACGGTTGTCGAAGGGATTGCCGCCGGCACGTTGCTCGATTTCTTTGAGTATGTAAGTGATAAAGACGATCGTGGCGGTGAGATCTTTGTCGTTGTGCATGACAAACAGTTTGCGGAGAGCGGCGGCGGCCTGGGGCTTGGCTTGAACCCGTTGAAAGACGTTTTTCGAAAGCTGCTCGGTGAGTTCGAAGTCCTTGGGGACTTTTGCGGGGTTGGGCAGAAGGCCGGGAAAGTAGTAGTCGAAGACGACGCGCGAATCGAAGCCGCGACTTAACAAGCCGGGTGCGCTCTGGACGGCACCACACATATCGAGTCCGGCGTCGTAGGCCTGAGGGTTGGTTTCGATCATGGCGACGGTGAGGAGGCCGCCCATGGAGTGGCCGGTGATGAAGGTTTCTTTTGGCTGGCCGTACGCGTCAATGAAATGCTTGCGCAGGTTTTCGATGTCGAGCATCGCTTGCTCGACCGCCCATCCGCCGGTCGAATAGCCGGTCTGCGCGAGGGCGTAGCCGAGCTTGACGAAGACAGCGAGTTCAGGAGGCAGCGGCTTTTGCGGATCGTAACCAACACCAACGGGATGGGGATCGTAGCCGTGACAGTAGAGAACGAGGCCGTGGTTCCAGTTGGCGGGGACGTCGATCCGGAACTCGGCGGCTCCGAGTTTTCCGAACTCGGTTTTGGCGGACGCGGGCATGGCGAGCGCAGCGAAAAGAAGAAACGTGGTCAGCAGCGTTTTCATGATCGGACGCGACTCTGGTCGCCTGTGCGACCGAACGAGGATAACACCCGGTTGTTTTGTTATGGGCGGCTCAGGGGATGGCGAAAGAATTCATCAGGGCATCGCGAATGAAGCTGTCTTGAGAATTCGCGCGATCCAATCAGCGTGAGGCGTTCCAGCGCCGCGCAGCTCCTCGACTTCGCGGTCGATATCGTAGTCGACGCGGCGAATGGTGGGAGTATGCCCGTCGATCAGCAGATACGAGGCGCGAGGATCGCCGTCGTACGACAAGCTCACGCTTCCGGTGTTGACGACGGTGAGTTCGTTGACGTTTCGGACGTAGGCGCGATGGATGTGTCCGTGAACGGCGATCTTTTGGCCGAGTGCTCCGAAGACAGATTCGAGGTCAGCGTCGGGGGCGTCGTGCGCAGGACAGCGCCACCGGCTTTCGGGACCCGCGTGGACAAGGGCGATCGGCGCGTGGGTTTGTGTTTGAGGTAGAGCGCCGAGCCAGGAAATGCGATCTTCGCCGAGCGCGGATCGCGTGAATGAAGCCATTTCGTCGATGACGTCGAAGAGCGGCTTCATCTTCGGCGACTGACTGGCGAATTCGGCGAGGGATTCGGGCCGGACGAGCATCTCGTCGGTGTTGCCTATCACGCCGGGCCAGCCGAGGCCGCGGATACGGTCGACAATTTCGGTGGGACTCGAGCCGCCGTCAGCGAGATCACCGCCGTGGAAGATCATGTCAGGCGCGGTTCGCTGGAGATCGGCCAGCACTGCCTCGAAGGCGGTTCGGTTGCCGTGAATGTCGGAAACAATCGCGATGCGCATAGTGAGTTGAGGATCGACGACCGAGTGCCGAAGTCAGTTGCGTCGGAGCACAGTCTGTGGCTTCAATGCCGAATCGAGTACTGAATTTTATACAAGTACGCCAGGCGGAGAGGTCTTACAATAACACCTAACGAATGTGGGCTCTATGAGACAACGCCCCTTTTCCGATCTGCATCGGTAGGATCACAGGCTTGGCTGCGCCCTTCATACCCGTTCTCCTGAAAATGGCTGCTCATCGAGGTTGTGCTCGCAGCCGACTCCATCCTGCTGGGAGAGAACCGATGCCGTTCCGATGGAAATGCAGTGCAGTTTTGTCCGCCGGAGTACTGGTGATCGCCGCATTGGCACAGGACGCGCCGATGCCGCACTTGACGCCAGGTACAGCGCGTAAGCCCGTGCCGTCTGCCGAGAGTCAACCTCCACAGCCGCAATCGGTCGCGCTGACAGTACCGAAAGGAGCGCCCCTGCAGATTGCGCTGGATGAAGAGCTAAGAGTGAAGAAGGTCGGCGAGCCGATCCACGGACGCGTTGTGCAGCCTGTGTATGCGTTCGATCACGTCGTGATCCCTGTGGGTGCGGAAGTGAAGGGTGAGATCACAAAGATCACGCCGCTCTCTGGGGGGAAACGCACCGAGGCGGCACTTGATGCTGATTTCACACCCGCGCGAAAAGTCGAGGTGGCGTTTCGGGAGTTGGTTCTCGCCGATGGACGGCGAATGCCGCTTGATACCAATGTGACGCCGGGATCGGGACAGGTGGTCCAGTTTGTGGCGGCGGCCGAAGCGAAAAACAAGAAGACTGTGAAGGATCAGGCGACCGAGCGTACCCGGCAGGCGAAGCAGCAGGCTCAGCAGCAATGGGACAACGCGATGAAGCAGTTGAAGACGCCGGGCCGGATGCATCGGGTGAAGCGTTATGTGGAGGCGCAGCTTCCTCTGCACCGTCAATTCATCCCGGCGGGCGCGTTGTACTTTGCGGAACTGAAATCGCCGCTGGACTTCGGAACTGAAGTGATGACGCCCCAGATGGCGCAGGCGTTCGGCGGGCCGATTCCCGAGGGGAGCGTAGTGCATGCGTGGTTGAATACTCCGCTGACATCGGCAACCGCGCACAAGGGCGACGATGTGGAGGCTGTGCTCTCGCAGCCGCTGCTGGACACGGAGAAGCATTTGATCTTGCCGCAAGGCAGTCTTCTGAAGGGCACCGTGCGGCAGGTGCAGCCGGCACGCCGGATGAAGAAAAACGGGCAACTGCGCATCGAGTTTCGAGAATTGGTTCCTCCTGATGGAGTGGAGCAAAAGGTAGAGGCGACTTTGGAGGGCGTGCAGGCCGGGAAGAATGCGAACGTAAAGCTGGATTCCGAAGGCGGGGCGGAAGCGACGACTTCGAAGACGCGCTATCTGGCGACGGGATTGTCGCTGGCACTGGCGGCGGCTTCGATGCGCGTGGATAACGATGCCGACCATGGAGGCCCGGCGTCGAGCGCGGCAGGAGATCCGGCCAGCCGGGCAGCTGGAGGCGTGAACGGATTCAAGTTGGTTGGCCTAGCGCTGGGACTCGCGGTGAAATCGCGCGCTCTGGGCTACACGATGGGCGCGTACGGGGCTGGAATGTCGGTGTACACCCACTTCATCGCGCGGGGGACCGAAGTCGTGTTCCCGAAGAACACGGCGATGGAGATAGGGGTGGGGACGAGAAAAGATAAGGCGACGACCTCCGAGAATCGACAGCCGCCTTCGATCGAGACAATCGCGAACGAGTAGGGGTCTGGGCATACACCAAAGGCATGACTGCAGAGAACAGTCGCGGAGATTCGCGGAGAAAAGGCCTTTAACCGCAAAGGCCGCAAAGAAGAGCCGCGAAGGCCGCAAAGAAAAGCGTCAACCGCGTAAAAGCAGGTTCTTCGCTTCGCTCCGAATAACAATTCTTAAGGGATTAAGTGTAAAGAGATCAAGTGCTGGGGATCATAAGAGGTCATCTGTGATGGCTCTTTTGTGAGTGCGCTGCTTATTGCTGCGGGTTCGAGAAAGCGGTGTTCGTGAAGGCAAGCACATCGGGTCCCCAGACGCCGACTCCATGCACGCAGGGTTCGTGGTTCTCCTGTTGAGTGCGCCCTACCGAGGGATAGATTTTCATCTGCGCTCGTTTCCCGTGCTTTTCCATTTCCTTTGAGAGAGCGTGGCTGGGTGTGAGGTCGTAGTCGCCCTCTGCTTGGATGAACAGCACCGGAACTCTTGCGTGCTGCGTGGCTCGTGTCATGCGCGCTCGCAGGTCGGGGGAACTCTGCCAGCTTTCAGCGCCTCCCGCGAAGTCCACCGCTGCTTGAATGTCGCGCGCGTTTTCAGCAGCCAGCAACGTTTGAATGCCACCAAATGAACAGCCCATCACCACCAGGCGTTTGCTGTCGACGAATGTCTGCGATCGCAAATAGGCGAGCGCGGCGAGCTGGTCCTGGAAGTGAAGTTCCATCATTTCCACGAGCTTGGCACTGCGCGCGGAAGGTCCGCGCTGCTGGCCCTCGTTTCGCAAGACGTCCATGACGTAGGGCCCTGCGTCGGAGGAACGTCCCTGGCCACGGCGGTGAGGGATGAAAAACACGTAGCCTTTGCTGGTGAAAAAGTCGGCGAGCGGCTGGAGACGACCCGGAAGACGCTCACTGCCATGATTCCAGAGGACCGATGGGAAGGGGCCATCTCCGGATGGCTTGAAAAGAAATCCGTGCAGAGTAAACGTGCCGCTGTGGAAGGAGACTTCCTGCGCGCTCGCCTGCGCAGGTGAGGTTCCTGGGGAGGTTTGCGGGGGCGCGAGGGTCGATAGCAAGGAAACAATCGATACGCAAAGAACAGGACGGAGATAAGGGCGAGGTCGGCCTGCGCGTCGTCGGCTCACGATGGCGAAATTCTAAACGACGTACATTAAAGTCCGATTCAGAACGCGTCGATCCCCGTCACACTTTGCCCGATGATGAGGGTGTGAATGTCGTGCGTGCCCTCGTAGGTTTTCACGGACTCGAGATTCATCAGATGGCGCATGATCGGATAGTCGTCGGCGACGCCATTCGCGCCAAGGATGTCGCGAGAGAGGCGGGCGCATTCGAGCGCCATCCAGACGTTGTTCCGCTTCGCCATCGAAATGTGCTGGTGCTGGACTTTGCCGGCGTCTTTGAGGCGGCCCACTTGTAGAACAAGCAGCTGGGCCTTGGTGATCTCGTTGATCATCCAGGCGAGCTTTTGCTGAACGAGTTGGTGCGAGGCGATGGGCTGGTCGCGGAATTGTTTGCGGAGCAGGGAATACTGGAGCGCACAGTCGTAGCACGACATGGCCGCACCGATCGCACCCCAAGCGATCCCGTAACGCGCCTGGTTGAGGCACATCAGCGGGGATTTAAGGCCGTCGGATTTCGGCAGCAGGTTGCACTCCGGCACGTGGACGTCTTGTAGCGACAGGCCTGAAGTGACGGAAGCGCGCAGGGACCACTTGCCGTGGATGTCGTCGGCCTTGAAACCGTGGCGATCGGTTTCGACGAGGAAGCCGCGAACTTTATCCCCTTCGTCTTCGACCCTTGCCCAGATGACGGCAACGTCGGCGATGGTGCCGGAGGTGATCCACATCTTCTCGCCGTTGAGCACGTACTGCTTGCCGACTTTCTTGGCGCGCGTGCGCATGCCGCCGGGATTGGAGCCGAAGTCGGGCTCGGTCAGGCCGAAGCAGCCGAGCTTCTCTCCGCTTTGCAGTGCGGGGAGCCAGGTATTCTTCTGTTCGTCGGAGCCGAAGGTGTAGATCGGGTACATCACCAGTGCCGATTGCACGCTGACGAAACTGCGCACGCCCGAGTCTCCGCGTTCGAGTTCTTGCGTGACGAGGCCGTATTCCACGTTCGACATGCCAGCGCAGTTGTAACCCTTCAAATTTGCGCCGAAGAAGCCGAGTTCGCCCATGGGCTTGACGAGTTCGCGTGGGAAGCGGCCGGCGCGGTTGCATTCTTCGATGATCGGGATGAGGTTGTCTTCGATGAACTTCCGCGCGGTGTCGCGGACGAGACGCTCGTCGTCGGAAAGCAGGGAATCGAAATCGAGGAAATCTACGCCGCGGAATTTGATGGCAGGCATGACGTTTGACCTCTAGTGAAATCGGCACGATGAACGAAAACTTCTTAGGGTAGCAGAGGGGTGCGGGTGGGGCAAACGGTGGTCTATTCGCCCAGCTTAGCGTTCGAAGAAAGAAACGCGAACCTGGGCACCAAGAGCGATATGTTTCGCGGAACCAGATCATTGCCGGCGCATCGGTGATTTTGAACTAAAGCGGGTCCTTCACTTCGTTCGGTTACCACCTCACTCCGTTCAGGATGACAATTCACAAGTACGTTCGGCGCTTCCGTCATTGATTGGCTGCTTCATCTTTGGGAGAATGCGACCGCCATGAAAGCCAAAATGTCTGTTGTCGCTTCGGTGTTAAGTGCAACCCTCTTTTTCTCGGTCTCCGCAAACGCGCAGGACAACCTTCCGCATCTCGAGAAGCGCGGCGCAGTTACGCAGTTGATCGTTGACGGCAAGCCGTTTCTGATGCTCTCGGGAGAACTCTACAACTCGAGTTCGTCAAGCCTGGAATATATGAAGCCGTTATGGCCGAAGCTGGCCGCGATCCCGTTGAATACGGTAATCACGCCGCTGTCCTGGGAACTCATCGAGCCGACAGAAGGAAAGTACGACTTTACTTTGGTTGATGGGTTGCTGGCGCAGGCGCGCGAGCAGCATGTTCATGTTGTCTTCCTCTGGCTCGCAGCCTGGAAGAACGGGATGTCGAGCTATCCGCCGGTGTGGGTGAAGCAGAACACGAAGCGCTTTCCGCGCGTCGTGTTGCACAACAATCCTGTCAATATTCTGAGCGCGATGGGGGGATATTCGGATGCAACGCGGGACGCCGATGCGCGGGCCTTCGCTGCAGTTATGCAGCATATTCGCGAGGTCGACGGCCAAGAGCACACCGTCCTGATGATGCAGGGAGAAAACGAGGTAGGCGTGCTGGGCGATACACGCGATCATTCGCCGCAGGCCGATCAGGCGTTCGCGTCCGCCGTGCCTGCGCAACTCACCGACTATCTGAAAGCGCACCGCGATACGCTGGAACCTACGTTGCGCGCGTTGTGGCTGCAGAACGGCGGTAACACCAGTGGCACATGGGCGCAGATCTTTGGCGATACGGCACGAGCGGACGAGATCTTCATGGCGTGGAACTACGCGCGGTACGTGCATGCTGTCGCGGCGAAAGGGAAGGCGGCTTATAACCTTCCGATCTACGTGAACACATGGCTGGCGAATGACGACAACATTCCGGGCAACTATCCGAGCGGAGGGCCGCAGCCGAAGGTCATCGATATCTGGAAAGCGGCCGGGTCGGCGATCGATATCTACGCGCCTGACGTTTACGACCCCGATTTTGCCAAGTGGGCGAATCGCTATCATCGCCCGGATAATTTGCTCTTCATCCCCGAAACCAACGGGGGCAAAAACGGCGCGGCGAATGTTTTTGAGGCGGTCGGGGAGCATGCGGCGATCGGATTCTCCCCGTTTGCGATTGATGGGTTCCACGAAGGGACGACGGACCTGGGCGAAAGTTACTCGGCGATCGATGCGATCAAGCCGATTCTTTTCGAGCAACAAACGAAGGGGAATGTGCACGGATTCACGCTCAGCAAGGAGCGCCCTTTCGCCGAGTTCTATATGAATGGCTATGTTGTGCACGTGAGCCTCGACGAGATCTTCGGGAACCATGCCGAAAGTGGATATGGACTGATCATCGCGACTGGGCAGGATGAGTTCCTGGGTGTGGGCAAGGGCTTTCGCGTGCTGATCACGCCCCGATCACCGAGTTCGTTCAAGCTTGGGTATGCGTCCATCGACGAGGGGACTTTTAAGGATGGGCGTTGGATTCCAGGGCGTCGCCTGAATGGGGATGAGAACGATCAGGGCAACTACTGGCGGTTCGATCCGAAGTCGGTAAAGACCGAGAAGGCAGTTCTGTATCACTACGAGTGAAAGGCACAAACGTTAACTGCCCCTTTTGCCCGGGTTAGTACGCAAAGGCGCGGACGAACCTGAGCACCATGAGTGACTACAGGAAATTCCGGAGTTGACAACTCAGTCGGATATAGATATAACGTAAATAGATATATCGGTATCCAGATTATGAGAGAAGAAGTCAGTCCGTTCCTTCCGCTTTCACCAGCCACACTCCACATCCTGCTGTCTCTTGCCAGCGAAGAGATGCACGGGTACGCCATCATGCAAGAGGTACAACGGCAATCGGAAGGGAAGTACAAGCTTGGGCCCGGGACGCTTTACGACAACCTGCAAAAGCTGATGGACCGAGGGCTGGTGGAGGAACTGGGCCGCCGTCCGGAAGAGGACGATCCGAGACGCCGCTATTACAAGCTCAGCTCGCTTGGGCGCGGCGTTCTGATCGCCGAGATTGCACGTCTTGAGGACGTAGTTCGCGAAGGGAAGATGCGATTGCAGGCGAAGCCAAGGAGGGCGTGATGTTCCGTCATCTATATTGCTTCGTGGTTTTTGCGCACCCCGCTTCATTCCGCCGGCGATTCGGGGATGAGATGTTATCCATCTTCGACCAGAGTGAAGGAAAGCTTTCGCGTGCGGGCTTGCTCGCAGACGGAGTGATTTCTTTGCTCCGGCAGTGGGTGTTGCGTCCAGATTTTCAACACGAGACAGCGGTCTCGACCGTGGCTGGAGAACCGCATTTCTACACCTTCCAGAAAGAGAAATTGCAAGCATCCACTTTGGTTTACGGAGCTCTGCTCTCGGCTCTCGTCTTGAACGGCGTCTGCTGGACGATGGGCTATGCCTGGAATCATCCTACCTACATAGCACTCCGGCGGCCGGTAATCGTTCCGCTGATGTCATGGAGTTCGCCGAAGAGTTCATCGGGAGATGTGAAGGCCGCGGTCACGCCAGCGTTGTGTACGGATCAAGGCAGGGTCATTCTGATGTTCAACGCCCCCAGCGTCTCGAGTCCTCCGACCGTTGGAAGTGTCGCTCCGAAGAAAAAGGTCACAGGGGAATCTTTGGAATCCAGCGTGGTACCGTCCGCCGATATTCCGCGTACTCCGGCCCAAACTGCTGCGCCAGCGTCGGCTCCTCGTAAAACAGCACAAAAAAATTCACGCTGACGAGTACGCAAGCCAGGTACTCGATGATGTGCCAGGAGTGGAAAAGCACGGCCTGTCCGAGGACGATTGTCGCCACGCCGATGTACATCGGATTGCGCACGTAGCGGTGGAGTCCTTCCACGACAAGTTTCTTCGTCGGAGCAATCGGCGCAGGTGTGCCGCGTCCGCGCATTGCGAATCCCCAGAAAGCCGTGTGCAGATAAATAGCAGTGCCGATGGCAATCAGAAGAATTGCAATTGTTCTCGGAGCGAGATTCGACGTGGCGGGATTCTGGCCATGCAGCCGCCAGGGAAGATAACCGGCTACGGTGCCGGGCACGAAGATCGTAAATAGAAGCGTGTTCAGGAACGGTTTCACGTCTCGAAAGAATAGCCAGTGTGTTCAGATTTTCGGCGTTGCATCGAATTGCGTGCAGCTATGTGTCCTTTTGCGAACGCCATGCTTACCCACCTCTGATCCCGCCTACCGCATCGTACTCCCGCTCGTCACAGCTGGCAGCGAATGATGACCTCGATATCGGTGTATTCTCACGGACCCGCCACGCGCTGTGGTTTTCTCGCAATCCTACTTTTGATGTTCGTGTGCATCGGTTGCGGAGGCGGTGGTTCGTCGATGAATTCGCTGACTGGCTCGCCCGCGCCGACTCCAACCGGAGGCTTTCCGCAGTTCGGACATGTGGTGCTGGTTGTCGAGGAGAACGCCAGCTATTCGCAGGTGATCGGCACTCCCGCGATGCCGTATCTAAATAGCTTGGCGACGCAATATGGGCCGGCGACGCAGGATTACGCGAACACTCATCCGTCGCTCGGCAGCTATTTCATGCTGACAACCGGGCAGTTGGTGACGACGAACGACGGGCTCACCGGCAGGGTGAACGTCGACAACATCGTGCGTGAGCTTCTCGCGGCCGGCAAGACGTGGAAGTCGTAAGCCGAGAGCAGGGGAGATCCGAATCTTTACGTGCAGCGGCATGACCCTTGCACGTTTTTTTGCGGATGTGATCGACAGTAACACTCAGATGCAGAACCTGGTGTCGTTTTCGCAGTTCAGTATAGATCTGACAAACGACGCGTTGCCGAACTTCTCCTTCATTGTGCCGAATCTCCAAGATGATGCGCATGATGGCCGTTGTCGCAGGCGGACGCATGGCTCTAGACAAATATTGCGCCGCTGGTTTCGAATGCAACGTTTCGTAGTGATGGATTGCTGATCATCACCTTCGATGAATCGGTGGGCACTGATATGCAGAACGGCGGTGGCCACGTGGCGACTGTGATTGTGAGCCCGCAAGCGAAGGCTGGATTCCAATCGACGACGTTGTATCAGCACCAGAGCACCCTAAGACTCATTTTGCAGGGTCTCGGAGTGTCGAACCTGCCGGGAGCGTCGAGCTCCGCGCCACAAATGGGCGAGTTTTTCTGAGGTAGGCGATCTGGTTGTCTAGACGGTCGCGTGTCGGGATGCGAGACAGCGTTCGAGCGCGTCATGTACACTTAGAGAGGCGAGTATCAATGCACGCTCGTAGAGTGTGCCCATCCTGCCGGTAAGCGCTCCGGCTACTCCCAAAAACCAGGTAGAACCGCGGCACTTGTGGCCGGCGGCACATTCCTGTCAGGAGAAGAAGATGCCAAAGATCGCAAAGACAGCCGACCGTAAGAAGGTCATGGACACCACCAAATCGACAGCCTGCCCCAAGTGCGGCAAGGATACGCGAATCGTGAAACGAACGAAGGATCGCGAGCG
>Ga0126371_10000431_pt1 | contig 34184 bp, 31 predicted proteins | sample PanSoiMetaPlot_4_FD_110145 | JGI IMG/M metagenome (GOLD analysis project Ga0126371, IMG submission 110145) | Tropical forest soil microbial communities from Panama - MetaG Plot_4 | ecosystem: Environmental > Terrestrial > Soil > Tropical forest > Bulk soil | place: Panama | collected 2016-02-17 | reverse complement strand
GTGGACCGCGAGCATCACGAACATCAACACCCCGACGTCCTGCGCGATCTACATCGGCGCCGTGACGCCCACGGCTCCGGCCACGACCTCGAACGCCGAAGGCGCTCCGGTCTGCCAGTAAGCTGATCCAGGTTGCTTGAAGTTCGACGGGGCGCTCCGCAAGGGGCGCCCCGTTCTGCTAGTATTGCCAGGTGCGCCCCGATCCAGACCAGCAATCCTTCTTGAACCGTCTCCTGACCGTTCAACTGACCCCCCGGACCCTGTCCCGGGTGCTCATGCGGCTCGGCGGAGACGAACAGACTCAACTGCTCACCCTTGCCGTCGTGATCGGCGCCGCCGCCGGTGTCGCCGTGATGGGGTTCTACTTCGCCATCGACCTCATTCAGCGGCTGGTGCTACAGGGCGCGCTCCAGCTCCCCCTTCCGGCCGCCGTGCTCATTCCCCTGTTCGTCGCCCTCGGCCTCGTCGCCTGCCGCTCCCTCGTACGGTGGGGCGCGCTCGGCTCAGTTGGTGAAAACATCCCCGACGTGATGTACCGAGTGAACGTGAAGGGCGGCGTCATCCGGTTCCGACCGGTGCTCGCGAAGACGCTCGCGGCGGGACTCGTCATCGGAACGGGTGGATCGGTGGGCGCCGAGGGACCGGTGGTGGTGCTTGGTGCCGCAACCGGGTCGCGCATCGGCCGCTGGCTCAAAGCCTCTCCGAACCGGCTCCGGACCCTGGTGGGGTGCGGAGCCGCCGCCGGGATCTCCGCGGCATTCAACGCACCCATGGCCGGCGTGGTATTCGGGATCGAAAAAATTCTCGGAGCGGCAGGCGGGATGGCCCTGGCGCCCTTCGTCGTCGCCAGCATCATCGCCGCCACCGTGGGACGGGCGGGGTTCGGCGATCATCCCGTACTCGCGCTGCCGACCGCGTTCTCGATCGGCTCACCCTGGGAGCTCCTCCTCTACGCCGGCCTCGGCATCCTGTGCGGAGTCGTCGCCGTTCTGTACTCCCGGGGCGTCTGGAAGACCCAAGACCTCTTCGCGCGGCTTCCGTCTCCCTGGATGCGGGTCGCGCTGGGCGTGCTGATCGTCGGGGGACTCGATGTCGCCTTTCGCGCGGATCTCTGGGGGCATGGCCACCAGAGCCTCGACCTCGGCGTCATGATGGGCCGGACCGCGGTGTTCCTGCTGGCGCTCACCGCGGCGAAGCTGGTGGCCACAGCCGCCACCTTCGGTGCCGGTGGGGTCGGCGGGGTCTTTACCCCGGCCCTGTACATCGGCGCGACGCTGGGTGCCGCGTTCGGGGTCGCCAGCCACCATGTGATCCCCATGAGCACCGAAAGTCCCAGCGCGCTCGCCGTCGTGGGGATGGCGGGGCTCGTGGCCGGGGCCACCCATGCGCCCCTCACCGCCATCATGATGGTCTTCGAGATGACGGGGGACTACGGACTCATTCTGCCACTGATGCTCACCAGTGTGCTGGCGTACGGGGTAGCCCGGCGCCTGCACCCGGAATCCATCTACACGGAATGGCTGGTGCGCCGCGGCGTGGTGCTGAGTCAGGGAGCCGACGCTGCGGTACTCGCTCGCATACCGGTCACCGACTGCGTCAACCGGACCCCCGTCGTGGTGCCGGAGGACGCGAGCCTGGACGCGGTCAGGCTCGCCTTCAGCGCTGGCCACCAGGCCGACATCCCCGTGGTCGATGCTTCCGGCTCTCTGGTCGGGATGCTCACCGCGGCGGGGCTTCGTGAGGCGGTGCAGGACGGGACGGCACCCCACGGACTGATCGTCGCCGCCGATCTGGTCAGTCCCGAACCGGATCCCGTGACCACTGACGACACGCTACTGATGGCCCTGCGCCGGTTCGCCCGCCGCGACGCCGATGCCCTGCCGGTCGTCGACGCCGCGCCCGGAAATCACCTCGTCGGTCTCGTGACCCGACAGGACCTGCTCAGTGCGTACGAGCGGGCGCTGACCGTCGAAGGGGAAGGGCACTGAGTCCGAACGATACAAAACACTTTTCGGCGCGTTCCTCTGTCCCCGCTCAGGCGCGTTCGGTATTATCGGCCTCATGCGCGTCCGCTTGAACCTCAAGCACCTCCAGGACCTCATCGCCCGGAAAACCCTCTCCCAGAACCTATCCCCACGGTCTACGTGCCGATCAAGCAGTTCTCAGTTCCCTATGGGAGCATCGTATTGCGGACCGCGGTGCCCCCGCTGACCCTCGCACCCGAAGTGCGCCGGCAAGTGGCTGCTGTCGATCCGAGTGTGCCACTCATCAATTTCCAGACCCTGGACGACCGTCTCAGGAATTCCCTTAATGAGCCGCGTTTCTACACTTCCATTGCGGTGATTTGCGCGGGAATGGCGGTCCTCTTCGTGGGGATGGGGCTTTACGGGATTATCGCATTTGCGGTCTCCCGCCGGCGCGCCGAGTTCGGTGTGCGGATGGCGATCGGGGCGGCACCGGGAGCGATCCTGCGCCTGGTGCTGCGGGACGGGCTGATGCTGACAGTCACTGGGCTGCTGATCGGGTTGCCGCTCGCCGTCCTGCTCGGACGCCTGCTCCGGTCCATGCTCTTCCAGGTGGGAAGCCTCGATCCGGTCACGCTGTTGCTGGCCGCGGGCCTGGTCATGCTGGTCACCCTCCTGGCGAGCGCCGTTCCGGCGATTCGGGCCACCCGAGTGAGTCCGGTGGTGGTCCTGCGCGTCGAGTGAGAATGAGGCGCCGCGTGTAGCTTTGGGGGTCCGATAAACGATCCCGGGCCATGCGCATCCCGCACACGATCCTCGACTCCATCGGCAACACCACGCTTCTGCCCCTGCGCAACATCAAGGCGAAGAGCGGCGCGCGCATACTCCTCAAGCTTGAGAACGAGAACCCCACCGGCTCCATGAAGGACCGGATGGCGCTCTCGATGATCGAGACTCCCGAGTTCGAAGGACGCCTCGCCGATGGTGCGCCGGTAGTCGAATACACGGGCGGCTCGACCGGAGTCTCGCTCTCCCTGGTCTGCGCCGTCAAAGGCCACCCGCTCCACATCGTCACCTCCGACGCCTTCTCCAAAGAAAAGCTCGACCACATGAAGATCCTCGGCGCCACGCTCGACATCATCGAGAGCGTCGGGGGCGGCATGACCGAGAAGCTGACCAAGGACATGATCGCGCGCGCCGGCGTGATCGCGAAGGAGACGGGCGCCTACTGGACCGATCAGATGAAGAACCACGACCAGCTCCCCGCCTATCAGCGGCTGGCCGAGGAGATCTGGACACAGGCGGAAGGGAAGGTGGATGCGTTCGTACAGTTCGTGGGAACGGGCGGAAGTTTGCGCGGCACGGCCGAGGGGCTGAAGAGGAAAAACGAGAAGGTCAAAGTCTTCGCGGTGGAGCCGGTCGAGTCACCGGTGCTGTCAGGCGGGAAGTCAGGGGCTCACAAGATCGACGGCGTGGGGGCAGGGTTCGTGGTGCCGATGTGGAATCCCGAATTGGTCGAGGGGGTGGAGCAGGTGTCGACCTCGGACTCGACTGCCATGGCGCTCCGGCTGGCTCGTGAAGAGGGGCTCTTTGCAGGGACGTCGACGGGGGGCAACGTGGTCGCGGCCCTCCGCGTGGCCGAGGGGCTCGGAAGGGACGCGACCGTCGTGACCCTTATGGTCGACTCGGGGATGAAATACCTGAAGAAGTTCGGAGACGCGCTGTAGCCCGACGCGGCGCCGGGACGGTCGACGGCAGGTTCCAGCACATGGGGTCACCAGCCAGAGTCAGGCCGCAGACGTCGAGGTAACCGTGGTACGGGTAGTAGTTGGAGGCGCTGAGACTTTGAAAATGCTGTGACGCTTGGTAGGGGGTCGGGGCGGTGAGCCCCCGTCCCCAGCAATACGCCGAGCCTGAGCCCGTAAGACCGCACGTGAAGTCGAATCCGGCAGCGAGGTGGCCGAGCTTCAGGCCCCCCGGCACCAGACGGGGCGGGAAACGAAGGGTGTCGGGGATGTCGATCCCGCCCCAGCACCATGTGCTCGAGTCGGTCGCGACCCCGCAAGCGTGATCTGCTCCTATCGCCACGCTGAGGAACTGGTGACCGCCACCCACCCCCAGGGGGTGGGTGGACCAGCCGCTGGCATAGCCGAGCCCGAGCTCGCCGAAGGTGTTCTTCCCCCAGCAGTACGCGTTGCCCCCGGCTTTGAGTCCGCAAGTCGTGGTCGAGTACGTCTCGACGGTCGCGAACCCGGTCGCCCCTGGCACGGCGCCCGGTGTGGTGTTCGTGCTGTCTGCACAGTAGACCTGACCACTCACGGTTCCGCACCAGCGGTTGCCGAAGCGGTCGAACGAGCTGTAATGCACCCCTCCGGCAATAACTTGAGGGCCCGTTGAGGTGATGGAACCGGCGTCGTAGTAGACCGCCCAGCAGACCGCGGTGCTGTCGGCCGCGAGACCGCAGAGAGGGGAGCTCTGAGTGAGTGCAAGTAATCCACCACTTCCTGGGATGAGCTGCGGGGCCGTGGCTGGTGGAGGCGGCGGCACCTGGTTGTCAGAGAGATTCTCGCCCCAGCAGTACAGCGAATCGGTCACCGAAAGTCCACATCCTACGCCGTAGAACGCGTTCGCCACCGACTGGAACTTGAGGTCGCCGGGCACCTGGAAGACCGTCTGCTCTCCTCCGCAGTACGGGTTGTATCCCGAAGGGCAAAGCGCGCGCCAGCAGTATGCGGCACTGTCCGCCCCCACGGCACAGTTCCAATCGTCCCCCGCGGCGACACTCGAGAACTTGACGGGGCTCGGCACGACTTGTGGAGTCAAGTCATAGTAGCCCCAGCAGAAAGCCGAACTGTCGGCGGTGAGTCCGCACCCTCCCTCGAACGCCGAGCTGACTTGGGTGAAGGAAAGGCCACCTGAGACCGGATCGGGACGCGGGTATGGCGTGTTGTATCCCCAACAGTACGCCGTGCCATCGGGGTCCCGCCCGCAAGTGATTCCGCGCACGGTCAGCGAGCTGAATGACCCGGCTGGAAGGAGGGTGGGTGCACTGAAAACGGTGTCCGTCACCACCCCGAGCTGCCCGTCGAAGTTGCTGCCCCAACAATAGGCAGCACCTGCCGGCGCCACACCGCATGAACTTTCTCCTCCGGCTGCAATCGAGTTGAACTGGTATCCGACGATCGCCGCCGGGTCCCACGTGATGTTGAGCTGGTCCCCGGTTGGTCCATGGACGTTCTCACCCCAGCAGTAGGCCACCGACGCGGGCGTGAGCCCGCAGGTATGATCCGAGCCCAAGACGAGCTGGACGAAGCGATGACCGCCCGTGACGGGATACTGTGCGTAGGGTGTCTGCAAAGTTGAGGGGCCCAGGGCGCCCGCTACGCCAATGCCGAGCTCTCCGTGTTGCCCGTATCCCCAGCACCAGGCGGTGGAGTCGGTACCGAGGCCACAGGTCGTCGCTTCGCCCGGGGCCACGAGCCGGAACGGGAGAGAGGCGAGTACGGAGCTGAAGACATCGACGGGAACGAACGTGTTCGGATCTGGGGCGGACCAGTAGCTGCCGAGCTGGCCGAAGGTGTTGTCGCCGCGGCAATACGCGACGCCGGCCGTAGTCACGCCACACGTGACGCTTCCTGACGTGGACAGCTGGGAGAAGGCTGCCGACGCCACCGACAGCGTGAGCGTGTCGGTGGCCCCTTCGGCTGTGGCCGAGATGGTCGCAGTCCCGGAAGCGACGGCGCGAATCCATCCGGAATCGGAGACGGTTATCGCGCCCGGGTCCGACGACAGCCACGCGATGGGTGCGTTGGAGACTAGCTGCTTGTGCTGGTCGTACACGTTCGCGGCGAGCCGAACGGACCCGTTCAGGATCAGAGAAGCGACCCGCGGATAAATCGAGATCGATGAAGCCAAAGGCGACGGGGGCGCGGTGGTGTCGGAGCAGGCCCAGGTGACCAGCAGGGACGCGAGGAACAGCGACTGACGGAAACGGCTCATGGGCGCCTCCCTTCGAAATGGTGTGAACTGCGCAAGATGCGCATTTGTCGAATGCTGCTAATGGAGGATCGAGTTGTCAATTTCGGGGGGGTGACGGACCTGTTTGAAACAACGCGCAGAACCATAAAACGTTATTTGACAACAAATTGCATGTTGTGTGACGGCCGACCCAACATCTATAGGGGTAGGCCCGTAGGTTTGCGACGCCGTAGAGGCGGCACTGCCAGCGCCCGCCCTCCCCTGCGGAGTCCCTTGGACACGTCCCTCGTTTTCTACTCACGTCGAGAGGAGCAGTGCATATGGACCGCAGGGGTTTCACGCTGATCGAGCTTCTGATCGTGGTGGTGATCATCGGCATTCTGGCCGCGATCGCCATTCCGAAATTCGCGAATACCAAGCAGAAGGCGTATCAGGCGTCGATGAAGGCGGATCTCCGCAACCTCGTGACCGCCGAGGAGGCGTACTTCTCGGATTCGCTGAAGTACGTGACCGCGACGTCGTGCACGAATCCGCCCACGGCGGGCACGGCTGCATGGTGTTCGACGCAGGGCAACACGTTGGGCGCAATCACGACCGGTACGGGCACCCAGGCCGGTTGGACGGCGAGCATCACGAACATCAATACGCCGGTGTCGTGCGCGATTTACATCGGGGCCGTGACTCCGACCGCGCCGGCGACCACGTCGAACGCCGAAGGCGCACCAGTCTGCCAGTAAGCTTCACCTGATCTGAAGATCCGGGGCGTCTCTGAAGTCCCGGATCTTCAGATCGGTCTTCAGTGCCTCTGCGGGATGAGTCGTCAGGACACCCACCACCCGCATTCCTGCCGCTTGCGCCGCCGCCACTCCCGGTGGCGCGTCTTCGAAGACCACGCAGTCGCCCGGTGAAAACCCCAACTCTCTCGCTCCTCTGAGATAACCCTCCGGATCAGGTTTCCCTTTCTTCACCATGTCGCCGGTGATGAAGACCCTGGGAAACGGGATCCCCACGTACCTGAGCCGGAACGAGGCGCACTCGCGGTGGCCAGACGTTACGATCCCCCAGCGACTCTCGGGCAGGGAGCGGACGAATTCCGGCGCGCCGGGGATCGGGACCAGGCCCTCGGTCCCGAACTCTTCCATCCGATCCAGACGATTGGTCTCGGCCGCGATGTCCAGGTGTGGAGCGATGGTGCGGAGGATCTCCGAGGTCCGGCGGCCATGGGCGATGGCGAGGAAGGGGGCGGCGTCGAGGCCCTTCTCGGCAGCCCAGACTTTCCAGACGCCCTCGACGACGCGATGCGAGTCGGCGAGGACGCCGTCGAGGTCGAAGAGGACGGCCCGGCACACGATCCCCTTCACAATTTCACCTTGTGTGATTCCCCTTCGGCCAATATATTATTAATAGTTAATAACATCAAGGGCGGCGCATTGGCTGAAATCCTTTCGGTCTCACTGACCTCCGAAGTCCGCCGAGCGTTGGACGCTGAGGCGAAGCGTCAGCGGCGGTCGCGCAGTTTTGTGGTGGCGGAGGCGGTGCGGGAGTATGTGGCTCGACAGCGAGCCGAGGCATTCCGCGCCGGTCGAGATCAGACTTTGCGCGACGCTCTGTCGTTGACCCCCGCGGAGCGGCTGCGCGAGGCGGAGGATCTCTGGCAGGAGCTTTCGCGGGATTTCGGGCCCGGTCCGGGCAAACCGTGGACGGCGTCCTTCGACACGTTCGCGGAGTACGAGGCATGGCGGCGCCGCTGACGTCCTCTCGTCTCATCCAGGTCTGCAGGTTGCTGAACGCCGCGGGAGTGCGCTACGTCGTCGTAGGGGCCCAGGCGCTTGCCTATCACGGCTATCCTCGGGCGACCAAGGACGTCGACATTCTCATCGAGCCCACGATCGAGAACGCGAGGAAGGTTCTCAGTGCGCTTGAGGGCCTCACGTTCGGAATATCTCGCGAGCTTGATCCAGCGGACGTGATCGCGAAAGCGCTCACGATCGTTGGAGACACTCCGAGAGTGGATCTGCTGACCATTGCCTGGAGTGTCCGCTACGCGGACGCCGCCCCGAAGGTCGAGCGGGTGGCCATCGATGGGGTGGAAATTCCATTTCCTGATCTCGATACGCTCATTCGCACCAAGCAGTCGGATCGGGCGGCCGACAAGGCAGATCTCGAGGAGCTCGAGCAGATCAAGAAGCTGAAGGGGAAAGCAAAGACCCCGGAGTAACCCGGGGTCTCTATCCTTCGGAGCGGCGGGTTCTACTTCTTCCCCGCGAGCTCCTTCTGTTCCTTGATGATCTTCCCGACGATCCCGTACTTCTTCGCCTCTTCCGCCGACAGCCAGAAGTTGCGCCGGGTGTCATCCTCGATCCGCTCGAGCGGCTGACCGGTCTGCTCCGCGAGGACCTTGTTCAAGCGGTCCCGCATCTTGAGGATCTCCCGCGCCTCGATTTCGATGTCCGCCGCCGAGCCGCCGGCACCACCGGCGGGCTGGTGGAGGAGAAAGCGCGTGTTCGGCAGGCAGAACCGGTCTTCGCGCGGCACGGCGACATAGATCAGCGCGGCGATGCTCGCCACCCACCCGGTCCCCACCATCTTCACCCTCGGCGTGAGAAAGCGCACCATGTCGTGAATCGTGTCGCCCGCCTCCACATGCCCACCCTGCGAATTGATGTAGCACGTGATGTCGTCATTCGACTCGGCGGCCAGCGCCAGAAGCTGCGACGTCACCGCGGCGGCGACCTTCTGATTGATCTCCCCCGAGATGATCACCGTCCGCGCCTTGAACAGCCGCTCGGCCACGAACCCACCATGATTCGCGCCATCCCGCTCACGCCCGCCATCCGGGCGATCATCATCCATCGTTACCACCGCACCTCCCGCACGAGTTGCTCCACGAGGTCCGCCGCGGTTCTGCCGGCCGCTTCTGCCGCAAAGTTAATCACGACCCGATGCGCCAGGACGGTGGGGGCCACCGCCTTGAGATCGTCAAAGTCCGCCATCGGCCGGCCATCGAGCGCCGCCCGCGCCTTCGCACCGAGCACCAGATACTGCGAAGCCCGCGGACCCGCCCCCCACGTCACGTACTCTCTAATGAAGTCCGGCGCATCGCTTTCACCGGGTCGGGTCGATCGCACCAGCCCCACCGCGCGCTTTACGAGCGGGTCACCCACGGGAATCCGGCGGACCAGGTGCTGCATGGCGAGCACGTCGCCCGCCGAAAGGGCCGGCTTCACTTCGACGCCGGCGTCGCCAGTGGTGGACGTCACGATCTGCTCTTCTTCTTCGCGACTGGGATACCCCACCCGCAGCTCGAACATAAACCGATCCAGCTGCGCCTCTGGGAGGGGATAGGTCCCCTCCTGCTCGATCGGGTTCTGGGTCGCGAGCACAAAGAAGGGACCAGGCAGGCCATGCGTCTGGCCCGCCGCCGTCACCTGATGCTCCTGCATCGCCTGGAGGAGCGCCGCCTGCGTCTTGGGGGGCGTCCGGTTCACCTCGTCCGCGAGCACGATGTTCGCGAATACCGGGCCGGGGACGAAGCGAAAGGCCCGCTTTCCCGTGGTCCGGTCTTCATCAATGATCTCGGTGCCCGTAATGTCCGACGGCACGAGATCGGGCGTGAACTGAATCCGCGAAAACTTGAGATCCAGGGTCTCGGCCACCGTCTGGACCATCAGCGTCTTCGCCAGGCCGGGAACCCCGACGAGCAGGGCGTGCCCGCCGGAGAAAATCGCGGTGAGGATACCGTCCAAGACCTCGGTCTGCCCGACGATCCGCCGGCCGACCTGGGCCAGCAAATCCTTCCGGGCCGCCGCGAGGCGTTCGAGCAGTTCGACGTCGCCGAGGGCGGGGGATTGGGGATTCGGGGTTGGGGATTGGGGCATGGGTGACATGGGGTTCGCGGCGAAGGTTACCACGTTCTACTCACAAGCGCCACATAAGGTTGCATCGTCAGGGGTTTGCTTGCGAAATTTTTCACAAGCGGGTAAGTTTTCCGCGCCAAATGCCAGACCCGAACGACAAGAGGGACTTGGCCCGGGGCTTTGGAGAGGGCTATTCGTACGTCGCGGCAGGGTTCACGTTTGCCTTCGCGATTCTGGCCTTCGGCGCGCTGGGGTGGCTGGTCGACGGGTGGACCCATACCCGGCCGTTGTTTGCCTTGATCGGGGCCTTCGTCGGTGGAACGGGAGCTTTTCTCAACCTCTACTATCGGGTGCAGAGAGAGATAGAAGAGGAGAAGAAGAGACGGGGATCGTGAGACCCTACCTGTTCCTGGCCTTGATTGGCTTGAGTCTCACGGCAGTGGTGACGTCGCTAGGCGGCTGGTCGGCGGGGGTGGGAGGAGTGGTCGCGGTCGCCGCACAGACCGGAGCGGTCCTCCTGATACGCCCGGTGATCGGCGCCCCGAATAAGGAGTTCGTGCCGCGTTGGCTGGCGGGGATGGGTCTCCGCGCCGCGCTGGTACTGGGACTGGTGGTCTACGCCGCTTTGCACCGGAACCTGGTGTCTCCGTTGCCTGCGGCGCTGGGATGTCTGGGCGTGCTCTTGCCCCTGCTGTTCACGGAGAATCGCTTCCTGAAATGATGGCGCTCTTGCAGCAGCCCGACATCGGCAAGGTGATCTTCGAGCACACCGCAGACGCTCATTTCCTCGAGCTGCCGTTGATCGGGAGGGTCAATCTTCCCACCGGCTGGATGCTCTTCGGCATCGACGTCTCCCCAACCCGGCACGTGGTCTTTCTGGGCCTGGCGGCCATCTGCGTCATGGTCACCGTTTTCTGGGCCAAGGCATCGATTACCAGGCGCCATCGGGAGCATCGTGCGCCGGGCGGCTTCGGTACCGCCATCGAGGCGATGGTGATTTTCGTCCGGGACGACATCGTGCTGCCGGCGATGGGGCATGGGGGCGAGAAGTATCTGCCGTACATCCTGACGCTCTTCTTCTTCATCATGTTCTGCAATTTCTTCGGGCTCCTCCCGTGGGGCGCCACCGCGACCGGCAACATCGCCGTGACCGCCGGCCTCGCCTTGATCTCCTTCGTCGTGATCGAAGTGACGGGCATGATCGCCCTCGGTCCGAAGGGCTACCTCAAGACCATCGTGATGGTCCCTCCCGGCATGCACGGGATCGGCGCCGTGGCGATGGCGTTCATCCTCACGCCCATCGAAATCATCGGCAAGCTGGTCAAGCCCTTCGCCCTCTGCCTCCGACTCTTCGCGAACATGACCGGCGGGCATTTCGTCATTCTCTCGCTGATGGGGTTGATCTTCATCTTCGGGAGCTGGCTGGTGGCCGGCGGGTCGGTCGCCATGATCCTGTTCATGATGCTCCTGGAGATGCTGGTGGCACTCCTCCAGGCCTACATCTTTGCGTTGTTGACGTCGGTATTCATCGGGATGATGTTGCACGAACACTAGAAACCAAGACGCTAAGACGCTAAGTGGCCAGGTAACCCACTTCACCATCACTACACGGGGACGGACATGATCCACATGCTGCTTCAGGTTCAGGACGCCGCGACGGCAATTACGGTTGCCAAGAACACCAACGCCCTTCTGGGCGCCGGTATCGGGCTCGGCCTCGCGGCTATCGGCGCCGGCATCGGCGTCGGCCTGATCGGCGCGCGGGCCACCGAAGCGATCGCCCGGCAGCCCCAGGCCTCCGGTGACATCCGCGGCGCGATGATTCTGACCGCGGCGCTGGTCGAAGGCGTCGCCCTGGTCGCGTGCGTGTTCGCCCTGCTCTTCAAGCTCATCGCGTAACACCCATGCTGGCGCTGATGGTTTTTCAGGAGGCGGCCGAGTCAGCCAAGGTCGCGAGCCCGTTTGACATCAACGGGGGCGTGATCATCTGGACCGTCGTGATCTTCCTGTTGCTGCTCGCCATTGTGTGGCGTCTGGGCTGGCCCGAAATCCTCAAGATGGTCGAGGAGCGGGAGCACCGGATCCAGAAGCAGCTGGACGAAGCCGAGAAGGCCCGGGGCGAGGCGCAGAAGCTTCTGGATGAGCACAAGAAGCTGGTCGCCGGCGCAAAGGCATCGGCCCAGGAGATCCTGGCCACGGCCAAGTCGGCCGCGGGCAAGGAACGGGAAGCACTCCTTGCCAGGACGCGGGAAGAGCAGGAGCAGATGCTCGAGCGCGCCCGTCAGGATATCACCGCCGAGAAGGAAAAGGCGGTCCAGGCCCTGCGGCGAGAGGCGGTGGAGCTGTCCATCGCCGCCGCGTCCAAGCTGATCGAGAAGAACCTGACGGCCGACTCGAACCGGAAGCTCGTATCCGACTACCTGGCCGGCCTCGAGAAGGGCAAGTGAAGGAGACCACGGTCGCGCGGAACTACGCGGAGGCGCTCTTCGCCGCCGCGGAAGCCAAACGGCAGACCGAACGCTTCGGCGCGCTGATGGACGCCGTCGCGGCCGCCCTCTCGACCGACGACCGGATCGCGATGGCGCTCGAGTCCCCGCGGGTGGCCAAGGCGGTGAAGACCCGGCTGCTCAAGGACGCGCTGTCGGACGTCGCGCCGCGGGAATTCGTGAACTTCCTGCAGTCCGTCGTCCGCCGCGGCCGTCAGGGCCTGCTCGGCGAAATCTCCGCCGAGTATCAGGGCTTGCTCGATGTGTCGCTGAATCGCGTGCACGCGGGCGTGACGCTCGCCGAAGACGCCGACGGGTCGCTGAAGAACGACATCGTGAAGCGTCTCGAGAAGGCGCTCGGGAAAGACGTCCGGGCCCACTTCCGAGCCGACGAGCAGATCCTCGGCGGCGTGGTGGTGAAAGTCGGCGATCGCGTCTACGACGGCTCACTCCGGCGGCGGCTGATGGTGCTCAAGCGGAAGATGATGACCGGCGAGTAGCTCCGGCGCGTCGGGAGAATTGCCTACGGTGGCTCGGAATTCCGAGCCACCTTCTTTTTTCCCCGATTGCCCTCTGCTGCACATCTCTTGCATCATGCCATGACTTCATGAACGCGTTTCTTCCGGGCCTCATGGTCCTTCTGCTACTGGCGTTCGCCCTGTGGGTCGGCGGGCGACGACTCGCCCGGGACAAGACCCGCCGCGAGATCGCGGAAGCAGACGCCCGCGCCTCGGGGAACCTGTATCAGTCGCTCGTCGAGCACGCGCCGTTTGGCGTTGAGCGGATATCCGCGACGGGACGGCCCATCTCGGCGAATCCGGCTCTGGTGCAGATGCTGGGATACACCAGCGAAAGCGAGATCCTGTCACTGGACATCGCGCGCGACGTCTACCGCAATCCCGACGAGCGGGCACCGCTGGTCGACCAGTTGCTCGATTCGGGGGAGATGACCGCGGAGTCGCAGTGGCGGAAGAAGGATGGGTCGTTCATCACCGTGCGGCGCACCGGTACGGTCGTCCGCAACGCCGACGGGTCGGTCATGTGCTTCGACGTCTTCATCGAAGACGTCTCGACCCAGCGGGCCCTCGAAGCCCAACTGGAGTCCGCGGGAAAGATGGAGGCCATCGGTCGGGTGGCTGGCGGCGTGGCCCACGACTTCAACAACTTGCTGACCGTCATTCTCGGGTCCTGTGAGATCCTGATCGAGACGCTCCCCGCCAATTCGCAGGTCCGCTCCGACATCACGGATATCCGCAGCGCCGCCATGCGGGCTTCGGAGCTGACCACCCAGCTCCTCGCCTTCAGCCGCCGGCAGGTGCTGCAGCCGGTGGTGCTGGACCTGAACCGGTCGGTGGAAGGCATGGAGCAGATGGTGAAGCGGCTCATCGGCGAGGATGTGGAGCTGGCGGTGCGGCTCGACCCCGCGCTGGGCACCGCGCGGGCCGATCCGGGGCAGATCGAGCAGGTGATCATGAACCTCGCGGTCAACGCGCGCGACGCAATGCCGCAAGGCGGGCTCCTCACCATCGAGACCGCGAACGCCGAGCTCGATGCGACCTACTCCAGGGTGCATCCCCTCGCATCCCCGGGATCGTATGTGATGGTTGCCGTGTCGGACTCCGGGGTCGGCATGGACGAGGACACCAAGGCACACGTGTTCGAGCCGTTCTTCACCACGAAGGAGCAGGGGAAGGGCACCGGACTCGGCCTCGCGACCGTCTACGGCATCGTCCGGCAGAGCGGGGGCTTCATCTGGGTGTACTCCGAGCCGGGGCAGGGGGCGACGTTCAAGATCTATCTCCCCCGCGTGGGCGGCACGCCACAACCGGCGGAACGCAAGGAGCCTGCGAAAGTCCGCCACGGGACGGAAACCATCCTGCTGGTCGAAGACGATCCACCGGTGCGCGCCATCACGCGACGCGTGCTGGTGGGTCTGGGATATTCCGTGCTGCCCGCGCATGACGGCGCGACGGCACTCGACATCGCGGCCACGCACCGGGATCCCATCCAGCTCGTGGTCACCGATGCCGTCATGCCCCGCATGAGCGGGCAGGACCTCGCCGCCACCTTGCGTTCCCGGTATCCGGCCATGCGTCTGCTTCTCCTGTCGGGATATCCGGGGGAGGCGATCAGCCGGCGAGGCATCCTCGTCCCCGGTACCGCCTTCTTGCAGAAGCCGTTTACCGTCGAGGCGCTCGCCCGGAAGGTGCGCGATGTCCTGGACGCGCCCGTGATACGACCCTGACCCCGGAACGCAAAGTGGCCCCAGGCGAGCCCGGGGCCACTTCGTCTCCGCTCCGCTTCGCTCACGCTTCGCTGCGCTCAGCGCAACCGCAATCCGATACTCACGCTCGGTCGCACCAACGCGCGCCGTTCAAAGGGACTCTCCAGCTCTTCGGCGTCAAAGAGCGATGGCGTGAACGACAGGCCCGCCTGGATGCTGCCGAGCAAGCGCCCTGCGAATGGCCATTCGTAGGCGGCCGTCACATGGCCTCCCAGGCGGATCCGGCTGTCTCCGCCGCTCACTCCCCAGACCAACACGTCCCCACCACCGCCGACCCTGAGCACGCCATCGGTCCCGACCTGAAGGACCCGCACGGTGACCTCTGGAGACGCCGAGTAGAAGTGCACTGCCTTGGTGTCGATGAAGGCGCCCCCCGGGATCTCCACCGCGAGGCCCGGCGAACCGTAACCGAGTCCCAGGTCAGCCCGGACGGCTCTCCAGTCGTGTCCGACACTCAAGGTGACGATGGTGGGCCGATAGGGATGCACGGAGCCGGGCTCCGAGTCCGCCGTCGAGACGGCGCCCCCGAAGTGCCTCGCCATGCCGACGGACAATCCGACACTCCATTGGGCCGGGAGAGACGCGGGGATGGCGATCAGTGCGGCGATGGCGAGGGGGCGCATCAGTGCATCTCCAGTTTGATCCAGCCATTGGTGACGTTGTGGTCTCCGCGGAGGAACCAGTTGTATCCCGGATAGAATTGCCCGACGACGGCGTCTTGTACGGCGTTCCCGACCGGATCGTCGTTGGAATTGACGAAAGACGCGACGGCGGTGATCAGGTCCTCGCCGATCCGCGCAAACGTGAACCCCCGGCTGAACTTGTTGAGCACCGTGTCCTTGCCGCCGGTGAGGAACGTGTAGGCGCTGTCGACGGCGACGAAGATCGCGTTGGTCCGGTTCACATCGAGGCGGAGCTCGCAGGCCTGGTCGTCATCCTCCACGACATAGATCCGCACGCTCTGCCCCGGGTGCTCCAGCTTGTACCGGTTCAACTGGTCCTGGCTGAAGATGAGGACGTTTCCGAACCAATCGGTCGAGTTCTGGTCGTACGCATACGGGCCGCCGGCATGCTCGCCGGCACACTGGTAGTCGGTCAGCTGGTCGCTGGTGCCGAGCTGCCCGAGGATATGGACCTCAAACTCGGGGTCGCCTTTCAACCAGCCTTCAAACTGGCCCACGTCCGGGATATGGGACGCCGTCATGAACAGGCCGGTCGAGGGCGGCACGACAGGGTTCCCTCCACCGCCACCGGCGCAGGTCTCCGGCGTGCATTGGACGCGCGCCACCGGCGCGGTGAAATCCGTCTCCACCGGTACCAATGCCAGCACCGGCGTCTCCGGTGGATGCTCGGCATCGAGCATGTACCGGCGCCCCCTGGTGTCGAATGCGACGGGTGCCTCATGATCGGCCACGGCAGTCGCGACGAGCACGTTCTCGTCGGCATGCCACGTGGCGAGGTGCTCTTTCACCGGCATGTAGAACTCGAGGGGCTGCGCCTGCGCGACCTGGGCCAACACCGCGTCATCCGAATCACCCGCGGACTGCGCGATGGCGTGGAGCGCTCGCCAGTTCGCCACGGCGAGGAAGTGCTGGAACTGGAGCTTGTGCTCGCGAATGGGCGAGTGCTCGATCTGGGCCCACACGTACGCCCGGAAGCCTGGATTGCCGAGCGCGATGGCCACTCGCTGGGCCAGCCATTCGTTGCGGGCCCGGGTTGCTCCATGGTGAGCGCTGTCCGTGGTGGCCCCGCTGAACGTCGGTCCGGTCGGCTGGGTCTCCCCGCAACCGATGGCGATCCCGGCGACGCCGATGGCGACCATCGCCATCGGGATGAGATACCGAAAGCGCATACGCGCCTCCTGAAGAAGATGGGAGGCGAGTATGAAGGAAGGGGCATCGAAAACCGGGACCAAACCGCTGCGTCCCGGTTCCGAATTACGCCGAGTCGACGATGACGGGAGCGGGGGCTGGTTCGGGTTCGGAGAGGGTAATGATGCGGCGGAAGAGACGGCGGAGCTGCGCGACCGCGAGGAGCAGGGGTGGCAGGAGGGCCACCCATGTTGCCGCGAGTACAACGACGAGGAGACCTCCGTGCAGGTTCAGGTGCCGCGCCAGTACCAGGGGCAATCCCACCACGCCGGCCGCGACGAGATAGAGAGGCGCGAGTACCGCCCACCGCCGGCCCAACGTCAGGAACTTGCGGATCCGGGTCGCGGGGTGCGGCGCCGCCGGCACGGAGAGGAGTCCGTCGGCGATGTGTGTTCCACTCTGCGGCCTTTCGAGCGGATCCTTCTGGAGGCAGCGGTCGACCAGCGCCGCGACGGCCGGCGGCGTAAGGGGGGCCACCGAGTTCAGCGCCGGCGGCGGATCGGTCACGTGTTGCGACATCACGACGTACGGATCGTCGGAATCGAAGGGCAGCTTCCCGGAGGCCGCGTAGAAGCCGACCACGCCCAGCGAGTAGAGATCGGACCGGGCGTCCAGCGCCAGTCCGCGCGCCTGCTCGGGGCTCATGAACTCAGGGGTCCCGAGGACGGTGCGGGAGCCCGAGATGGGGCCCGAGCCGAAGCGGGCAATGCCGAAGTCGGTCACGAACGAGGAGCCGGTCGAGCGGTCGATCAGAATGTTGTCGGGCTTCACGTCGCGATGGACCACGCCCTGGTCGTGCGCGTGGGCCAGGGCGAGCGCGGTCTCGCGGATCACGCGCGCCATGTCTTCCGGCGAAAGGGGACCGCGGGTGCGCACGCGATGGCCCAGAGTGTAGCCCGGGACATACGCCATCACGAAGAAGACGACGTCGCCGAGCTCGCCGACGGAGAAAATCGGAACGATGTGCGGGTGCGACAGCCGGGCCGCGATCCGCGCCTCCCGTAAGAACCGGGCGCGATGGACGGGACTGGTCGCGCGTTCGGGCGGGAGGAACTTGATGGCGACGGGCCGGGAGAGCCGGAGATCGCGGGCCAGGTAGACGAGTCCCATCCCGCCGCGTCCCAACGGTCGTTCGACTTCGTAGCGACTTCGCAACGTTCGGCGGACTTCGGAAAGAAATTCTTCGGTCAGCGGACTGTCCTCAAGACGGCGGGAATCGGCAGGGCGACGAGCGAGGCCCCTATACCCGAGCGGACGGGCCAAGGTTCCGCTAATTTTTTTACATGCTCCCTCTCCTGATTGCCGTCACCGCCGCCGTCCTGCAGGATTCACAGACATCGCATTATTGGCAGCAGCAGGTCGCGTACACGGTCGACGCGTCGCTCGATGAAGCGACCGGCGTGCTCACGGCGCACGAACGGATCGTCTACGTGAATCACTCGCCGGACACGCTGCGCGATTTCTACGTGCACGACTATCTCAACGCGTTCCGGCCCGGATCGCGCTGGGCAGCGTACGATTCCGCGTCCGGTGTCGTGCGCTATCAGCACATGCAGGATCCGGACTACGCGTTCGAGCGGATCACCAAGGCGACGGTGATGGGAGCTGCCGGCACGCCGGACTATCCGTACGCCCCCGATTCGACGATCGCGCACTGGGCCCTGCCGCACGCGCTGCCTCCCGGCGGACAGATGACGGTCGAGATCGACTGGCAGGCGCGTCTCTCGACGCTGCCCCGCCGTCAGGGGCGCGATCCCAAGACCCGTCGCTACGACTTCGCGCAGTGGTATCCGAAGGTCGTGGTCTACGATCAGTACGGGTGGGAGGACCACCCGCTCTATCCCCCCGGCGAGTTCTACGGCGAGTTCGGCACGTTCGACGTCACGCTCGACCTTCCGTCCGATCAGGTGGTGGGCGCGACGGGCGTACCGGTGTGCGGCGATCCGGGGTGGGATCACGCGAACGCCAATGCCGTGGTGGACTCCGTCGACTACCAGCGCGGCTACTACGCGGGTGCACCCCATGACTGTCCCCCCGCGGCGGCGGGACGGAAGATGGTCCGCTTCGTGGCGCGGGACGTTCATCATTTCGCCTTCACGCTGAACCCGCACTACATCTACGAGCAGGGCCGGTTCAAGGACGTGATCGTGCACGTCCTGTATCAGCCGCAGGACAAGGCCACCTGGGGCAATGGCATCGCCGTGAAGCGCACGGAGACGGCGTTGCAGTGGCTCGACGCGACGTACGGCAAGTACCAGTGGCCCCAGCTCACCAACGTGCACCGGATCGAGGGGGGCGGCACCGAGTTCCCGATGATGATCATGGACGGCGGCCCCGATCAGGGCCTGATTCTCCATGAGGGCGGCCACATGTACACCATGGGCCAGCTCGCCAACAACGAATGGCGCGAGGGATACCTCGACGAAGGATTCACCAGCTTCCAGACGGGCTGGTACTTCGAGACGCATGGCGGGCGGCCGAGTTACGATGGGCTCGACGGGTTGTTCACGTCACTCGATCTGGACGGATGGAGTGAACCCGTGTCCATGGTGAGCGAGCGGTACCGCGACTTCGATACGTACAACCTGATGATCTACAACCGGGGACAGTTCTTCTACGAAGAGCTCCGGTACATCGTGGGTGATGCCACGATGCACAAGATCCTGAGAACGTATTTCGACCGCTGGAAGCTCAAGCATGTGGACGAAGACCGCTTCCGCGCCGTCTGCGAAGAGGTTTACGGCCACGACCTCGGCTGGTTCTTCGGGCAGTGGCTGCACGGCGTCCCGATCTTCGACTACAAGCTCGCCAACGTGGAGCGCACCCGGCTCCCGGGCGGCAAATGGCGCACGGTGGTCACCATCCAGCGTCTGGGGGACGGATGGCTGCCCGTCGAGATCGGCGACAAGGACACGATGTACGCCCGTGCCACCGGGCAGCCGGAAACCGAGCGGGTGGAGTTCGTGTCGGCGAAGAAGCCGGGGCGGCTGAAGCTCGATCCGCGTCTCCGGACCCACGACTGGAATTACCTCAACAACTACGAGTCGAAGTTTCTGGAGGGGCACCAGGCGACGAAGCTGGTCTTCGACGATCCCACCAGGACCGTGACCCGCCGCGATTCGCTGGTGCAGGCGTACCGGCCGCAAGTCTGGTATAACGACCTCGGCGGGCTGGTCGTGTCACTGCACGCGAACCAGAACTACTTCGGTCTCTTCGACCGTGGTGCCAGCGATCTGAGCCGTGAGACGGGACGTGACGCCAGCCATCCCTGGGGCTTCGAATTCTCGCTGGCCAACCCGACCGGGCTCCAGCATGCCCGGCAGACCACGACGCTCTCGGCGTGGGATGTCGAAGGGCGGGCCGGCGCGTCGCTCCGCTGGGATCACACCCTCATCAAGAGTCCCTTCCAGCCGTTCTCGGATCCGGGATCGGATCCTCACGCCGGCTTCGACATCCAATGGATGTCGACCACCGACGTGGGCTATCTCGACCGCCGGATGTGGGATGACGCGGGAACGATCGAACTGGGGCCCTGGTATTCGAACGTCGCCCGTCAGGGGCGCACGCTGTGGACCACGGATCTCGGTGTGAAGGGCGGTGTCGTCTACCGCGTGCCGGGACCCGGCGTGATTTCCCAGAACCGGTATGACGTGAACGCGTACGCACGCGTCACCGGGCAGGGCTCGGTGCGCACGCCGTTCGTGGGCGGTGCCTTCCTGGGCGTGCGGCTCTTCGGGGGCGCGTATTTCAGCCCCAACGCGCCACCGCTCCAGCGCCGCATTTACGTCGGCGGAGCGGACCCCTACACCACGTTCACCGACCCGCTGCTCCGGAGCCGTGGCGCGTGGTTCGTGCGTCCCGGTTTCTATTATCAGGCGCCCGGGGACGGCAATCTCCGCGGATTTTCCTCGACGCTGGGCGGGCGCTGGGTCGTCACGACCAACATCGAGCTGACGCACAGCCTGCTGACCCGGCACGCCGGGTTCATGCGGAACACCACGTTCGAGGCGTTCTTCGACGGCGGGCTGGTGGACACCATGGCGGTGCTCTCCGCGTCGGGGACGAGCGCGATGACGACCCTGTGGGACGGCGGCGCCGGTCTCGTCTTCCAGACGGCGATCCGCCAGCTGGCATGGACCACCCGGTTCGAGGTGCCCTTCCTCGTCAACCGGTTCGACAAGGCCCGCGATGTCCGGTCCGGCGGAAATACCGCATTCCGCTGGTCGGTGTCACTGGCGCCGAGCTTCTAAGCTGAACAAGGGAGAACGGAGGGCCTTCTTTCGCGAAACGTTCGCGAAGCTGGCCCGCGAGGTGACCGCGCGAACCGAGCGCCGGGTCGCCGCAAACCGTTATTTTCGTCCTCCCGGTGCGGGGCCCGAGCTGGCCTTCCTCGCCGCCTGTACGCGGTGCGGAGCGTGCATCGACGTCTGTCCGGTCCACGCCATCAACAAGCTGCCTGCGGGTGAGGGGCTGGCGGCGGGGACCCCGGCGCTCGAGCCGTCGCGGCGTGCGTGTGTCGCCTGCGCGGACATGCCCTGCGCCGCGGCGTGTCCCACCACGGCCTTGCAGGTGCCCGCCGACGGTTGGGCGAGCATTCACCTGGGCCGGCTGTCGCTCGATCCGGAGCGGTGCATCACGTTTCATGGCAGCGCGTGCGGCGTCTGCGCGCGGGCCTGTCCGGTGGGTGAGCGGGCGCTGGCCATGGATGCCGCGGGGCATCCGGTGCTGAAGCCCGAGGGGTGCGTCGGGTGCGGACTCTGCGTCACCGCCTGCGTCACCTATCCTTCTTCATTGACATTGCGTCTGCCGGAGGAGCTTTCGTGAGCGAGGTGCCGTACCGAGTCGAGAAACCGTGGGGCCACGAGCTGATCTGGGCGCGGACCGACCGTTATGTCGGGAAGGTCCTGCACATCGAGCCGGGCCAGGTGCTCTCCCTGCAGTATCACAAGATGAAGGACGAGACCATTCACGTGCTCACGGGCGAGATCATTCTCCGCACCAAGCCGGGGGACACCCTGCTCGAGCGCCGGATGAAGCCCGGCGAGTCCTTCCATATCGAGCCGCCGTTGATTCACCAGTTCGAGGCGGTGGTCGCGACCGATCTGCTCGAGGTGTCCACACCGGAAATCGACGACGTGGTCCGGCTCCAGGACCGCTACGGGCGGACCTGATGAAGGTCATCGTCCCCCTCGCGGGCAAGGGCACCCGGCTCCTTCCGCTCACGAAGATCGTTCCGAAACCGCTGGTCGAAGTCGCGGGCCGGCCCGTCATGGACTACGTGATGGACCTCATCAAGAACGCCGGTCTGGATGTCGATGAGCTGATCGTCATCACGGGGCATCTCAAGGAGGCGGTCGAGAAGTACATCGTCTCGCACTACGGGGTCGCGGCGACGTTCGTCGAGCAGAAGACACTCGACGGCACCGCCGGCGCGATCAACCTCGCCCGGCCGTACGTCGACGGGCCCGTGCTGATCATCTTCGTCGATACGCTCTTCGATGCCGACCTCTCCTTGATCAAGCGGACGGACGCCGACGGCATCATCTGGGCCAAGGAGGTCGAGGATTACCAGCGCTTCGGCGTGGTGGTTCACGACGCGCAAGGGTTCATGACGAAGATCGTGGAGAAGCCGGACACCCCGGTGTCCAAGCTCGCGAACATCGGCCTCTACTACATCCGCGACTGGGAGACCCTCTTCGACGGAATCGCGCACGTGCTGGCGAGCCCCGCGAACCAGGGCGAGTTCTACCTGACCGACGCCTTCCAATACATGGTGGAAAAGGGCAAGAAAATCCTGACCGCCGAAGTGCAGGGGTGGTACGACTGCGGGAAGGTGGACACTCTGCTCGAAACCAACGCGCACGTCCTCACGACGGGCCGGGTGCGGAAGCCCGCGATTCCGGCTGGCGTGACCATCAAAGAGCCCGTCTACATCGAGGACGGCGTCACCCTCAAAGAGTCCACCATCGGGCCCAACGTCTCCCTCGGCGCGGGGAGCATCGTCGAGCGCTCGACCCTCGAGAACAGCATCGTCGGCCGCCGGGTCCGCGTGGCGGATTGCACGGTGTCAGGGTCGGTCGTGGGGAATGACCAGGTGCTGCATCATTCGCAGCTGGTGGGGATGGTGGCATCCGGTGGGGAAGTAGCCAAGGCGCGCTAAGCAGATCGCTAAGACGGGATGACGGGATGACGGGAAGACGGTATGTACCTACCGACCTACCGACATACCGTCCTAGCGACGTGCTTTACTGAAATCTCGCGATCGCCTTCCGCAAATCCCCGATCTCGAACGGCTTCTGCAGGAACCCGTCAGCCCGGTTTTCGATCCCTTTTACCACCTCGTGGTCCGGGGAATAGCCTGACGACACGAGGACTTTGACGTCCGGCTGCGTGGCCTTGAGCAGCTCGAGAATCCCCGCGCCCCCTCCCGGCAACACCAGATCGAGAATCACGAGATTCACGGGCGGTCGCGCGCCCTGCAGCGCCATCAGCGCCGTCGGGCCATCCTCGGCCTCCAACACCTGGTGCCCGAATTTCGTGAGCGCGCGCTTCAGGGATGACCGCACGATCGCTTCATCATCCACCACCAGAATGACCATGCGGGGGGCAAGGGGAAGCGCGGCGGCGGGGGTCGGTTTCACCGGTTCCGGCTCTGGCGCCGTACTGCGCGGGATCAGCAGCTCGACAGTCGTCCCGCGGCCGAGTGCCGAGGAGATTCGGATGGAGCCCTGGTGGTCGCGGACGACGCCATAGACGGCGGCGAGACCGAGTCCCGCGGCCTGGTGCATGGGCTTGGTCGAGAAGAAGGGCTCGAGCACCCGTTCGACCGTCGCGGTATCCATCCCCGTGCCGATGTCATTCACCGAAATCCGGACGTAGGAGCCGGGTGCGGCCTCGGGCCAGCGCGGATCGCGCTCGATGGTCTCGCGCCCCGCGGAGATGGTGACCCGTCCTGAAGGCTGATCGCGCATGGCGTCCCGCGCGTTGAGGACGAGCTGGTAGATGGCGTGGGACAGCTGGTCGGGATCGGCCTGCACCGGCGGCAAGCCGGGATCCGCTTCGACGGTGATCTGCACTGACGCCGGGAGAGCGGCCCGCGCCAGCATCGTGACGCGCTCCAGGATGTCCTTCGGCTGGGTGGGGCGGAGCAGGAGCTCGCCCGCCTTGGTGAAGCGCAGGAGCTCCTTGGTGAGATCGCGCCCCCGTCGCGCGGAGGCGAGGATTTCGTCGACGGCGGCGATGCCCGCTTCGTTCGTCTCGGTGCGGAGCAGGGAAGCGTGCGTCATCACGCCACCCATGAGGTTGTTGAACTGATGGGCGATGCCTCCGGCGAAGCGCGCGAGGCCGTCGAGCCGCTCGGTCTGGACCTGCCGGCGCTCGAGGGCGCGGCGCTGGGTGCGGTCGTGGAGAATCACCTGGACCAGCGGGCCCGCCGGCGTGTCCACGCGCGCCAGGGTGACTTCGAGCTCCAGTTCCGAGCCGTCGGCCCGGCGAATGCGCTCGACGTGGCTCACCGAGCCTTCGGTCGCCGCCTGGAGCGGCGCCAGGAGCCACCCGTCGCCGCGTCCCGGCGCCAGGAGATGTGCGAGGAGCTTGCCGCGGACGTCGTCGAGTGAGCGTCCCAGCAGCGCGAGGAGCCGCGGGTTCGCGTCATGCACCCGGCCGTCGGGCTCGAGCGCGGCGATGGGGTCTCCGGCTCCGACGAACAGGGCTTTGAAACGCGATTCGGACTCGGCCACGCGGCGGCGCTCCTCGCCCGCGATCCGCGAACCGATGACACTCCCGATTCCAGCGCTGAACAGAATGACGAGCGCACCTTCATTGATGAACGGGGCCGGCAGCGCGCTGTCGGGGATCAGCAGCAGCGTGCCGTACTCGATGAAGAACAGGGCGCTCGCGAAGGTCAGCTGCCAGCGCCAGGGCCACGGGATGAACAGCGAGACTCCCAGCACGAGCGCCGGGAGCATGGCGGCGACCTCCCAGAAGCGCGTGGGGAGGATCAGGCCGCTCGCACAGCCGGCGAGGGCGAGGGAGAGTCCCAGCGCCATCGCGAAGAGCCGCAGGGTGCGAATGGACCGCGCGGGGGTGGCCAGCCAGGCGATGAGGACGGCCAGCACCAGCGTGCCAATCCGAACCGCGAAGAGACGGGCGTAGGCCGGGGGAGCGACGGAAAGGGACAGGTATTGGCGCAGGGCCAGGGCCATGGCGACCACCACCGCTATGGCCCGGATGGGGCGGGAATAGGCCTGCGTGGGGCTCGTCACGGGGCCATAGTAGGTCGGTTTGTGAGGAAGTGCCAGACGCCCTTGCCTAAGGGCGGGAACCAGGATTAATTACTCACCGTTCAGTTAGTAAATGCACCCCCAATCCAAGAAGCCGAGCCCAATGAAGCCCCGCTGGCAACGCCGCAAAGATGCCCGCCCCGAAGAGATCGTGACCGCCGCCCTGCAGGTGTTCGCGCAGCACGGGTTCGCCGCGGCGCGTCTGGATGACGTCGCCAAGGAAGCCGGAGTCACCAAGGGCACCATCTACCTCTATTTCGAAAACAAGGAAGCGCTCTTTCAGGAAGTCATCCGTCAGACGGTGGTCCCCATTCTCGCCGCCGCCGAACAGGAAGTGCGTGACTGGAAGGGAAGCTCCGCGACGCTGCTGCGCCACATGGTGCAGGGCTGGTGGACGACTGTCGGGAAAGGCTCGCTGGCCGGTGTCGTGAAGTTGATCGTCGCCGAGGCGACGAACTTTCCGGAACTGACACGGTTTTACTACAAGGAAGTGATTCGCCGCGGGCATCAACTCTTCGCGCAGGTCCTCCAGCGCGGGGTCGACTCCGGGGAATTCCGTCAGGTGGACGTGCTGCTGACGGTCCGGCTGGTCATCGCCCCGATGCTGATGGCGGTGGTCCATAGTCAATCACTCTATCGGTGCATCCGGGAGCCGTTCGATGGCGACCGGTACGTGGAAGCCCACCTCGACATGCTGCTGCGGGGCCTGGCCCCCGCGCCCATTGGGGAACTGAATCATGCGTAATCGCTGGACCCTGTTCGCCCTCGCATCGGTGCTCGTTTCCACTCCGGCACACGCCCAGGTTCGGGTCGCGACCGGGGATCTCCAGGCGATGCACCTGTCCCTTGGCGACGCCATCAAGATGGCGAGCGGACAGGCGGCCCCCGTTCAGTTGTCAGGTCTCGCGACCGACGAAGCCCGCGCGCGTGTCCGGCAATCGCGCGCTGCGTTACTCCCCGGCTTGACCGCCGGCGGCACTTGGGTCAACCGCGACTACGACCTCGACGCACTGGGATTGCCGTTCCCCAAGCCCAAGCCCGGTCAGCCCAGCCTCATCAGCCTGCCGACCATCGCCGGGCCCTATACGGCGTACGACGCGCGGTTCACGCTGACCGAGACGTTGCTCGACCTCTCGAGCATCAAGCGGGTGCGCGCGAGCGAGGCGCAGGTTCAGAGCACGATCGCCGCGGGTGACGCGACGACCGAAGGCGCCGCACAGGTCGCGGCGCTCGCCTATCTCCGCGCGGCCCGCGCGCAGGCCTCGGTGGCCGCCCGTCAGGCTGACTCCGCGATCGCCGCGGAAGTCCTGTCACTGGCGCAGGCTCAGCTCCAGGCCGGCGTCTCGGGCACCCTCGATGTGACCCGTGCCAAGACGCAGGTGGCCGTGGCCGCCGGCGCGCTCGTCGTCGCCCGGAATCAGTACGACCAGGCCCGTATTGCGCTGGCTCGCGCGCTCTCCGTCGACCCGGTGAAGACGGTCATCACCCTGGACGACACCCTGAGCACGAGCCTGGGCGCGGCGAGTGTCCCCGCGGACCAGGAGGACGCCGTGAATCAGGCCCTGCATTCGCGGCCCGAGCTGAGGGCCGAAGAGGCCCGCGGCAGTGCGGCGCAGGTGTCCAAGTCGGCCATTCAAAGCGAGGTCCTGCCGCGTGTGGGCTTCGAAGCCGACTACGGCCAGAGCGGACTCACGCTGGGGAGCTCCCGGTCCACCCGGCAATTCGCGGTGACCGTGAGCATTCCCCTCCTCGACGGGTTCCGCCGCGGGGCCCAAGCCGCCGAGCAGGACGCGGTGATTCAGGAATCGCAGGTGCGCCAGCATGACCTCCGGCAGCAGATCGCGGCGGATGTCGTCGGGGCTCTCCTCGACCTGCATTCGGCCGAGGCGCAGGAAGGGATCGCATCGCAGCAGCTCTCGCTTGCGGCGGATGAGCTGTCGCAGGCGGAAAAGCGGTTCAAGGCGGGCGTCGCCGGCAATATCGAAGTGATCGACGCCCAGTCCTCGATGGTGAAGGCGCGGGACGCCGTGATCGACGCGCGGTACGGCGCGGCGGCGGCGCGGGTGGCACTTGCCCGGGCGGCGGGCGCGGCACGGACGCTTCATTAAAAGGGATCGACGAATGGCAACGACCGTAGAACGGAACTCGACGTCCACGACCGAAGACGACTCCCCGCTGGGTGGGGCTTCGATCACTCCCGCGCCGGAGAAGCCCGCCGGAGGTCGGAAGCGCATCGTCCTCATCGTCGTGGGACTGGGCCTCGCCTTCATGCTCTTCACCGGCGCGCGGCGCTTCATCTTCAACCTCAGCCACGTGACGAGCGACAACGCCCAGGTGGACGGCCACGTCGTCCCGATCCTCCCCAAGGTGGGCGGCTTCGTCGCCTCGGTGCGGGTCCAGGACAACACGCCGGTGAAGGCCGGCGATGTCCTCGTCTCGCTCGACGACAAGGACTACCGGGCCCGGCTCCAGCAGACGGAGGCCGATCTCGCGGTCGCCCTGGCGAGTGTCTCCTCACCCGCGCGAGTCGGACAGGCCGAGGCGCAGGTGAACCAGGCGCAGGCAGCGGCACAGAAGGCCCACTCGGACCTGGACCGCATCCAGCCCCTGGCTGCGCAAGGCATTGTCTCGTCTCAGCAGCTCGACGGCGCTGAAGCGGCGGCCCGCTCGGCCGATGCCGCGCTCGCGGCGGCGCAGGCAGCCCTTGCCGGCGCGGACGCGAAAGTGGCCGCGGCCCGCGCCGCGCGCGACCAGGCAGCATTGCAGCTGTCGTACGCCCAGGTCGTGGCGCCGGTCGCCGGCATCGTCAGCAAGAAGAACGTCGAAGTGGGCCAGCTCGTGCAGCCCGGCGAGCCCCTCATGAGCGTCGTCCCGATGGATGACATCTGGGTGACAGCCAACCTGAAGGAGACCGAGGTCGCGGACGTGAAGGCCGGGGAGCCGGTGGACGTCACGGTCGACGCATATCCCGGGAAGCACTTCTCCTGCGCCGTGAACAGCATTTCGCCGGCCACGGGAGCCCGCTTCTCGCTGCTGCCCCCCGACAACGCGACCGGGAACTTCACCAAGGTCGTGCAGCGGGTGCCGGTCCGCATCGCCTGCGCGCAGAGCGCTGATCCGACCACCCTGTTGCGTCCGGGCATGAGCGTGGTCGTCGTCATCAAGACGAAGTAAGGAGCCTTTCGTGGCTACCGCAGTTGCCGCCGTACCGGGCGGTCTGTCCGCATACGAGGCCCGGCGCTACCGGTTCCGCTATCTCATCGCGGTGACGGTCTCGATGGCCACGGTGCTGGAGCTGCTCGATACCAGCATCGTGAACGTCGCGATCCCGCACATGATGGGGAACCTGGGTGCCACCCTGGACGAGATCGCCTGGGTCTCGACCGGCTACATCGTCGCGAACGTCATCGTGCTGCCCATCACCGGGTGGCTGTCGGCGTATTTCGGCCGGCGGCGCTACTTCGCCAGCTCCATCGCCATCTTCACCATCGCGTCGTTCCTGTGCGGCAACTCGCACAGTCTGACCGAGCTGATCATCTGGCGGATCATCCAGGGCATGGGGGGCGGCGCACTGCTGTCCACCTCCCAGGCCATCCTGTACGAGGAGTTCCCGAAGTCCGAGTACGGGACCGCGATGGCCATCTTCGGCATCGGCGTCATGGTCGGACCGGCCCTCGGCCCCACGCTCGGCGGCTACATCGTCGACGCGTACGGCTGGCCGTGGATCTTCTACATCAACATCCCGATCGGCTTGCTCGCGTTCTTCATGACGCTCTCGCTGATCCGGGACTCGGAGCACCAGACCAAGGTCGAGAAGATCGACTATTGGGGCCTGCTGCTCCTCGCCGCGGGCATCGGCACCCTCCAGACCATGCTCGAGCGCGGCGAACGGCAGGACTGGTTCGAGTCGCGCCAGATCATCGTGCTCGCGGTGACCAGCGTCGTCTCGCTCATCGCGTTCGTCTGGCATGAGCTGACCACCGAACACCCGGTCGTCGATTTACGAATAGCCAAGAGCAAACAGCTCACAGCCGGCGTGTTGTTCGGCATGGGGCTCGGGATCTGTCTGTACGCCACCGTCTTCGTCATCCCGGTCTACATGCAAAGTCTCCTCGGCATGACGGCCGAGGAGACGGGATGGGTGCTGCTCCCGAGCGCGATCGCGTCGGGCGTCACCATGGGGATTTTCGGGCGGTCGAAGCTGAATCCCCGGATATCCATCATCATCGGGACGCTGGTGTTCGGCTGGGTGATGTGGATGCATGCCCACTTCACCATTCAGAGCGGGACCTCCGACTTCTTCTGGCCGTTCATTTTCCGCGGGTTCGGGCTCGGCATGATCTTCGTGCCCCTGACGAACCTCGCCATGGCCGAATTGCCGATGAGCAAGATCGCGCAGGGGACGGGGCTCTTCAACCTGATGCGGCAGCTCGGTGGCTCGATCGGGATCGCGCTCTCGGCCACGCTCCTTCAACGCTTCACGGCCGAGAACCGGGCCGCACTCGCGCCCGATGTGTCGATCTACAATCCGGTGTTGCAGCAGCGCCTGCAGGCTGTGACCGGGCACATGATCGCGTCAGGCACGCCGCCGGCGCTCGCGCAGACCCAGGCCATGGCGGTGATCAACGGTCAGGTGACCGCGCAGGCCATGATGCTCTCATTCGAGCACATGTTCCTGCTCTTCGGGATCACGATGGTGAGCTTGCTGCCCCTGCTGTTCTTCATGAATGCCAGGAGCAAGACGCAGGGTGGGGGAGTCGGACACTAGCCTCGGGGCGTCGTTGTTCCTTCCCGCGGGCTAAGAGCCCGCTCTCGGCGCGATCGCGCCCTGAAGGGCTGAGTCGGGGTTCACTCACCCCGGGGCATGGCCCCGGGATTAACCCACTCCAGCCATCGCCGCCGTGACCAGGAGGGCCCGCACGATCCCGAGCGGGCCCTTCGTGTTTTCATACCACTCCGAGGTCCGGTGCGTATCGCCCGCATTGCCGCCGGCGCCGAGTGCGATGGCGGGGATACCGAGCGACATCGGCAAGTTGGCGTCGGTCGATGAGGCGGCGAGCTCGTGTGCGATCCCGAGCGCGCGATTGGCGTCCAACGCGGCCTGGACCAGCGGGTGGGCGCGCGGTGTGAGCCCGGACGGCCGGCGACCGAGAGGCTCGATCTCCACCTTGAGCAGCGGAGTACCGGGTGTGCGGCGCGCGTTCTCGGCGTCGCGTGCCTTCTCGAGTGCCGCCAGCGCCAGCCCCTCGAGCTTCTGCAGCGACTCGGCGTTCTCACTCCGGATATCCAGGTCGAGCCACGCCTCATGCGGGATGGAGTTGAGGCCCGTCCCACCCCCCAGGCGCACTACTGAAAGGGACGACGGGGGCTCGCGGGGGATCGTAACCTCGGCGAGCGCTCCCGCCGCTCGTCCCACGGAACTTGCGGGGTTGGCGACCCCGAAGGCAGCCCAGGAGTGGCCGCCTGGCCCGCGGAAACGCGCCCGCATCCGCACCGACCCGACGCCCCGGTGGATGATCCGCTCCACTCCGGCCCCGTCCACGGCAATCATCGCGTGGGCCGTGAACTCCCTGGCGCCGAAGAGGTGGCGAATGCCCCGCAGGTCCCCCGAGCCCTCTTCTCCGACCGTACCGGCGAAGAGTACCGGCCGCGCGAACGGGATGGAGCCGCGTGAGAGAACGCGCGCCAGGACCACGAGCGCGGCGAGCCCCCGGGCGTTGTCCGAGATGCCGGGGCCCTCAAGCCGGCTCCCGTTCTGCCCCCGCCGGACGGTGACGTCGACGTCGGAGCCGAAGACGGTGTCGAGGTGGGCTGCCAGAACCACGGCCGGCCCGCGGGAACGCTCCCCCAGCCATCCGTGGACGTTGCCGGCGTCGTCGAGCCTGACGTTCGAAAGGCCAGCATCACGGAACCGGTCGGCGAGCCACGCAGCGCGCGCGCCCTCGAGCCCCGTCGGAGACGCGATGGCCGACACGGCCGACTGGAGCGTCAGTGTCTCGGAGTCGGACGATTCAATTGCGGCGCGGGCGTCAGCGATGCGCGGATGGTCGAGCAGGGGAGAGATCGTATCGGGCACGCCACCACTCTAACTGCCTTGACGGTAGGTAGGGAGAGGGTGATGCTAGTCTATGGACGAGCGCGAACTGATCTACGACTGGAACACCCAGGGCCAACCATTCGACTGGTCTACGCCCTCGTTCGACCTGAATGACGAGACCCTCCGCGACGGGCTCCAGTCTCCATCGGTCCGGGACCCCGACCTCGAGACCAAGCGCCGCCTGCTGCATCTGATGGCCGATCTGGGGATCGCGGCCGCCGATATCGGCCTCCCCGGCGCCGGACCCCGCGTGGTGGAGCAGGTCCGGACCCTGGCCAGGGAGATCCGGGACCACAAGCTCCCGATCTTCCCCAACTGCGCCGCCCGAACCGTCATCGCCGACATCGAGCCGATCGCCAGGGTGGTCCAGGAGATCGGCATCCCGATCGAGGCTGCCACGTTCATCGGCTCGTCCCCGATTCGTCAGTACGCTGAGGACTGGACGGTGGACCGCATCCTCAAGTCCACTGAGGAAGCGGTCTCGTTCGCCGCCAAGCAGGGCCTGCCGGTCATGTACGTCACTGAAGATACGACCCGCGCGCGCCCCGAGACCCTCAAACAGCTCTACGGCGCGGCCATCAGTTGCGGCGCGACAAGGATCTGTCTCGCCGATACGGTCGGGCATGCCACGCCGGCGGGCGTGAAGGCACTCATCAAATTCGTCAGGGAAGAAATCGTCAAGAAGCAAAGCGTGAAAGTCGACTGGCATGGCCACCGCGACCGTGGGATGGGTCTCGCGAACTGTCTGGCTGCGATCGAAGCAGGGGCCGATCGCATTCATGCGACGGCATTGGGCGTTGGGGAGCGGGTCGGCAACGCCGAGATGGATCTCCTCATCGTCAACTTGAAGCTCCTCGGCGCGTACTCGGGGGACATCGCCAAGCTGTCCGAGTACTGCCGCACGGTGGCCGATGCCGTGGGAATCCCGATTCCCATCAACTATCCCGTGATGGGCACCGACGCCTTCCGGACCGGCACCGGTGTGCATGCGGCCGCGATCATCAAGGCGAAAAGGAAGGGGCACGACTGGCTGGCGGACCGGGTGTACAGCTCGGTGCCCGCCGCGGAGCTCGGCCTCGAGCAGCGCATCGACATTTCGCCCGTGTCCGGGCTCTCCAATGTGAAGTACTGGCTCTCGACCCACGGATTTGATCCCGACAACGAAGCCGCCTGCAAAATCCTGTTCGATGCCGCGAAGCGCACCGATCGAGTGTTGTCCGAAGACGAGTGCCGGCGCCTGCTCGAGCAGGTCGTATGGCAGTAGGCTCGCTCGACGGCCTCACCAAGTCGTATTTCGATCTCCGGTGGCACCTGGATCCCGTGGGCGCGAGCCAATCGGGGATCCCGGCGCACGATGGACGGCTGGGGCGGTTCGGCAAGGCGACGCTGACTCCCCACCTCGCGGCCATGAAGTCGCTTTCGCTGGCGCTCGAGGAAGTGGCGACCGATGGACTGGACGAAGAGATCGACCGTACTGCCCTTCTGAACGACCTCCGCGTCACGCAGAATCGCTTCGAGAAAGAACGCCCGCAGGCCAAGAACCCCGAGTTCTGGCTCTCGCATCTCCTGAACGGTCTCTACGTCCTGCTCGCCCGGCGGGACCGTCCTGACGACCACCGGGCTCGCGCCCTGACCGAGCGCCTCGAGGAGGTCCCTGCATTTCTGGACGAGGCCCGGGCGACCCTCACTGATCCGGTACGCGTCTACTGTGAGACGGGGCGTCAGATGACCGCCGGCGGTCTGGCGCTGGTGCGCGAGGCGGGAGTGACGATCAGTCGCCTCGGCGAGCAGGAAAGCGAGCGGGTGATGGCCGCCGTCGATGGCGCTGCCGCGGCGCTCCAGTCCTTTGGGCAGGACCTCGACCGCTGGCGCGAGGCCGGGTCCGACCACTTCGCCCTGGGCGAGGATGGATTCAATTTCCGGCTGCACTACGAACACGTGCTCCGGGACACGGCACCCGAGCTGTGGCGATACGGGCACAGGTTGAAGGAAGACATTGAGGCGGACCTGGCCGAGCGAGCCAGGCGGCTCGACGGCAAGCGGTCGTGGCGGGAAGTGATCGGCCGCCTCCGGGAGGAGCACCCGTCGGCGGGAGAGATGGTCCAGGTCTACGCGACGGCCATGGAACGGGCCCGGAGATTCGTCGAAACCCGGAAGATCGCGCCCCTCCCGAGCGGGACTCTGGAGGTCGTCGCCACTCCTGAGTTCCTCCGGCCGCTGGTGCCTTTTGCGGCGTATGAAGCACCCGGCACCTACTCGACGGACCGGCGTGGCTGGTTCTACGTGACGCCCCCCGATCCCGCGCTCCCCGCCGCCCAACAGGAACGCCTGCTGCGCGATCATTGCTGCAAGTGGGAGGTCTCGGGGGTCACGCTGCACGAGGGCTATCCCGGGCACCACCTCCATATCATGCACGCGCAGGAACAGCCGTCGTCCATCCGGAAGCTCATCCTGTCGCCACTCACCCTCGAGGGGTGGGCGCTGTACTGCGAAGAAATGATGGCGGAGGAGGGGTTCTATGACCGGGAAGAGGAGCGGTTCTTCCAGCGCGTCCATCTCCTCTGGCGGGCCCTGCGGGTATTGCTCGACGTCGGTCTTCACACCCGCAGCATGACCTTCGAGCAGGCCGTGGATCAGATCGTGAGCACATTCGGGGTCGAGCGCGCGAACGCCGAGGCGGAGGTGCGGCGGTACTGCGCGTGGCCGGCGTATCAGATCTGCTACGCGGTGGGCCGGCGCGAGATCCTTTCGTTGCGAGATGACTTCAAGCAGGCACAAGGCCGCGCCTACTCGATCAACGCGTTTCACGAGGCCATGTTCTCGTACGGAGCCCTGCCCATCTCCCTGATTCGCTGGGGACTGGGTCTCGCGTGAAGGAGAAGCTTCCCCGGCAGGCGGTGCTCTTCGGTTGGGTCTCGCTCCTGAACGACTTCGCGAGCGAGATGGTCTATCCTCTGATCCCCGCCTTCGTCACCGGCGTCCTGGGTGGCGGCGCCCTCGCGCTCGGCACCCTCGACGGACTCGCGGACCTGGTGTCCACGCTCATGAAGTTCGTGGCCGGGAAGCTGGCCGACCGTGAGCGGCGTCGAGGGCCCCTGATCGTGCTGGGGTATTTCGTGGCGGTGGTGGTGCGCCCCGTCATCTCGATAACTGGGGCCGCGTGGCAGGTCATCGCCCTGCGGGTGACGGACCGAGTCGGCAAGGGGATCCGCACGCCGCCGCGTGACGCGCTGATCGCGGACGTCACGCCCGATCACCTGAGAGGACGGGCGTTCGGGCTCCAGCGAGGGATGGACCACGCGGGCGCCGTGATCGGCCCCCTCGTCGCCTGGTACCTCCTGCAGTTCAACCAGGCCGGTGTACGG
>Ga0126371_10000430_pt1 | contig 34188 bp, 31 predicted proteins | sample PanSoiMetaPlot_4_FD_110145 | JGI IMG/M metagenome (GOLD analysis project Ga0126371, IMG submission 110145) | Tropical forest soil microbial communities from Panama - MetaG Plot_4 | ecosystem: Environmental > Terrestrial > Soil > Tropical forest > Bulk soil | place: Panama | collected 2016-02-17 | reverse complement strand
TTTCGCCCTTTCGCCATTCAGGCATCGGGTGATTTGGGGGATTTAGAGTGTTTCGGGAGCGGTTTCCGGGTTATTTGAATATAAAAGCGTCTACCCGGAGGCCCGCAACTCCAGCCCTGTCAATCACAACATTCATTGACTCAAGGATTGAATGATTAAGTGACTTAATGACTTAACATTCGGAACCATTGGAGCTTTCGGCTCTCACCAGCGATAATCTCCTCATGTCGGGAACCCCGGCTCTATCCTCTTCCGATCCCATGCGCTCGGAGAAGCGCACGGCTGCGGGAAACTCCGTCTTGGCTTCTATCGTGATCACGGGCCTAAAAATCGCCGTCGGCGTAACTACAGGTAGCTTGGGCATTCTCTCCGAAGCGGCTCACTCCGGATTGGACCTTGTCGCGTCACTACTGACATTCTTTTCCGTCGGGGTCTCCGACAAACCCGCCGATGCTGATCATCAGTACGGCCACGGCAAGATCGAAAACTTTTCCGCTTTTGTCGAGACCGGACTCCTTCTTCTGACGTGTGCATGGATCATCTACGAAGCCGTTCTTCGGCTCTTTTTCCGTCACATTGAGATTGAACCCTCCCCCGCCGCCTTTGCCGTGATGTTGTTTTCCATGGGCGTCGACTGGTGGCGATCCCGTGCGCTGGGACGTATCGCGAACAAATACGACAGCCAGGCACTTGAGGCTGATGCTCTCCACTTCTCGACTGACATTTGGTCCGCCGCGGTGGTGGTGCTCGGCCTTCTGCTGGTTATGGTCGGCCGTGCGTTTCACCTCGAATGGTTGAACAAAGCCGACCCGATCGCCGCCCTCGTTGTTGCGGGCGTTGTGGTCTCGGTAAGTTGGCGTCTTGCCCGGCGCACCATCGATGCTTTGCTCGACGCCGCTCCTCCGGGTGTTCGCTCGCAGATTTACGACGCGGTGTCACGCATTGATGGAGTACTGGAAGTTGACCGCGTGCGCATCCGCCGGGCCGGAAACCGCTACTTCGCGGATCTCGCTGTTGGGCTCGCGCGGACTGTCACCTTCCAAAGGTCGGAACAGCTCGCTACAGCTGTGACTGAGTCGGTGCGTCACATCCTGCCTGATGCCGACGTCACGGTGCAGCCCCTGCCGCGCGCGCAGCGTACCGAGAATATTTTCGACCGGATTCGTGGTGTGGCCACACGCATGAACCTGAATGTTCACGACATCAGCGTGCAAGACATTGCCGGACAGCTGCACGTCGAGCAGCATGTGGAACTTGATGAGCGCATGACCCTGAAAGAAGCGCATGATCAGGTCACAGAGCTCGAAGCCGATATGCGCCACGAATTGCCGGAAATCTCCGAAATCCTGACGCACATCGAAAGTGAACCCGCGACGATCGAAACTCCGGAAGAGTTAGTAGGTGATGCCGAACTCGAGCACCGCTTGCGTGCAGTGGCCGCCCAGTTCCCGGAAATCCTCGATGTTCACGATTTCATCGTCAAACGCGTCCGCGGACGACTGTATCTCTCGTGCCACTGCACATTGTCCGATGCCCTCTCTCTGGCACGCGTACACGAAATCCAGACCGAGTTAGAAATTCGCTTCAAACAGGACGCGCCTGAGCTATTCCGCGTCCTGATCCACCCCGAACCCAGCACCGATAACCGGAGATGAGAAAGTGATATCCGCTAAAGCAATCTGGACCGATCAAGAGCGTTATGTCGCCGAGGCGAGCTCCCACCACGCAATCGTGATGGACACGGCATCGGAGAAAACAGCCAACACTCCCATGGAACTCGTGCTGATCGCGCTCTGCGGATGCACTGCGTCAGACGTGATCGGCATCCTGCGCAAGAAGCGCGAGCCTTTTACCGGGCTTGAAGTCAGCGCCGAAGGCGAACGTGCGCAAGGCTATCCCGCGGTCTACTCTGAGATCAAGTTAAAGTACCGTATAACCGGCAAAGTCTCCGGTAAGGCGATGGAAGACGCCGTGAAGCTCTCGAAAGAAAAGTATTGCTCAGTCTCAGCCATGCTGGAAAAGACGGCAAAGATCAAGGTCGAAATTGAACATGCAGATTAATTCCGAAGTGTAAACTATCAGCTCAAGGCAACTGACGGCGTTCCCACCTTTCGCGATTTTCGAAGGGTGGAAATTAGTTCGATGAGCCCAGCCACGAAGCGGCGAAAGAATGCAGCCCACGGCGCAAGCCGTGGGTAGGATAGCCCCGGAAAGCAAAGCTCCGAAGGAGCGAAAGAGACTCCCCGTGAGGGATCTTTTAGAATCGGAATCATGCAGGTACTCCTCTTCACCCAACCCGGATGCCTCTCCTGCGAGTTGATGCGCATCTACCTCGAAGCACGCGAAGTTGCCTTTGAGGAGCGTGACATCACCGACCCAGAAAGCCGCCGCACGATGACCGAAACCTATGACAGCACCGAGACGCCGACGCTGGTCATCGATGGAGAGGTCATTCCCGGATTTGATCCCGCCTTGCTTGACCAGTTGTTCGATTCCGCCTCATCATCGGATTCGGTGGCCTGAGCCTGAATTCCACAGACACCAGTCAAAACGCACATCCTCTCCGCGGATATTTCTTTATCGCGTCGGCTGCCTTTCTCTGGGGAATCTCCGCGTCCATGGGCCGCGCGGTCTTCACCGGCAAATTCCCCTTGGCCGGAGAAGCTGTTGACCCGATTGACCCTCTGATCCTCTCGCAGACCAGAACGACGTTTTCGTTTCTAGTCTTGTTGCCGCTGCTCGTCTTTCCCTTCAAAGACCGCGGCGGATGGAAGCGCATCCATCTCCCGAGACGCGACCTCATCCAATGCCTCGTACTTGGCATGCTGGGCGTCGCGGCGTCGAACTACTTCTATTACGTTGCGATCCAGCGCACCAGCGTCGCCATCGCGATTGTGCTGCAGTACACTGCCCCCGTGTGGGTTCTGCTGTACGTCGTCGCCCGTGGGCAGCAAAAGCTCTCGCTGCAGAAAGTAGTTGCCGTCCTCATCGCACTCGCAGGGATTTCCCTGACCATCGGCATCATTGGCGCAAATTCTGCCTCGCCACTTCATCTGGACCGCTATGGCCTCATTGCAGCGATGCTGGCATCCTTCTCCTTCGCCTTCTACAACGTTGGCGGACACCGCATCCTGGCCCGTTATGACCGTTGGCGAGTTCTGATCTGGACGCTCGCCTCCGCCGCGGTCTTCTGGCTGTTCGTCAATCCTCCATGGAGAGTCGCCGCCACTCATTACACGCCGGCTCAGTGGGGTTTCCTCTTCGTCTTCTCAATGATCTCGGTGCTGGGATCCTTCTCTCTCTACTTCCTGGGACTGCAATACCTCGAGCCGACCAGAGCCATCATTGCCAGCTGCCTGGAGCCAGTCTTCTCGATCTTGCTAGCGGCAGCATTGCTAGGCGAGGTTGTGCGTCCAGTTCAGACACTAGGAATCGTCCTGGTTCTATCGGCAATCGTCATCGTGCAATTACCGGCAAAGGAAGCCGCCGATCGAGAAGCGGTTGTGGTCGATCCGATCGAGTGACTCCGAATTAGCGGTCAGTCTTTCCAGCATTCAACGCGGTTTCTACGGCTGGAGGCGCGGTGGTACCATATCCGCCACTCTTCGCCGTCGACTTCGCTCACCGGAGGTCGTGAATGCAGTGGACGCAGGTCTACGATCCGTTCGGGCATTGGTGGCTCTCTACGCTAGTCGCAGCGTTGCCGATTATCGTTCTCCTCGGCCTGCTCGCCGGATTCAGAGTGAAGCCACATTGGTGCGCCATCGGCGGAGCGATGACGGCCGTCGCGGTCGCCATCGTTTTCTTCAAAATGCCCGCTATTCTCGCCGGTATGAGCTTCGCCTACGGCGTCGCCTTCGGCGTTCTGAAGATCGCATGGATCGTTCTTGCGGCGGTCTATCTATACGACATCGCTGTCGAGACAGGACAGTTTGAAATTATGAAAGAGTCGGTTGCCGGAATCACTCCCGACCGGCGCTTGCAGGTTCTTCTTGTGGCGTTCTGCTTCGGCGCATTCATTGAAGGGGCCGCTGGATTCGGCGCACCGGTCGCCATCGCGGGGGCGTTCATGATCGGACTCGGGTTCAGACCTTTCCACGCCGCCGCACTGAATCTCATCGCCAATACTGCCCCCGTTGCCTGGGGAGCCATTGGAACTCCGGTGCACACGCTCGCGGCTGTTACCGCTCTGCCGGAGTCCGACCTGAGCGCAATGATTGGACGCATTCTTCCATTCACGGCCGTCATCGTGGCCTTCTGGCTGGTACGCACCGTGGTCGGATGGAAAGAGACATTCGAAGTCCTGCCCGCGATCCTGGTTGTAGGAGTGTCTTTTGCCCTGACGCAGTTCTTATGGTCGAACTTTGTCGACAGCAATCTCGTTGACATCATGAGCGCAGTAGTATCAATCGTTGCCACGCTCGTATTTCTCCGCGTTTGGAATCCGAAACGAATCTGGCGCTTCGATTATGACCGGAAGCCGGTCCCGCTTCCTCCCCCATCCGCCGACTTCGCCGATCAAATTGGCACCGAGTGGGCCGCCCCGCAATACGACGCCTACCTCAAGACGCTCACCTTCACGGTGCCGCAAATTGCAAAGGCTTGGATGCCCTTCGTGATCCTCTCGCTCTTTGTGTTGCTGTGGGGCTTGCCGTCGGTCAAACTAGCCATGAACCAGGCCACAACTCCCGCGTTCCAAGTAATGCTCCCCGATGGCAAAGTTCGCCCCGGTCCGCCCGGCTGGGACGTCCCCTACCTGCACAACGCCATCTCGCGCGCCGCGCCTGTCGTCGCCAAGCCCACTCCCGAGGCGGCGCGCTTCGATCTGAACTGGCTCTCGGCCACTGGTACCGGATGTTTCCTGGCCGCAATTGTCGCAGGGCTCTTGCTTGGCCTAAGCCCCGTGCGCCTGGTGAAGATCTTCTGGAAGACCTGCGTCCGCATGCGCCTCGCCATGGTCGCGATTTCGTTCATGCTCGGTCTCGGCTACGTGACGCGCTATTCGGGCCTGGATGCAGTGCTAGGCTTGGCGTTTACCCGCACTGGCTGGCTCTACCCCTTCTTCGGAACCTTTCTCGGATGGCTCGGTGTCGCCCTTACCGGCAGCGACACATCGTCCAATGCACTCTTCGGGGGCTTGCAGAAGATCACGTCGCAACAGCTTGGCATCGATCCGATTCTCATGGCTGCTGCCAACAGCGCCGGGGGAGTCATGGGCAAAATGGTCGACGCTCAATCCATCACGATCGCGACCGCTGCCACCGAGCAGGTGGGCAACGAGGGCATCATCTTCCGCTTCGTCGCCTGGCACTCCGTAGCGCTGTGCGCGATCGTCGGAATCATCGTCCTGCTCTATGCATACATCTTCCCTGGAGCCGTCCCGCATGGCCTGACATTCGTGAAGTAGCGGGAGGTTATAGCCGGGGCCATCTCTCGGATGGGGTTGCCATTTGGTGCGGGTGCCCCATCCTAACGCCGCGCTGTTTCCGAACGTTAAGATGGGAAAGTCGATGCTCTGTCATCCGACATGTCGCAGCCCCTGCACGATATTGACGTGTGATGCGCGATAAGCAGGAATCGCCGCACTCACAATGCCAACGAAACCGGCAACGGGCAGGGACACTGCGAGAGTGGTCAAGGGGATTTTCAACAGCACCGCAAACGCTCCCGCAGTCCGCGAATGGACGAGCCCAAATACCAGGCCATAAGCCGCCAGAGTTCCGAAAGTCCAGCTGCTCACCGCGATCGCCGCGGTTTCCGCAACGAACAATATCTGAACTATCCGCGGCGTGAATCCAAGCGATCGCAACATCGCGATCTCTCGCGTTCGTTCACGAATCGACATCGCTATCGTGTTTCCCGAGACCAGAAGAGAAGCGAATAGTACCGCCAGGCTAATGCCGAGAATGAACGCCTTCACATTTCCGAACATCGAGATCATAGCGATATCGAAAGCGCGTTCCGCCTCGGTCCGGGTCGGCTGGGGAGAATTATGAAACGTGCGATCGACGGCTTGGGAGATCCGGCTGACGCTCTGCGGAGAGTCGGCCTGAATCAAATAGAGTTGGTCGTTGTGGTAGTTCGCCGCGTTTTGGACGTATGCCCAATTGAAATAGATTGCCCGAATCGGAAAAGGCGACTTGAATACTCCTCGAAGGTTCAGTTCGAGCCGCACCGGCAATTGCGCACCCTCGATCGTGAGCCGCTGCCCGAGCTTCCAGTGATGCTCCTGTGCCAACTCGCTGCCCGCGATGGCGCCGACCGGATCCTTCTTCCAGGCCGCGACTTGCTCGGGTGCAATCTGATATTCCGGGTACGCATTCAAATATTCATTCGGATCGGTGCCGACCTTCGAGAAGTCGTCGGGAGTTGCGCCCTTGTAGTCTGCGTCAAACAGATTCAACGGGATCACGTCCAGCACGCCGGGAATGGTGCGAATCTTGTCGCGATAGTAAGCAGGAAGCGGGACTGCCAGCGATACGCGATGCCTGCACACGATATGCTCTGCCGAAATGCTGCTCCACGGATCGATGTAGAACGTGCGCCAGATGGTCATCATCAGCGTGAGCAACAGAAAAGAAAATGCCAGGCAGGCGATCGTGAGGATACTCCGGCGCTTGTTTCGTAAGACGTTCCGCGCGGCAAACTGCGCCAGAGTCATGAACAGTCCCTTAGGACAATAGACACCGATCGCGGGAAATAGGCCCCGTTATTCGGATCACTCCAGATTCTTTCCTTTTGTCTCCGGCAATTGTGTCGTCATTAGTGCCGCTAGCAGATATCCGGCTGCGCACAAGTAGAAGGCCCAGCCCAGTCCCTTTGCCTGGCCGACGCGTCCAATTACCAGCGGAGCCAGAGAACTCATCGCGCGCGCTCCGTTGTAAGTGAAGCCGAGCGCTCGCGCCCGCACCGCAGTAGGGAAGAGCTCACTCCCCATGATGCCGGACCCGGAAAAGAGACCGGTTCCAAAAAACGCGACCAGCGAACCCAAGACCAGCAACGCACCTGGCGCCAGCGCCGCCGCATAGAGCGGAATCAGCATAGCCGCGACCAGCGCGAATAGCAGAAATGCATTCCTCCGTCCAAAATGATCAGCTATCCATCCGAAGCTTGCGTAGCCAGGAAACATCCCGAATAGATTGAGCACAACCATCAGCGTGGTCATCCCCAACACTCCAAACCCGCGTCCACCCTGCTCGACTGGCAATGACAAATAAGGCGGCAGCCACGTAAAGAGCCCCCACCAGGCAAACAACGCAAAAAAGTTGAACAGCAGAAGCGCGACCGTATACCGAACGTAAGGAGCCCGAAAGATAACGGCCGTGGAAACGTAACTTTTTGTTTGGGTGGGCCGATCATTGGCGGTGATGGGTGCCCCACTTTTCGCCGCAGTTGCGAGAAGTGGGGATTTTCTGTCGAGAGTACCGGATTCGCTTACTGAGGAACTTTGGACGGAGTCGCGCCTCGATTCATCTTTGCGAGAATCCAGGCCGCTGACGTCAGTGTCCGGCCCAACGGCGCGCCCCGACCTGGTTGCACCGCCGTGGAAGAGCGGCCCGTCAAGGGCCGCTTCCAGACGCGCTGAAGATGAAGGAGCTTTAGCCCCCGCCCGCCCTCGCCACATCTCCGACTCCGGAACCCTCCACTGAATCCACAGCGTAACAACCGCCGGCAAGATGCCCACAAAAAACACCGCCCGCCACCCCAAAACCCGCGACACCGGACCTGCCACCAAAGCCGCCGCTGCGAAGCCCAACGCCCACGAACTCTGCACGATAGAAATCGCCTTCGCCCGCAACTCCGTCGGCCAGGTCTCTGCCACTAGCGTCGCACCCGTATTCCACTCCCCGCCCATACCTAGGCCAAGCACAAATCGGGCAACAGCCAACATGGCAATACCGGTCGCCAGTCCCGAAGCAAACGAGCATACGGAATACGTCAGGATGCTCGCCATCAACGCCTGCTTCCGCCCCATGCGATCGGCCAATAATCCAAAGAGCAGTCCACCGATTCCCGATGCCAGCAACGTTACGGTTCCGAGCGATCCCGCAGTGGTCTTGCTCATGCCAAGATCGCGCATCAGCATCGCCAGCACGAGGGAATAGAGCATCGCGTCAAAGGCATCGAGAGCCCAGCCCATCGACGCGGCCAGCAAAGTGCGCCGTTGTCCGGGAGTCGCCTGCCGAATCAGTTGAAGTGGACCAATCGCCGTTGTCCTTTGTCGTTAGCGCCGCGATTGTAACGGAGAACGGCCGGGAAAGTTATTGTTTGATTTCATCGAGGGAACTCATCCCCATTACCGTCGGTTACTTCGGTGTTTTCAGCTTTACATCCCCTTGACACGGCTCTCCGCCCCGTCCGCTAAGCTTTCACCATCCCCCGAAAATTGACCAGAGGATGCCATGAAACTCCGCGTCTCCGCTTATGTGCTCATATTCCTATGTGCGTCCCTCACCCCCTGCTTTGCGCACCACACCGCCGTGGTTGTGAACAAAGACAATTCGTCGGACAACGTTAGCTCCGCGCAATTTGCAAGGATGATCCGGGGCGAAGTCAAGAAGTGGCCCGATGGCAAGAACGTCATAATCGTTCTGCACCGCGATTCTGTCGGCGAAAGAGAAGCGCTCGAACACCTGAACAAGATGACTGCGTCCGAATGGGACGTATTTCTTCTGAACCACAAAGACTCAATCGTTTTCGTCGACACCGACGCCGAGGTGCTTAAAGAAGTTCAGTCCGAGCCCGGCGCGCTAGGAATTATCGAGGTCCATTCCATCGACAATAGCGTGAAGGTACTCCACCTGGACGGCAGGCTCCCCATGGAACTGGGCTACTTGCCTCATTGATCAGCTTTCCCCGGCGATGTGGTCGCGCCTCGCGTCCGTTGACCTCTCGGCGTAAACCCACTTTGCGATATGATGCCTCGCCTGCTAGGATCTCTGTCGCTGTGCATCGTCAATGCGTTCCGTCCACATCGAGCCCGCGGAGCCAAACGATCGCGAATGGTGTGCACGCCTGATGGTTTCCTCCGAACCCTGGATCACGTTGCAGCGCGATCTGAGTGCGTGCCGCCAAGTCATCGATCGGCCTGGGACCGAGTTGTTCATCGCGCGCGATCAGAATTCTCGAGCTCTCGGATTCATATTGCTCGCATCCCATGGCCTCGCGGGTTCGCCCTATATCGCCTCTATTGCGGTCTCTCCTGAGGCGCAAGCTCAAAGTGTCGGATCGCAATTGATGCAATTCACCGAGCAGCACTTCCATGATCGCTCGCACCTGTTTCTCCTCGTATCGTCATTCAACTCCCGCGCCCAGCAGTTTTATCGCCGTCATGGATACGAATGCATCGGTGAACTTAAGGACTACATCGTCGCTGGCCATTCGGAGCTCATTTTCCGCAAACGCTTGGCATGACCGCCCACTCCGCTGCTGAAGCTCCCCTCAGATCGACCGGCACACGCCTCGTTCTTCTGCTGGCGGTTGCCGCGTCCGCCGGATATGTTTGCCGGGTCGCTATCACTGTTGTCGCACCTGGGATCATGCACGATTTCGGCCTCAGCCAGACGGAGATGGGAACCATCTTCAGCGCATTTCTCATCGGTTATACCGTGTTCCAGGTTCCGTCCGGATGGCTGGCAGACCGTGTCAGCGCCCGACGCATTTTTCTGGTTCTTTGCGGCGGATTCGCTTTGCTCACCGTGTTCACTGCGCTCGTCGGATGGCCTGGCATTGGACCAGTCATGGTGATTCCGGAGCTATGGCTGATCCGCGGATTGTTCGGCGTGATCGCCGCACCGACATATCCCACTTCGGCCAGAACGATTGCGGTCACGATTCCCGCCCGCTTGCAGGCCCGCGCCAATAGTGTCGTGCTGGCGAGCGTGGGCATAGGATCGGCCGTTACTCCGCTGCTGCTCACTCCCGTCACGATTCATTACGGTTGGCAAGAGGCTTTGCTCGTCGCTGCATCGCTCGGAGCAGTTGCGGGAGTGCTCTGGTGGATTTTCGGGCCAAAAGAACATCACGCGGCGAAAGATGTTTCTATGCTCGCGACTGACTGCATTGCAGATAACCCACCGAGCCATTCGAGTCGCCCGCTCCGTTCACGCAGCTTCTGGTTCCTGTGTGCCAGCTACTTGCTGCAGGGATATCTCGGCTACATCTTCATCTTCTGGTTCTATCTCTACCTTGTGCAGGTGCGTCACCTCGAAGTTCTCAGAGCAGCAAGTTTCACGGCACTTCCGTGGATCGCAACGATCTTTGCCATCCCGCTCGGCGGAATCTTCTCCGATCTCGCCGCGGTCCACTGGGGAGCCAACTGGGGCCGGCGCAGTCTCCCGTTCGCAGCGCTGTGTATATCTGCGATTTTCCTTGTCATAGGAGCGCGCACACCCAACGCTATTCTGGCGGTCGCTGCGCTTACCGTCTGCACCGTGCTAGTGATCTGCACCGAGGGTCCCTTCTGGGCGACCATGGCCCAGCTTTCAGGCGAGCACAGCGGCATCGCCGGAGGCACCATGAATTTCGGCAGCAATATCGGCGGCGCAATTTCTCCGGTCCTCACTCCGTGGCTCGCCGAACACATCGGATGGCAAACCGCCCTTACCGTGACCGCCGTCTTGGCCCTGATCGCAGGACTTCTGTGGTTGGGTGTTCGTGTGGACGCAGAATAAATCCTCGCACAGTGCTTGTTTGGACTGTCCTGCCTGCTGAAAGTACCGTGGAAGAGCGGCGCTTAAGCGCCGCGGCAGACGAGCACTAAGACTGGGCTTCAGCCCCTGAGGGCCGCCTTGCCTAACACATGAAAATATCTCCGCGCCTTCTTCACGTCGCGCGCAATCTGTTCCCGCAACGCATCAACAGATGGAAACTTGATCTCATCCCGCAACCGCTCCAAAAAACAAATCTCTACTTCTGTCTCAGGCGTCAATTCAATCGGATGAAAGCTCAAGAGGTGCGTCTCAATCGCAAACAACTCCGCCCCAAACGTCGGGCGATTTCCCACATTCGTCACCGAATCAAACCGCTCTGTGCCCACGCGTGTCCATGTAATGTAAACCCCATCCTTCGGGACCAATTCCTCATATCGAGCCAGGTTGATAGTCGGCACTGTGTACTTCGATCCGTATCCGCGTCCACGCCCCGGCGACCCCAGAATGCAAAAGGGACGAGCCAGCAAATGCCGAGCCCGACTCACGCGTCCGGCAGCGACGAGCTTGCGAATCTGGCTGCTGGAAACGGTTTCCCCACGCAGCTTCGTCTCCGGATAGACACGGACCTCAAATCCCATCTCCCGCCCAAACTCGGCCAGCATATTCGTATCGCCGGCGGCTTTGTGTCCGAAACGGAAGTTGAACCCTTCGTGCACTTCACGCGCGTGCAGCTTCTTCTTCAGAATCCGCTCCGCAAACTGCCGCGGGGTCATCAGCGACAGATCTCGCCCAAAAGCAAGGAGTACCACCGCATCTACGCCGGCGCCTTCAAGCAAGCGCAGCTTCTCCGGCGTCGGCGTGAGCAACTTCAATCCCGCCTCAGGCCGCAGAATCCGCGTTGGATGCGGCTCAAAGGTCACGGCAACTGCCTTCCCCCCCTCCGCGCGGGCTCGAGACACAATCTCCGCCAGAACCTTCGCATGCGCTCGATGGACTCCGTCGAAGTTACCCACACTGAGAAACGTTGGACCAAAATCAGCGGGCACATTCTCGAGTTGGTGAAATACCTGCATAGAAAAGAAAATTGTTGATTGATGATTTCCAGTTCTTGATTGAAAGACGCCTGGCAATCGGGTTCTCAATCAAAAATCATCAATCATCAATCAACAATCAGATTTCAAACTCCAGCTTCATTCCGTCGTGAGACAGGCGCACATGCCTCGGCAAAGTCGCATTCGTCGCTTCATGGCCCAGATCGTGACAAATATGAGTAAAAAACGCCCGCTTAGGCCTCAACCGATCCACGATCGTCAGCGAATTCTTCACGGTCGAGTGCGTCGGATGCGGTTTGTGCCGCAGCGCGTCGAGGAACAGGATATCCAATCCATGCAATTGGTCCATCGACGATTCTGGAATCTCACTATGGTCCGTCAGATAAGCCGCTGAACCAAATCGATAACCATAAATCTGCGCCTCCCCGTGAATCAGAATCACAGGTTCAAACTGTGCCCCAAACACCTCGACCGGACCGTCGATGGGTCGCAACTCGAGTTGTGCCAGCCCGCCAAATTTGTAGTCCGCGTCGAAAATATACGCAAACATCTTGCGCAAAAATGCTGCTGCATCTGGCCTGGCGTACAAGGGAAGCTTGTCTGGTTTGTGTGCGTAGCTGAGCGGACGCAGATCATCGATCCCCAAGATGTGGTCCGCATGCGTGTGCGTGTAAAGAACCGCATCGATGTGCGTGATCCTCTCGCGAATTGCCTGCGTGTAGAAATCCGGAGTGGTGTCGATCAGCACCACTTTCCCGCCGTACTCCAGCATGATCGAAGGCCGCGTCCGCCGGTCGTGCGGATCGCTTGAGTGGCAAACAGCGCAATCACACCCCAATGTAGGGACGCCCATCGACGTCCCACTCCCGAGCACCGTTAAGGTCGCTTTCATCTTCCCGTCGTTCCATTCGCCTGTCCGGGCTGCGGCGGACGCGCGAGCGCGTTGGTTACCTCCACATAGGCCATGCGCAATTCATACAAACTGTTCTGCAGGAAATTCTGTTCGACCGCAGTCAGATTACCCTTCGTCTTCTCAGCGATCAAACTGAGTGTGTCAATGGTCTGCCGTGCGCCAATGATGTCGACTCTCGGTTGCTCACCCTGCTGCCGCATCAGCCCGAGTTGAAGCATCGCCGTCATGTAAAGCGAAGCGAGAAACCGTTCAAACGTAATCTCGAAATCCGTCGCGGAATGCCCGCTCAATTCGACTTCTTTGTCCAGGTCCTTTGACGACTGTTTGTACGCTGCCGCCTGAGCGTCCTGCTCCGCTGCAGTGGGAGGTGGTGGCATTTCCCGGTCGAGCGACGCCTGCCCATCCCCGGGCACAGCCTCAGCCTTCGGCGCAGCAGGAACCTCGTTCGCTTGTGCTGCGGCATGCTTCGGTGTTTCCACCTCTTCGGCTACGTCAGACCGCAAATCACCCTCCGACGTAAACAACCGTCGATCCGTTACCGTAAAACCAGCATCATTCTTCTTCTCAGCCATAAATCATTCCCCAAAAAGACCACAAGGGTCAGAATCACAGAATCCTTATCAAGCAAGATGCCGTTCCATCGCGTTCTTGTCCCGCGCCAGCAACTCGACGTCGACTGGCAACGAGGCGACCTTCGCCTTTGCCGTACCCATCGTCACCTCGCGGCCGGGAGTTGCCACTTCACGCCGAATGTATCCCAGCACAACCATGTTTTGCCCGGGCAATGATGCCACGCTGGTTACCTCGCCGACTTCTTTTTCTCCCGCGACGATCTTTGCTCCGGCTGCAATCGCCGCGTCGCCTTCAATCACAAATGCCGTAAACTTTCGATGTACCGCCCCACGAGATCGAATCCTCTCGACAATCTCCTGCCCGATATAGCATCCCTTGCTGAAGTTCAGCGCGCGCCCCTGTTCCGTTTCCTGCGGCAAATCGCGCTCCCGCATATCGACTCCAAATCGCGGGATTCCGGAAACAATTCGATGCAACTCCACCGCATCCGATCCTACGGCAGTTGCGCCCTGTGCAACCAGCGCGTCCCATGTCGTCTTCACATCCTTCGGTGAGAGCCAAAGTTCGTAGCTCTCGATCACCACGTCATCACTGCGCACTCCGTTGCAGGAGACGCAATCGCAGTTGCAAGTGCACTTGGCTTCGAAGACCTGCAACGGCTGAACGTCGGGAATCTGAATTCCCGCCGCTGCGAGCACCTTGTGTGAACTTGGTCCGGCGATCCCCAGCGACGTGATCTCGTCGCCCAAGTCCTTAACCTCGACGTCATCCATGATGATGTAGTGATCGAATGTCGCCACAATCTTCTCCACCTGACTACGGTCGGTGTCGACGAGAATCGATTCACCGCGGTTGTAGGCGTAAAGATCACCGAGAATGTGTCCTTGCGGATTGAGCAGAAATGCGTAAACGCCATATCCAGGCTGCAGATCGCGGATGTTATTCGTGACCATCCCATTCAGCCAGCGCACGCGATCGCCGCCGGTTAACGAAATCTGCGCGCGATAGCCGAGATCGTAAACGCCGCAGCCATTACGCAGCGCCGCCAACTCCACTAGCGGATCCCCGAACCGCGATGCAGTTGTCGCCCCGCGATACTCGCCGACCGTAGCGGCCCGCACAGCTTCACTCTGCCCCTGAAGTGCTGTAAGCCCCATACCTGTATTCGATTATAGCGATTGTGTTAACGTTCCAGCCGTGAACGCCAAAAAGCAAGCGCACCAGGGAACCAAGAAACGCATCGCAGTTATTCCCGGCGATGGCATCGGCAAAGAGGTCATTCCGCAAGCAGTTAGCGTCATTAAAGCGACGGGTGCGGCAGTTGAAACGGCCGATTTCGATTGGGGTGCCGACCGCTACCTCCGCGACCAGACCACCGTTCCTCCCGACGGATTCACAATGCTGGCCCGCGACTTCGACGCGATTCTAGTCGGTGCTTTCGGCGACCCACGCGTGAAAACCAATATCCACGCCAAAGAAATTCTCCTCGGCATGCGCTTCAAGATGGACCTCTACGCCAACGTCCGGCCGGTGCGGTTGCTCGATGGTGCGCTGTGTCCACTGAAAGGCGTCGAGCCGAAAGATGTCGATTTCGTAGTCCTCCGCGAAAATACCGAGGGCGTTTACACCGATGCCGGGGGCGTCTTTAAGCAGGGAACTCCCGACGAGATTGCGACGCAGGAGGACATCAACACGCGCAAGGGAGTCGAGCGCATCATCCGCTGCGCCTTCGAGTACTGCCACAAACAGAGCAAACTAAACGGTTCTCCGCGCAGCAAGGTCCTGATGTGTGACAAGTCCAACGCCATGACTCACGCCGGAGGGCTCTGGCAGCGCGTCTTCAAGGAGGTTAGCGCCGAATACCCGAAAATTACCGCGCAGCACATGTACGTCGACGCCCTCTGCATGCAGATGGTGCGCGACCCGCGACAGTTCGACGTAATCGTCACCAACAACATGTTCGGCGACATCATCACCGATCTCGCTGCCGGGCTTCAGGGAGGCCTCGGCATGGCCGCCAGCGGCAACATCCACCCCGGCCGCACCTCGATGTTCGAGCCCGTCCACGGCTCCGCCCCGCCAATTGCAGGCAAGAATGAAGCCAACCCCTTCGGCGCCATCCTGACGGCAGCCATGATGCTCCGCCATCTGGAGTTCAAAAAAGAGTCGGACAAGATCGAAGCCGCGGTGCTGGAAGCCGTCCGTCACAAGAAAACTACACAAGACATCGGCGGCGTGCTCGGGACGAAAGAAGCCGGCGAATGGATCGTACGGCGGGTTAGCGAATGAGTGAGATGGGTCATCCTGAGCGAAGTTGCTGGTCGGCAAAGCGGACCCGCAACGAAGTCGAAGGATCCCTACCGCCATCCCGACCGCCGAACCTAGCAGGGAATTGCCGCCACCGACGTGCGGCGCAGAATTAAACTAGCGCCTTCGGGTTGAGTTCTGAAGAGCTCTTCAAGCGCAGCCGCGAAGCGGCGAAAGAATACAGCCCACAAATGAAATAACTCGAGGGGGCGTAAGAACCTAAGCCCTCATACCCACCAGCAACGCCAACTCCCTCCACTTCCAATGACAATCCACTTCGGCAAAGCCTATCTCGCGCAACCATCCCAATTGCGTCTCGACATCCAACAATTTGTTTGAAGGATCTTCCGTCTCCACGGTGAACCCGATCCTTTGCAAAAACTCCTCGTGCAACCGCGGTGTCGGCGACGCCACATGCTCCAGATTGCAAAAGACGCCGCCCCCATTCAGCGCCGTGTAAATCTCCCCATATAGCTGGCGTTTCCGCGCATGCACCAGATGATGAATGGCAAAACTCGAGATCACCGCATCAAACTTACCCACACGCGGCAGCGGGCTATCCATATTGTGCTCCACAATGCTTACGCGAGAATCCCCGGCAAACCGCTCCCGTGCTGCCTCCAGCATTGCCGGAGAGAAATCCACGGCCACCGCTTCCGTTTCCGGATGCTCCCGCCGTACCAGCGCCAGCAGCCGTCCATCACCCGTGCCCAGGTCTAAAATCCTCCTCGCCCTGGCCGCAATGAATTCGAGCAAGGCAGTTTCGCCCTCGCCGCGGTGCGAAATTAAATCCGCGCGCTCAAGATATTCTCGTGCATGTTGTGTCTCGGTCCAAAGATTGACAGGATTCGCATTCATGCGTGCAACTATAGCGGAGCGTATAAACTCTTTCTTAATGGAAAATGCCCGAATGGCGCACCGAAGGGTTCTAAGGTCGATTTTGTGGCTTGTGCTGGTAGCGTCTATCGAGCTTGCCGCCGGTGGCGCGCAGAATCCGCAGAACCAGCCCCCTGCTCAGCCCCCATCCACACAGGAACCAACCAAACCGATTCCCCCTCCAGACCAGGCGCAGCCACCAGAACAGCAGCAGCCCGAGGTCAAGATCACCCCCCGCCAGGCGGAACAACTCTTCCATTCAGTAGACGAGATTCTCGACTTCGATAGTAAGCAGACCGGACTGCCGGTCAAGCACAACGTCAAGCGCAAACTGACCAGTCGCGACGAAGTCGTCGCATATCTCACTAAGCACATGAACGACGAAGATACGCGCCGACTCCGCCGCTCCGAACTAGTGCTGAAGAAATTCGGTCTGCTCCCACGCAATTTCGACCTCCAGACATTCCTTGTCGCGCTTCTGAAAGAAGAAGTCGCCGGCTATTACGATCCCAAAACCAAGACTGTGAATCTGCTCGACTGGGTTCCCATCGAAGAGCAGGAACCGGTCATGGCCCATGAACTCACGCATGCGCTCCAGGATCAGGACATCAACTTGCAGAAATTCATGAAGGCCGGGGACAAAGATCTCGGGGAAATCAGAAAAGACCCAACCCCGCAAGACATCGAAAACGACGAAATCGACAATGCCCGCGAGGCCGTGATTGAAGGTCAGGCGCAAGCCATGATGTTCCAGTACGCGATCGCCCCCACCGGCCACTCCATCCTGACTTCGCCGGAGTTGGTAAGGGCCATGTCCGAAGAAACGATGACTGGAACTTCTTCCACAAAAGTCTTCAACGACGCGCCCATCTTCCTAAAGGAGTCCCTGACGTTTCCCTATAACTACGGCATGAATTTCGTGATCGAACTATTGCAAAATGGCGGCAAAGACAAAGGATTCGCCGCTGTTCTGCAAAACCCACCACATACCACGCGGCAGATTATGGAGCCGAAGACGTATCTCTCGGGGGAAAAAATTCCTCCTATGCCCGTGCCCGATTTCAAGCGTGATTTCAAGGACTACCAGAAGTTCGATATTGGAGCGATGGGCGAGTTCGACGTAGCTCTGCTGGTCGAGCAATACGAAGGCAAGGAACTCTCCAAGAAAATCTACCCCGATTGGCGTGGAGGCTACTACTACGCCGCCAAAGCCAAGACAGACGGCGCCGCACCCCTCGGATTGCTCTACGTATCGCGGTGGTCCTCGCCTGAGAGCGCATCCAGATTCGCGGGAATCTATGCGCACTCGCTCAAAGAACGTTACAAGACCGTAAACGAAATCGGTGCTCCCGATCCGAAGCCAACCGATAGTCAGAGCAGTCATAGTCCAAGCAAAGATAGTCAAACTGAGGACCACAAAACTCCGCCCATGCCGCCAGCTTTGTCAGGCCGCCATACCTGGTCCACCGAAGAGGGAACAGTCGTGATCGAGGAGAAAGGCGACACGGTCTTCGTGAGCGAGAGCCTCGACCCCTCCACTACGGCGACCCTCGAAAAGGAAGTGTTCCCAGCTACTCCTAGCGCGAAATGATTGGTCATGCGCGATTACTGCACGATGGCTCCACGACGCATACGAGGGAGATCGAACGACCGCTGCAACCGCACTCGCGGTCTGACAATCGCCGCCTGCACCACCGTGGAAGAATGGCCCTTCGAGGGCCGCGTAACGCGCTTCGTTAATTGGCAAGGCCTTCAGGCCCGTTCTACCGCTTCTTCTTGCTTTCCTTCTCGTCCTGAACCTCTCCCAAAAAATGCTGCACCCTCGCAACAACGGCCACCGTCTTCCCGCCGCGCTCCAAGGTCAATTTCTTTTCCTGCCCCGGAGTTCCTCCCAACATCGACCACACCTCGCCCATCGTCGATCCCTGCACAGGAATTTCATTCACCGCCACCAGATGATCGCCCGGCTGCACTCCGTCTACTGCCGGCTTTCCCTCAAAGTCCGGCACGCCCAGAATCGTATATCGCCCATCATCTTCGGGCCGCAACACCATTCCCACAACATCGAACTCCGGAAAATTGAACGTGCGCCCAATATCGAAGTAAACGGTCGAATGCGCGTAATCGAGCCCGATGCGATAATTCAACAACGCATTCGCCCCAAGCAAGCCCGCGGTCGGAATCCCCGCCCGCTTGGCGAAGAAATCCATAAACGTCTTCGGAAAAGACACAAACGGCACATTCGTCAAGAACAGCGGACCGTACTGCACCCGATCCGCCCGCATGACCTTCCACTGGGTTTCCTCATCCGCGCCCCACATATTGGCCGAGGCGACCGCGCCCGTCATCTGCGGCCAATCCGGATGGGCTGCTGTTAAATTCGAAAACAACTCTTCAGACAGAAAGCTGATCGACGCCCCCAGATCAAGCGCCAAGTTGTATTTTTTCTTCTCGATCTGGCTGGGCACCTGAATCAATCCATTCTCGGCATTGACCTGCACCTTGCCCGAGCTTCCCCGAAAGTGAATCGTCCCCGGCATCCCGATCGTGAACCTATGTTCCGGAAAATCCACCAACACGTCGTAATTGCGCAAAACAACCGATGGAATGTTGATCTCGACATTCATCCCAGGTGCCAAAACGGCTGCCGCATTCACCGGTTTTAACGGGATCTTCGCCTCCTTCACCGCACTTAGTGGAATGGTCATCCCGCCGATAACGATTTCGCGCGGCGGCGGAGAGGAGCACTCGTGTTCGCCGCAGGTCGCGTTCAGCCCGAGCAGAGTCGCGACGCGCCGCGAGAGATCAAGTTCAGCGTTACCGTTGTCAACCCAAGCGCGAATCGCCCGCATCGACCCATCCGGCAGCCGAATGTCCGTATTGATCACGAGGCGATTGTGATCGATGGCGGCAGGCACGGTGACGAACCTGGGCTCAGCCGGAGATGCAATCCTGTCCTGTGCGAAAAGCTGGGAGATGAACAAAAGTAAAATGTACGCAGCCTTCAGAACCCTCATAAGCAAAATTGTAGTCGCCCGCGTGTGGAAACATGGCATGTAGGGGCGGACGCACTCGTCCCCCCGCTCGCGAAGCGAGCGTGCAATAGCCGGGGCTGCAATATGTGGTCATTCCGCAAAACAAACCCGGTCGAATCTCTCGGTGGCCTCGGCAGACCCTCTGCGCTCTCTGCGATTTAAGCTTTTAACCGCTGAGTCCACCAAGAAAACCCGCTGAGATCGAAAAGGCCGATCGCAAAACGCTGATTTTCCCTCCTGTATAATCACCAGTTTGCCCAAGCTCCAAGCAAAGCTGGAGGACGTTTGCCACAAGCGGAAATCGGAATCATCGGAGGCAGCGGGCTCTATTCCATGCCCGGCCTCACCAAAGTCAAAGAAGTCCGGCTAAAGACTCCCTTCGGCTCTCCTTCAGACGCCTACGTCTGTGGCACTCTCGAAGGCCGCAGGGTCGCCTTCCTCGCGCGCCACGGACGCGGCCACCGCATCCTGCCCAGCGAACTCAATTTCCGCGCCAACATTCACGGATTCAAGCAACTCGGTGTCGAACGCATTGTCTCCATCTCCGCCGTTGGATCGCTCAAGGAAGAGCACAAGCCCCTCGACTTTGTGATCCCCGAACAGTTCTTCGACCGGACGCGTCATCGAGTGGACACCTTCTTCGGCAACGGAATCGTCGCGCACATCAGCTTTGCCGACCCCGTCTGCGGAGAACTCGCCAGCGTGATAGAAGCAGCCTGCAAGCAGGCCACCGTCCCCGGCAAGCGAGGCGGAACGTACCTCTGTATGGAAGGCCCGCAGTTTTCCACCAAAGCCGAGTCCAATGTCTACCGCAGCTTTGGTATGGACGTTATCGGCATGACCAACCTGCAGGAAGCCAAGCTTGCCCGCGAAGCTGAGCTCTGCTACGTGACGGTCGCAATGGTCACCGACTACGACTGCTGGCATCCCCATCATGACTCAGTCACGGTCGACCAGATCGTCGCGGTACTGATCAAGAATGCCGAAAACGCTTGCAAGGTCGTGCAACTGACCGTGGCCTCAATGCCTAAGGCCCGTTCCTGCAAATGCGGATCAGCACTCAGCCACGCAATCCTCACGGACTCTAAGAAAATACCCGTGGCAACAAAGAAGAAACTGAACCTCATCATCGGAAAATACTTGAAGAAGAACTAAAGGAAGGATCCCGGCAGGTGGTCCCGCGTAACTGAGCACTGATTACTGACCACTACTCCTAAAGGAAACTCATGAGCATACTCGTAGTCGGTTCTGTGGCATTCGATGACGTTACCTCGCCCTCAGGCAGCGTGAAAAACGTTCTGGCGGGCGCTGCCACTTATTTTTCGCTCTCCGCGAGTTACTTTACTCAAGTACGCATCGTCGCGGTCGTTGGTGATGACTTCGGCTCTGAGCAAGAGAAGGTCTTTCAGAAGCGTGGCATCGACATTCGCGGCATCGAGCGAGCAAACGGGAAGACCTTTCGCTGGGGAGGCACCTACACCGACAACCTTAACGAGGCGAAAACCGACTTCACTCACCTCAACGTTTTCGAGTCGTTCCAACCGCGCATCCCCAAAGAGTACGAGGACTCCGACTTTCTTTTCCTCGCCAATATCCAGCCAACCCTGCAGGCCTATGTCCGTCGCAACATGAACCACGTCCACCTCACCGGCTGTGACACGATGAACTATTGGATCAAGGGCACGCCGAAGGAACTTGGCGAGACTCTGAAGCTGGTCGACGTCCTTCTCATCAATGACACCGAAGCCAAGATGCTCGCCCACGAGACCAACCTGCCGCGTGCTGCGCAAAAGGTTCTTGCCATGGGCCCGAAAGCCTTAGTGATCAAGCATGGCGAATACGGCGCGACTATCTTCTTCCGCGAAGGCGCATTCGGCATCGGTCGTCATCCCTTCCGCGCGCCCACGCTCCCGATTGACGAAGTGAAAGATCCCACGGGTGCCGGAGACTCTTTTGCCGGCGGCTTCATGGGCTACCTAGCCTCGCAGAAAGAATTGAATCGCGAAGTCCTGAAGCGCGCTCTGTTCTATGGCGGAGTCATGGGATCATTCGCCGTCGAGCGCTTCGGCACCGAGCGACTGCAATCGCTCACTCGTGATGAAATCGACGAGCGTTTCCAGATCTTCCGCGAACTTACGCACCTCGATTGATCTGCACGAAACAGACTGCCTCCCGCTTCGCGGTTTTCGAAGCGTGGGAACACCAACCGACATGCCGAAGTTAGAAAAGCAAGAAGCGATTCCGACCCAGTGGGACTCGCAAATAAGTCTCCTTGCTTGGCTTGCGGCTTGCGTTTCAGTCCTCTCGTTCCTCTTTTACTTCCAGCGCGGTGAAATTCTTCTCTACGGCGATGCCGTCGCACACATCAATATCGCCCGCCGCGTCTTCGACTCAAAGACGCCTGGGCCTCTGCAACTCGGCACAGTGTGGCTCCCATTGCCGCATCTGCTGATGATCCCGTTTCTCATCTCGATGAAAATGTGGCGCACCGGCGCTGGTGGATCGATCCCATCGATGGCTGCTTATGTCTTCGGTGTCGTAGGAATTTTTCGTCTCACCCGCAGCGCACTCTCCGCTGAGACAAGGACGGACCGCCTCGCCAGCCTCGCTGCCTGGTTCGCCGCTGCAATTTACGCTGCCAATCCGAATTTGATCTACATGCAGTCCACAGCCATGGGCGAGTCCATCTACCTGGCATTTTTCATCTGGTCCGTCGCATATTTCACCGATGCTGTTCGAGGTGATACCAAAGGGTTTACCAAATGCGCCTGCTGTCTCGCCGGCGCCTGTCTCACGCGCTACGACGGATGGTTCTTGGCTGCAGCGATTGCTGCGGTTGTCCTTATTGACACGTTCAGATCAGAAAGCTGGTTCCGATTCACAGGTGTCGACGGAGGAGTTCTTCGTTCGAGCGAAGGTGTAAGAGCGGCCCTTCAGGGCCGCGTCACCCGCACAGAGAAAAAAGGAGCTTCAGCCCCGCGCGTGCAGCGGGTCAAATTCGTCCTGATCGCCGCGGCCGCTCCCGCACTCTGGCTCGCCTACAACGGCATCGTCTACCGCAATCCACTCGAATTCGCAAACGGCCCGTACTCCGCAAAGGCTATCGAAAAGAAGACGCAAAGCGCAGGCAATCCCGGACACCCGGGCAGCGGCAACCTTGCCGTTTCCGAACTCTATTTCCTGAAAGCCGCGCAGAACAACGTCGCGGAGAATCAATGGCTGCGGCGCGCGTGGGCCCTTTTGCTCTTTTTCGCTATAGTGGCAAGCCTGATTCTTTGGCGTCAGCAGATTACCGAGACTTTCAGCCCCGGGCCGCTCCTGTTCCTTCTCGTTCCCGTACCGTTCTATGCTCTTTCGATTGCCTACGGTGGAGTTCCCATCTTCATCCCGCAATGGTGGCCATTTACGCACTACAACACCCGCTACGGCCTCCAATTGCTCCCTGCGTTTTCGGTAGCATTAGCAGTCCTGATGTATGCCAGCATTCGCTCCATCCCCGAAGCGCGCCTTCGCATGGCTAGTGCGCTCGTGCTTGTGGCCTTCGTCGCGGCAAGCTATACGTCGGTCTGGCGCTCTGGTCCCATCACTCTGCAGGAAGCCCAGATTAATATGCGCACTCGCAATCAACTCGAAGAGGAACTTGCCGTCTGGCTCGAGCATCTGCCCGGGAACACCACCCTCCTGATGTATCTTGGCGACCACGTTGGCGCCGTCCAGCGCGCCGGAGTCCCATTAAGCCGCACCATTAACGAAGGCAATCATCGCGTCTGGAAACAACCCATCGATCCCGAAGGGCTCTGGGAGCGCGCCCTCGCCAATCCATCGCAGTACGCTGACTACGTGCTCGCCTTTGAAGGTGATCCGGTCTGGAAAGCAGTCCACGATTTGAAACTCCAGGAGATCGTCGACATTCACGTCTCCGGACAAGCACGCGCTGTCCTTTACCGCGCTCGGTAATCATCTGGGTTAACGAAACTGGTGTGTTGGCGATGATAGAATCCGGCCATCCGAGGAATTGAACGCGTCCCAAATCCCGCATGAACTGGCAACATTTCGTCGATCTGATCCACCGGGAAATAGCCAGCGGCATTGTCGGTAGTTCTTTATATCGGCTGCTGTTGGCGGCGATTCTCGGAGGCGCGATTGGTCTGGAACGCGAATTCAAGCACCGTCCCGCAGGCTTGCGCACGAATATGTTCATTTGCTTCGGTGCGGCCCTGTTCACCCTACTATCAAGGGGCCTTGCCGCAGAGCCATCCGACTACACTCGCATCGCGGCACAGATTATTCCTGGCATCGGATTCATTGGCGCCGGCTCGATCCTCCACACGCGCGGTCTAACCAGCGGTCTCACTACCGCAGCCACGATTTTCGTTGTCGCTTCGGTTGGCATGGCGGCAGGCGGAGGTCTTTACCTGACTGCATTGTTCGCTACAGCTATCGTGCTGGGTGCTCTTTTTCTATTGGGCTACGTTGAAGAAACCTTCAATATCAAGCTCTTGTTGAAGAGCTATGAAGTTACCGGGCATAGCATCGAAGAAGTCAGCCACGAGGTCAATCGCATACTCGAGCCGCACCATCGCCTGATGCAGAACGTTCTCACCGGCGAAACTGGCCAGCACGTCCGGCTGCAATTTGATGTTGAAGGCTGTTCAGGTGACCAAGAAGCATTTTTTCGTCAGCTAAAAGGATCAAAGGTATTCGGAAGCGCGATCTCGCTCGGACGGGTGGAACGCGAGTGACGCCCAACGGTCGTAGCATTCCTTTCGTGAAGGCCAGCGCTTGCGGCAACGACTTCCTCCTCATCGATGCCTCGCAGGCGCCTCCAGACATCGAAGCCTTTACCCGCCGCATTTGCGACCGCCACCATGGCGTCGGAGCCGACGGTGTTGAATGGATGTCGCCACACTTTTTGGCGGATGTCGAGATCCGCTTGATCAATGCTGACGGATCCCATGCGGAAATCTCCGGCAATGGCACGCGTTGCGTCGCGGCCTACGTTTGCGCCATGCAAGAGAAAGAGCGTGTCTCCATCCTGACTGGAGCGGGGACCAAAGTCTGTTCTCTGACTGCGCGCCGCGATTCAGAATACGAATTCGAAACTGAACTGGGAAAGCCGAGGATCGACCCCGAGCTGGTGGTGCAAGTGCCCTCGGGAACATTCCGAGGAATCCCCGTTGTGATGGGAAATCCGCATTACGTGATCTTCGTGGACGAGTTCACGCGAAATTGGCAGGCACAGGCTGCAGAAATTCAGAGTCAACCGCAATTTCCCGAAGGGGTAAACGTCGAGTTCGTGCGAGTCGACAGTACATTCGATATTCGAGTTCGATTCTTAGAGCGCGGTGCAGGGGAAACGCAGTCGTCCGGGACAGGTTCTTCCGCATCGGCCGCCGCTGCCATGTCGCTGGGTCGCGCCACTTCACCCGTCAAAGTCCACGCGCCAGGAGGCACCCAAATCGTTCGCCGCGTGGGCGACAACATCTTTCTGCGCGGTCTGGCGCGATTAATTTGCAGGGGAGAATTCTTTCTAGGCTGATCTCCAGACCTGCGCCGTTTAACGATGCCTACAACGCTCGCACAACTCGTAAAGCCTGCTGCCCTCCGGCCCGGTGATGCCATTGGAATTGTGGCTCCTGCCAGTAACATCAAGCAGGCCGAACTCGAGGTCGGATGCGAAGCTTTGCGCCGCGCCGGATACAAACCTGTTTATCTCGATACGATTCTCGACCGCGATGTATTCTTTGCAGGTTCGGTGCAACGCCGTGTCCGCGAACTGGAACAGATGTTTGAGCGCGACGACATTCGAGCCATCCTCTGCGCGCGCGGCGGCTACGGGGCAAACTACCTTCTCCCGCAGCTCGATCTCGCGAAGATCAAGGACCAACGCAAGATATTAATCGGCTACAGTGATGTCACCTGCTTGCTGACCGTTCTCATCGACGCTGGCCTCGTCACCTTCCACGGACCGATGGCCGCAAAAGACTGGTCGCACGCAGGCGGAGTGAACCTTCCATCGTGGCAGCTTGCTCTCTCGCAATCTGAGCCGTGGGACGTCCCGTTAAACTCAGAAGTGACCAGCCTCGTCGAGGGCGAGGCGGAGGGCGTTCTATACGGCGGTTGCCTTTCCATACTCGTCGCATCGCTCGGTACACCGCATCAGATCAAAACAGTAGGCAAGATTCTGTTCATGGAAGATGTTGCTGCCAAGCCATATCAGATCGATCGCATGCTGATGCAACTGAAACTCGGCGGATATTTCGACGAAGTTCGCGGCATCATCTTCGGCGAAATGCTCGACTGCAGGCAGAGCCCGTCACAGGACTACACTCTGCAGGAAGTGATCATGAGAATCGTCGGGGATTGGTGCGTACCGGTTGCCTTCGGCGTGAAATCCGGCCATGTCTCGTCAGACAACATTACGCTCCCGTTCGGAGTGAGGGCAAAGTTGACTGCGCGAGCCAATGATGTGAAGTTGAAAATCTTGGAATCAGCGGTGAGCGAATGAATTCCTTAGTGGACGTTCGTGTCCTTGGTGGTTGCTTCTCTTAAACTATGCCCAACCCGAGACACATCCATCTCATCGGCATCTGCGGCACCGCTATGGCTTCTCTCGCGGGCATGCTCAAATATCGCGGATTCCATGTTACCGGCTCCGATGCTGCTGCCTACCCACCGATGTCCGACTTTCTGCGAGAACTTGACATCTCAATTGCGCAGCCGTTCGACGCCAGGAATCTGGAGCCCAAACCCGATCTTGTAGTAATCGGCAACGCTATCTCGCGTGGCAACGTAGAACTCGAGCACGTGCTGGATCAACGTCTAACATTCTGCTCGCTGCCGCAGTTGCTGCACGACGAATTCCTCGTCGGCAAGGAAGTGCTCGTTGTCGCCGGAACTCACGGCAAAACCACGACAACATCGATGCTCTCCTGGATATTCCATTCCGCCGGCCTGGATCCCAGCTTTCTCATCGGTGGAATCGCTGAAAACTTCGGTTCCAGTTTTCATCTTGGCAAAGGCAAGCACTTCATCCTCGAAGGGGACGAATACGACACCGCCTTCTTCGACAAGGGACCAAAGTTTCTCCACTATTTTCCCGACAGCATCATTCTCACCTCGGTCGAGTTCGATCATGCCGACATCTACAAAGACCTCGACGCGGTTGAGACCGCATTCAAGCGTCTCGTGAACCTGATCCCGCGTCGAGGCAACATTGTTGCTTTCGACGACGCCGTAGGAGATGTCGCGGGGAACGCCAGCCTTGAACGTTGTCTGGCGAAGGCGTTCAGTCCTGTTGAGCGCTACGGCGCAGGCCAGCGTGCGAACTGGAAAGTTACGAACCTCCGCCTCGATCCGGGAGGCACGACTTGGTCCGTGCTGCATAACGGAGAACCTTTCGCTGATTTCGAGTTCGCACTAGCTGGCGAATACAACGTCTGGAATGCGACGGCTGCTGCCGCTCTGGCATCGACTTGCGGCCTCGCGAAGCATGCAATTGTAGATGCCCTCAAGACCTTTAAAAGTGTGAAGCGTCGGCTTGAGGTGAAAGCGCAGGTCAACGGCATCACGATCATCGACGACTTCGCGCATCACCCGACCGCAATCGCCGGCACGCTGAAGGCACTGCGCGCACGTTATGCGGGAGGGCGTTTGTGGGCGATTCTCGAGCCGCGGTCGAACACCTTGCGTCGTCGCGTTCTGCAAAGCGACCTAGCGCGCAGCCTTGGGCAAGCTGATGAGATTGTCGTGGCCAACGTTTTCCGCTCCGAAGCTGTTCCTGAGAACGAGCGTCTCGAACTGCCGGCCTTAGCCGCTGAGATCAAACAGAATGGACGTCCAGCGAGGCTTCTCGCCGATGCCGACATGATCGTCCAAATCATCACCCCTGAACTCCGCAGTGGAGATGTCGTCGCAATTCTCTCTAACGGCGGCTTCGGCGGTATTTACGAAAAACTTCCAGCACGACTGCGTGAACTCGCGGAGAGACGATGATCTTTTCAGACGATCCGAACAACGGCAGTGGCATGCACGATTCGTATCAGGGCACGCCTTTAGGTGTGCCGAAAGTCCGTAGGAGGCAAGGCGCCTTTAGGTGCTGCGCTACGTCGTCAGCAGTCATCGTACTGGCGATCTGTCTATCAGCATTCGGTGTGTTGGCTCAGTCGCCGCAGCCTGTCGCCTACACCGTTACCCTCGCGTCTCCCGAACAACATCTTGTCGAAGTCCAGATCACTCTGCCTCCCGGCGCTGCAGATCGCGAACTTCAACTGCCCGTCTGGAACGCTCTCTACCAGGTCCGCGACTTCGCGCAATTCATCAACTGGATCCGCGCGACGGACTCATCGAGCCATCCGCTGGCAATGACGCAAGTCAATTCCAGTCGATGGCAGGTTCACGCTGCATCGAAGGGAGCCACAATCGAATATCAGATTTATGTCGATTCGTTTGGCCCATTCAGTGCGCAACTGAACGAACATCATGCCTTCTTTAACCTCGCGCAGATACTGATGTATCCAGTCGACGCGCGAAACTCGGTGATGGCGGTGCGTTTCAAGAACATTCCAGCTGGCTGGCACATCGCGACTCCGCTGAAGTCAGACCGTGAGGTGTATTCCGCCGAGAACTACGACCGTCTCGTTGATTCTCCCATAGAAATCAGTACATTTCATGAAGCCGATTTCGATGAATCGGGCGGGCACTTCCGCGTCATCATCGACGCCGATCCCGCTGACTACGATTCCGACAAGATCGTCGCGTCGGTCCGGAAGATCGTCGCAGCCGCGATCTCCTGGATGAGTGATCGTCCCTTCGACACTTACACGTTCTTCTACCATTTCCCACGCGGGCCAGCTGGAGGCGGGATGGAGCACGCTTACTCCACCGCCATCGACATCAATGCCGAGACCATTCGTCGGACTCTTTATCCAGTCAACGCAGTTACCGCGCATGAATTCTTCCATCTCTGGAATGTGAAGCGCATTCGGCCTCAGACGCTGGAGCCCATCGATTACGCGAAGGAAAATTACACACGCGCGCTGTGGTTCAGCGAAGGGGTGACGAGCACAGTGGAAGAAACCATCCAGCTTCGCGCGGGCCTGGTCGACGAAAAGGGATATCTCGGCAACATCGGCGAGCAGATTAGCGAGCTCGAGCATCGTCCGGCACACCTTACACAATCTGCAGAAGCTTCGAGCCTCGACGCGTGGCTTGAGGGGCTCAATTACTACCGCCGTCCCGAGCGGAGCATCTCGTACTACAACAAGGGCGAACTGCTCGGCATCATGCTGGATCTTGCGATTCGCGAGCGCAGCCACGATCAGGCGTCCCTGCGCGAAGTCATGCAGTGGATGAACGCGAACTACGCAAAGAAAGGTCGCTACTTCGACGATTCTGACGGTGTTCGCGAGGCATCCGAGGCAGTCTGCCACTGCGATCTCGGTTCGTTCTTCACCCAGTACGTAGCGGCTACAGACGAAGTGCCGTGGGACGACTTCCTTCGCTACGTGGGCCTGCATGTAGAACAGCTGAAATTCACTGTGGCTGATCCAGGTTTCGTCGCTTCGCGTAATTTCGACGGACCGATGACGGTTGTCGCAGTAACTTCAGACAGTGAGGCCGAGCTCGCCGGATTGCAAGTCGGAGATGCCATCACTGAGTTGCAGGGAAAACCTTCTGCTGAGGATTCACAGCAGCAATTGTCGCGCCTGAAGCCGGGCGACACGGTCTCGCTCAAAGTCAGGCCACGCCGCGGCCAGGAGCGTGAACTGCAGTGGAAGGTTGGCTCACGCGAAGAGACCTCGTTCCAAGTGAAAGATCTCGATACGGTTACGGCCGAACAACGTGCTCACCGCGTAGCCTGGCTGAAGGGTGAAGCAGAGAGTCTCTCCGTGACTTCCCGGAACGCAAGCAGCGGGACAACAGCCAAATGATCCGGACTATTGTCATGCTGACGTTGTGGGCACTCATGGGGCCGTTCGCGGCGATCCTTGGTTTCGTCGCGGCGTTCTTCATGGGGAACATTCGCGTACTCTACTTCCTCTTCACTCGCGGGGCCTGGGTTGGCGTGCGTTTGGCTGGTGTCCGGTTCGAAACCGTCGGGCTCGATAAGTTCGATCATTCCCGCAGCTACATCTACATGACCAACCATACGTCGAATCTCGATCCTCCGATTCAGGTCGGACTCATCCCCCGCAGCACATCAGTCATGGTGAAGAAAGAGCTCTTCAAAGTTCCGATTCTGGGCCGCGCGATGCGCATGGGCTCGCTTGTGCCGGTCGATCGCGGTAATCGTGATGCGGGCATCGAAGCGGTGCGCGAAGCGAAAGCAGTCATCGAGAAGGGCATGAACATGTTGATCTATGTGGAAGGGAAGCGCTCGTTCGATGGCAAACTGCTTCCCTTCAAAAAGGGACCGTTCTACATGGCGGTCGAGTGCGGAGTTCCAGTCGTTCCCATCACGATCGTCGGCACACATTACGCGATGCCGAAGGGACGCTTTGCAATCAAGCCGGGACGAGTGCAGGTCATCTTTCACCCGCCGATCGAGGCGAAAGATTTCGGCAGCCGCGAGTGCCTGATGGAAAAAGTCCGCGACGTGATCGAAAGCGGATTGCCGGAAGAATATCGACAGCAAAAACCCTTCACCACAGAGGGCACAGAGAGCCACAGAGAACAGAGCGCCTGAGAGCTGTGCTGCTCTGTATCCTCTGTGGTTATTCTTTTGAATTCTTGCCGCGCAGCGCGCGCACAAGCTCCGGTAGGCGCGGCAGGATCGCCGAATATTTCAGCCAGGCCTTGTGATCGACTGCGGGAGCGCCGCTGACGAGGGCTCCGGCGGCGATGTCGTTGGCGACGCCGCTTTGCGGCGTGACGATGGCGTTGTCTCCGACCTTGCAGTGACCGACTACGCCGACTTGTCCGGTGAGGATCACGCGCTTGCCGATTTCGGTCGATCCGGCGATTCCAACTTGAGAGCACAGCAGCGCGTCTTCACCGACGTGCGCGCCGTGTCCGACTTGGACAAGATTGTCGACCTTCACGCCGCGTCCGATGCGGGTTTCGCCGACGCTCGCGCGGTCGATGCAGGAGTTCGCTTGTACCTCGACATCGTCTTCGATCACAACTGGCGCAGGCTGCGGAATCTTGTACCAGTGCCCCTCGGAGGTGCGGGCGAATCCGAATCCGTCGCTGCCAATCACGACGCCGTTGTGAAGGAGCACGTTGTTGCCGATATGGCAGTTTTCGCGCACGACCGCGTGTGAGTGCGCGAAGAAGTTGTTGCCAATCTTCGCCCCGCGATAGATCACGACATGCGCGAGCAGCACGGCGTTCGCGCCGATCTGGACGTCTTCCTCGACAACAACATAGGGACCGATGTGTGCGCCTGGGCCAATGCGGGCAGTGACGTGGACGACCGCAGTTGGATGAATTCCGGCGGAGTATTTGCGAGGTTGGTGGAACAGTTCTAGAGCGCGCGCGAAGCTCAGGTATGCGTCCTTGGAGCGGAGCATCGCGGCGGGAATGGCAGGGAAGTCTTCGCCGACGATCACTGCGGCGGCGCGTGTGGTGCGCGCGGCCGATGCGTATTTGGGGTTGGAGACGAAGCTGAGTTCTGCGGGACCGGCTTGTTCGATGCCGTTGAGTCCGGTGATTTCGGTGTCGGGAGATCCGTTTTCGAGACGCAGGTCGAGGGCCGCAACGATTTCCGAGAGTTTCATTGATTTAGAAGGATTGCGCCTAAATCGTACACCAGCTGTGGAGCGAGGTCTGTGAGGCGAAAACCTTTACGGCTGAGGACGCGGAGAACGGCCGCAGAGTGCGCTGAGGAGTAGGGATTTTTTCAGCGCGGGTTTTCGGAGGAGACGGTTTTCCCGATTTGGGACGGTGTGTACTGTTTGGTAATTACCTCTCCCCCCGATCTACTGGAATCACGGAGTTCGGAGAAAATCTCGTGGTAATCTATGGGGCTCAATCACTTGCCGGCAAAATCTTGGTTTCAAATAACTTAGGGTCGCCGGGTTGCGATTTCGCCTCCCGTCTTGGGACGGGAGTGCGCTCGGCGGACCATTGCGTCCTCGCCGATGATGGCGCGACGAAGCTGTGGAACGCAAGGTCAAATGTCACAATGGCCGCCGTGAAAAACAATTCTGCTTTTAACAGTTAAGATGGAGTACCAGGAGGGATTCCGAGCCGCGATGCCCCATCCACCTCCTCACTGAAGTGGCTGGTCAGACTGTCGCGAATTACACAGGAATCACTAGCTGATTTAAATCACATCGTCTTACTGCACTTGCATCGACAGCTGTGCGCTATGGGTTATCGGCCCAATGCTCGCGTTTATGTTCGCGGTGAAGTAACCAGTGGGCGTGCCGCGTACGACCGAAAAGTTTCGCGGGGGCTGGGATTCGTCACGACTACCGGGTACGCACCTGTTGTAGCGACATCACTCGGACCGAGTGCAATTTGGAGTTGTGTCGGGCTCTGGAGAGCGCTGTTGTGAAGTACGCCGTTATACGTAACTGTCGAGATGTTCAGGAAGTTCGTTCCATTGACATACGAGCTCGGGACTTGGGAGCCCGCCGTTACTTTCGTGGGATTGAGCGATGTGATAGCGGGTACCGGATTTCCCCCCTCCATCGCCCGCGCCGCTATTGCCGCCTCCACAACCCGGCAGAAGCACGATGAGCGTCACCAACACCAAAGCGATCGCAGTCCGATTCCCGCGACGACGCGTGAAGGAGACTCCGACCAAACACGCTCCTAACAATGTCATCGACCCCGTCACTCCCCAGTTCACAATTCCTATGCGTCTAACTAGCGCACTAGCCGATTGACCACGCGCTGTGGTCGTGACCGTCAGTGTGGTTGTGACAGTGCCATTACTCGGAAGCGTAACTTGAGTCGAGTTAAAGGTGCAGGTTGTTTCGGCTGGCAATGCGGAACAGCCAAGGTTCGAGTCCATCCCGCTGAGTCCATTGACGCTGTTTGAATGTTACGGTCAAGGTTTGTGATTGATCCGTGGTCAACTGAACCCAGCCTGAAGCGCCGAAAGTGAAGTCGAGCATGCTGATGTAGGCATACGAATACGTGGAGGGACAGTTAGAGTCGCCGCTGTAAACTGACTGGGATGGTGCCGCCGGAGTTACAGTGAAAGTTCCTGTTGCTTGGCAAGCGAAGTTTCCACTCGTGTCCTGCGTTTTTGTGCACGGGACTGCCACTGCTGAGGTTCCGCTAAACGTGACCGTTCCGGTTGGATAGACGGACTTGTTGGTCGTGTCGATCAGAACCGTGATGCTCGCCGTGCCTCCGTAATTGACGTTTTGCGAATAGGGAGTCACAACTACGTTCGGGACGGGATACAAAACCGTGATGTTTTGAGCAGATGCGCTACTTGAACTGTAGTTCGTGTCTCCGCTGTAGCTCGCGGTAATCGCGTAATTTCCCACTGCGCTAAAGGTATAGGTCGAACTGGCGCCAAAGGTTGGCGGAGATCCACCGCCGGAAGCGTAGGTGACGGTGCCACTGAGCGGTGCCCCATTGGCATAAAAGGTGACTGTTCCCGAAGGGGCCGCACCGAGCAGGTTGTAGGGGACGACCATTGCCGAGATCGTTGCGGATTGTCCGACAACAGCACCCACAATTCCGGTTACTGCGACTTGCGTTGCCGCAGTCGGTATTTCTTTGCAAGAAGCTTTCCCTCAGCGGCTAAAGCCGCATTGATTCCGGTTCGATTGCGGTGCGGCTTGAAGCCGCACCCTTTCAAATCAGTTTGTACTCGAGCCTTTTCAGCAATGGAACGTTCTTTGAAACGTTTTCTCTCTGCTCATTCTTCGAATCGTTCATTCTTCGAACATCGGGACTTGGCGTTGGTCTTGGGCAAGGCGGCGCTGGCGGCGAGTAGCTCCGATGACGGCGAGCACGGTCAGCGATTCGAGTGCGGTGCGTGGGACGAAGATGCGTTGCGTATTCGAGCGTTGATCAGGAGGGTTGATAAGGTATCCCTCGGGCATGGCTTGAAGAAGATCGGCGGGCATAAGTCCTTCGACGACTTCGCTGTCTTTGAAGCGGAGGCGGACCCAGAGGCCTTCGGCGCGTGGACGTGTGGTGAAGGTCTTGCGGGTGAGGGATTCGGCCTCGCCGAACTCGCGGACGAAATAGACTCCCTTGATCTCGCGCAGGTCGATGAGGATCACCGTGCCGGAAGTATTAAGTACTTCGACTTTGCCCTCGTTGACGAAATGAGTCGGGGACACGTAACCGGAGACGGAGTCTCGATCCATCTTGCGGACGACGACTTTCTTGTGCGTTGAAGGCATTTGAGAGCGGGCTCTGGGCTTCAGGCTTCCGGCTTGGGCAAAACCTCAGACCTCAGATCTTGGACATCTTGGCTTTACTGAAGACCGAGGGCTGCAGCCTCACGCCCGCCTCCGATTCTCGCATTTTTGGTGCGCATTTCGGGCCGGAATCCCTCTTGGCAGTAGCCAAAATATAAACGTTGTGTTATTTTCTTGAACTTGCCATGGAGATTCCATTCCGTATAAGTACTTGGGATTAAGCCACTTGCGTCTTGGCGGCGGAGGGTGAGGCTTATTGATGTCGGCGAACCTGTGGAAATTCTGTGGAAAGTTCGGCAAATCGGCCCTCCCTAGCCGCGATTCGTGCATCGAATTGCGTTTAGCCCAAGGCTTGACAGCCGCTTGAAAGCGAATGGCTGATTACATTTACACGATGGAAATCCGGCTGACGCCGGACCAGTTGAAGGGCGTCGGCCTTGTGCA
>Ga0126371_10000429_pt1 | contig 34192 bp, 21 predicted proteins | sample PanSoiMetaPlot_4_FD_110145 | JGI IMG/M metagenome (GOLD analysis project Ga0126371, IMG submission 110145) | Tropical forest soil microbial communities from Panama - MetaG Plot_4 | ecosystem: Environmental > Terrestrial > Soil > Tropical forest > Bulk soil | place: Panama | collected 2016-02-17 | reverse complement strand
TGACGGCGCCTATGGCTGGGCTGGGGCGGACTACGGACTCTGGGGCAAAGGCATCATCAAAGCCATCGACTACCAGACGGGAAAAATTCGCTGGAGTCATAATATCGGGGAGGGCGCTTCTGCCGGGGTGTTGACAACGGATTCAGGCGTCACGTTCACCGGCGACTCCACCGGCAATGCTCTTGCCCTTGATACCAGCGATGGGAAAACTCTGTGGCACGCAGGCACCGGAGGCGAGATCGCGAGTTCTCCAATCACCTATGAACTGGATGACCGGCAATACGTTCTAACCGGCGCGGGCGGAGTGCTCTTTGCCTGGAGTCTGCCGGAGGCTGATAAGTAGAAACGATCCTGCCCCTCACTGGATCGCGAACAGACAACATTTTGATGTCTAGTTTCAACTCTTGAATCTGACGTCGCCACGGGTTGCGATGGATGCCTAGTTTCTTTGCAGCTCTCACCTGATTTGCATTTGCCTCTCGCAAAACTGTGGCCAGGAACGTCTTTTGGAATTCGCGTACCGCTGCGGAGTATTGAAGGCTGCTTCTGTACATCTGCAAAACGATTTGTTCAAGCGCTTCCTTCACGGCGGGACCTCGCGAGAGAAAGCACCGGAAAAGTTTAAAGGCTGTGACATTGGTTATGCTCTAGTCACTTGCTCCCGCGAAGGAGCTAGCAACGTGGATGCACGTACCGTCACAGCCTTTTGATGTGATCGCCGCTTTCGCAGCCCCAAATTCTAACTTCTCCTTGCGGAGTGGTGGGTCTCTGGCTGCTCAGCAAGTTGCCCTGCCAAGCTAATCACTCGGCCTACTTCGGATCGCCAAAATTTTATTTAAGGCGACCCTTTTCGACCGTCGACGGTCGCCAAGGTAAACGCCTGCTTCAAGGTTGTCAATGCCCCTTTTTAGTGCAAAGTCTGAAACTCCTGAGCACTGTCCCGCCAAAGGCAAGACTCTCAATTGTTGGTTCTTAATAGAGGGACGATTGAATTGTGACCACTTTTCCACAGCAGTATTCACAGGAGACTCTGGGAATCCGATGGTAATCGAAAACCAAGTTTCCGGTTCCGACGATCAGCCCATTTTCACGATTCATGGCTGTCTTTGTACCAATCATCGGGTGGAAAAGACACACCCCAAATGTTCTCCGGTTCCTCTAGTGCAATTCCGCACACTCGAGGGCGCTCAGGGTCAACGTAAACGACCTTTGCCAAAGCACGCCTCTTCGACAGGACTACGTGAATTGCGATTTTCATGTCGATGCGAAGTGGAACACTCGAAGAGATGAGTGCTCCATGACGATTGACGGTTATCGTCTCTCCCTCGCAAGTCAGAGGCTCATCAAGACTCAGAAGCGTGATCAGAATTTGGAGAGGGACGCGAGAGCTTCTTCGGGATTCACCAACAACACGAGTGGACATATGACGCTCCTGTGCCGCAAATCATACTTCTTACCTGAGCACGCTGACTCCCCAAAGGTCGCGAGTTCATGGAAGAATTGTTGCAGGTAGATCGCCAGCTTGCACGATGATTCCTGCAATCAGATAGCGCCCAGAACCGCCGCCGGAGGGATTTTGAGTGATAGGGCATGTTAGTGCGCCGGGATAGTGCAGCGAAGCAGTTGATGATCTAGCGAGTGAGAGTCCCGCCAGTGCAAACTGCCCAGTTGGCACTGTAGTGATATCCGGCGACGGCAAGGGTGACCAAGCCGTCGAAAGCCCGGAAGTAACGCCCTCGATGGCCGGGCGCAACCGCATAGATCCGCGTAGTCAATTCGCCGCGTTGTAGCAGTTCGGAATAGACTCCGATGTCTTCATAGCTGGCGACCATGTGTTGCACGCTGGTGACGCCCACCGACGCCGCATAAGCCAGCGCACGCTTAACGATCTTCAGGCGCTGATCGTGAGAAAGCGGCGGAATCACCTTGTCGATGTAGGCCGTGGCTGCATCTTTCAACGCGCCCGTACGATTTCCTTGGGCGTCGCGAACCACTGTTCTGCGCGGCGGATCAGGAGTCTTGGCCGTGATACCGGCGAGCCGCAGCGCCTCGGAATTGGCCAGGTCCATGTGCCCGTCGTAGCGGTTCACAAACACAGGCGTATCTGGCGTGAGCGCGTCAATGAGTTCTTTGATCGGTGTGTTGGGTGGATTCCATTTGGTTTCGTCCCAGTTGCCGCCAAGAATCCGCTCACCCTTTGGGCTGACCTTTGCACGTTCGCCGATGCGGCGTGCGAATTCTTCAGGAGTCGAAGCATCGTTGAGCTGGATGTTGTCGAGCTGCATCCCTCCGGACACAAAATGCACGTGCGCGTCGTTGAAGCCGGGCAGCAGGAGCCTTCCTCCGGCGTCGATAACGTGGGTCTGCGGTCCGTGCCAGGCGTCAAGGTCGGCGTCCGATCCGACCGCAACGATGCGATCTCCGCGAACCGCGACAGCCTGCGCCGTTGGTAGAGATTTGTCCACGGTGTCCAGATTTTGGCGTCGGCAATGATGAGGTCGGCAGCATGCCTCGATTGAGCCCCATTCCGTGCGGGCAGCACGAGGCAACACAATAGGCAGAGAACCACAGAAAGCGATTTCTTCGGTTCATGAGTAGGACACTATAACAGCTGGAACTCGATACACTTCAACGTCGTCAGCTTACTGCTAGATATTTCAAAAGAATTTGAAAACTTAGAACTCGTAGCGCAATGCGAACTGCATCACCCGCGGGTTGGTCATCAGGTGCGTGTAGTTGCCAAAGTTCGGAACCGCGATCGAGTTGTTGCTTTCGCTCGCGCTGCCGGAATTCTGGTCGTTGAAGTCGAAACGGCTCGAATTGGTCACGTTAAATACTTCCCAGCGCAAGGCCAGACTGTGGTGTTCGTTCCACGGCAACTTCCAGCGTTTCGAAAGACCAAGATCAAGACCGAAATAGCCGTCGCCACGTACGAAATTACGCACGCCGACCTGACCCGGCAGGGCCGGATTGAACAAATTCTCGGTGGTGGCCGCGTCGGGAAACAGGTTCACGTTGCCGTTCGCGAGGTGGTAGGCCCCACTCTTCACGTGCGAAACGGTTGGCATTGCGGCACCTTCCCAATACCAATCGGTTGGGTAGTCGGCAGGGTTGTTGTAAATGGTGTAGGGGAAGCCGCTGGTCCAGCGGAATAGGCCGGAAAGCTGCCAGCCTCCGATAGCTGCATCGAGACCCGAGTTGACATGTCCGGCGATGGCGCGGCCTCGACCGAACGGTAGGTCGACGATCCAATTCGCATTCAGTTGATGCGTAGTATCAAAGTCGGAAACGGCACGGAAAAGATTCGGTGACCAGGCATTGAACATTTGACAGCCGCCATTGAAGTTGAGGGCGCCGTAATTTCCTAGGCGCTCGGCGTCTGAGCAAAGGTCCATCGACTTCGAGTACGTGTAATTGAAGTCGAACTGAACGCCGTGACTCATTTGATGCCTCAGGGTAGCTTGAAGCGCGTTGTAATTCGAGAATCCGATAGAGCGCAAGGTATTGAGAGACGTGTACTGCGGGTTGTAGAGAGCATTCGGCCCTTGAACCAGATAGTACTGGCAAAGCGGGTGTCCTGACTGGCCGCAATTTGGATCACCGTTAAAGTCCGGTATTCCACCGTTTCCGAATCCGGACACGACAGGTACGTCGAGAGCCTGAAGCGCAGTGGTCTCAACGCCTGCGACTCCACAGAAAAGATCAAAGACTGCGAGAACGGGGTTAGTCGTCGAGGCTGGGGCATTTGCGCCGCAACCTCCGGTCTGCGCGCCCAGCGCATAAGCGCCGCCATTGATTGGAGCCTGCAGCATGTTGGTCCAATACTGCACGACAGCCGAGCTGACCATCGAATTGTTGAAAGTGGCGTCGGTTGCTCCCTGCAGTTCGTAGAGTCTTGCGAGCGGCTGGATCGCGGAGAAATAATCCAAACCGGATTTTTTGTCCCTAAGATCGAGCGGCTGAGCAACATCTTGTGAACTCAGCAGGCGGTGCGAGAGCCTGCCCACGTACGCAAGATCTAACGAGAATCCGCGGCCGAGATCACGCTCCACGGAAAAGTCCAAGGCGTAGGAGTAGGGTGTCTTCAGCGAAGTGTCAAGGCTGCTGCCGAAATCGGATCCGCCTAGCTGCTGCATGGTCGGGATCGTCTCCGGAAAGCTCGGAGCTCCAGGAGAAGCTTGGAGAAGGCTGGGAGGGATGACATTAACGCCTGTTAACCGGGGCAAACCGGCGAGCGGCGTTATTGGATTGATGAGAGAAGTTGTCAGACCGAAGGAATTTCCATTGAACTCGTCCACGATACCTTGCCCGAAGCGGTCGTAGACCATTCCGAATCCGCCGCGGATGGAGGTCCTATTGCCGCCGCCCAAGAGCTTGCTCAGAAAACCTTTTGTTTGGTTGGGTGCCCAGGCAAAAGCAATGTGCGGGCCAAAGTTGCCGTAGTCCCAGTTCCAAAATCCCCTCTTCCCGTTCGCTGGACCGCACCAGTTGACCTGCAATAGAGAATCCTGGCTGGACGGAATTCCATTGATGCCTGCATTTGCTCGGGCGGAAAACCACTGCCCTAGACTGGGGCTGGGACAAACCTGCAAACCATTGGTTTCCCACACAGGAGAGAAGAGCGAGTAGCGCAAGCCCAGAGTCAGCGTGAGGTTGGGTCTGACCTTCCAAACATCCTGCACGTACGGTTCGAAGCTGTTCTGCGCGTACCGGCGGGACAGGGGAGAGTTGGCTGGTAGCAACTGGAGTTGCCGATTGTAATTAAAAACGGTCGTGGCTTCGGTAACGATCCCCAACAGGTCTGTGATCGGATAGTCATAACTGACAGCGAAACTAGGATCTACCGAGGGATAACCGTTGCCCGCGGGATTCAGCGGGCTATTTTTGTCGGCAAATCCGGAAGTCGTGGTGAACGATGAATTCGTGCTTCCGCTGTCAAATGAGGAGGTAAAGTCGAGCCGCGGGTTCCTCATGAACAAAAGATATCCACCGAACTGGAGTGTGTGCTTCCCATGAATCCAAGATAGATCCTCTGCAAAATTGTGCATCGGACGCTGAAAATTTCGAGTTCGAGTGATGCTTTGACTGAAATTGAAGGTGACCCAGGGCAAGTCCGAGTTGCCGAGAGTTCCGAAACTCTCTCGGACGAATCCGTAGTGGAAGTTGCTCATCAGAGACGGACTGATGACGACTGAGTAGCCGACGACTAGCCCTTTATTGTGATAGACGGTCTGTCCTTGCGGAAGCTGACCTGGGAAATATGGCTGGCAGCCTCCACACGCATCACTGGAATCATTTCTCAGCGCTCCCATCACTGATAAGCGTTGCTTGCCATCTTGAGAGATGTTGTAATCAGCTCGAGCGATATAGACGTTCTGCGTCTCCTTAGTCGGCGAGGCGAACACGAATCCCTGGTAGTTCAAGCCATCGCCTGTCACATTACTATTCGGAGCAGGCAACGTTTGGAAGTAAGCCATGGCGGCGGCGTCGGGCCCTGCGTGGATTGGATCCATCTTTTGCAATTGCGGAATGCCGAGGGCGAAGTATCCGGGCGCGGGAGTGTACGTCTTACCGCTCTTGCCCATCACTGCGAAACCGGAACCGCCGGGACATTGAGATGTGTTGAGACTGCCGTCTGAATTGAGCGTGCAGAGATACTGCAAGACACCATCGCGCATGGCCAGACTGGGAACTTCCTCCCCAGAACTTACAGTTTCCTCGGCGCGCCGCGTCCCTTCGTAATTCATGAAGAGAAACAGACGATCCTTTTTTATGGGGCCACCAACGGACGCTCCAAAGATATTGCGGATCAGCTTGGGCGCCTTGTTGCAGTCATTCGGATTGGGTAGCGTGCAGTTTTGCAGTTCGGTCAATTTGTTGAAGTAGTCGTTCGCGCTGGTGTAGGTGTTGCGATGATATTCGTACACAGAGCCGTGAATGGAATTGGTGCCACTCTTGGTCACGAGGGCGATCTGCGCGCCGCTTGTGCCACCCTCGTCGGCGTTGGCATTGGAGGTGGTAACGCGAAACTCCTGCACAGAATCCAGCGTCACAGGCAAAACGGAGCTAAAGGCGTGTCCGCCTTCGTCGTTTGAGCGAATGCCATCAACACTGACATTGCCTTGATCGCTGCGCGCGCCATTCACTGCGCCGCTGCGTGTATCGTTGGCATTCGTATCTGCTCGATTGCCGGTGTAAGCAACTCCGGGCTGCAGAGTCAGCAGGTCTGGCACGTTGCGGCCCTCCAGCGGCAGTTCCTTTACCTGGTTTTCGCCAAACGCGATACCCAAGGTGGCGTCTTCGGTGTTGATGACTGGGGCTTCGCCCGAAACTTCGACCTGAGTGGTGATCGTGCCGACCTGAAGAACAACGTTCACGCTGGTCGGCACGTTGACCAGAAGTTGGAGTGCCCTCTGCTCGTACTTCTTGAAACCAGACTGCTGCACAGTCAGTACATAAGTACCCGGGGGAAGAGCGAGAAATTCAAATTCGCCGGTCGGCGGAGTCGTAGTGCTCCGGCTGAATCCTTGCGTCTGGTTGGACAGCGTCACCGTAGCGCCCACTACCACCGCGCGACTACTATCAAGAACTTTCCCGTGCAACGATGCTGTGCCGGTCTGCGCCCCGGCAGAGGAAATGAACAGCAGCAAAAAGATCGAGAACGAAAAGTAAAGCCGACTCTGCATGGAAGACTTCATTGTTATCCCCATGGCGTCTGTACTGTCGTTTGCGCGGGATTAGAACGGAAGTCGAGTCCGAAGGAGAACTCTGACTTCGAGTCTTGCGCAAAGACCGACAGACTCCGGGCCATTTTTTGTGTTGGAACATTAGTGCGACGACGCGCGCAAAGTCAAGAAAAGTGTGATGTAATCCGGCACAAAATCAGACGCTCTGGTCGCCCCACTCTGGTGAAAACTCGATGCGTAAGTCCGACTTCAACAACATTAAGGTGTTTCTTGTTTGCCTGGTCCTCACGAGTTTGGTGGGCTCTCAAGCAGCCTCGGGCAAGGGACCTTGGCGTTCCATTCGATGGTGTACCCGGAGTGATCAACGCTATCACTGATGTCAAGGGTGTGGAAGTTGGCCACACTACTCTGATCTCGGGTGATGCCACATCACCTGAGGGCGTCGGTCCTGTGCGGACCGGTGTGACCGCCATTCTGCCTCGCAGCAAAAACTCTAACGACCCTGTCTTTGCAGGATGGTTCACCGAAAACGGCAACGGCGAGATGACCGGGACAACATGGGTTGAGGAGTCGGGATTTCTCGAAGGCCCTGTGATGATCACGAATACTCATAGCGTCGGTATCGTGCGAGATGCAGTTATCGCCTGGCGCCTGAAACATGGCGGAGTCGACAAAGAAGGGTATGCGTGGTCGTTGCCAGTTGTGGCTGAGACTTGGGACGGTTATTTGAATGACATTAATGGATTCCACGTGAAGGCTGAGGATGCTTTTCACGCTCTCGACTGCGCACATGGTGGGCTGGTGCAAGAAGGAAACGTAGGCGGTGGTACTGGAATGATCTGTAACGAATTCAAAGGTGGAATCGGTACGGGGTCGCGTGTGCTGGAAGCAAAGTACGGAGGCTTCACCATCGGAGTGCTGGTGCAATGCAACTATGGGCAGCGGGATCAGTTACGGATCGCTGGTGTGCCGGTCGGACGTGAGATTGCTGGACCCAAGGTCTGGGATGACGATGTGGGATCCATCATCGTTGTAGTCGCCACGGATGCTCCCATTGATTGCGACGCAACTGAAGTGCGTCGCGAAGCGCGTAACCCTGGGGCCAGGACGAGATGGAAGCTACTCCGGCGATGGCTCAATCTTTTAATGCTCGGTTATCGAGCGTCAGCTCCGCCACTAGGTGCTTCAGCTTGCGGTTCTCGTCTTCCAGCTGCTTCAAGCGCTTCGCCTCGCTACTATCCATCCCCCCGTACTTCGCCTTCCAGCGGTAGTAAGTCTGCTCGGTGATGTTGTGTTGCCGGCATAGCTCCGCCGTAGTTAATCCTGCCTCTCCTTGCTTCAGGATCGAGATGATCTGCTCTTCGCTGTGTCGGGTTCCCTTCACGCTGCTTCTCCTTCCAGCTCCGCATGTCACCTCAGCTATGAAAGCTTCCGTGACAAGTCTGGTTCGGGAGATCGCACATTGTAGACGGCCCAGTTTTTGGGGGCTGGGTCACCGGGGCTGATTCCGAAGTGTGTCAACAGTCACGTTGACTAAGTAGAAGGACGCTCATCATTTTGCGTTGACAAAAGAGAGACCCCGCAGCTAATCTTCCGGCACTTTCCCCAGGCCCCCGCAAATCAGTTGCTGTCCTGTTCTGTTACCTTAATTTTCTTTTAGCGAGTGGTACGGGATGCAACTGACTAACTTTCGTAGCAGCAAAGTCAAGGATGAAGGGTACGTCGCCCCGGTCAGCGACGATTGTCGGCTGCTGCACATAGTGACCAAGAACTGAGCGAGGAGCAGCGCTTGGGAACTGTGCTGCTCGGATAGAGAATCGAATCCCTAGGGGCCTCGTCTTAAATCAAGCACTTGGTTTTAGAAGTACACCAAAGGGTTATAGGCTATGACAGATCAGGAACCCAATACTGGTTTGGTCAAAAGAAAGCGACCGGCCGTCGCGCCTCCCCACATTCCACAAGATTTGGTTGTATTTCTCGAAGGTTAGCAAAACTACATTGGTTTTGGGAGATTACGTTTGCAATGTTCTTGGCTGCATGAGGAGCATATTATTTCGCGGGATACGATCGTCCGAGATACAAGGTGTACGTCCTAATTGGCGATGACATTCCCAATTGGCGATGACATTCCCAACGCGCAAGGAAATGAGATCAGGAGGCGACTGCTGCTACCGTTGTCAGGCCTAAAGGTCAATGACAACGACGTAATACCAGAAATTGTCGAAATTCCCGCGCTTAGACCCTCAGATGCTATCGCGAAGGCACAAGACATCGTGCCTGAGCACTTCTTCATGAAATCCTCCTTGGCCAAACTTCAAGTAATCCTTGACCTCCTACTTCAAGGCAAAGTTGCTTCCACTTCCTCAAGCATCCATTGGTTGCTGGTGGTACTCAGGTGACAGTCATATCCGTAAAAGCGGCCATTGAAAATATGCTGGAACAAACATGCTCGCTGCCCGCGCATCACCGGATTGCCCGCCACTGGCTCAAAGTTCCCGTCCGGCGCATCAGCCGCAAACACCTTGACTTGCCACTCTCCTTGCGGATCATCGGTGTAACGGTGCGGATAGACTTCGGTTGCTAGATAATAAAGGCCCTTCTTTTCACCGGCGCCCTTTGCATTCTTGACCCAGAGTAGCGTCGGCGCTGCGATCGTTTCCGTGGACTTCTGTAGGATCTTTTCCGGTGCGGTGTCCAGTTCATGAATGTTGTTGGTGCTCTTGCTGATGATCTCGAAATGATCTTTATCGTTACCGCGGTAGAACGTCAGATAAAAACGCCCGGAGTTCGGATCACGAAATAGGTTTGGATTCTGATTCCGCTGATCCGCAACCTTTGCCACCAGCACTTTCTCTTCCGTCAGATGAACGCCATCCTTCGACGAGGCGAGAACGATGTAGCTCCCGGAAGTGTCATAGTCGCGCGTAATCGCGAAATAGAGAAGCTCTTTGTGCGCAGGATCGGCCTTCGCCAATACCGACGGCCAACGCGCGTTGGTCCACAAAGGATTCTGTTCGTATTTGGTCCAGTTCAGCAGATCATTGCTTCTGGCAAGACCGATGCCCCGACCTTCATTTAGCCCGTACCATCCCCAATAACGAAATCCGGCGCGCCGCAATTCCAGCACACTCATGGTGTGCGGGAACTCGTCCCCTTCCCACTTCTGAGCTTCGGGCAGTACACGCCTGGGCTGGGCCAGGCTCAGATAAGGAATCGAAGTAGCAGTTGTCTGTTCTTTAGCCTGTGCGAGAGCAGCGGTTGAAATCTCAAGGAAGATTGCCAGGGTGATGATGTACATACGGAACGAGGTAGACATGAGGACCTCTCCTCTCTTTTATGAAACCGGTTGGGCAGCAGGTTTCTTCAAGCTGATCACCGCGTTACTTACGATCGGCTTCGCCCAGAAGCCAACGCTGAGCACGCATCCGAATGTGAGATAAAGAAATGCAACTCCCGTGCGCAGACCGAAGTGATCGCCGATACGCCCAATAATCAGTGGCGCTACGGCTCCGCCCATAATTGCGCTGCTCAGGATTCCACCCAGCGACCCGTGATGTTCGGCAACAGAATTCAGGCCGAGTGAAACAAGGATGGGCCACATCACCGAAGCGAACAGTCCAATCGCCGGGAAAGCAATCAGCGAAATCCTCGCGGGTCCGAAAACCGCGGCCGTCAGGCAGATCAGAGCGCCAATGCAGGCGCCCCTCAGCACATAGCGGCTATCAAAGATCTTCAGCAGCAGCATCCCGATGAAACAGCCGGCTGTAAGCAGTCCCCAGAACCACGACAGCGCTACAGCCCCGGTTGTGTGCGGATCGTAGCCGTGATATTGCGAAAGAAATTTCGACATCCAGTCAGCTGTGCCCTGTTCGGAGCCGACATAGGCGAAGACACATAAAAAGAAGCCCCACACCAGAGGTTTCCGGAAAAGAGTGCCGTACATGTACCAGGAACCCGCCTGCTCATCGGCTGCGCGCTCTACATGCGGGAAGCGACTGAAGTACAGAACGACGATCATTGCCACAGTGAAAACGGCGAAGATCCAGTACATCGAAGCCCAAGGGAGTGCAGAGGGCGTCAAACGGTTCAACGAGCTGAGCAGTACATCCCCGCGCGCAGCGGGGGTGCCCAGATTCAGCACAAGGTACGAATACATGTAAGGACTGAGGAACGACGCTGACCCGAAAATCAGCTGAGCGAGCGCCGAGTTGAACGCAAAGTTTTCCTCGCCGCCTGCCACGCGCAGCAAAGGATTGATGGCGGTCTGTAAAGTCGCCATGCCCGATCCCATGATGAATAGCGACGCTACCGCGACTCTGTATGTCGGGTGCAGCGCAAAGCTGAGAGATCCGGTAGTACCAGCGACGAACGCGGCGATCATGACCCGCTTCTCGCCAAACCGCTCGACCATAAAGCCGGCAGGGATCGACATCACTCCGTAGGCAATGAAGAAGGAGAAGGGTAGAAATGCGGCAGCGGCAAGTCCTACATGAAAACTGCTGATAATGTCAGGAACAATCGGGCCAAGAATATTCGTGAGTAGCGACATCACGAAGAAAGTCAGGAAGACGATGACCACCATGTATCGGTTTCTCGACATCGGGCCTGGCATGTTCATTCCTTTGTGGTCACTTTCGAGCAGAACGCAAAGCGACCGGCCTCCCGTCCCCCTTGGGCAGCCAGCGCAAGCGTGATCATCTGTACGGGAAGAATCTCGAGGACGGGGGTAACAGACCGAGGAGCACTGGGAAGAACGCATGGCGCGAAGTCGGAGTCTTCGCCGATCCACTCCGACTCGCCCTGGCGTTCGCGAATGTCAAGAAAGAGCCCACGGTTAAGTTCCCGTGTTCTGTTCTCGCCTGCAAACACCGCGACCGAGGTGTCGCTCCCCACCATTTCGAACGGACCGTGCCTGAATGTGGCGCTAGTCATCCCTTCAGCAGGAAAGTGATCCGCCTCTTTCACAATAAGAGCACCCGTTCCCACGGCAGCGAGCGACGCCCCTCGACCAACTAGGAACAACTGCCGGACATTTCTCAGCCGTTCGCCAAGTTGTTGAACATGATCCTTCCAGTTGGCAAGGTACTTCTCAACAAAAGCTGACACGCTTTTGAGATCACGTCGAATGCGGCCCAGATCGCGTTCGCACATTACCTCGGCGAGCCAAAGCAAGGCGAGCAGCGATGTGAGATAGGTCTTGCACGAGACGGAGAACTCTCCCCCTGCATCTGTCACTACACTCGCAACGGCATTCTTCGCCAGTGGACTCTCTGGCGTGTTCGTGACTCCGATAATTGCCGCGCGTCCGCGGTTACTCCTCAGAAGGCGCACCACTTCAGCACTTCGTCCGGACTGGGAAACTGCCACGATCAGGTTCTTGCGGTTTACGAGGTCGGCCTGATAGTGAATCAGTTCCGATGATTCCACCATTACGGAGTGGAAGCCGGCTTGAATCAGTTCGAGATGAAGAGGATGAAGCGCATGGAACGACGAGCCCATTCCAGTCAGAACGATCGACTTGAAGCTGCCTTTTTGAAGACGGCTCGCCAGTCGCCGCAACTCTTTCGACACTTCGAGCTTGCTGAACGTGCTGTCGAGCGCCCGCGGCTGATCGAGAATGTCTCGCAGGTACTCGCCTTCGACAACTGAAAAATCACCGAACACTGTTTGCCTCCGGAGCGCACCGGTAGTACCAGACCCTCGCTGCTCCAATCAGATTGGTGTCTTCGCCCATCGAAGCCAGAGCGAGCTGCGTTTTTTCAAACGGAACAAGGCGGCAACTGGATGCAATGATGCGATGTATCTCGTCGAGGAACATGCCGGCACTCTTCATCACGCTGCCGCCAAGAATGATGGTTTCTGGAACAAACATCGTCACAAGATTGGCTAGTCCCAAGCCGAGGTAGCGCGCTTCACGTTCAACGGCACGTTGCGCCCACGCGTCCCCCTGCTGGGCAAGTTCGCATATTCTCTTGGCGGTCAATGCACAAGGCCGAGAGTATTCTGCCGGCGCGTTGGTTTCGAACCATTTCGCCATAGCCGGTCCCGCGCACATCGACTCCCAGCATCCGCGAAATCCGCAGTCGCAAAGCGGGCCCGATGGGTCGATCAGGTGATGCCCAATCTCAGGATGAAAGTCATCCACCCCGCGATACACTTTGCCATCAAGCACGATGCCGACCCCGATTCCGGTCCCAACCGTGACGTAGATCAGTTTTTTCTTGTCCCGTCCGGCGCCCCAACCGGCTTCCCCGAGGGCAGCAGCGTCCCCGTCATTTTCCATTGCCACTGGAACCTGGAAAATCTGCTGCAAGTGCATAACAGGATTCTGGCCTCGCCACTTCGGGAAGAAATTCACCTCACCGAATTCTCCGGCGAAAGGGTACACAGGCCCCGTCGAGCCGACTCCAATGCCTGTGATTTTCTCGTGGGCTTGCGCTGAGACCTCGCGCAGCATAGTCACGATGCGATCAAGGGCTTGCGCACACCCGCCCTCAGGATCGGTAGGCATCTCTTGTTTCGCCAGAACTCGTCCGTATTCATTCACCATGCCTACGGCGATTTTGGTTCCGCCAATGTCAACTCCAGCAATCATGATGCGCTCGCAATGTTCTTCGGATTTACTGCTTCCACTCCACGATCGCGCCTTCATAGGGTGCGAGATCAATGTTCCACTTCGCACCGTTTGCGCTTAGCGCGGGGCTGCCTTCTGGGGAAATTCTTGTCATGCTGCGTAGGGCCAGCCTCGAAGTCACACCCACGTGCTGCACGCTGTCACTGTGGTTCACCAGCACGAGATATCCACGGTGATCGCCAGCGAGCGCCGATGCTTCCACCGCCGGTTGCTCCGTGCGAAATGCGGGTGTGATCCCAACCCAGTCGCGAAATGCGGTGTAGATGCGATGCGTCTGTTCCGGTTTATCGAAAACCGCCGGCACATTCGCCAGGTAATGCTCGAGCGGGTAAGCGCTCAGCAGCGTCTTCCCCGAACCGACGGTATTCGACACCAGCGCCGGATGACCATCCTGATCGACCGCGATTACCTTCCCCGAGCTCACTTCGAGCAAGGCTCCCCAAGACTCGGGACCGGCACTCGGTACGGTGTAATGCAACGTGTCTCCAGGCTCGAAATCGCCGAAGGGAACGACGAACTTCAACACGACTTCCGAACTCACAGCACGATCGACCAGTCTTGCGCCGAACAGCGATGACATTTCCGGAACCGCGCTGTCCGCGGCGACCGAGGCATAGAGGAAGCCGCCATGCTCGACATACTTCTTGGCTCTCTCGTAGAAATCCGAATGGACGTGGGTGAGAAATGCATCGCCAGTGCTGGTGATTGGAGACGGCATCAACAGCATCGGGCGCTTTGCCCAGTCGCCATACTCTCGCGGAAAGTCAGCCTTCAATCCCGCCTGTCTCGCCAGAATGAACGCACTGAGCGCAGAACTGATCAGCCAGTGATTCCCGCCCGAAACATCAGGTTGACCATGACCTGGCATCGCGTCTGCGTCGTTGCTGGAGGTGTAGGGAGTGATTTCCGGACCACTTAATCCGAAGTGAGAGAAATCTCCATGAATCTTCGCCCATTCGTCGGGAATGACGATGCCCACTTCAGCGGGAGCAGGAGCGATGTCGGTGAGGTCCAGCTGCCCCACGACCCTGGAGATTTTTTTGAACTCATTCGCGAGCGGCTTGTTCTGCCGGTCCCAGGTAGTCATCCCCCATCCGGTCTCCTGCGGTGTTCGTAAGTAGGGAACCTTATGAAATTGTTCGGGCGACGCATCCGTGTAGCACCAGAGATCGACTCCGATGCTGCCTGCTCCCAGGCCTGAGTAGATCTGCGCGCGATCGTAAGCAGCGATTCGATCAGGTGAGAACTGCGCCGTGGAAGCGCCCATCTCGTGGATTATCACCGGATGTCCTGCTCCCTGCGAAAGTGCAATCTCGAACGCAGCGCCATAGGTTCCGCGCGCCGACAGCAACGCATCCGGAAAGAGATCCGGAGCATACAAGGTGAACGGATGCACGCTGAAAAAGTCTACAAATGGCGTGATCAGGTCCGCGCGGAACGGCCCATGACCAATTTCTTCCCCGCTCGTGCCCACCACGATGAGATGGAGCTTGTCGTATTGCCGAATCCCGGCTGCGATCAGCCGCGTCCAGTTGATCGCCATCGCATCCGTCGTTTGATTCGCCACGATCCAGAATGGAGGCTCATCGGTGAGATCCCACGCAATGATGCCGCTCTCATTCGCGTAACGCCGGCCAAACTCCGCGGCGAGATTCGACTCGAGCCGCAGCATCTCCGGATCGGAATGAGGGTGACGCCCGTGCCGCCACGGCACGTCCCAATATGCCTCTCCCACTTCGCCGCCGATAAATAAAGAAGGATGCAAGTAGATCTGATACTTGTGCGCCAGCAAGACCAGATAATCGAGTTGCTGAAATGCGACCGGGTTGTAATCTCCGGGACGCGGCTCAAACCACGCCCACATCATGTCGAACCGCACGATGCTGTAGCCCAATTCGTGCATCTTCGCGAAATCAGCCTCGATGTCCTTCGGGTCCCACTCCACCGGCCATTGCATCGCGGCTTTGGCAGGAACCCAATGCGCTCCGACCGGAATAAACCGCTTGCCATTGCGCGAGAAATATTCGCCATCGAGATGTACCTCCGGCAGCCTGCTTAATGATGTCTTTGCATCAGTAGGTTCTTGGTTTTGTGCGAAAAGTGCAGGCAGCAGCAGAGTGGCCAAACATACGAGCACCCCTTTCATTGAGGCGACTGCCGTTTGTTTGACCATGAAATCTCCTGCCGACGCAGAGCGTTTACCGGACCTTAAGTTCTACATCCTTATATGGATATGGTGTCAAGTGTTTTGCTTGTCGTGAGCTTCTCAATACTGCTTGGCATCCAGCTATCTGGTTGAAAGGAGATACCATAACAGGAGTCAAGCACAATTCGCCGATCTTTCTTTGTCGCGGACCACCTCATACATTTATACGTTACATAATATGTGGTAACATCTTGCGAATGGACGCGTCGACATTGAATCTGCATCTCGAAAACGACAGCTTCATTCCCTATTACCAGCAGATCGTCGATCACGTAAGAACTCTTATAAAGAAAAACCAACTGAAATCCGGGCAGTCATTCTGTTCGGAAGGAGATCTGGCTCGAACCCTCGGCATTAGCAAAATGCCGGTGCGCCAGGCTTTTCAGAAGCTACGTTCCGAAGGCTTGCTTGTGATCGCAAAGGGAAAACTTCCGGTGGTCGGCTCGGGCCGCGTTCCATGGAATTTTCAGCAACTTCGTGGCTTTAGCGAAGAGATGAAGCGCCGCGGCCTGGTTCCGTCTGCGCGCCTGTTAAGTCTTGAAATCGAAGAGCCGGAACTAGAAGTCGCTCAGGCTCTGAAACTCACTCCCGGAGAACGCATTTATAAGATTACGAGGCTTAGATTTGTGAATGGAGAGCCCGTAGCTCTAGTGATCAGTCATTTGCCGGCACGCATTTTCGCCGGCATCGACCGGCTCGATGTTGAAAAGCAATCGCTGTACCACATTTTCGAACATACTTATCGGCGGAAGCTGCAGTGGGCAGAGGAAGTGATTGGTGCAGTCAATGCCGGTGACGAAGAGGCACGAGTCCTCGAGGCGAAACCCGGCAGTCCACTTCTGCTCATCAAAGAAACCACGTATGACGATCTCGATGTGGTGATTGAGTACAGCCTGTCGCTATTGCGCGGCGACCGTTACACCGCGACTGTGATCTCGTTGCGGCATCGCGCGGCCTGAGTCTGACTCTTTTTGAGACCTTGGCCCCGGCAAACACAAGAATTCAACCATAGAGCCGTTAAGTACTCGAACCCTGAAACTGCTCTTCGCTGGTGCTATTCTCGACGCGTGCAGCGGCCTGGCAGTTTCGTGATCTCCACCTTCCACGCGAGTGACGTTTCCAGAAGTGTCACGGAATGGATCACAAAGCAAAACATCAAACGCGTTTGCCTGCTAGTGTTCCTCTTCGCGCAGTTCGTGGCAAGTACAACCGCGCAAGACAAAAGACCGGACTGTGAAAAGGCCCACTCCGCCCTGACCGATGCTCAGAAGGCTATCGATGCCAAGGATTCGGAGACTGCAATCGAGGAGCTCAATCAAGCTATCCAGGTCGCGCCGCGGTGCGCCGATGCACATTTGTTGCTGGGCCTCACTGAATTCCATAACGGCGCAACGGCCGATGCGATCCAGCACTACCAGGAAGCACTCCTGCTGAAGCCCCGCTCCTACTCCGCGCACTACGATCTCGCGCTCGCCTATCTAAAGGAACAAAGGTTTGAGGAGGCACGCGCACAACTTGACGAAGCGGTAAAACTCGATCCCAACCAGGCCGATGCTATCTACAACCTCGGTATCGTGCTGCAGGAAACAGGCCATCCGGCTCAGGCACTCGTCAAATTCCAGCGAGCGAGAGAGCTCAATCCGAACCGCGCAGATGTAGCATTCAACATCGTTCGAACAGAACTTGATCTCAGGCAGATCGGAGCTGCGCGAACAGACGCCAAAGCTTCGGCAACTCACTTTGGGACTGATGCTGAATGGTGCACTGCGATTGGTCAGCTCTTCTTAAAGACGAACCACGCTAGCGACGCTGTTCCTTACTTGCAGAGGGCCTTTCGAAGCCGCCGGGATGATACGGAGCTACGCCATCAATTGGCGATCGCTTACCTGCAAGCCGGAAAAGCAGACGAAGTCCTCCTGACGATTCCCGATCCGAAAACATCGGACGATCATTACCTGCGTGCCAGCGCTTACTACCTCTCGCACAGGTTTCCTGACGCCGACAACGAGTCACAACAGGCACTCGATCTCGCCCCTGACAGCCCTCAAATCCTGGTGTTGCGTACTCGTCTATTGCAGCGTGCCGGCAACCAAGATGAAGCTCTGGAGGTGGCGAAGAAGGCTATCACGCTCGCTCCCGATTGGGACCAACCCTACTATCTTGCGGGCGTCAGTTCATATCTCCTCCGCCTCTATGAAGAAGCAGTGAAGAATCTCGCGCGAGCCCTGGAACTCAATCCCAAGTCAGCGAGAGCTCTGTTTGTGCAGTACGTCACATTTGCGAACCTGGGCAAGCTAGACAATGCCGAGAGTTCTCTCCGTGGCGCGATTGCTCTGCAACCGACGAATGCTCGTCTCTATTGCCATCTGGGGATTCTGCTCGAACGTGAAGACAAAAAGGAAGAGGCTGAGCGGCTTTTTAGAAAAGCGATCCAACTCAAACCCGAGTACGCACTGTCACACTACGAACTCGGGAAGTTGTTAGCCGGTTCGAACGATTTGCGGCAAGCCACACCGCAATTGGAACAGGCCATTAAATATGACAAAGGTCTGAGCGCCGCTTACTATCAGCTGGGCCGGATTTACGCGAAACTGGGAGAAAACGAAAAATCCCAGCGCATGCTTGCCGAATTCAAACGCCTGCACAAGGGGGACCTGGAGGATCCCCGCGACGACCAAGCCCACGAAGATGACGCGAAGCAAGAAACGGAGTCGCAATGAACATCAGTTTTAGGGTCGGAGGGGTCCGTCTTGTGCCACGGTTTCTCTTAATGCGAGTTAATTCTGTTTGCCATTGAGTCCTTCCACTTGACACACGTATATGCATAGCATGCAAAGATGCTATGGTGATGCGCGATAGTATAATTGACACTGCAACAGGTCTGCGCCATTTTGGATTTCATGCTTTGTATCCCTTGGATAATCAGACACATGGCTCCATCGCTCGTTGATCTCGCAAAGCCCCGCCGCACTCTGCGTTGAAGTTTTTCATTGACAACCCATCCACATATCGTATGTTGTGTGGCCGCCTGAGACTTCTCAGACCCTCCTTAGATAGATGTGAGTTCGTTGAAAAAGACGTCGTCTCTGGGAAACCAGTTGAGGCGCTGTCGCGAGGATGTTTCGGGCACGCGGTCGATCTGTCTGGAGCACGGCCCAGGAGGTGTTGGATGAGACGTCGTTTGCTTTCGAAGTTCGTCCGTCATTGCCTTGTCGGGGCAATCGTTCTTGCCGGATTGCCACTCTTTGGCGAAGTTACTGGTACGGTGCAGGGAACTGTGCTGGATTCCAGTGGCGCTGCCGTTGTCAACGCCACGATTACTCTCCGCAATTTGGACACGGGACTGGCTCGTGCAGTGAAGACCAACTCGAGCGGAGCCTACGAGTTCCTGAGCGTTCCGGTGGGCGAGAACTATGCGGTGCAGGTGGAAGCCGCTGGTTTTCAGAAGAGCGCGCAAACTGGCATCAAACTCGACGTCAACCAGAAATACCGCGCGGACTTTACTCTCAAAGTGGGCTCTATCCAGGAGACGGTATCGGTCAACGCGAACGCCGCCCAAGTTGATACCAGTAGTACACAGTTGGGCGATGTCATCAGCGACAAAAAAATGACCACCATGCCGTTGAACGGTCGCAGCTATATCGACCTGATGGGTCTGCAGGCCGGTGTCGTCCCAGTTTCGTCGGACGCCGCGGTCAGTGATCGCCCAGTCTCCGGTAACGGAAACTCGGGACAGATGTCTGTAAATGGCCAGCGTGAATCGGCCAATTCGTTCCTGGTCAACGGGGGCGATGTTGAGGAAAGCGTGAACAATGGCGCCTCGATCGTTCCCACGCTGGATTCCATCCAGGAATTTCGGCTGCTGACCAGTTCCTTCAATGCAGAATATGGCCGTTTCTCAGGGGCCATCGTGAACGTAGTGACCAAAAGTGGAACGAACGACATTCATGGCTCCGCTTACGACTTCCTCCGCAACGAGGTGTTTGATTCACGGAACTACTTCGATCCGACCCGCGGCGAACTAAAGCGAAATCAGTTTGGCGGAACAATAGGAATGCCGGTGGTCAAGAATCGGCTTTTTTTCTTTGGGGACTACCAAGGCACCAGAGAAGTGGCCGGGGTTTCCTCCGGCGTGATCCCTGTTCCCTCAACCGCCGAGCGGAGTGGGGACTTTTCGGATTTGGGCACAACCGGATTCGGCGCGATTAACGGGTCGGTTCGTAGCGGTGCAAGCCCTACCAACCTCGCAGCCGTGCTGACGAATCGCTTGGGATATCAAGTCAATCCGGATGAGTCTTATTGGTTTGACGGTTGCACGAGCACCAATCCTACGACAGGATGCGTTTTCCCCGGAGCGAATGGGCCAGTTATTCCTCAAGCAGCGTGGTCGCCGGTTGCTGCGAAGACGCTGCTGTTCATTCCTACGCCAACCGGGACGAGCGGAGGCCAGCCTTTCTTTTCCAGTTCGGCGGAGAAGTCCCATCTGCGGGACGACAAGTACGGACTTAAGGTTGACCTTACCACCGGTCATGGCGGCACACTGTCGGCCTACTACCACTTCGATGATGCTAACTTTCTGAGTCCTTACAATCCTCTGTCCAATGTTCCCGGGTTCCCAGTGGTCACGCCTTCGCGTGCCCAGCAGATTAGCGTCAACTATACGTCGATCATCAATCCAGTCACGGTGAATGAGTTTCACCTCAGCTATACCCGCTTCGCCTTTGTGAAGAATCAACCGCAGGGAGGTCTCGGAAAAAATACCGATTTCGGATTTGTAGAAGGTGGATTGGGAGTCATACCTTCAAACCCGAAATATAACGGGATGGCTTCGATTGGTCTCAACAACACTGGTCTGCAGTTCGGTCTGCCGGACGGTATCACTGGACAGTACAACAATACCTATCAGCTGACTGACAACTTTACAAAAGTCAAGGCGCGGCACACGTTGAAGTTTGGTGGAGACGTACGCTACATCCAGGTTAACGAGCGCAATACGTACACTCCGAATGGGTGGTTCATGTTCTCGGGTGGCGAAACGGGTAATGACTTTGCGGATTACCTGTTAGGCGCACCCGACTTCTTTAACCAAACCAGCCTGCAATTCCTCGACTCGCGTTCCAAATACTTCGGCCTCTATGTGCAGGACACGTACAAAGCGACACCCGATCTGACCATTAATTACGGATTGCGCTGGGACGTCAGCCAGCCCTTCTACGACACGAAGAACCGGCTTCAAACCTTCGTGCCCGGAAAGCAGTCACAAGTCTACCCGGATGCGCCCGAGGGATTCGAGTTTCCGGGCGACCCGGGAGTGCCACGCACACTCGCTCCGACGCAGTACAACCGCCTTGCGCCTCGCCTTGGTATAGCCTACTCACCGAGCGTGAGTGAGGGCGCATTGGGCAAGATCTTCGGCGGCCCAGGCAAAACGAGCATCCGTGTGGGCGGTGGAATTTACTACACCGCGATTGAGGATCTGACTCTATTTAATGAGGTCGGCGATCCTCCTTTCGGTCTGTTCTATGTCAGTCCTGTGCCGACATACCTGGATCAACCCTATATGTCTCGCACTGGGGCCGATCCGGGGCAGCGCTTCCCATTTACGATTCCGCCTCCGGGCGCTACTGGAATCTGGGGTAAGTATCTCCCCATTGCGACTGCTCCCACGTACCGCGTCAATAACAAGCTTCCCTATTCTGAGCAGTTCAACTTCACGATCCAGCGTGAAATTGCGCGTACGACGGTGCTGACCGTTGGCTATGTAGGATCGCGCGGCAGGCACCTGCTCAATGAGGTCGAATTGAATCCGGGGAATGCCGCCAAGTGCCTGTCACTTGTGGCTCCGGTGGTTCCGGCGGGTCAGGAGTGCGGTCAGTACGGCGAAGATACCATCTACTACAATGCCAGCAACCAAATTGTCTCCCTCGGAACCCGGCCCTACTCAGTGACATCAGGTCGTGGACTTGCCTTGAATCCTCCGGAACTCGACTTTCAGAGCAACCCCTGGGAGGCCACAGAGGCCAATTCAAGTTACGACGCCTTACAGGCCAGCGTTCAAAAGGATGTCGGCAGGTTCCGCTTTCTGGGCGCTTATACCTGGTCCAAGTCCATAGATAATTCTTCCGGCTTCTACGACGAGCCTAATCCCTACAATCCACGCGCCAGTCGGGCACTTTCCACTTTTGATCTAACACACAATTTTGTAATGAGTTACAGCTATGACCTTCCCTTTGCCAAATCAGCCCACGGCTTCCAGGGGAGATTGCTATCAGGTTGGACGGTCACGGGTATTACTCGCTTCACTACAGGTTTCCCGGTCACCCTGAGCGAGAGTGACGATGCTTCTTTGTGCGGCTGTGGAGGAGCAGATGTTCCCAATTACAATGGCCAGCCAATCCATTTCCTCGACATCCGGAAGACTGGGCAGTGGTTCGATACATCGCCATTCTCCTCCGAAGTCACGGGTGTGTTTGGCAATTCCAACCGTCGTTTCTTCCACGGTCCAGGCATGAACAACTGGGATTTCTCTCTCCACAAGAGCACGCCGATCACCGAGAAAACGAATCTGGAATTCCGGGCGGAATTTTTCAACGTTTTCAACCACGCGCAATTCAGCGGTGTTACCGGCGATGTTCTGGGCAGCTTCGGCGCAGTAACCAGCACACGCGCCCCGCGGATTGGGCAATTAGCGATGAAACTCTCGTTCTGAAGCGCGGCGAAACTGTCGGGCTGGCCTACAACATTCACTGATCGCGAGAGGCCCTATGAACCGCGGATTCAGCAAGAAGTTTGCCTTGGCTTTAGTTTTACTTTGCTGCTGGTGCCGAAGCGCGTTGGCCCAGGTGAATGGCGAGGCCACGCAGGACTGGGCCGTCGTCTTTCGCGACACATTGCAGCACACCGTTCTGCAATTCTGGATCGATCACGCTGTCGATAAACAATACGGCGGCATTCTCGGGCGCCTTGATCGTCAAGGAAAGCCGACGGATTACGGCAACAAGTCCGTCGTATTGATTTCGCGATCGTTGTGGTCGTTCTCTGAGGCCTACCGGCGCTATCCCGATCCTGCGTATCGGAACATGGCAGCGGAATGCCTAAGGTTTCTCCGTGACAAGATGTGGGACAAGGAACATGGCGGGTATTACTTCATGGTCACCCGCGAGGGAAAAATCGTCGACTCGACCAAGCAGTTGAATCCGATGTCCTACGTCATGGAGGGCTTGGCTGAATACGCTGTCGCGTTTCACGATCCTCAAGCTGCGCAGGAAGCGCTGGATCTGTTCCATGTCCTCGACGAGCACGCTCACGATAACCAAAATGGCGGTTATCAAATCGCGTTTACTGCCGACTGGCAGTTCATTCCCAACTACAAAGATGGCCCCAACGGCGCCGGTTCGTTTGGACGCAAGTCCTACGACTGGCACTTAGGCTTGCTGGAAGCTCTCGCTACGCTCTATGGCGCAACCGGAGATTCACACGTGAAGAGCCGGGTGAACGAACTCCTCGACATATTCGCCCACAAGATCATCGACACCCAGATCGGCTACGGCCGCTACTATTTCAACGATGATTGGGCTGTTGCCGATCGCGATGGGGACTCAAGGCAGTGCGAATACGGTTTGGACCTTGAGGCGAGTTGGCTGATTACTGAGGCAGCTCAGCGTGTAGGACGTCAAAACGACGCAAATATCCGCCGCGCCAGCCTGGCCTTAGTCGATCATGCTCTCAAATATGGTTTCGACACCGCCAGCGGGGGCATATACCGCACTGGGGCGGCCTCAGAGCCTGCGAACAACCGGAACATGGAATGGTGGCAGCAGTGTGAAGCCATGGTCGCATTTGAAAATGCTTACCAACTCACCGGAAATCCCAAGTACTGGCAGGCTTTCAACTTGGAATCCCGTTTCTTCATGCAGCGCTTTGTCGATCATCAGTACGGCGAGGTATACACCGCTCTATTTCAAGATGGAAAAATTGATGACACCAAAGTGGACCCCTGGAAGGCTCCGTATCACGTGACGCGCGCATGCCTGGAGATCATTTCGCGACTGGGGGGGACGTTGTAGATTGTGGCGCGAGCGAGGGTGAGCAATGAGCGGTGAGCTATGAGGGACGTCGTAAGAGGTTCACCTCAGAGGCTAGAGCCCGCAGTTTTCTGGCGTGCTGATGTACGGCTAAGGCCATGCCTTCCCAAAACTATTCAAGAGTTAAGTTCTCATTGCTCAGATATGCACGTTAATATTCATCCGGAATTCGGCGCTCGGCTGCCGGAATCGGCCCACTGTACGTAAGCCGCAGCCCCCAATCGTTATCTGAGGGGAGCGGGGGCAGCGTGATGATTCCGATCTCGTCCGAGCGGAGTGATCCTTTGTCGAGCGGCTGCCAGGTTCCGCTGCGCGGATCGAACCAGTCTGCGCGGTACTCACCCCACAATTTCGCGCCGCGAACCTGGCTCGTCGGACAGCCTTTTTCGAAATACGCTAAGAAGATCTCCTTGTCCGGTGTGCGAGCGGCGTAGGCCCAACCTTCGTAGGCTTCCAAGTTGTGGTCTTTGTCAGGTGAGACGAGGTCCGCATCCGGAACCAGTTCCTGGTAGCGTTTGCCGATCGACGTGGCAAATGTGCGCAGATATTGCATCTGACTTGCCGAATTCCACCGGAAGGCGTCCCACATTTTGATCGGCGCAACCGGCTCAATGTCGGCTCCCCAAATGCCTTCAGCCCCGTATACGTGACCACTGAATCCACCAGATAGAAAACTGCCGTACATCGAAGACCGCACAAACTGATCGTCTTTCGGAGTTCCACCTGGCGCGCCGAATTGGTAGCCCTGGCCGTTTCCCAAACCGCGTTCATCCTTGTAGCCCGAGTAATAGGGCTCGCCATTGAGCGCAGGCTGCGGATGGGCCAAGCGAAAAATCTCTGTCAGATACCAGTAATTGTTGTGCTCGCGCATGTTGCCAATCTGGTGCAGCGTGACCCACGAATCTTCGCCCCAGTTCTCGAGGGTAGAAGGATCGGCATTGGCCGAGAGCAGTGTGCCGAACGGCGGCGGTCCGTACTTCTGCTTTACCAGGTTGATTGCTTTCGTAAAGTCGTCGGGACTGACGCTCTCGCTGATGATGTCGAGATGAATCGGACTGAGCACGGTGTTGTTGGCCTGATAGCGAGACGAGACGTACTGGATAAATCGCGCATACGAGTCGGGCCATTTGTAATACTTGCTCCAGAGCATGCTGGCATCGCGCCGCGACACTTCGATGAAAGCGATGAAGCCCTGCGCGTTCAGGTAGTCAATTTTTCGATCGATGTACTTGAAATATTCCGGGTTGACGCGGTCGACGTCGGGAAACATGGATTCATAGCCGGGCACTTTTCCCGGGAATAGGAATGGACGTCCACCTTCGTTGTCCATGTTCTTGGCGCTGCCTGTGCCGAACTCCAGCCATGCGGAGCGAACCGGCGTTCCGTCGGGCATCCGCACATGCCACGGTTTACCGTCTGTCATCCAGTTCGGAAATGCCGCGATGATACTGACCCAGTTGTAGCCCTGCGCCTTGCGGTAGCGGACATAGTCCTTGAAGCCTGCGCCGGGGCCAATCGGGCGCTCCTGGTCATCGTCGTACCACTTGAACCGGTTAGTTCCCGCTGAATACCAGGTATCCCCGATAACGAAAAACGGTGTTCCGTCGGCTTGTTCAAGAGCATGGTGATTCGCGGTGGTACGCACAAAACCACGCCGTAGCGGATTCGCTCGCTTCTCGTCTTCAGTCCATTCAATCGCTGCGAATTTGCCAGTTTTCCCGCTCAAGCCAGGATCCTCGGGGCTGGACCCGCTACGCCAGGACCATACTCCGGGCGCCGTTGCCACCAGCCGAACGCGGAAGACTTGCCCGCCGTCCCAGAATCCGTATACGCGTTTGTGAAAGCCGGGACCATTGAGGTCCACCCAAGCGGTCACATCCGTGTACGGATTCGAATAGGAGCGTGCGGCCGTAAGTGTCACCTCCTGCTTTTCCCAGATATGCACCGGGGCTGCGCTTAGCGTTGCCCCTCCGCAGACAAGCATCAAGCAGGCCAGTACGCGCAAGCCTTCAAAATTGGTGCACTTACGACGACTTCCTGTGATTCGTGGGGAATGAGATATGAGTGCCATGATTTTGACAGCGTATTCTAAAGCCGACACCACATCGGAAGTAAACAAACCCACTTGGCGGCTGGCAGCATGAAAGCCAATTTTTTCGAACTGCAGCCCGATCTCGATTTTTATAGGACGGTCGTGACTCTAATCACAGATTCTTCCGGGCCCGCTCGCGTAAAGAAAGGTGTTCGAGTGTCGGCCTTCGAGGAGAACCACAACCTTGCCGTGGACTGCCAAGTTCCGCCAGGTGCTGCCGCTCCTCCTGCTGTCATGCTTGCTGCTAGCTTCCTCCACTCCGCCTCCGCAGCAATGGATCCCAATCCGCTGGACCGGCGGTCCGTTGGAGCTTGCCTGGCGGGCCCACACAAAAACACTCCCTGCCGACGTTTCCATTCGCGACGCTATCGCTCACTGGTATGACCCCACCACACTTAATCTTCTCGAAGACTCGCCGGTGAATGGCCGGCTGGTCACATGGAGCGCGCTCGCCGATGCGACTGTCGAAACCCAGCAACAGCAACTCGTGGAGGTCTACACCGAAAATGCACACAAGCGCCTAGCTGTGTTCGGACTCGTCTATGCAGCGGGTGATGCGTCAAAAATCACTGCGAGCGCCGCCAAGGCATCGCTCGATGGACTCGTCCTCGACGGCGATTTCACTTCGGAGTTTCCAGCGGCATTGCGCCAAGCGCTGGCTCCTTGTTGGTTATCGAGATTACAAAGGATGCAGCTGCATGGCGGGGGAAGTCCGCACCGATCGTCGCCGTCGCGGGTGTAGCTCCGAGCGGGCACAAGTGTCTGGGTAGAGTAGACATTCTCTAAGGAGCTTCGTCCCGGAGAAACATGTACCGGTTAGGCTCTGGCGTGTCAGCGATGGCACACGGAACTTCCGCCCTGCATCGACAATCCTTAGTATTCCGCTTCAAGTTGATTGAGTATTGTTGTGGCTGGCGACAAGGATATTACTTTGTGCCCTCGGAATGCGGCGATCTCCCACTGGACCGCCGCGGTTATCTTGAAGGCCGGTTCGATTTTGGCATCGCCAACGATTTTGGTGGCGTTCATCAATCGGACGAATTTACCTCGTAACAAAAACCCAAGAGACCTGCTCTCGCCTCGATATGCGCACTATCTCTGCAGAACCAGCGAAACGCAGCCACGGAATGATTCGAACAGGGCGCGTTGATACCACTGATACTGGATGATACCGACTCACAAAGTACCAACTCGCGAAAGGCCTGCTCCTTCCGGGGTAACAGGGATTCTGGTGATACCGACCGAAACGTGGGTGGAGAGAGTAGGCTCTTCGCCGTCAAAAAGTGATACCAGTGATACCGTTTTTATGGTCAATGGAGGTCATTCGGGGTCGTAGGAGGCAAGCGATCCGAAGTTGCGAAAGTGCTTGAAACCAGCATAAACACAGGCTATTATCGCTGATGATCAGTCGTCACCACGACTTGCACTAAGTGACGAAAATCGAGTCTCACTCTCTCCGCCATTTTGATTCCATTGGGCTTAGAGCAGATTCCCAGGCGGCTACCGTAAAGCGGCTACCGCACTAATCGGGAAATCCCCACCTATGCAGTATTAGCCCAACCGAAGCTAATGCCGATGAAAGTCGCCATCTACGCCCGCGACAGCGGCACCCGCAAACACAAACCAGCATCCCCCCGATTTGCCCTAAATGCGTCAGACGTACCTCATTGACAGCGATACTATGATATCTATATAAAGACATCTAAGTATGGCCAAAACCGATGCTTTGCAAGGTTCGCTCGATTTGCTCGTGCTGAAGATTTTGTCGCGGCGGCCGCGGCTTCACGGATACGCCATCATGGCTGCCATCGCCAGTACATCCGGCGAAGTGCTGCGCGCAGAGGAGGGCTCGCTCTACCCCGCGCTGTATCGGATGGAGGAAGCAGGCTGGATTCGCGCCGAGTGGATCAAGAAAGACTCCGGACGCCGGGCGCGCGTCTACCAACTGACCTCCGCAGGCAAGAAGCAACTGGGCGTGGAAGAGTCGCGCTGGCAGTCAATCAGCCTGGCAATCAATCGGGTTCTGCGGGAGGTATGAGATGTCTTTGTGGTCGCGCATCTGGAATACCGTGCAGGGCGAGCGGTTGAATCGCGAGATCGATGAAGAGTTGCAGTCACACATTGAAGAAGCCATTACTGCAGGACGGGATCCCAAGGAAGTGCGTCGTGCATTCGGGTGCACGCTGCGTGCCCGCGATGCGAGCCACAGCATTCGTGTTGTCGGATGGCTTGAGTCGCTTCTCTCCGATATTAGTTTCGGCTGGCGGCAGCTGTGCCGCAACAACATCACGTCCGTGGCCGCCGTGCTTTCCCTCGGTCTTGGCATCGGGTCCTCTGTCGCCGCCTTCCGTCTTATCGACGCCCTGCTATGGCGCCCGCTGCCCATCTCCGGTTCCGGCAGGCTCTACGTCCTCTCCCGCAAGATGATTGGCTTGTACGACAAGCCTGCCGAGGACAACTACTGGGCCACGCCGGACTTCAAGCTCATGCGCGATGCTGCGAAGGAGCAGGCCGACCTCATCGCCATAAGCGACGCCGACCGCACGGACATCACGTGGTCCACCGACGACGACATGGAGAAGGCCCACGTCGCGTATGTCTCCGGCAACATGTTCCCGAACTTTGGCCTTGAGCCCGCGCTCGGACGCCTGCTCGCTCCCATGGATGACCGCGGTCCAGGTCTCAGTCCCTATGCAGTCCTTTCCTGGGACTACTGGAATCACCGCTTCGGAAGCGATCCCCGCGTCCTCGGCCGCTCAGTCCACATCGGCGACCAGACCTTCGAAATCATCGGCGTCGGCCCTCGCGATTTCACTGGAACCGAAAAGGGGACGGTCACCGATATCTTCCTGCCACTCAGCATGAACAGGCTCGCCACCCAGCAAAGCGTCAGCTGGCACCACACCTTCCTGATGTTGAAACCCGGCGTCGACCGAGCCACCGTCCTTGAGCCCCTCCGCCAGCATCTCTCCGCCGTCAGCCGCGCCTTCGAGGTCGAGTGCTCGACGTGCTACCGCGGCATGACCCAGGCGTCCATCGACCGGTTTCTCAATAAGACCCTCGTCTTCAATCCGGCTGGCGCCGGCATCTCCGATCTTCAGAAAGATTATCGCCGATCACTCGGCATCCTCGGTCTGCTGGCCGCTCTCGTCCTGCTCATCGCCTGCGTCAACGTCTCCAACATGATGACCGCCCAGGCTGGCGCCCGCGCGCAGGAGATGGCACTTAGAATCTCGATCGGTGCAGGCCGTCGTCGCCTCGTCCAGCTCATCTTGTGCCAAAGCGCGCTGCTCGCGCTCTTGGCGTCCGTCCTTGGCGCGGTGTTTGCAGCGTGGTCGGCGCCGTTTGTGCTCAGCCTGATCAATCCGCCTGACAACCCTGCGCGCCTTGCGCTTCCCGCCGACTGGCCTGTAGTTCTCTTCGGCTTCGGGCTCATTCTCCTCGTCGTTCTATTGCTTGGTTTGCTTCCTGCTCTCCGTGCCTCTGCCGTCCGCCCGGTTGCCGCCCTCAAAGGTGGTGAAGATCCGCACTCGCCACGCCGTCGTATGCGCGGGGCCATCGCGCTTCAGGTCGCTTTCTGTTGCCTTGTCCTTTTTCTGTCTTCCCTTTTCGTCGCATCTTTCCAGCGCCTCGAAAACCGCCCCCTCGGTTTCTCCACTGACCGTCTGCTACTGCTCGAAACCGTTACCGGCAAAGGCCAGCTTCCTGTCGTCTGGAATCAAACTGCCGAGGCGCTCCGTGCCTCCCCAGGCGTCGATTCGGTTGCCATCTCGGGGTGGCCGCTTCTCGGGCGCATCCACATAAACAGCGACATTTCTATCAACGGAGCGCCTCCCAGTCCGACTCCCGCCTGGTTCCTGAACGTTTCCCCAAGCTGGCTCTCGACGATGAAGACCCCCCTTGTTTCCGGCCGCGACTTTCTCCCTGATGACACCTCGCCGGGAGCCGCCATCGTCAACGAAACCTTCGCCAAGACGTTCTTCCCCGGCCAGGACCCCGTCGGACACACTTTTGAACGCGGTGCCAATCAACCCCTCAACAAGATCGTCGGCGTCACCCCCGATACCCCATACGACGACCTGCGCGAGCCGAACCGCGCCGTCTTCTACGTTCCCTTCGACGAAATCGACGGCCAATCCGCGCCCAAGGCCGTCGACTTCGCCACCTTGGTCATTCACACCGATGCCCAGAACCCGCTCGTCCTCGCCGCCTCCCTCCGCCAGCTCATCGCGCAGCGCCATAACGGCCTTCGCGTCTCGAACATCACCACGCAGCTGGATTTGTTCCGCAACCAGACTATTCGCGAACGGCTGATCGCCATGCTGGCGGCCTTCTTTGCCGCCGTCGCGCTGCTTCTCGCCGGCCTCGGACTTTACGCTGTCCTTAACTACTCCGTCCTCCAGCGCCGCCGAGAGATAGGTATCCGCATGGCGATTGGCTCGACTCGTGCCGGCATTGTGCGCATTGTGACTCTGGATGTCTTCGTGATGATCGCGCTCGGAGGCTGCGCGGGCATCGTGCTCGGATTCGGCGCGTCGCGTTATGTCGAGTCGCTTTTCTACCAGGTCAAAGCAACCGACGCGGATATGATTGCCTCGCCGACGTGTGCCATGCTGCTCACCGCGCTCGTTGCCACACTCCCCGCCGTGCTTCGCGCGCTGCGCACAGACCCCACCGAGATCCTGCGCACCGAGTGAGAAACAAGTCCCTGTTGATCACGAATGTCCAGATGGTGATCGATTTTTGACGGGTTCGTATGACGCCAAATCACTGATGCACTTGTCGAGCCAGGATTTGTCCTGGGAAGTCGGCCTCTGGGAGGTTTGGCAGCAGGTGGCGAATCGGTTGATCGACACTCAGGCGGGCAAAATTGCTTTAATCCGGAATTTCTGGCACACCGACGGTGCACAACCTTCCGGCTCGCACCTGACTTCCAGCTCATGTCCGCCCGAAGTAATCTTGCCTCTCTGCACCAAGGGGCAAGCTATGCGCATCGGCAGAAATCGTGGAAAGTGGCCGACCTAAGACTCGTCGCAACCGTATGGTGAGAGCGGCTGACCGACAGTTAGCGGTTCGTTCTTGTCGAGCTCGCCTAGAATTCCGGCACACAGCTGGCAGACGGTTTCTCGCATGCTGTAGTTCGCAGCTGCTACAGAGGAGGTTTCTGTTGCATTTCCTGCAAGCCCCTTTTCCGGACACCGTCGCGACCAATGTTGGGGATCGCTGATCAAGTCCTCTGCCCCCCTGATTATCACCGCTGGGGACGAAGCATCCTATGCATACGGTCACCCTTGCTGAGTAATTACGGACGCAGTCACGGCCCCGGCCGTGACCAGTCGTTTCGAACTTATGCCTCGAGACCTTCAGAGCAATTAGAATACAAAGAGCTTTCTTGCGGCTCGTGTGCCGCATCGGAGAGATGTAGCGATGATTGCGCTCTCAACCCGGTTGTCTTTTGCCTTTCGTTCTTTTTTTTCGTTATTGTTTCAGGGCGGGATCCCACAGGACGTTCTGCGGGCTGTGGCAGGATCGGCGGGAGGAGTCACTAGAACACCTCCGGTCTCGGCGAAGGTCGGAGGAGATGCGGCAAATCCTGAAGCGGTAGACCGCGCGGTGCAGATACTTGCCTTATTGCAACGCGATGGGCGGCTTGTGGACTTTCTGGAGGAGGATGTTTCTTCCTATGCCGACGGACAACTCGGGGCCGCTGTACGCAGCATTCATACTTCTTGCCGCCAAGTCTTGGATCGGTATATCAAGCTTGAGCCGGTCCTCTCGTCCGAAGAGGACCATCCCGTCACCTTACCCCCAGGTTTTGATCCCGCCGCCATCAAACTCGTTGGCAACGTAGGGGGCGAACGACCCATCCGAGGTCTGTTGCGTCATCGCGGATGGCGCGTTGCTGAGGTGACGCTGCCGTCACTGCCGCAGGGTTCGGGCCGAGCGATTGTGGCTCCGGCAGAAGTAGAGGTCGCCTAAGCATCTACGTTTCAGCAGGGTCTGGCGCATACACGCTCCACAACCTTCATAGGAGAAGAATTCGTTGGACGCAAGTTTTATCGTTGGTATTGATTTGGGTACTACAAATTCTGCACTGGCCTATTGTGAATTCGGCGCGGAGTCGGATGCCCCGCGAATCGACATTAGCCCCATTCCCCAGGTAGTCAATCCCAATGAGGTGGCCGACCGGACACTTCTCCCATCCTTTCTTTATATCCCGGGTGACCTGGACTTTCCCAAGGGCAGTCTGAGCTTGCCCTGGGATGCGGAACCGCAGTTTGTGATTGGTGAGTTGGCTCGCAAGCGCGGTGCGGAAAGTCCGGGAAGGCTGGTCTCGTCCGCCAAGTCATGGCTTTCCTACACGGGTGCGAATCGCACGGCGCCCCTTCTTCCGTGGCAGGCTGCAGCGGAGGTGAGCAAACTCTCTCCGGTTGAAGTTTCATCCCGTTATCTCACGTACATACGGACAGCATGGGATGCGCAGCATGGAAAGGATCACGGTTTGGCTGCACAAGATGTGCTGCTCACCGTACCGGCTTCGTTTGACGAGGAAGCGCGAGAGTTGACGCGACGTGCGGCGGAACAAGCTGGGCTTGAACACGTAACGCTCCTCGAAGAACCGCAGGCAGCATTCTACGCATGGCTTGACAGCAAGGGAGAAGGGTGGCGCAAGCGCATCAGAGTAGGCGACCTGGTTCTAGTCTGTGATGTTGGCGGCGGAACCACCGACTTCAGCCTGATTTCGGTGTCGGAAGAGCAGGGTGATCTAGTCCTAAAGCGTGTCGCAGTCGGCGACCATATCCTGCTCGGCGGTGACAACATGGACCTTGCCCTGGCTCGACTGCTTCAACAGAAGCTCGCAGCAGAGGGGCAACGCATCGACACCTATCAGCTGGAGGGTTTGTGGCACCAAAGCCGGGCCGCAAAGGAGTACTTGTTCGAACATCCCAAGAGCCAGAAGCAGGATGTCACGTTGCTCGGCAAAGGCCGCAAGCTCGTTGGCGGAACTATCAAAACCGAACTCTTGCGCGAAGACCTGAACCGCATCCTTGTCGAAGGATTCTTCCCGAAAGTGCGAAGTGATGAAATGCCCGCCCGGCAGCGCCGGATCGGATTCCAGGAATTAGGGCTGCCGTACGCCGCCGATGCTGCGATCACCAAACACCTGGCACGGTTTCTGTCGCAACAGGTGCAAAGCAGTCCGGAAATCGGCAACATTCGGCGAGGGCGAACTGGATTGGCCTGTCCCACGCACGTGCTATTCAACGGCGGCGTTATGAAAGCGGACGTTTTGCGTGGCCGTATGGTGGAGGTGCTGAATGGCTGGCTTAGCGAAGCGGGAGTTAAAACGCTAGGTGCAGCGAATGTTCTGGACGCGCCTGATCTCGAGCACGCAGTGGCGCGCGGCGCGGCTTACTACGGAAGAGCACGACGAGGAAAAGGAGTCCGCATCCGCAGTGGCGTTTCGCGCACCTACTACATCGGCATCGAGAGTGCGATGCCGGCCGTCCCTGGGATCGAAGCTCCGATAAAGGCCCTCTGCGTCGCGCCCTTTGGCATGGAAGAGGGCACTCAGTCAACAGTACCTGACCGCGAGTTTGGGTTAGTCGTCGGTGAACCAGCAGAATTTCGCTTCCTGAGCTCCACGATTCGAAAGCAAGACCGGGTCGGTGATCTGCTGGAAAACTGGGGAGGCGAGATCGAGGAGCTCGATCCGCTTGAAGTTACGCTCACAGTTGAGGGCCGGCAAGGAAGTGTGTTGCCCGTGCGTTTGGAATCTCGTGTGACGGAAATCGGAACGCTCGAACTCTGGTGTGCTTCGCGTGACGGCACGAATCGTTGGAAGCTCGAACTGAACATCCGTGAGAAGAGCGACGAATGACGACAACGTAGCAACTGGTTTGAGAATGCATGGAAGGCCGTTCCCGCTACCTGATTGGCATTGACCTCGGCACCACAAATTGCGCTTTGGCCTATGTCGACAACATGGAAAGCGTGAACGGAGCCAACGCGTCAGCGATTCGGAGATTTGACATTGCGCAGCTTACCGGTCCGGGTGAAGTGCGCACGTTACCGCTTTTGCCCGCCTCACTCTATTTCCCAACTGACGACGAGATTTCTTCCGGTTCGGTGAACCTGCCATGGCAGGAGCGTCCAACAGCAATCGTCGGCGCGATGGCCCGCGACCAAGGCGCACTTGTGCCGGGTCGGCAGGTGTCGTCGGCGAAATCCTGGCTGTGCCAAAGTGCGATCGATCGAACCGCCAATATGCTCCCGCGCGACGCAGAACCGCCGGAACCGATGATATCTCCTGTCGAAGCCTCCGCTCGTTACCTCACGCACCTTCGGACCGCCTGGAAGGATGCCAAAGGGGGCGAGAGCGCGGACCCGCAAGAGCTTTTGGAAAATCAGGAAATCGTTCTGACGGTGCCAGCTTCATTCGACGAAGAGGCGCGAGAGCTCACCGTAGAAGCGGCGCGGCACGCCGGA
>Ga0126371_10000428_pt1 | contig 34201 bp, 28 predicted proteins | sample PanSoiMetaPlot_4_FD_110145 | JGI IMG/M metagenome (GOLD analysis project Ga0126371, IMG submission 110145) | Tropical forest soil microbial communities from Panama - MetaG Plot_4 | ecosystem: Environmental > Terrestrial > Soil > Tropical forest > Bulk soil | place: Panama | collected 2016-02-17 | reverse complement strand
GATTGCGGCCGATCAGATGGGGCTGGACATTGGCCCCAAGACCGTTGCGGCATACTCGGCGGAAATCGCCAAGGCGAGAACAATTGTGTGGAACGGACCGATGGGTGTTTTTGAAATGCCAGCGTTCGCCAAAGGCACTTTGGCCATTGCGCAGGCCGTGGCTTCGGCTACGACTTCCGGCGCCATTTCAATTGTGGGTGGCGGCGACTCGGTGGCGGCGATTCACCAATCGGGGTTGGCAGGAAAGATTTCGCACATTTCTACAGGCGGCGGCGCTTCACTCGAATTTCTTGGTGGCCGCAAGCTTCCGGGCGTGGAGGCCCTCACCGACAAATGAGCCAGTCCAAACGACGCCGCGTGCTTGCGGGCAACTGGAAGATGTTCAAGACCCAGGCGGACACGCGTGCCTTTTTCTCGGCGTTTAACCCGCTGGTGGCGGATGTAAGTGATTGCGACATGGTCATCGCTCCGCCGTTCACCAGCGTGGCGGCGGCCGTCGATGCCACCCGAGGCACGCAGATCGGGATCTCGGCACAGGACGTTTATTGGGAGAAGGAAGGTGCTTTTACCGGGGAGATTTCAACCGGCATGCTCACAGAGGCGGGCTGCCGATACACGATTGTCGGGCATTCCGAGCGGCGGCAATTCTTTGGCGAAACCAACGAGACGGTGTTCAAGAAAGCCAAGGCGGCGCTGGCCGCTCGACTGACTCCCATCGTCTGCATCGGCGAAATGCTCCATGATCGCGAGTCCGGGCGCACCGAACACACCTGTTTGGAACAATTTAAGGGAAGCGTGGGCGCGTTGACCCCCGAGGAATTCTCCCGTATTCTGGTAGCTTATGAGCCCGTGTGGGCCATCGGCACCGGCCGCACGGCGACCCCGGAAATAGCCGCGGCTGTGCATAGGTTCGTGCGCAAGACGGCGGCGGAGTTGTTCAATGCGGACCTTGCGGCTGCCCTGAGGATTCTCTACGGCGGCAGTGTCAAGCCTGACAACATTCAGGGATTGATGGCGCAGCCGGAACTGGACGGCGCTTTGGTGGGCGGGGCAAGCCTAGACCCGAAGTCGTTTGCCGCCATTGTGAAGGATTGGGCCCGCTAAGCGCGGCCTAGGCGGAATCAAGGAATTCAAGAGTTTGAGGTGATGGGAATGCCTAGTTGGATGAAATGGACGATCGCGCTGCTGGTTGGCTTCGTGATCATTTATATCGGGTTTCACTTTTCCTGGGGCGGCTATATTCTGACGCCGTTTTTCGTGATCAACTGCCTTGTGCTGATCATCGTTGTGCTGCTGCAGAGCGGCAAGGCGGCGGACCTTGCGGGTGCCTTCGGCGGCGCGGGTAGCCAGACGGCATTTGGGCCGCGTGGCGCGGCGACGATTTTGTCGCAAGCCACCACATGGTGCGCGATTATGTTCATGGTTTGCGCTCTGGCGATGGTCGTGAAAGTGGATACGGGCTTGGGAACGACCGGCGGCAACTCGATCCTGGAGAAATATGCAAAGCCCGCTCCCAAGACCACGCCGGCTCCTGCCCCGGCAAGTCCGGCTCCGGCAGCGCCGCAGTCTTCAACGCCTGCGCCGAGCAAGCCGACACCGGCTCCTGCGAAGCCTTAATCTTTTGGGTGGAAGGCCCTTTGAGGGTCATCTGGGGCGCAAAAAAGCAGGCGTCAAGGCATGCGAGAGCGCCCTTCTTGCCCGTTTTCGCAGGCGCGGCTACAATGAACTGCTTACCTCTGTGCGGTCGTGGCGGAACTGGCAGACGCACCAGCTTGAGGGGCTGGCGGTAGCAATACCGTGGTGGTTCGAATCCACTCGACCGCACCAAATCTTCAGCAAATTCTTCGCGCAAGGTTCGCGATTTACCCTCGCCTGTTATCATCGGAGCCATGAGTCTGGAACTTTCCGAAGCCGATGTTCGCGTCCTTGGCGCCCTGGTGGAAAAGGAAATCGCCACACCGGAGTATTACCCGCTTTCCCTGAATGCGCTCCTTAACGCGTGCAACCAGAAATCGAACCGCGAGCCGGTGACGGCGCTCGATGAAGATGCCGTGCGAAAAGCGCTGCGTTCGCTCACCGATCAGGCGCTGGTGCGATCAGCCGGCGGTGATTCGCGGGTAGCGAAATTCGAGCATCGGCTGAACGAGCTCTATAACTTTCACCGGCACGAGATTGCCGTGCTGTGCGTTTTACTTTTGCGTGGCCCACAAACGCCTGGAGAACTTCGCACTCGCTCCGAGCGTCTGTATCCTTTTGAAGACCTCGAAGCGGTGCATTCCGCGCTGAATCTGTTAATGCGACGCGAGCCGCCCCTGGTGAAGATCCTTCCGCGGCAGCCGGGGACGAAGGAATCACGGTTCATGCACCTGTTTTGCGGCGACGAATCGGCCGTGCGCGACCCCGAAGCCGTCCGCGAAGCGGATTCCACGCAGTCGCCCACCAGCTCGCGAGATTCCGAGCGCATAGCGCAACTTGAATCAGACATCGTGGAATTGAGAAGGGAACTGGAGACGCTTCGCGAACAGTTTGCGGCGTTTCAGAAGCAGTTTCAGTAAAAAAGGATGACGTTCAGCGGGTCCGGAAAACGCCATGGACCACTGCTGACAGACCACGGTGTTTGTGACCCTCGTCCATGTACTGTTCTGCTTCTTCCAGTTCAAGGATTTCCATCCCTGCAAAGTCGTTCCTGAGTTGTTCTTGCGTGTAAAGCAATGCCACATCCTTCGGTCCGCCGGTTGAGAACTTCAACTGAGCAGCCGAAAAGGCTTCGAAAATGAGGATGCCCCCCGGCTTCAGCGCGCGGAGCATTCCGGCATGAACCTTTTCGCGGGCGGCAGGAGGCAAGTGTAGAAAGATGGCCGCTACGCCGTCATAGTCCGCAACCGGCCATTTCCAGGCGGCAAGATCAGCCTGCTCAATCTTCATGGACAAACCCGCCGCCTGTGCTGCCTTGCGGGCGCGCTCGACACCGACCGGAGAAAGGTCCGCGGTGTGGACCTGAAACCCTTGATTGGCAAGCCAAAGCCCGTTGCGGCCGTAGCCGTCTGCGGGAACAAGTACCCTTGTGCCGGGCTTCAGGCGTCTGGAGTTCTCTTCCAGATACGCGTTTGGTTTTGTCCCGTAGACCAGATCGGCTTCGCTGTAGCGTTCGTCCCACATCGCCTGCGGATTTGCCCATTTGTCGTTGGCCACGACGCTGATCCTTTCTCGAAGCAACATTCTAGTCCAGTCTGCGCGATGGCGGTTGCGGCCTGTCATTCTTGCAATTTCCGGCGCAGGCGGTAAGATACGGTTTTCCGGTTCAGGGGCTGCCCGCAGCGGGAAATGCATAGATAATGGTCACTTACGACGACGGCGCTCACGCGTCACCTTCGGCTTCCCCGTCTTTTGTCGGGCGTTATCTGTTCTCCACGCACCACAAAACCATCGGACTGCAATATCTTTGGCTGGCGCTGGTTAGCGTGCTGGTCGGCATGGTCCTTTCGACGCTGTTGCGCATGCACGCCTCGTGGCCTGACACCGCGATTCCGTTCCTCGCAAGCGTGCAGAATGCTCCGGAGCGTTATGCCGCGATTCGCTTGCTGCACGGCTCGCTGATGGTGTTTTTCGTGCTCACCGCGGCGCCGCAGTTGGGATTCGGCAATTACCTGCTGCCGCTGCAGATCGGGTCCCGGGAGATGGCTTTCCCGAGATTGAATCTGCTCTCCTTTTGGATGACGGTGACCTCGCTTGCGGGTATGACTGCCTCGTTCTTTCGTCCGCTTGAGACCGGTATCCATTGGTGGCTCGCGAGTTCTTCGATTTTTTGCCTCGCCGCGCTTTTCAGCGCCCTCAACTTCACGGTCACCACGATTGATTTGCGAGCCGAGGGAATGACGCTGCCGCGGCTGCCCATTACCGTTTGGGCTTGGTTCCTCAACGCCATTTTAAGCATGCTGATTTTCAGCGTGCTGCTCGCGGGTTGCGCGGCGCTGCTTTCGGATCGGCTGCTCGGCTCCCAGTTTTTCTCGTTTGCGTCGTTCCTGGCAAGCCAGCCGCTAAACCTGGTGCAGCAGGACAGCTTGCCGGTCCTGTGGCAGAGGCTTTTCTGGTATTTTGCGCAGGCTGAGGTTTACGTGGCGATGTTACCGTGCTTCGGGATTGTAACGCACCTGATCGCTACCTATTCGCGAAAACCGGTATGGAAGGAACGCGTCGTGGTGTTGGCCCTTTGCGGCGTCGGGCTGATCGGTTTCTGCGTGTGGGGTTACCACATGTTTGCTACGGGCATGAACCCCTATGCCCCCCTTGTTTTTTCGGTGCTGGCCTCCTCACTCGGTCTACCCGCTGCGTTCCTGCTTGCGAGCTGGCTGGGAACGCTATGGAACGCAAGACCCCAGCTTTCGACGGCAATGCTGTTCTCGATTGGCTTCATTTCGCTGTTTATTGCCGGGGGTCTTTCCGGTATCTTCCTGGCCCGCCATGACTTACGGACCGCGGCTGTCAGCGAAGATTTCGTCATTGGTCACTTTCATCTGGTGATGGGGGTGGCAGCGACTTTTGCAATCCTGGCGGCGTTGTTTTTCTGGTTTCCCAAAATGTTTGGCGGTCGCCTCAACGAGCCGTTAGGCAAGCTGCACTTCTGGGTGACGTTCGCGGGCGTGTATCTGATCTTCATGCCGATGCACTGGCTGGGGCTGCTGACTCAGTCGCGCTTGCTTCCGGACGAGCAGCGGGCGGTTCTGGCTGCGTCGGGCGCTTCGGTTCGAACTCTGGTTACCGTGGCCACTATCTGCACTGTCGGTGCGCAGATTCTCTTCGTTGCTAATTTTTTGCAGGCGCTCCTGCAACGAAGATCCGTCGAAAACGATCCATGGGGCGCAACGACTCTCGAATGGAGCATCGCGTCTCCTGCTCCCGAAAATAATTTCGGCAGCGCGTTGCCCATCGTCTACCGCGGCGCATATGAATTCGGAGAAGGACACACCAACGATTTCGCACCGCAGCATCTCGCGCCCGAGTTGCTGTCCCCCGAAGGACGTTGACACACGGGAAGGTTTTATGCCGGGCTCAACCACAACACCAGACATCGAATTGATCGTCGAAAAGAAACCCAGCGACGGCGGCGTAGGGAATCTCCCGCCCGTTGACCAGGATGGCGGAGGCGACGACGGGAAGCGTCCGCGGCGCTGGAAGCCCTCGCCGAAACGCTATTACACAGGAATGGCGTTAGGGATCGTCTCGATCCTGATGTTCTTTATGGCGCTGGCTAGCGCCTTCTTGGTGCGGCGTGGAAGTGGAGACTGGATTCCGGTCCATATACCCACTTTGATGTGGTTCAACACCGCTGTGCTCGTCATTAGCAGCGCCACGCTGGAAATGGCGCGCCACCGGCTCTCGCAGGGCAGGCTTTCGGCGTATAGAAATTTGTGGCTCGTTACAACGGCGTTGGGCATGCTCTTTCTGGTCGGTCAGATTACAGCTTGGCGGCAGTTGGTGGGGCAGGGAATTTATCTCGCCAGCAATCCGGCCAGCAGTTTCTTCTATATCTTCACAGGGGCACACGCGCTGCATCTTTTCGGTGGCGTAGCGGCCCTGCTCTTTGTGGCCAAGCGGAATTTCGATCAAGCACAAGTGAGCCGCTCGGTTGCATCGGAAATCGCCTCCTACTACTGGCACTTCATGGATGCGCTTTGGCTGTTCCTGCTGGCCTTGCTCTATCTCGGCAAGTGATCATTTTCACGGGCGAAATGGCCTCCGCATTTCTGAACCGGATTCCATTTCTTGTATGCCAGCTAACCTCGCCCTGCCCCGGTTCCCCGTAGCTTTCTCCATCCATGCGACTTATAGGTACATGGAGTTTGGAGATGAATTTGCTGCCCTCCCTAGTGACTGCCGTTCTCCTTCAGTTGGTGGCTGGGGAAGACGCTGTGCCAGTCCTTCCGTGCGTGGTTCCGGTGGAGGTCTTGGGAATCAGGTCGTTGCGGGTGAGAATTCCTTAGGCTTGTCCTGTAGTCCTGAATCAAGAATCAGGATTCACGGACTGGCGTTTTCTGTGAATCTCCGTTTCCTGCGAGTGAGTCTTCCAGTGCACGCGCACTTTGCTGCGCGCATTTGCTCAAAGAAAGGCTGCCCTGATGACTCCATTCAAGAATTCCCTTTGGATTTCACTATTTCTCGCCATGATTCTCCTGCTGCCGGCCGTTTCGAAGGCTCAGGAACCCAGCGGCTTGGCCGGGACGGTTACCGATCCGAGCGGAGGCGCGATAACGCAGGCTTCAGTAAAGCTCGTCAACACGCGCACGGGGAACACGGTGGAGACGCAAACTGGAGAGACAGGATACTTCCGCTTTGTCCAGCTGCCTCCGGGCCCGGGCTATGAATTGACGGTTTCCAAGGACGGCTTCCGTAGTCTTACCATTTCGAATCTTTATCTTGCTGTGGGCACGACGCGCACACAGGATGTGCAGCTTGCAGTTGGCGTTGTTACCCAGACCGTGGAAGTGAAGGCGGAAGGGTCGGTTAGCTTGAACACCGTCGACTCTACGATTGGCAACAACTTCGATCTCAGCGCGGTGAGCAATTTGCCGAACGAATTCCGGGACGATCCGGCAAACCTGCTGCGCCTGCAGCCTGGGGTGGTCAGCGCGCAAGGCAGCCCAGCCAATGCCGACCCCTCGGGAAGCCGCGATGGGGCAGTAGCAGGTGCGCGAGCCGACCAGAACAACATTACCGTGGATGGCATCGACGCCACCGATTATGCGTTTGGATTTTCCTTCCAGACGCAGGCGGCCATACCGGTCGAAGCGGTGCAGGAGTTCAGCACCCAGGTTGCCGACTTCACGCCAGCCAACGGCGGACGCGGCGGATCGCAAACCTTGATCGTGACCAAGAGCGGCACGAACCAATTTCACGGCGCGGCGTACGAATACAATCGCACGGCGGCTACCGAAGCCAACACATTCTTCAACAACAAGAACGGTGTGCCGCGTACAAATTTGGTGCGCAACCAGTTTGGGGCGAATATCGGTGGACCCGTCATAAAGGACCGGCTGTTCTTCTTTTTCGACTACGAAGGCCGCCGCGACGCCCAGCAGTCGAACCAGTTGCAACTGGTGCCCCTGCCTCACGTTCAGCAAGGTGAGCTCGCCTATATCAACGCCACAAGCACCGTTACTGGCCAGCCCTGCAGTCCGACCAGCCGCCTCGGCGCCGCCGACGTCAGTTCGGATTGCGTTACGATCCTGCCGGCATCGCAGGTGCAGGCGCTCGACCCTTGCTCCCAGGCGGGTGGCTGCCCCGGCGCGCCCGGTTTCACGGCTGCCGGCGTGGCCCCGGCCCTTCTCGACCTGTTCAAGACACGCTACCCCGCTCCCAATGATTTTTCGTCCGGGGACGGTATCAATACCGCTGGATACCGGTTCAATGCCCCAGACCCGTTAACCGAGAATTCCTATCTCGGGCGTTTCGATTTCAATCTAAACACCAAGCACAAAGTTTTTGGCCGCGTGAATTTCCGGAACCTGGATTCTATCCAGACTCCGATCCAATTCCCTGGCGACCCGGTGACGGGGCCGAATATTTTGCGGGATTACGGATGGGTGATCGGCGAAACCTGGACCAAGAGCGCAAACACCGTAAACCAGTTGGTGATCGGCGAGACCCGTAACAATATCGATCAGCCGATCAAATTCAACCCGGCTGGCGGTTTGGTCGAATTGTCCTTCTTTGGTGGCTCCTTGGCCACGCCCTACGCGCGGCAAAGCCAAATCGGGCACATCTCTCCGGTTCCTACTTTCCGCGATGACGTTACGCTTATCCGCGGGCGCCATACGATCCAGTTCGGTGTTCAGTGGAATCCCAATAAGGTCCGCAGCACGCTGACGAACAATTTCGACTTCATCCAGGAAGGGCTCGGCGGCTCGATTCAGAGCCTTCCCGACAATTTGCGCCCTGCCAATATCCTTCACGACGACAACGGCATTGCCACGGCGAACTGGGACAATTTCTTCGTAGGTGCTCTCGGGATCATCAACAACGTGCAGAGCGCCATTACCTACTTGAAAGACGGCTCGGTCGTGCCGACAGGGCAGGAAGAACACCGCCGCGACTATCGCACCTATCTCTATGCCGGGTACGTTCAGGATTCGTGGAAGCTGCGCAATGATTTGACGATCACGGGGGGCGTCCGATACCAGTACGCCACCGCGCCCTACGAAGTGAACGGCTACCAAGCCAGCTTCTTCAACACCCAATTGAGCGAGTTGCTTGCCGTTCGCCAGCAAAACGGGCTTGCGGGGACCTCCGGGCAGGATGTGACGCCAATGCTGACTTACCAGCTCTCCGGCAAGGCAAATCATGCGGCGGACCTCTACTCACCGGACAATCTCAATTTTTCGCCGCGGGTCGCGTTTGCCTGGAACCCTGGTTTTCGTGAAGGCGTTTTGGGCAGCATCTTCGGCGACCACAAAACGGTGGTCCGAGGCCAGGCTTCCCTGATTTTTGACCAGACGGTCATCAACGCCATTACCAACCTCGAAGATCAAGGCAACTATGTTTTTGGCAACACCGTAGCCACGAATTTCGGTGGCGGGGGTGCCAATGCTTCACTGCAAGTGGACCCGCGCTTCAACTCGGCGAGCCAAGTGCCATTTCCCGTGGTTGCGCCGCCTTTCCAGACTCCGGTGACGCCTACCGCTATCTTCAACTACGGTCTGGATTCCCATCTCCACACTCCGTATTCCAACACCTTCTCTTTGGGATTCCAGCGCGAACTTCCCGCGGGATTCCAACTTGAGGTGGACTACTTTGGACGTTTTGGCCGCCGCCTGTTCGTGCTCGCGGATGCCGGTGGCATCGTCAACTTTACCGACCCAGCTTCTGGCCATTCGCTGGTGGGCGACACAACGACTCTCGAACAGCTCGCGCGGCAGGGTGTAGATCCAGCCAATGTCGCTCCCCTGCCGTTCTTTGAAAACCAGCTTCAGGCGGGCACGGGTGCGTCTTGTGCGCTGATCAACCAGGCGGTCTTCGGCACGCCCTTTACAACCTGCACCCAGGCGATCTATGCGCTCAACCAGACTGCTTTGACCCAGGGTAACCTCGGGGCAGTAGCGCTGACGATCCTGGGCCTGGCGCCGCCCAACGTCGGCCTCACACCACAGTTCTTCGTCAACGCGTTGGGGACCAACAAGGGCTATTCTTCCTACAACGCGATGTTCACTACCGTCCGGAAGAAGCTCTCTCACAATCTCCAGTTCGACTTTAATTACACCTACTCGCATTCGATCGACAACAGCTCCATAGTCGCCAACAATAATGGCAACTTCGTCAACGGAACGACTTCCATTATTTGCGATCCTTACAACCTTAACGCCTGCCGCGGCAATTCGGAGTTCGACGCCAAGCACCAAATCAATGCTTCGATTCTCTATACGCTGCCAGTCGGAAGAGGCCAGCACTTTGCGCACGACGTTCCCCGCTGGCTCGACGAGATCATCGGTGGTTGGCAGGTTTCAAGTGTGATTACTTGGCGCACGGGACTTGCCATGAACCCGATCGGGGCGTTTGGCAGCGTTACCACACTCGCCGGCGACTCGGGCGCACTGTTTAACGGCGACACCGAAGCCATCCGCGGCGGCATTCATACCGATACGGCAAACAACAACCAGATCCAATTTTTTGCCAACCCGCAGAAGGCTTTGTCGGCGTTCTCTTTCGTGAGCGGTCAGCAGAGCGGCAGCCGCGACGTCTTGTACGGGCCGCACTTCTCGAACGTCGACCTCGGTGTCTCGAAGACCTTCCCGCTTGTCGGCGAACGCTACCGGCTGCAGTTCCGCGCCGAAGCCTACAACGCCTTCAACCACCCGAACTTCGGGTTCCCTGACACCAACATTGGAAGTCCAACGTTTGGTGTCATCACCACGCAGGTCGGCCAGGAGCTCGCGCGCGTCATGCAATTCGCGCTGCGCTTCGAGTTTTAGCTCACACGCATCAAAAAAGAACGGGGCAGGCGCTGGATGCCTCCCCGTTCTGCGTTTAGGAACGATTGTTCTCGCCAGGGGTGTATCTTAGCCGCGCCGGGGGATCGGCCCCGGGGGGCAGCTCCTGGACGCGCTTGTTGTCAAAGGTCTCCGCGGTAACCTTGGTGGGCGCTGCATGAGGGATGCCTACACCCGTGTTCCAGTCCAGATGGTCTTTGCCGCAGGCAGGGCAGTAGCCTTTGCCGGTATCTTCGTCGCGCAGGCTTGCCAACTCGTAACATCCGCAAACGCAATCGCAATAGCCGGTGGTCGAAGCGGTTTTGATGGGGACAAGCGTCATGGCCGTCTAAGCCAAACGATAACACGCCTTTGGCGGCCGCGAAAGAACGCGGCTGGTCGAGGCCACCTCAGTTATTCAGGTTTTTCAGGTGGGCCAGCCTAAACGGAGAGCCCAGGTTTTCGCGCAGCTCGGCCCAATGCTGGTTCGGGATAGACAAAAACACTTCCACAATCTTCGGGTCAAATTGCGTGCCGGCGCAGCGCCGGATCTCCTGCTGTGCGTGAGAGAGTGGCAGCGCTTTGCGGTAAGGTCGGTCGCTGATCATCGCGTCCATGGCGTCGGCGATGGAGAAGATCCGCCCCCCGAGCGGAATCTGCTCTCCCCGCAATCCGCGCGGATAGCCGGTTCCGTCAAAGAACTCCTGGTGCGCCAGCACGATCTCGGCGGCATCCCGCAGGAACGGGATCTTGGTCAGCATGTTATAGCCGATCTCACAGTGCGTCCGCATGATGGCCTTTTCATCGTCGTTCAGCGGGCCAGGCTTCCGCAAGATGGAATCGGGAATGGCCATTTTGCCAATGTCATGGAGAAACGCGGCGCGGGCCAGAATGGGCAGAAACGGCATGGGGACCGGCACAGCCTTGGCGATGGAAATCGTGAACGCGGTGACGCGCTGGCAATGGCCCTCGGTTTCGGCGTCCTTCAAGTCGAGCGCGCTGCCCAGCGCCTCCAAGGTATCGTCATAGGACTGTTCGAGTTGCGTCAGCGCCACGGTCAACTGCTGCGTGCGTTCGTCGACTTGCTGCTGCAGGTTCAGCTGGTAGCTCTTGTTTTCAAGCACCAGGCGCCGGTGCTGCAGAGCCCGGCCGACACCGAGGAAAAGCTGGTCCTTTTCGAATGGCTTTAAAATGTAGTCATACGCGCCGCGCCGAATCGCTTCTAGGGCCGTCGAGATGTCGTGTATCGCAGTGACCATGATGACCGGCACTTCGGGGTCGTGATTGCGCAGCCAGTCGAGCAACTTGATGCCGTCCATCTCCGGCATAATCATGTCGCTCAACACCAGGTCTGGCGTCTGCCGTCGCACGAAATCCTGCGCCGCGCGGCCATTGCTAACCGCGGTGCAGCTATAGCCGCGGGACTCTAGCATCGTCGAGACCACTTCCCGAATCGCTTCTTCGTCGTCCACCACCAGGATGTTTTCCACGTCCACGTCGGTCTTCTCCCAAGGTGCATTATACGGGACAGCACACGAGGTTTGGGGTGCTCTTGCCCAGTCAGAAAATAGCGTGTTAGCGTCAATTTATTGTGGTGTCGTTGCCGGGCTGGGCCGGGAGACACGGCACCTGTTCTCACTTTTCAGCCAGGTTTGCCCCTGGGAGGGGCCACCGTGATCGCGACGCAAGGCATCCAGGGAATTGCTTTTTTTGAAGCCACGGCTTGCCTGACGCTGCTGGTCCTGTTTGTTCATTTGAAGCGCGATAACCCCGGTATTTTCTACAAGCTTTGGCTGTTTGGGTGGGTCTCGCTGACTGTCTCTTCGTTCAGTGAATTGGGCTTTTTCTTCGGATTGTCAAACGCGTTGCGAATTGTTGCGACGGCCTCGGGTGTTGCTGCTCTGGTCCTTTTCCTAGCCTCGATCGTGCAGTTTACTCTGGGACCGAGCCGCTTTTTCTCGCCGATGATCTGGCTGTCGGTGCTGCTGGCCTTCACCGCGGGCTATTACCAGGCAAAGGCGGGCCCGTGGGGCCAGGCTCGCTGGGAAAGTACGATCTTGCAGAGCTTAATTTGTCTTACCGCCGGGTGGCTGCTTTGGCGTGTCTCGGCTGCCGCTCGAGGTCATGGCACCAAGCTGCTTGCCGGTGCTTTCACCTTGCTGGCGTTGAACAATATTGACCGTCCGCAATGGACCCACGAAGAGATTCACCTGCTGCGTTTTGCCTTCGATCACTTTCTAAACGCGAGCTTGGGCATCGGAATGATCGTTCTTTTGTTGGAAGCCGCGCGGACGCGGTCGCTCGAAATCAGCGAAAAGATGCGGCAGTTCACTTTGCTGACCGCTTCGAGCAGCCAGTCGCTCCCGCTGCCGATCCTCTTGCAAAAAGTACTCAGCCAGATCACCGGCAGCATCGGCGTCACTCACGGAATTGTTCGCCTCAAAGAGGGTGACGGCGAGGCGGCCGAATACATTTGCCGCGCTTCGGTTGGCTACACCGACGCCTACCTGAAGCAAATGGAACGCCTGGCGTCGTCTTCTCCCTGGCTGCAGTCGGTGATTCAGGAATCCTATCGAGTTTCACGCTTTGAGGAAGAGAAGGATGCAAAGGTCCGGCGGGCCATGGCGGAAGCCGGCATCACGCAGCTTGTGACGGTTCCTTTGCGTGGGAAAAAAGGTGTTGTGGGCATCATGAACGTCGGAGCGCTTCCCGGGAAGCGTTTTCACGAAGATGAAATCGCGTATCTGGCAAATGTCGCCAGCTTCCTCGGCACGACGGTTGAAAATGTCAATCTGTTCGAGCAGATCAAGACGGTGCAGCAGCAATGGGTGTATACCTTCGACTCCATCGGCGACCCCATCCTGGTGCATGACAATGAAGGCCGCATCGTGCGCGGGAATTTGCGCCTGGCGAATCTTCTGGGGCGCGACTTTGCCTCGGTCGTGGGGCGGTCGGTTGGCGACCTGTTCAGCAGCCGTGCCTTTCCCTTCAAGGTGTGTCCCTATTGTGAAGGATTTTCTGGAGACGCGGACGCTGCCGATCCTTGGCTGCAAGGCTTTTTCCTGGCTTCGAATTCGAATTTCACCGACCCGGCGGGACGCAAGCTCGGCACCATTCACGTTTTGAGAGACATCACGGAACGCAAGCGCGCGGAAGAGAAATACCGCGACCTTGTGGCCAGCGTTCAGGAAGGTGTTTTTATTTCCACGGCACAAGGCCGCTTTTTGGATTTTAACGACGCGCTCATGCGCATTGTGGGTTATGACAGCCGCGACGAACTCATGCAGGTCGATATCGCGCAGGTGTTGTACGTCAACGCGCTCGATCGCGAGCGACTGAAGAAACTTCTTCAGGAACACGGCGCGGTCAACGATTTCGAATTTGAGATCCGGCGGAAAGACGGAGAGCTCCGCACCGTTAGCGAGTCTTCCACGGCCATCCGCGATTCGACCGGGAACGTTTCCGCCTATCAGGGTTTTCTGCTGGACGTGACCGAGCGCCGCCGAGCCGAACAAGAGATTCGCCGTCGCAACCGCGAGCTGCTTGTTCTCAACTCCATTGCCGAGACGCTGGTCTCCTCGGTTGACCTGCACGATTCCCTGCAACGAACGCTGCGGCAGATTCTGGAGCTTTTTGCGCTGGATGCCGCTTCGTTGTACCTATTCGAGCGCGACGGCCAATCGCTGCGCCGTGTGGCCGCGGTCGGTCATCGCTCAGAATTCTCCAAAAACTTCCCGCTGCTGCCGGTGCCTCCCGAGCTGATTCAGCAAATCCGCGCCGTCCGTGCGCCGTTTCTTTCCGCCCAAGGCCTTCCGCTTCCGGCGCTGATCTCGGATCTGAAGAAAAAGGAGCAGATCGAGTCCGCTTATATCGTCACATTGTGGTCGAAGGACAAAATTGTTGGAGGTCTGGTAGTCGGAAGCCGCGTTCCGCGAGAATTTTCAGCCGCCGACATCAGCCTTTTGATCGCCGTCGGCAGCCAGGTTGCCGGGGCCGTCGAACGCAACCAACTCTATGAAGAAACTCGCCAGGCGTATGAAAACCTGAGGCGGACGCAAGAGCAGTTGCTGCACAGCGAGAAACTGGCGGCCGTCGGTCAGCTCATCTCCGGTGTTGCGCACGAGTTGAACAACCCGCTTACGGCCATCCTGGGCTATAGCCAGCTGCTCGAGTCGAGCGGCCAGGTAGGCCCCTTGGCGCTAAGCTATTCCGAAAAAATGTACAAGCAGGCGCAGCGTACGCACCGCATCGTGCAAAACCTGCTTAGCTTTGCGCGCCAACACAAACCGGAGCGCATCCCGGTGCTTGTCAACACGGTGATCGAAGACACACTCGCGTTGCGCGACTACGATCTGCGCATGAGCCAGATTCGCGTCCACCTGGAGCTTTCCCCGGATTTGCCCTTGATTTCCGCAGATCCTCACCAGTTACAGCAGGTCTTTTTAAACCTCATCAATAATGCGGTGGATGCAGTTTTGGAAAACGCCAATGAGGGAGAATTGTGGGTGGTCTCCGGCGCCGACGAAAAGAACGTTTTTGTCGAGCTCACCGACAGCGGGCCCGGCGTGAAAGACCCCGGCCGAGTGTTCGATCCGTTTTATACGACAAAGCCGGTTGGAAAGGGCACGGGGCTCGGTCTCAGCATTTGCTATGGCATCGTCACCGAGCACGGCGGCATGATTCGCGTGAAGAATTCTCCTCCCCGCGGCGCTTGCTTTCGTATCGAACTCCCCTTACAGCTGGACGGGAAAATGCCGCAGTTTTCTGAGGCTAGTTCGACGCATTCCTGAAGTGAACTTCGCTTTAGCAAATCAGCAAGCCCGTGGGAGTCTGTGCGAATACAAGCAAATTGAACTATCCATAGTGAGTCGTTTCCCTCCGATTGGCCCGGTGGAATCTGTTATCCTGCTTTTCTATGGTCCGCACGCGCATTACCCTGCTGTGTTTTCTTGCTTTCTCCTTACCGGCTTCTGCTCCCAGCTCAAAAGCCCAGCAAGCCCGACCTGCGCAAGCCCTCCCGCAATCCACGCTCAATAGCCCGGAATTCCTGGCTACCGCCGATGAGGTCCTCAACGACATGAGCCAGATCACCGGATGGGACCTCAAAACTCCTCTGAAAAAGTCCATCCGATCGCGAGAAGAAATCCATGCTTACGTCCTCCGCGAACTGGACGACGAAAAGGACGCCAGAGAGCGTTACGCCTCGGCCCGCACTGCGGAAGCCTTCGGATTGGTTCCCAAGAAGTTCGACCTGGATTCGTTTCTGGTGGACCTTCTGACGGAGCAGATCGCGGGTCTTTACGATCCCAAGGCTCACGAGTTTTACATCGCCGACTGGATCCCGGCCGACGAGCAGCGCATGGTGATGTCCCACGAGCTGACGCACGCTCTCGAAGACCAACATTTTGCGATCGAACCCTGGATCAAGGCCGCGCGCCCCAACGACGATGCGGAACTTGCGCGCGAGTCTGTGCTCGAAGGGAGCGCCATGGCCGCCATGCTCGAATACGAGCTGCAAGGAAAGGGCATCAAGCTGAAAGATTTACCGGAGTTTGACCCTTCTGTGTTCGTGGGCGACCTGGCCGACACCCCGATGCTCAAGAAGGCCCCGCCGTTCATCAAGGATTCGCTGATGTTTCCTTATTTCAGCGGACTGACGTTTTCAATGGCGGTGCTCAAATCGGGCGGGTGGCCGGCCTTTACGTCGGTTTTCAATCAGCCTCCAGCCAACACCCAGCAGATTCTGCACCCGGATTTGTACTTTGCGAACAAGGTTCCCGAACCGATCAAGCTGGACTTGCCTGCGGCGGTTCCGGGCGGAGACTGGGTTTTGTTGGAAGAAAACTCGCTGGGCGAATTTGGCTGGAATGAAGTGCTGAAGCAGTTTGAAGGCGGAACGACGGCAACGACGCTGCCGGGATCGTGGAACGGCGACCGCTACGCGACATTCGAGGAGAAGACCTCGAAGCAGCTGATGTTGTTTGCGCGCTTGCGGCTTGAGAGCGAGGCTTCTGCTTCGGCCTTCTTCGCCAAGTACTCTCGGGCCCTGGCAAAGAAATATCCCGACCGCTACCACATCACAGAACGCACGAGTTACCTTGCTTTCGACTCTCCGAACGGGAGCGTGTACTTCCGTTGCCAGGGCAGCGAATGTATTTTGCTCGAGGGCGGGACATCCGGCATTTTCTTGCACTGGCTGGGTAAGCTCGGATGGCAGATACTTCCGAGAACTCCGGAAAAATCAGACCCGTCGATCATCCAGACCACGCTGCTGATGTACCGTTCGATTTGGCCGGACCCAGTCATCGGGAACCGCTGACAGGTGGTTCTTTCTTAGCTTAGGTGGCGCATCACCAGCAGCGTCAAATCGTCAGTACGCTTGGTTCCAGCAGAAAAATCGCGAAACTCCTTGAGGCAGGCGGCGAGCATGTCCTCCGGTGCGCGTGCCGCGTGCCGGGCAATCAATGATTCCACCCGCCGTAAGCCGTATTCGTCGCCTTTGGTGTCGAAATTTTCCGATAGCCCGTCAGTGAACAGAAACAGCGAATCGCCGGGGCTCAGGCTCAGATTGCACACTGGAAAGTCGGCGCTGCAAAACATTCCCAGGGGAACTCCAGTCGCCTGGCGGGAACTGATTTTGCCCCGGCCGATATGCAGCAGCGGCAAATGACCGGCGCTCGCATATTCCACCCGGCCATCCTGCCATGCGCGGCCAACCACCAGCGTCGCATACTGCCCGGCCGTGGTGCTTTCGCAGAACAAGCGGTTCGCCTGGCCTACGAGTTGGCCGAGCGGCAGATTCTGGCCGGCGAGCGAGCGAAACGTCGCATGCAAATGGCTCATCAGCATGGAGGCTGCCACGCCCTTGCCGGAAACGTCTCCAAGCAGGAACAGAAAGCTGTCGTCTCCTTCGATCAAATCGAAGTAGTCGCCGCTAACCTGGCTAGCCGGCTCGTAGTGATAACGAGCCTGCCAATTCCCGGCCGACCAGTCCTCCCGCGGCAATAGTCCCCTTTGAATTCGAGCGGCAAGCGTCAGATCGTGTTCCAAAGCACGCTGCTCTTCGGTCGAAAGATGATCCAGACAAAAGCGCAGCAAGGGATTGCAGAGCAAGCGGTCCGCTTCGATCGAGTCGTGGCACGTCTCACAAATACCAAAGGTACCCGCATGCAGCCTTGCCAGGGCTTCATCCACGTTCTTGAGGAGTTGCCGAAGCGAGTGGTCTGAGACATCGGCGATCGCCGCGGCTTCCAATCGCGTGCGCCGCCGTTCTAGCTCTGTCTGAAAATAAGTGTGTGTCGTATCCACGTTCGTATGGCTGACAGTTTGCTGCTTTGTGCCTAGGGAGTCCATCCGTTTTGTACCTCCAAATTCATGAGCGTCTCGACAGGAGAACGGAAACTCGGCTTGCGGAACTAGCGGGTGCCCGCCGGGGCCGTGGCGGCCTTTGTCAATAAGGGGCCTGCAGTTTGCCTATCTATGCGATGCCGCAGCCGCCGAACGCGGCACATGAGCTTTTCTTCGCGCCGCGCCGCTCCAGCCTGCCAAGAGGGGGTGCCCGTGGCCGCCCGATGCCGGCGCAATTTTGCCAGTGCGAGCTGAGCAAACTCCAGTGCGCGCACAAAATCCCTCGTGCGGCGCTCGTGGTGCATGGCAAGTTGTTCGCACGCTTCGATCCCGTCGGTTCGATCGTCGGCCAGCTTTTCCCAAAGCGCTGCCGCTTCTTCACAATCCCCCCGCCGTTTCGCAAGAAACGCCAGTTCCCGAGTTGCACGCGGCCGAAACTCCCCTGGCAAACCCCCATCTAACGCCAGCCGGCACATGACCTGGGCGCGTTCCCTAGCTCCGCGCCTTTCGAGAAATCGTGAAAGCCCGAAAAGATCGAGCGCTTCCTCGTCGCCCAGCGAGCCGCGCTCGTCGAGCAGGGAATTGATCTTTCCGAACAAGGCCGCGAGCCCTCGCAAATCCATCTGGTTGTGCTTGACGACGCCCGCCAGCGGGTCGGAAACGCCTCCCCGCAAGTAGTCAAAATAGAATTGAGGGATCAGCGCCGAAGCCACATCCTCGCCGCGATGCCAGCCGAGGCGGGCGGCGTCCACCACGTGGCGCTCGAGTTCCACCAGCCGCACCGATCCGAGTCGTAACTTCCAGAGCGACCTTGCGGGATGCAAAAGGTCCAGGTGGGCTGCCAGCCGCGGCACCTCGATCCTCCGTGTCATCGTGAAGCGGTTTTCTAGCAGCGGCCAGTCGAATGTTTTGCCGTTAAACGTCACCAGCACTGGCCTTTCGGCGATGCGAGCGGCTAGTTCGTGCAGTACCGAGTGCTCTTCTGAAAAATCGCGCAAGAAGAGTTGTTCCACCTGCAAGCCGCCACTTTCCCACCAGGCCAATCCCACAAGGAATGCGTAGGTTCCTGTCCCGCCTGCCAATCCGGTCGTTTCCGTATCTAGAAACAGCCATTTCTCCGGATCGTTCAGTATCTGCGCTGCCTGAGCCCTGGCGGCTACCGCCCGTTTCTGCCGCGCAAACAGGCTCGGCTTTGCATCAGCCTTTCTCTCGCCCTTGCTTCGCGTCAATAACTCCAACGCTGTTGGCGATGGTGCGGCAAATTCCGGCGTGGCGAACCAATTCCGGATGGCCAGGTGCTCGCCAAAGCGATTCTTCGCGATACCCGCGCCGAGCAAACGGCTTAAAGCATCGGTCTCATCCGGGGCGCGCAACTCCGCGGGCCGCTCGGCTCGAGCGTGTACCGGTTTCAACGCCGCCAATCTGGAAATCTTGTCTCCCAATACGCTGCGCCCTCGGTGCTCTCGCTCTGTGGTCCTGGTCTTAAATTTCCGCCGGTACCGTCACCAAACGTTCCAAAATCGCGAGCGCCGCCTCCTTGGCTTTGGGCGCCAGATCTCCTGCAGGCCCTACGCAGGAAGGGCACCCGGCTTCGCATGGACAGGCCCGAATGAGCTCGCGCGTTTTCGCAAGCAGCAAAGCGTGCGCCCGAAACAAGGGTTCTGAAAATCCGATTCCTCCGGGATAAGCGTCATACAGATAGAGATTGGGCTCAAAAAACTCCTTGGGGGACATCCCGACGGCGTCTTCCAGCCGCACCGGCGCAAACTCCCCGCTCTCTAAGCCGGGAGCCGGTGGCCGCTCGCCGATGGCCGTTCCCAGATCGCGCCCGTCGCACATCAGCAGCAGCGTCGCCACCGATGCCAGCGCGTACAACACCCCGAACATCCCCGACTGGCGTTCGCTAATGGAGTACGGCAATGAGTCGAGCAAGTCGCGCTCCAGGGTGATCCAATACGAGGTCGTGTGCATTTCGTTCTCAGGCAATTGCAGTTGCCCCGCTCCGATATTTTCATTGGTGAAGAACTTGATCTTCTTGAATCCGACCACCTGCGAGCGCACCAGCACATCCCCGTGGGATTTCCAGTGATTCCCCGGCAATCGCTCGGTTTCCGCGGTTTCCAGGACATGGACCTGCGTGTACCGGATCGCGTCGGTGTAGTAGTCCACGTTTACTTGTTTCACGTACGCTTTGCGCTCTTTAAAGTCGAGGTGCTCCACGTGGTGTTGCTGTCCGCCGTGGAGATAGATGGCTTTTTCGTGAACGGTCGTGAGAGCGCTCGGAAAATCCACTTCGCCGATCACTTGCGGCGCTCCGGTGATGTCAATAATGATGAAATTGTCGCTGGTCACCGAACGCAAGCTGACCGTATCAGCCGGATAAGCCTCGTGTGTCCAGTGATAATTCCCCCCGGCGCGATGCAGATAGCCCGCCTCGGCCAGGCGCGAGCACAAGTCCGGCAGGTTCACTTCACCGAATTTTTCTTGCGGGTTGATCGGCAGTTCAAAGGCCGCACATTTCAAATGATTCAGCAGAATTTCCAGGTTGTCCGGCTGGATGAAGGCGTGTTCCGGCGTGTTGCCGAAAAAATAGTCCGGATGGCGAACCATGAATTGGTCAAGTGGAGCGGAAGAAGCCACCAGCACCGCGCAGGAACTCGCGCCGCGCCGGCCGGCGCGGCCCGCCCGCTGCCAGGTGGCGGCAATGGTTCCCGGATAACCTGTCATGACCACGGTATCCAGGGACCCTACATCGATTCCCAGTTCCATCGCCGAGGTAGTCACCACGCCGCGAATTCGTCCCTCTCGCAGGCCCCGTTCGATCTCGCGCCGTTGGTTGGGCAAATAGCCGCCCCGATAGCCGCGAATCGTTTCCGGCTGGCCGGGTTGTTGAGGATTTGCTTGCTGCAAATATGTCAAAATGATTTCCGTGTGTAGTCGCGTATTCGCGAACACCATGGTCTGCAGGTTGTGTTTCAGAAATTCCTGGGCCACACGCGAGCCCTCATTGATGTAGCTGCGGCGGATGCCCAACGCACGATTCACGACCGGCGGATTGTAAAACACGAAGGTCTTCTCCCCGGCTGGCGCACCATTCTCCGCGAGGACTTCCACTTCGTCTTCGATCAGTCGCGAGGCCAGTTCGCCAGGGTTCGCAATGGTCGCCGAGCAGCAAATGAACTGCGGCTTGCTGCCGTAAAACCGAGCGATGCGATGCAGGCGGCGCAGCACATTGCACAAATGACTGCCGAAGACGCCACGGTAAGTATGCAGTTCATCCACCACAACATAGCGGAGATTCTCGAACACCCGCGTCCAACGCGTGTGGTGCGGCAGGATTCCGGTGTGCAACATGTCTGGATTGGTCAGCACAATGTGACTTTTTTCACGGATGGCCTTCCGCGCGTCACTCGGCGTGTCTCCGTCGTAGGTAAACACGCCTACGCGGTTCTCCAGCCGGGAATTCAAATCATGGAGTTCGGCAAGTTGGTCCTGCGCGAGGGCCTTGGTGGGGAACAGATAAAGCGACCGTGCATCGTCGTTTTCAAGAATCGCACTGAGCACAGGCAGGTTGTAGCAGAGTGTCTTGCCCGAAGCGGTGGGGGTGACGATGACAACGTTCTTTCCCGCGTGCACGGACTCGGCTGCCGCCGCCTGGTGTGTGTAGGGCTGCCGGATTCCCTTGGCGCGGTACGCCTCGCGCAGATCGGCGCTAATCCATTCGGGAAATTCCGCCCATTGGGCCTCCCGCGCTGGATAGCGGCGTACGGCGGTGAGGGTCTGACCGTCGCGGTCGCGCGCCGCAAGGCCGTCAAGCACCTGGGTTACGCCGAGCAGGGTCGAACTCTGTCCGGCGCGTGCTAAGGAAAACGCGTTGCTTGCCATTTGCGGGCTCCCGAACCAGTCTTTCTGGCTATTCGCCTTTTGTTCGCTAAGGCTAGCACTCCGCGCGCAACGCTGCAACACAGGTTTTTGGGTTCTGTGGAATATTCGACCAACCACCGAAGAGAGGCTGTGAGAGAGCCGGGCGGCTATGACAAGAACTTGGCAATCTCCCGACCGGTCATCTTTTCTTCGAAAAGCGCGCCGAACGTGCCCGCCTGTTTCATTTCTCGTGCGGCGCGTAAGAAGGCTGCGTGTGCCACACGATAGAGCCCGCTGCCGACGCTGATGCGCCGGACGCCGAGCGCCGAGAGTTCCTCTACGGTCAGGCGCACTCCAGGCATTCCCATCAACACGTTTACCGGGCGATCGACCGACTGCAGCACTTGGGCGATTTCCTCTTTGGTAGTGAGCCCCGGGGCATACAAAACGTCCGCGCCCGCTTCCTGGTAGATCTGCAACCGGTGAATGGTGTCCTTCAAATCCGGTCGTCCATGCAAAAAATTCTCGGCGCGGCCCGTAAGCACGAACGGGAAGGGCAAAGCCTTTGCTGCTTCGGCTGCGGCACGAATGCGATCGGCGGCGTGTTCGAGTTCGTAGATTTGGTTATCGGGGCGTCCCGTGAAATCCTCAATCGAACCGCCCACTAGTCCAGCACCCGCCGCAAGACGAATCGTCTGAGCACAGATTTCTGGAGTATCGCCGAAGCCGTTTTCCAGGTCGGCGCTGACGGGTAAATCGACAGCGGAGGTGAGGGCTTTCGCATGTTCCAGCACCGCTTCGCGTCCGACAGCGTTGTCCTGTTTGCCCATGGAAAGGGCAAAACCCATGCTCGTCGTGGCCAGAGCTTCAAATCCGACATGTGCCAGCATGCGTGCCGTTCCGATGTCCCAGGGATTGGGAATCAGAAACACTTGCCTTCGCCCGTGCAGCGACTCAAACGTCCGTCCCTTTTCTGCCTGCGTAACCATGACGAATCCTTTCGCGCGAACGTTCGGCTGGGTGGCCAGCCGATTCAACCTGCCAGATTTGACCAATCCTTGCAGGAAACGTTAGCTTAAATACATCACCCGAAATGCGGAGTGTGAATGGTATCTTCTGAACCTTCCGACCGCCAGGCTCGGCCTGCAGGCAAGTCTGTATGGTCTTTCCTTCGGCTCATTGGGGTCAATTTTCTCATCTTTGCGCTCCTCGCCGAGCTTGGCAGTCTGCTTTGCATCAATCTGACGAATTGGCCTTCGAGCAAACCCACCTATCACGTCAACTACAATTCGTTTTGGGGGGATATCAATCCCGCCTTTGGCGTCTGGCATCGCCCGAACGGACGTTTTTACCACCAAGGGGGTTGTTTCAACGTTCAGTACAATACCAATAGCTACGGGGCGCGCGATGTCGAGAGGAACTTGCACTCTTCCGGGCCTCGCACGATTGTCCTGGGCGATTCCTTCGTGGAAGGCCTCGGTGTTGCCGATCAAGACCGGCTCACCAACATTCTGGAAAAAGATACCGGCCACGAATTCCTGAATTTCGGCACGGGCGGCGATTTCGGCCCACTGCAGTACGCACTGCTTTACAAAACTCTCGCCGCGAAGTTCGACCACAACCTGGTACTCGTTGGCGTGTTGCCCGACAACGATTTTCGGGACATGTCGCTTGCATGGGGCAAAACGCACCATGCTGGTCGCTATCGTCCCTACTACGCCGATGATTTCTCCATTGTCTATACCGGGAAGTTCGAGGCGGACGCCGGGGAAGGGTTCTGGGACCGTGTCGAAGCCTATCTTCGTGCTTATCTGGCTTCCTACCACGTTGGACAGTTTCTCTATTCCAGCCTCTATTGGCGGATGGCGCCGCCATACTCCGGCTACAACGATTACGATTCGCTCGATTTCGCACGGCTCGAACATGCCCTCGCCGACATTAAAACGACCGCTGGCGAACATCACGCACAAATGGCCGTGTTTCTGATTCCCACGCTCACGGATTTTTTGAGGTACCACGAGTCACGAGCCAATCGCGTCGGACCCGCCGTCGAAGCCTGGGGCAAAGCCAGCGGAATTCCCGTGAAGGACTTGTTGCCGGAGATGGATCGGGCCGCCACTGGCGACTATCGGAGTTTTTTTCTCAAATGTGACGGCCACTGGTCGCCTACGGGCGGAAAGGTTGCCGCTGAAGTCCTCGAGCCGTGGCTCGCGCAGCTGCCAAAATAAAGGCCATCTTCGGATCGCGGCGGAGCGCCGGAGGGCCCAAACTATTCCGCGGCCCTCGCCGCCAACGCCTCTATCACCGCGATATTCGGCAATAAATCCGGAGGCACACCATGGCGTGCCTGCAAATATGCGGGTGTGTTGTAGAGAATCCAGATTTTGCCGGCTTCGTCTTCAGCAACCAGGATTTTCAGCGGCAGATCCAGTGCCACGGTTGGAGTTGACAACATCAGTGGCGTGCCGGCTTTCGGGCTGCCAAAAATCAATAGCTTCGTATTCGGCATCTTCAGCCCTGCACTGGCCGCTTCGCCGCTGTGGTCGACCACCGTGAACAGCTTCACGCCCTTCGCTTGCAAAATTCCTTGCAGCTTCGCCACAGTCTCATCCACCGAATGATGACTGGGCAATCGCACGATTCCATTCCCTGCGGGTGACGCCATCGAGGTCGCCATAAGTTCCTCCCTGATCATAGATGCACGGGCCCCTGCCTTGGGGTTCGCGAAAATCAGATAGCCGGCCATGATCAGCCCAAGCACGATGAGGGCCGCAGCCATTCCGACTGCCAGGCGAGGGCTGTGGGCAAACAAGGACTCGCCGGCCCGCAATTCTTTCAGCATACGCTGGTGCCGCCACGTCGAAAGAAAACACACCGCAACGCCCATCAAGATCAACGTGACACCGATCCACAGAGAAAGTCCGTAAGGTCGCGCCGGCATTGCCGGCTCGATGCGATTGAACTCTTCGAGAAAGAGGCCAAACCGCGCCAGGACGAAACCCAATCCCATTAGGGCGATTCCTGTGCGGATCCAGGCCAGAAACGTTCGTTCCGAAGCCAGGTAGTCGCTTGCACTCGCTTGCATGGCTTTCCTTTGTATCGGAACTCCTCAGGAAACGGTCCCCTCCAAGGTAGTGGCCGATCTTTAGATCGTCTTGGCTGGCGGTTCAGCCTGTGAAGTATATTTCCGCTTTCCTACGGCGCCACCCGCACCATCACGACCCCGTGCGAAGCTACGAAGGCCTTGTAGCTCCCGGTGAATTCCCCCTTGTCCTTGTGTTCCCACAGATCGCGGACCTTGGCGGTCAGGTGGCCGGGGTACCCGATTTCCCCCCAGTTCACGGCAATCTCGCTCTGCGCAGTTCCGCGATTGAACAAAATCACCGCGCGACTACCATCATTTAGCGTCTTACTCCATACTTCCAGGTCGCCATCCTTGCGGACTTGCCGTCCTTGCTGGCCGAGCCCATCCTGGTTGACGGCGATCACTTCCCGGTTCGTCAGAATTTCTCTGGTTTCCGGCGACATAGAGCGAATGTCGTTCCCTGCGATGAGCGGGGCGGCCAGAAGGGCCCAGAAGCTAAAATGCGAATGATACTCGGTATTGGTCATGCCCCCGTTTCCTATTTCCATCATGTCCGGGTCGTTCCAATGTCCCGGGCCTGCAAAGGCATATAGCTCGACCTGTTGATCGAGAATGTCCAGCAAGCCGTCCGAGCAACAGTTGCCATCCGGCCATTTCCGCTTGCCGGCCCAGTAATCGCTGATGTCTCCGGTAGTACGCCACAGATTTCCGATGCCCTTGCCCCAGAGCCAGGGCTTGCCGTCTCCCCATTCACAGATGCTGAAAACGATCGGGCGTCCTGTGGCCAGCAGCGCGGCGTTCATTGTGGAGTAGGCTTCTTCTTCGTTGCGTTTGCCGGTATTGCACCAGTCATATTTCAGGTAGTCCACGCCCCACCGCGCGTATTGCAGAGCGTCCTGATACTCGTGCCCCTGACTTCCCGGGCGCCCACCACAGGTCTTTGCCCCGGCGTCGGAATAGATGCCGAACTTCAGCCCTTTTCCATGGACGTAATCGGCCAGGGCCTTCATGCCGGAAGGGAATCGTCCGGGATCGGCAACGATGAATCCATTTTCGTCGCGGCCAACCTGCCAGCAGTCGTCGATCACAACGTATTGGTAGCCGGCGTCCCTCATCCCGTTGGTAGCCATGGCATCGGCCACAGACTTGATCAACTCCTCGCTGACGTTGCAAGCAAACTTGTTCCAACTATTCCAGCCCATGGGAGGAGTTTGCGCCATGGATAGGCGCGGCGTCTGCGCGGCCACGCCTTCGGCAAGCAGCAACGCCGCAAGCAGCAACAGGTAAAGCGATTTACTCTCGACAGCTACTTTCCCCATTCCCATCCTCCTCGGGCGGCGCGTTTCAAAAGCCCACGCAACATAACGTCCTCAAAGGCGAATGTAAAGCGTCTCATCCATTCCCGCGCCTGTGCTCAACTGGAAAATGGCGGGAACAAAACATCTTCTTCCGGTGTCGGAAACAATATGCGACTTTTCGGCGTATCTTCAAGACATAGGCTCGCTGCACGGGTTCGATCATTGCGCGCCATTCTCCTAGAGGAGCGCCGCCTCTATGTCCTTGGGGGACTTCGGTTCTCGGCGTCCGGAACGTCGCCGGGCGCCGCGTTACCGCTATCAAGCTGCGCTGGAAATCGAGTGGGGTTCGGCACGGCTGAAGGCCCGCACGCGAGACATCAGCGTCAGCGGTATGTTTATCGAATCGGAAGACGTGCTCTGGGTAGGAGCTGGCTTTCGCGCGCGGCTTGTGGTGGATCATCCCGTTTGGCTGGAGTGTTCGGTGAAGCGCGTCGAGCCGGGGCTCGGCATGGGGGTCACCGTTGCGCTGCCTGAAAATCAAACCCCGCATCCTTACCAGGAAATCCTCGCCAAGCTCGCACGGACCACTTAAAGCCGTATACTATTTTCCATGACCCACTGTCTGGATTGTGGCTCGGAGCGCACCAGCGATCAGTGTCCGGTCTGCGGGTTGACCTCCGCCGCTGCGGAACTTGTCTTTCGCCGCCGGCTCGTCCGGCAGATGGCCGTGTTTCTTGCGGGCTCGCTACTGTTTCCCTACATCAGCCAGATTTACCCACCTCTCGACATTGACGGCATGCTGGTCTTCTTCGGCGTGGTGTTCTTCCTGGGTCTCGCAATCGCGATTGTTCTGGAAAGCCGCGCGCGGGCCCGCAAGGAAATTGAGATTTTGCGGCATTTGTTTAGCGGACTGATTCCGATTCCTTTTATTTTATCGTTGGCGCTGTTCTTGAACGGAAAGCTCGATTCGCCGAAGAACGTGGTCTACCATCCGGCGGTGGTGGTCAGCCGCTACCAGATGAAGGGGGTTGTGCGCGGCACGCGGCGGCTGTTTGTGCATTCCTGGAGGCCCGACCGGCGTTTTGAGCGGTTGGCCGTCGATTCCGATGATTTCGACCGGTTCAGCGACGGGGACAAGATTAATGTCGGCGTGGCGCCCGGAGCGTTGGGCATTCCATGGTTCTACGGCGTTTATCGCCGGTCAGAATAGCTCTCGCTTTCGGTTCGCGAGAATGTGCCTTCGACGGATGACACTGCTTCAGTACACTGGATCGCCGTTTAATGCCAACGGGATTTGCAACTCGAGGACATGGCCTTTGGCTCCGAAACGAAACAGGACGCGCTGCATTGAGCCTACCTTGCGCTCTTTCCATTCCACGATCTCAATGGGCTTGTCGGGAATGTCCGTCGGGGACCAGTCGACCGAGTCGCCGTGGACGACGATTTTTTGCGGATCGAGGTCATACACCTCTTCGTCGGAGACGCGCACCAGCAGGTAGCGCTTCCAGAGCCGGACCAGCCAAATTCCTTTTCGATCGCCATGATAAATGTTCCAGGAGGTGGGCGCCTGGTCGTTGAAGCGAACGATAGCGAATTGAACCGACTTCCAGGTTACTTTTTTCGGCGGCTCGGTTTGCGCCTGGGCCAGAGGCGGGAAGATCGATAGGGTTATCAGCGCGGCAAAAAGAGATCTTTGCACGATTTGGAAAAGCTTCATTTGCCGGCAACGCTCTCAGGCCGGGGCATGCCCGTCTCCCAGAAACCGAAGCCAATTTTGGGTGGGATGGGATCACCCACCTGCCGGGCTAACATACCCTGGCCAAGAGGGACGAGGCGAACCGGGTGAATCGGAGCAGCGGCGAGCACAGCGTGTTTGGCGGCAGCCGCAGGGGCAGTTGTCATACGTGTCGTCCTTGGAAGTACTGAAGAAAAGTGTACGACGAATGGGCAGGGGGATGAAGAGCGTAGGCTGCGGTCCGAGTTCTGTGATCCGGATGCCAGGGAGGAAACTCGGCGACTGAAATCACGCCAGGCAAGACGGTTCGCTCGGGGTCTTCTCATCTTTCGAGCTTTCCGATCAGCAACGCGATTGTCTCGCCTCTTCCGAGAGTATACCTGCGAATCGGATTCCCGGTCGCGCCGTTCCACCCATAGGGGTAGTGGTTTTGTAGTATTGCTCCCGGGAGCAGGCTGGGGCACGCTGCCGGAGTTTTTTCCAATCAGAGTGGTGCCATGGCCATATGAACGCAAAGGAGACGAACTCTCTGGTAATGGGTGTTGGCGAAGTGGGCGAGGAGATCTCTCGACCGGTCGACGAGCGTGACCCTGGGTACTACGGGTGGCGAGTGGTGGTAGCGGCGTGTTTCGGGGTGATGGGTGGGTTTGGGTCGCTGTTTGTCTACACGTTTGCGATCTTTGTGAAGCCATTGAATGCCCAGTTTGGCTGGAGCCGGGAGGCGGTTTCGCTGGGCTTTGGATTGGCGGCGATTACATTGGGGCTGACTTCGCCGCTGCTGGGGTGGTTGATTGACCGGGCTGGCCCGCGGCGCGTCATTCTTCCCTGTGTGGCCGTGTTCGGTTGCGGCGTCGCTTCACTGGCGTTTTTGCGCTCAGGACTTTGGCAGTTCTATGCGACCTGCGTACTGGTCGGGCTGGTGGGAAACGGGGCGGCGCATCTGGCGTATGCGCGGTCGATATCCAGTTGGTTTCGGCAGCGGTTGGGCACGGCGCTGGCGTTTGTCATGCTGGGTGCGGGCCTTGGCTCGATGATTCTACCGCTGGTAGCGCAGGGTGTCGTGAGCCATTCGGGGTGGAGGACGGCCTACGCTTCCCTGGGAGGACTGGCGCTGCTGCTGGGGCTCCCACTCGGTTGGCGGTACATTCAAGAGCGCGGCCCGGCGCACCCGCAGTCCGAGCCGACTAGGCAATCCGCCGCGCGCTGGCAGGAAGGGTTGCGCTCCTACACGTTCTGGATCATTGTCACGGTTTTATTCGCGAGTTCGATCAGTATGAATGGCGCGATCACGCACCTTTCCGCGCTGTTGACCGATCGCGGCGTGAGGCCCGGCGACGCGGCATTGTGCGCGTCGATTCTCGGGGCTTCCAGCATCTTGGGGAGGATCGCAACGGGGTGGCTGCTCGACAGGTTCTTTGGGGCGCGGGTGGCGTTTGTCGTTAGCTTGATTACGGCCGCAGGAATATGCTTGCTGGCCTATGCGAACGGATTTGGCGCGGGAGCTTTTTCGGCGGCGTTGATAGGGATTGGCGCAGGTGGGGAAGCGGCAATCACGCCGTACCTGCTGACGCGGTATTTCGGGCTAGGCGCGTTTTCTACCTTGTATGGGTTGACCTGGACGTTTTATGCAGCGGCGGGAGCTACCGGTCCGGTGGTTCTTGGGCGAGCCTATGACTCGACCGGGTCCTATACGTCCTTGCTGGCAATTTTGGCGGGTGTTCTGGCGCTGGCCGGGACCATGAATTTGTTGCTGCCTCGTTATGGCGAGCCGAGATCGTAACCGGTGCTCCAAAAAAGAGCATCCGCCGGGCTTGCTATGAGGGCGCTGCGCAGGGATCCTCAGGCTAACAGTTCTGGTATTTCCAGTGGCGGCTCTTGCCTTGCGCGATCTGCGATATGGCTTGCGCGAGACGCTTTTCCCGGGTCTCCGGGCGCTTGGCTTCGGCGATCCAGTCGGCATATTCGCGTTTGCAACTTGGGCTGAAGCTCTCGAAGGCTTTTGCGGCAAGCTGGTTCTTTTTGAGCGCTGTCGAGAGTTCCACGGGAATGCGTACGGGCTTGCTGTTCGGCGATCTCATGCGACTGTCTATGGATTTTCTGCGTTCACCACTCTCGACCAATTGTCCGGCCTGCGTCATGTAGGTGAGCAGCATTTTGTCCGAGGGCAGGTCCTTTAGCGAACTGATGCGGCCGAGCGTGCCCATGGCTTCACTGGAGGTGTGGCCGTCTTTGGCGAGGATTCTTTTCATGTCCGAACCCCAGAAGCCGAAGGCGCAGTGCTGCTTGAACGCTGCCATATTGGCAAGGATGACGCCCTGCTGGATGAAGAAGGGCATACTCCATTTCATGGACTCGGTGACGCGCGGGCAGGCCTGGTGCATGAGTTTGCGCAGGTGCCTGAGGACGGGCTGCGCGAAGGGCGCGGCCTTTTCGATGTAGGCATCCACGCGCGGGTCTGTTTGGATTTGCGGCATCGGGTTCTCCTTTGTGCGGCAAGCACTATACACAGGAGCGATGGCGCAGAAAATAGAAAACGGAAAATGGGAAGAGCTTTGGCGTCTCGGGTCGCTCGAGAACTCGGAGTCGAAGCGTTTCCGGTTCCAAAATGCAAACATGGCTATAATGTTTCGCGATGGCGGGCCAACCAAGTTTCCTTATCCAACTCTGGCGTGCGATGCTGCGCGTGTTCCCGCGTTGCGGCATGATTTCCCAAGCGATTGCGTTCAACGTGTTTTTGGCATTTTTCCCCACGCTCCTGCTGGCGGTTGGGCTGGGATCGAGCTGGCTTGGGACACGTGCCGACCTGCTCGATACGATTCGCGACTTCACGGAATTCTTGCCGCCGGGAAGCCAGGGAATTGTGTCGGAGTTCTTGAGCAGGCACGGACCAGACATCTGGAAGTTTGCGTTGTTCGGCTGGGTCGGCAGCCTGGCTGGAGGCTCGCAGGTGATGAAGTTGTTGATGGACGGCATTCACCTGATCTATGGGGATGAGGAAAAACTGGGGTTTCTGCACCGGCAGTTGCGTGGACTTCTGCTTTTGCTGATCACCGTTGCGCCGATACTGGTGGCAGGCATCTTGGGAGTGTTTGGGCGGCCGCTGCGGCATTGGTTCGTCGGACTGGTCGGGCGGCATGCCGTGGTGAACGGGGTCTGGCTGGTGTTCTTTCCCGTGGTGGCGATGACTTTGGCGATGCTGGCGCTGGCGGTGATTTATTGGGTGGCGCGGCCGGCGCAAGAGGAGCGCTTGAAGCACGTGTTGCCGGGAGCCGTGCTGGCGACGCTGCTCTGGTGGGTGACCAATGCGACGTTTGGATTTTATGTGCGGCATGTTTCCTACAGCGTGCTCTACGGAGGGCTGGCGGCGGTCATTGGCTTGTTAATCTGGATGCAGATTTCTGCGGTGATCGTGCTGCTTGGTGCGGCGTGGAACGCGGAGTCGGCGGCGATCCGCGAAAGGTGATATGGTTGGGGCGGGTGGCGCCATGAAACCTGTGCAGGTTATTTCTTATTCGGGATATAAGGCCGAGGAGTCGCCGCGCTATCTGAAGCTCGGCGAAACGACGCATGCCATCGCGCAGATTGAAGACCGGTGGTACGCGCCAGGGGAGACGTTTTTCCGGGTGTTGACGGAGTCGGGAGACCGCTATTTGCTGCGGCACGCCGAGGCGCAGGGTTCGTGGTCGCTCGAGGGGTACCGAAGCGGGCGCGTTGACACGCTGAAAATGCGCGGCGTATAGTCGAAGCATCCCACCCGCGCGAGGCAGCCTGCAGGGCGTTTCTGTGCGCCCGTTTGAGTCAGGACGCGAATGGGGGCTAGGGAAGGGATGAACCCGCTGCTGCGTTACCGGAACCCGCTGCGCCCCGCCGTTTATGCCTGCCTGTGCTTTTTGCTTTTTACAACCCCTCATACGGTCTCGGGCCAGGAGCCGGGAGCTCCGGGGAGCTCATCCGCACCAGAAAAAACGCAGAATCCCACCTCGCAAGACCCTACGGCGAAGGCCAAATCTGACAGCGCATCGGAAATTTCCCAGACCGAATCTGCCGCGACCTTCAAGGTACGCGTGAACCTGGTGCAGGTGCGCGTGATCGTGCGCGAACCGTCGGGGAAGGCCGTGGGGAACCTGACTCGAGAGGATTTTCTGCTCTACGACCAAGGGAAGTTGCAAAACGTGACGAATTTTTCGGTGGAGACGCCGGAGACGCGTTTAGAGCGGGTCGCAGCGGCCGCCAAGACGCAGGAGAATTCGAGCGAGCGGACCAGCAAGCCTCCCACGTTGCCGGAGCGATTCGTCTCCATGGTTTTCGACGATATTCATTTGTCGCTTCAGGACGCGACCTTCGTGCGACAGCAGGCCGACAAATTTCTGGATTCGGTGGGCCCCAATGACCGCGTGGCGATTTACAGCACCTCCGGGCAGAGCAACTTGGAGTTCACAGCCGACAAGGAAGCGATGCATCGAACGATTCTGAGTATCGTGCCGCGGCCGCTTTTCCCGCAGTCGCTTGGCGCAGACTGTCCCGACGTTACTTATTACATGGCCGACCAGATTGTGAACAAGAACGATTCGCAGACCAAGTTGGTGGCCGTTGATGAGACTTTACAGTGCGCGTTCCAAGGCGACCAAAGCAAGCAGGCACAGGCGGCGATTATGGTGGATTCGGCAGCGCTGCGCTCCTTAAATGCCGGGGACCAGGAAGTTCAGTACACCTATCGCCATATAGAAGACGTCTTGCGGCGGATGACGTCCATGCCCGGCGAGCGCATCATGTTGCTGGTATCGCCGGGGTTTCTGCTGACCAATTCCTACCTCGATGAATCCGGAATTATCGACCGGGCCAACCATGCGAACGTGGTAATACACACGCTCGATGCGCGAGGGCTCTACACGCCGGATGTGATGGGCGATGTGTCGCGTCCGAACACCGATTCGTTTCGCACCGCCGGGTACAAGACTTTGTATCGGGTGAGTTCGCAGCAGCAAAACCAATATGTCCTTGGCGATTTCGCGTACGGCACGGGAGGGACGTTCTTCCACAATTCAAATGACTTAGAGACCGGTTTGAGGCTGGCTGGCCTGGCACCGGAAGTCTCCTACGTGCTGGCATTTTCGCCGCAGAATCGCAAGATGGATGGGCAATATCACCTGATCACGGTGAAGCTCGCGAAAAAGTTGGGCTACTCGGTGCAAGCGCGTCGCGGCTACTATGCGGCGAAGAAGGTGGACGATCCGCAAGAGCTCGGACGACAGGAGATTCAGGAAGCCATCTTTTCCCAAGAAGAAATCAATGAACTGCTGCTGGATTTGCAGACGCAATATTTCAAGAGCGATGCGGAAGGCGCGCGGGTGAGCGTCGTTTCCAGAGTGGATTTGAAGAACATGCACTTCCGCAAGGCGGACGGCAGAAGTCTTGATGACCTCACGCTCGCGACGGCAATTTTCGACGAGAATGGCAATTTCGTGGCAGGTGGTGAAAAGAAAGTTCTTATGCGCCTGAAAGACGGCACCTATGACCGGCTGACGCGCACCGGGCTTACTGTAAAGTCGAGCTTCAACGTCAAGCCGGGACGCTATTTAGTGCGGCAAGTGGTCCGGGATTCCGAAGGGGCGCAAATGGCGGCGCGCAATGGTACGGTGGAGATTCCGTTCTAGGGGCGTTCTCGGGAGGAAGTCATGACCAACAAGATTCGCAAAATCACATTGGCTGGTTTGTTTTTCGGGGCCATGTTTGCGACGATCTTTACGCAAGCGGCGCAGGAGCCTGCAAAGCAGGATGCACCGGCACAGCAGCCGGTGGCGACGACGCCGACGGTCCGGACCGAATCGCGGATCGTGTTGGTCGACGCGGTGGTGACGGACAAAAAGGGGAATTACGTCCGCGAACTAACCCAGAAGGATTTCAAGGTCTACGAGGATAACAAAGAGCAGGCCATCACGAGCTTTTCGTTCGGAAGCGACCCTTCGTCGCCGACCAACGCGCAACGGCGCTACATGATTTTCTTCTTTGACAATTCCTCGATGGCGCCGCCGGATCAGATTCAGGCGCGAGCGGCGGCCAAGAAGTTCATCGAAAAGGCGGCAGGCCCCGAGCACCTAATGGCGGTAGTGGACTTTGGGGGAAGCTTGGTGGTGCGGCAGAACTTTACGGCGAATGCCGAGCTTTTGGCCGCGGCGGTGACCAATGTGCAGCACGCCAATATCGCGACCAACGGGCCAACCACGCCGGGCATGGCGCCAGCCATGGTTGCTTCGACAAACCTCGGTTCGTTGAGCCAGGCGGAATCCGATTATGGCGCACGCACGATGCTGTTGGCGATCCGCAGCCTGGCGAAAAATCTCCGGACGGTTCCCGGGCGGAAGATGCTGATTTTATTCTCGGCGGGATTTCCGACCGACGACCCGGAGAGGCTTTCCGAACTGACGGCGACGATTGATGCCTGCAACAAGGCGAACGTTTCCATTTACAGTCTAGATGCGCAGGGGCTGGTGGCGCCGAATGCCAGGGCAATCTATCCGTCCAGAGACTCAAGCGGCGTCACGACGGTGAATGTGGCGTTTCGCTCTTCGAACCTGCGCCCAAGACTCGTACTGGCTGGCTACTCTCCTTCTGGGACTCCGGAGCCTCAGAAGCCCGGCGGTGGTGGTGCCGGAGCCGGCGGTGGTGCCGGAGCCGGCGGCGGACATCCGGGCGGAGGAGCGCCGGGCGGAGGCACCGGGACGGGTGGCGCAGCGGGCGGAAGCGGCGCGGGCGGCAGCAAGGGAGGCACATCGGGTGGCTCGAAGGGAACCGGTGGAACTGCGGGCGGCACCCGAGGAGGAACCCCGACTGGCGGAACGGGAGGGGCGCGGCCCGTCAATTCGCCATATAGCAATTACTACAACAATCCGAATACCGCCCCAAGATCGATCGT
>Ga0126371_10000427_pt1 | contig 34214 bp, 20 predicted proteins | sample PanSoiMetaPlot_4_FD_110145 | JGI IMG/M metagenome (GOLD analysis project Ga0126371, IMG submission 110145) | Tropical forest soil microbial communities from Panama - MetaG Plot_4 | ecosystem: Environmental > Terrestrial > Soil > Tropical forest > Bulk soil | place: Panama | collected 2016-02-17 | reverse complement strand
CGAGAGAGCTAACGCACTTAAAAGAAGTAAGTCGTCGCTACGTCATAATAAAAGGTAAGTAAGTAAGTACTAGCACAGTACCAGTATCATAAGTGTTATCTCGCTACTCACCAATCTAACAATGTAGTAATAACATATGCGTGGACTTTAGACCTATTTGCAGCCTTTTAGATCTATGCCAGTGTGCTCTCAGGTCGCTCGTAAATAGGGCGAGCTTGGTAATGGGGGGCGGCGCTATGAAGATAATCATCCACGAAGAGGACGAAGGCAAATTTACGGTCATAGATGAGGAAGAGATTGACAGTGACGACCGGACTCTGCTCACCTGCGAATACCCTGGCAGACAGATTATTGATGTTCACTTTAAGCCGGAGATGGTGTGCATCTACCTGGGAGTAGTGCTGCAGTGAACCCGCAACACGGGCGATTACCTTCGTACATGTCCTTCCGCCCAGTCACGCCCCTGAACTGCGGGCGTAGAATCCGCAACCAGGAGGCAGCATGGAGCTAGACGAAGATAGGGCGATGCGAGAGCTTATCGGCAAGCCCGGTGAGCTAGTACCAGAGGTAGACTTTCGAGATATAAAAGCGATGTGGGCCTTCATGCAAGATCTGAAGAAGCGTCATCCGGAAGGCAACGTGTGCATATCCACGAGCGTCTACCAGAGCGTCTGTAGCCCTGGCGCAGATATTCGCGCTATTTCGTATCGGTTGAGCATCCTGGGGATGGTTGGTCACCTTCTCGAACCGGTGTATTCCGGAGGCGAGTTTACTGAAGCCGCGCTGAAAGCTGCTGCAAAAGTGGAAATGACCTGGCTACCAGTCGGCGTTCCGCAGAAGGGATTCCCTTTTGATGTAATTGAGTTCTTGGCCAGAGCGCGAGCGGAAGCGGCCTGAAGAGATGAAACCGCAGATCATCCTCATCGCTTTTCGTGGTGTTGATGATCATCGTAGTATCATCAATACCCTACGTGCCCTATCGGCAGCTGCATCACTGAAATTGCTTATGATGACATCGGATTAACGTCGATCTCCCACTCAGCAAGGAGCCAGTCGGGTATACAGCACCGATTCCTATTGTGCTCACACCACCTTCGCAGCTTGGCTGAAGCGGCATACGTCTGCTTCGTGAGCGCTAACCGTTTAGCCTGCAATTCGAATTCAGAGGCAGTGGCAGGAATGGGCTGAGGAGGCTTTCCCCAGTCTGGATTCCTGCGTTTGAGGCGAGCACGAGGACGATTGGAGGGCTTCGTCATGCCCGGCAGTCATACTTCACTCCTAGGGCAAACCGTCGAGTTCGTGCTTCCCGCCGAGAAACTGGAACAGCTTAAGATCCGTTCTCGGCCGAGGTGAAGGCGGGCGATGCCGCTCAGCGGAGTATGAGTCTTGACATACCCCAGAAAATACCAACGGAAAACACAATCACGGAGATCAGCACGACAACCAGGATAACGAAGGCCCGACGCTCCTCACCTGGTCGTGGTGGGGTAACTCCCAGGAACAACGAGAATGACCGGATGAACTGATTCAACGCCATCGCATGTCTCCTTACCTATTCGGGCCACAGCCGGTCAATGTCACACGTGATTTGACGGAACAAAGTGTTCGCCGCACTTTGGGCAAAGGACATTCTCGAAAGCCAACGCGTCTGAGTTCTGGTGCCGGGATTGAGTATTCGCACTTCGGGCAGGTCGTATTGATTGAGGAAAGCACCTTCGCCAAGTTGACTTTCTTTTTTGGCATCACTTGTGCCCATGCCTCGGGCCTGTGCGGCCGGGAGCAGGCGGGGTCATTGAGTCGTAGATCCGCAACGCGAAGATCGCTAGGACGAGAAGGATAAACACGGTCCAGACTTTCACTTTCACGAGGAGGCGCTCCGTGTGTGAAGCGGGGCCTCTTTCGGGCCCCACTCCACGACGAATACCCCCTCAGGTGCGCGAGACTGTATCACTAATTCAGTGGATCGCCAATCATGGCGAGGATTGATGAGTTAAGCGGGGCTCTCGGGAAGCGTTCCACTCTCTCCGCGAGTCGTATCGGATCTCGCTAAGCCCCGGACCCCAGAGCGGGCAGTGTTGTCGTATAGGGCTAGCGCGGGACTATGCTCTGCAGCGAACAAGAAAAACAAGTCGTGGAATTACTCCATTTCGCCGGTTGCCCTAGAGCAACGACCCTGTTTTGCTAAGCGATACAATTCCGGCCCACTTGAAGGACTCTTGGGGAGGTCAACGGCTTAAAGGGGAAGGGAGCCGGAGGGCTCCTCAGAGCAATTTACGTCTCAAGACTAGGCAGCCTTGATTTTTTTTCTTATCTCCGCCAATTCCTCGAGGATGTCCTGCAGCCGCCATTCCCGCCGCGTGTGCGCCTCTACATCTGTCAGTGAATGGGACCGCTTCTTGAAATAGCCCTCATTCGCCGCCCTCAGCCTTGACAGGTGAATCTGCAAGATTCTCAACCGCTCCTGGATGTCGGAGTGATCCATAACGAAAGCGTGGCCCAGCCGGGGTGTGCAGAAGAAGCCTGGACCACGCTGCCTCGATTTACGCGTTCTCGTCTGAGTCTAAACCGGACATGTTTCACTGCTATTAAATCTCGGCGGCGCTCACCTTTAGCCAGTGCGAAGAAGCTGCATCTGCGTCTGTCCTTGTTGCACTTGCTTCAATTTGATGAGCAGCCGTTCCATTCTCTTGCTCTCAGAGTCTCTTTCGTTGCGCTTGACGCGAAGTTCGATTTCGGTCGTTTGCTTCGTCGCCTGGGCCCGGAAAGATATCATGCACGCTCCTAACACAGATTCGATTTTCGCATTCAGCCTAGAAGTGTTACAAAGCGGCGTCAACCCCAGTGAAACCGGGCTGGCGACTTCCGATGCCAAATCGGGAAAATTCCCTAGACTTATTGCCACTCCGAAACTGTAGCGGATACTGTAGGGTACCGGTTTAGATGGGCTTGTATGGAAGTACTCGCAGAACATATTTCCAAACACTTACGCGCCATACAACTGCCTACAAAGTACCCCGTAAGCCCTTTTAAGGCATGGGTCGCAGGTTCGAATCCCTGCGGGCCCACCAAACCTTCCCGGTCCGGCCCGGACACATAGCTGACAGAACGTACCGGCTACATGGGTAACACTTTTGGGCCGAACGGATTTTCGAGCGGTTCGAGCACTCGCGTCTCCAGATCGAAGTACCCCAGATCATAGTCCATGAAGCTGACGAGCCAGATGTCGTCGTGCATTTCCTTGATGCCGACGGCTTGCCCGGCAAAAACCTGGCTGAAGTTGATCTTCTTGTTGCCCAGGCAGATGCGCCCGCAGCGGGTAACCACGATGGTTTTATCGGGGAGGGGAGAGTCGATGTCCGGCAGTCCAGTGTAGGGACGCAGAGAAGGCGGATAGACCTCAGCGGGACATTTCATATCCAGAGCTTCGTGCGGACGCTGGTTGTTAAAGATGTCGAGGAAGCGATCAAAGCGGGCTTGTTGCTGCAGAAAGTTGGCAGCGGCCGGCTTGGTGGCTTCCTTCTTGAGAGTGAGATGCATGCGTTCGTGACGACCGTTCTGCTGGGGATGGCCGGGCTGGATGCGTTCAATGCCGATGCCCAGCCGAAGCCACCACACCGCCAGCTTGCTCAGGTGGAACAAGGCGTGCGCAGAAGCGAAGGGCACACCGTTATCGCTGCGGATGTTGGCGGGCAAGCCGCGCTCTCGAAAAAGGCGCTCAAACACAGTGAAAGCGTGCATTTCCCGTGTCGAAGAAAGCGCCTCGCAGGTGAGCAGAAAGCGGCTGGCGTGATCGGGGACGGTGAGCGGATAGCAGTAGCGCTGGTTGCCGAGCAAGAACTCGCCTTTGTAATCGGTGCACCAGAGCTCATGGGGCTGCTGCCCAAGAGACAAGGGCGTGCCCTGGGCGCGACGACGGATACGACCGCGGCGCTCCACCAGACCATGGCGATCGAGCACACCATGGATGGTGCTTTTCGCAGGGATGGGAATCCCGCAGAATCTGCGAATGAGGCGCTCGCGGATTTTGCGGGCGCCCCAGCTGGAGTGCTCGCGCTTCACGTTCAAGATAAAGTTCTCCACTTGAAAGGGAAGCTGGTGGGCGTAACGATAAGGGCGGCGGCTGCGGTCGGTGAGCCCGTGAACCCCGCACTCCTGGTAGCGATCAAAGATCTTGTAGCCCGTCTTACGGGAAATCCCAAACTCTCGGCAAAGTTCCGCCATCGGCTCACCGGCCAACCGGCGAGCCACAAACTGCATTCTCTCGTCCATCACCGAACACTCCTTCCACGGCATCACTCCCTCCCCTAAGGGGAGAAAGTGTTACCTATGTGTCCGGTACAATGTGTCACCCATGTCTCAGGTCGCTCACAGTTCATTTTCCAGCGAATCGTGCCGTTTCATTTGGCGTGTCTTCCCTGACACGTTGTCTTGTTTAGCCCACGCTCAATCCCGCACTTTTCTCATGTAAGTGCTTTGCTTCCATCGAGCCGCTGCGTGGAAGGCACCTTGCTTCCTAATTTTCGTCGTCGGTTTTGCAGTTTATAGTTCACTTTCCCACACGAGGATCTATGCAGGGGAGCGCGGTACGACGAGCGGCAGCCATCAGCCTTGCAGCGGTTGTCGCGTTGGTGGGATTGGTGATCTGGCGAGCCTCACGCGTTCTGCATTCAGCGGCCGATGAGGTCCAGGCAGAACATCAGGTCCATTTTGTGGTGAGGCCGCTGCCACAAGTACTGGACTCAGATTTCGAACTCATTTCCTCTCCGGCAACCTACGTTCAGGCCGCCCGCTTTGAAGAGCACTTGTATCTGGCCGGACCGGCGGGTCTCGCGGAATATGACCCTTCGGGAACTTTGCTGCGCTTCTATGCGGTGGGGCGGGAGCTACCCGCTTCGCCGGTACTTGGTCTCGTTACAACGACGCTGACAGGATCGTCTCAGCCCGAACTGGTGATCGCGATGTCGCGAGATGGCTTGATCGCGTTCAATGGCCACAGCTTTCGCCAGATCCTGCCTGCCGATCCTGACGTGCGAGCGATTACATCGATTTTGCCGGTCGCGTCAGGACACTTGCTGATTGGAACGCAAAAGCGCGGGATTCTCGTTTTCGATGGCAGAACAATCAGCCCACTTCATACGACGCTGACCAACGTTTATGTGACGGCGTTGGCAGGGACCGAGTCCGATCTATGGGTAGGGACACTGAATCGGGGCATTCTTCATTTTCATGCCGGCGCAACCGACGGCTTCTCGGAAAGCGAGGGCTTGCCTGACCCTCAGGTCCATTCGCTCGCTGTCGCCGGAAATTCGACGTTCGTCGGAACCTCGGTCGGGGTTGCGCAATTCACGGGTGGTCAGTTCTCGCGAGTGATTGCCCCGGGCGTGTTTGCAACATCGTTGCTGGTTGCACAAAACAAGCTATTCGTAGGCACAGAAGATCAGGGAGTCATCACGGTCGCGTTGAGCGAACGGCACTCTAAGCCGTACACGGCGCCGGCATCGCAACTCTCGGAAGTTCGTCAGCTTTTTTCGTCAGGAGACATTGTTTTTGCGCTTGCTCGCGGCGGCGTGTTTCAGTTGGATCCGCACGCCTTCGGATGGAAGCAGGCGTTGCAGCCCGGAGCAGGGGTTCTGAGCGACAGGAATGTCTCCGCGCTTGCGATCGATGCCAATAACCGAGTGTGGGTGGGCTATTTCGATCATGGCCTGGACATCTTGCAGGTCGGGAGCGCACCAGTCAGACATGTCGAAGACGAGCATGTTTTCTGCGTGAACCGCATCTTTGCGGATACGAAATCGGGCGTAATTGATGTGGCCACAGCAAACGGACTCGTGCGCTTCGACGGCTCCGGCAGCCAACAGCAGATCCTGACACGCGCGGACGGATTGATCGCGGATCACGTCACAGATATTGCTGCGTATCGGGACGGGCTCGCACTGGCCACACCGGCAGGACTGACGTTTCTGGATGCAAACGGCGCTAGCAGTCTCTATGCGTTTAATGGCGTTGTGAACAACCACGTGTACGCGCTGGGCGTCTCGGGAAACCAGTTACTGGCAGGAACGCTCGGAGGCATCTCGGTTCTTGACCGTGGCAGCGTTACGAGCAACTACACCACCGCAACATCGAACCTCAAGCACAATTGGATCACTGCCATTGTTCCGGTCGGAGATGAATGGATGGTTGGGACATATGGAGCCGGAGTCCTGGGTCTTGATCACACCGGTCACTTCCATTCGTACGACACTGGCTCGGCTGCGTTTGAGGTGAATCCGAACGCGATGCTGGTTACTGCGAACTTCGTTCTGGCGGGCACGCTGGGGAAGGGAGTTTATCTATATGATCGGGCATCCGCGCGCTGGTCCGTGATCGAAGAGGGCCTGCCGTCTGCGAATGTAACTGCACTGGCGGTTGGGAATGGTTACATCTACATCGGCACCGATAACGGGCTGGTCCGGATACCAGAGCAGAAGCTGCATTCATGAAAAAGCTGCTGATCTCTGTTCTTCTGTGGGTGGCGAGTGTCGCGCCAGCACTCGGCGATGCGGGCATTCTGATTCCTCGTGACAAACAGCAGCCCGATCCTTCAATCCTCTCGCTGGAGGAGATGGAGATCACGATCAGGATCGACAACGGAGATGCGCGGGTTTTCGTTCGGCAGATTTTTGCCAATCACACCGGCGGAATCCAAGAAGGCAATTATGTCTTCGCCCTGCCAAGCCACGCGACCATCTCCGACTTTGCGACATGGGATGGACCGACCCGGCTTCCGGCAGTGATTCTTGAACGCAAGCGCGCCGAGGAAATCTACAACCAGTTGAAGCGGCAGTCGGTCGATCCAGGGCTATTGCAGATGGGGGAGCGGGGTTCGGAGGAGGCCAAACGCAGTTCTGTCTTCAGCGCAAAGATTGTCCCAATCGCACCGTTTGGAACGAAGCGGCTGGAAATCGAGTATCACGAGTCGATCCCGGTTGAGAACCTGAAGTCGTACTTTGCGATCCCGTTGCGTCCTGACGCATACCAAGCGCAGGCAGCACGTCACCTGCGAATCAATTTCGAACTGCATTCCGCCTACGCGATCCAAAACTTTCAGGCGCCCGCCATGACGTTCCCCCTGCAGCTTAACCAGAACACGCCTCAATTGGTGACGGGGCATTACGAAGGCGAGAACGTAAATCTCGGGGAAGATTTCGTTGTGACCTATGATTTCGACGCATCGTCGGCCGATAGCCTGCGGCTGCTGACCTTCCGCAACCCCGTGAGTAGTCAGCCGGCGCCGACGGAAATGGCACCCGTCCGCAGTACAAACGAACCCGGTTTCTTCGAGGCAGAGGCAGTGCTCGGATACGGTGCAGCGGGGAATCCGGGCCCTACAGAGAGCGGGCCACCAAAGACGGTGGTCGTGCTGTTCGACATCTCGCTCTCCATGCAGTGGGAGAAGTTGGAACGCAGCTACCGTGCGCTCGAAACTTTGCTGCGAACATTGCGCCCTACCGACCACTTCGGTGTGGTCCTGTTCAACGCGCAAACGCAGGTGATCTCCATGAGCAAGGGCGACCCTGCGAATGTTCAACACGCGATCGAAATTGTGCGATCAAGCCGGCTACGTGGCGGGACCGATATCCAGCGCGCGTTGCGAGTCGGACTGCAACAATTGAGTGCCCCTGGGACTTCAAGTCCGTATTTGGTGATCCTCAGCGATGGTGGCGCGACCCGGGGGCCGATCCTGAATGCAAAACTTGCTGCGTGGTATGCGGGGGCGTGGAAGGAAATTCCGGAAACGCAGCGGCCCAAAACTTTCATCCTTGCGATCGGCGACGATGCGAATCTGCCGTTGTTCAAGATGCTCGCAAAGCAAGACGGAGTGATGGAGCATGTGCTCTCGACGGAGCCGATGGAGTTCAAGCTGAACTCGTTTCTTTCGAAGATCGGGCGCAGTCCGATTGGACAGCTGCACGTCACCATTACTCCTGAAAGTGCCGTCGATGCCGTTTACGCATTGCAGGAAGCGACCTTTGCGGGTTCGATTGCCTCATGGGTGGGCCGTTATCAAAAGCCGCAGGAAAGTGTGAACTTCAACGTTCACGGGATACGAGACGGCAAAACTGTTGAGATTTCCGGACAAGCGAAGCTGCCGCAGGAATCGTTCGAGCATCCGCAATTACCGCGCCTGTGGGCGCGGGCACGCGTGGATGCGCTGCTCGAAAAGATCGAGCGCGAGGGGGAAGATCAGGCGACCGTCGATGAGATCATTCGCCTGGCGCGTCAATACAAGTTCGTCACCCCATACACGTCTTTCCTCGCCGTGCCACGAGCGCTTTTGAGGCCACGGGTGATTCGTCCGGGCGATCCAATTCTGCGCGTGAAGACCGACGAATCGATTGTCTCCGTGATCGCGCTGTTTCCCTTTGGATTAGTGCAGCCGCTGCGATATCTCTCGGCAGAGGACATCTGGCAGACTCGGTTTCTCGCGCCAACGGACATGCAGGATGGAACATATTCGGTTCGCCTGATTCTTCGGGATCGACAGGGAAACACTTACCGCGAGGCAAAAACTTTCGTCATCGCGAGCAAGCCTCCGGTTGTGCAGGTGAAACTCGACCGCAAACGCTTCCGGCGTGGACAGACGATCCATCTGAATGTGAATGCATCACAGGGCACGCGCACGCTGGTTGCGCGTCTTGATGGCGCCGCGCCGGTTGAACTCCGGTGGGATTCGCACTCTGCGGCCAACACTGGCGACCTCGTCATCCCGGATGAAACGATTCCGGGTACGTATAAATTGACTGTCACTGCCGAAGACATTGCACACAACATTGGCACGCAGGAGGTGCGGATTGACGTACTTCCCTAGTTCAAGACGCATTCGTCTGCTGACTTCTGTGGTTGTTGTGATTGCGCTCGGCACAGCGGGTTACGCAGCTGGTGAGCTGCCATCGTGGATTCGCAACATAGAAGCACGCAGTGCACTTGAGGCTGTCTTCTTCCGGCTGATGCCGGTTCCGAATGCGCCGGTACTGTTTCGGCGCCCGCCGCGAGAAACTCGTCCAGCACTCAGCGAGATGATCAAGGTACAGCCGCACAACGCGGACCTGTACTCTCTGCGTGCTTTGGAAGATGAGCAGCAGTTGGATGCGTCCGCGGCTGAGTCGGATTGGAAGGCTTATGTCAACAATGCATCGGACAAGATAGATGCCGAACTTGCGCTAGCTGACTTTTATCACCGACGTTTGCGACCCGACGATGAGATCAAGACGTTGACATTGGTGGCGAACGCACCTCCAATCGCGTCCGAAAAGCTCACTCCCACGACGCGACAGAGTTCGTGGCGAGCCTTTGAACGAATCTCCACAATCATTCAGGTGCAGGGGCTCTCGAAAGACATTTCGATTGGCCAATATCGGGCTTGGATCGCACGTTATCCACAGGAACCGGCGCTCTACGCGCGCTGCTTGCAGTTCCTCGTGTCGCAAAAAGAATATGCGGCGGCAGAACGCTTGATCGTTGATTACCAGAAGCAATTTCCGAACGATCAGATTTTTCCTGTGAAGGCTGAGGCCATGGTGGAGTACCGCCAGGGTTCAGTTCGAGAAGGGCTCGCGATTTACGAGAAAACGTTCCAGCCGTTGTGGGATCCGGAGCTGGTCAAGAGCTATTTTGATCTGCTACGTGAGACGCAGAACTTACGGAAATTCCTCGACCAGGCTCACGCGGCCCTCACCACGAATCCCGAAGATCTGAACGCGACCGCGCGAGTTTTCTACTATTACCAGCAACAAGGAAAACTCGAAGCTGCCAAGCAAGCGATCGCTGATCTGCGTCGGTATAAAGAGACACACAAGTCAGCCTGGACTTCGCAGGAACTTTATGTGTGCGCTCGCCTGTTGGAGGATATCCACGCCTATCCGGAATCCGCCCTGTACTACTTTGCGCTCTACAACAGCCAGGGCATGGCCGATGCGCAGGAGCAAGCGATTGCCGGCCTCACCAAGATACTGTTGACGGCGCCGGAGACTCCCATTCGTTTCGGATCGGGCGAACTTTCCATGTATCGCGACATCGCGACCATGGATCAAGGCCCGGGCTATCTGAACGGGATCCTTTCGCTCATCCTGAACACGACGGGACCGGCCGCGCAGTATTCAGAAGAAGAGCAGAAGGCAATCCCATATTTCCATCGATTGCGTGGAGCCGAATTACTCGCGCTGCTTGACAGCAAATTTCCGAAGTCATCAAGACGCCCTGAACTTCACGCGATGTTGCTGGAGTTCTATGCGCGCTCGACCCAGAGCGATGCGGTGATTCAAGGCGGACGACAGTTCCTGACGGATTTTCCAAATGGGCCCCAGCGCACCAATGTCGCGCTTCTGATGGCCGATGCTTACGCGCGCAAGGCGGATACGAAGAGCGAATTCGCTATCTACGATTCTGTGTTGAAAGAACTGGCCGCGCAGGCGCAAAACGTACCGATCGGGTTGTCTGCCGCTGGACTAGACCAGTACAACTACGATTCGAACGCTTCGAACGAAGAGTCGGAAGAGGGCGGCGAAGGCGAGCGGCGACGAGGCGGTCGGCCAGAAGCTGAATCAAGCCAGGCTTTTTGGGTCGACCCAAACGCGCCTGCGGCGACTTCGTCGGGACCGCGTTCTCCCGAATACTCGCGCGTCCTGGAACGCTACCTGGCGCGGCTTGTGCAGTTGAATCAGATCCCATCGGCGCTCGCAGTATTGCGAAACGAAATCGATCACAACCCCGGCGATCCAGGGTTGTACGAGCGTCTTGCCGAATTTCTCGATCAGAATCGGCTCGGTGCCGAACAGGAAGAAGTGTATCGCCGGGCGATCGCGCGCTTTTCGGATCGATCCTGGTACGACAAACTGGCCCGTTTTTACCTGCGCCAACAGCGAGACTTGGACTTCGCCAAACTGACCGAAGATGCGGTCAAGACTTTCGACGGCTCGGATCTTGAAGAATATTTTCGAAGAAATGTGGGCGGCAAGCCGGCTCTGTACCTCAGCCTCAACCAATATGCGAATCATCGCTTCCCGCATAATCCTGTGTTCATCCATAACCTGTTGACGGCTTATCAATCGATAACCACTCGTGATCTCGCTGCGTGGGAGGCCCTCCTCCGTCAGCATTGGTTTGAAGAAACATCGCTACGTGACGAATTCTTCGAATTCTTGTCGCAAACGGGCCGGTTGGACTCGGAATTGAGTGCGCTGCGTCAAAGTCTGCCTGACGCCAAGACCGTCGAAAACAATCCCGCCGGGGCGAACTTCCTCGCAAATGGCGAGCTATGGCGGTCCCACTTCGAACAGAGTGAGTCGCTGCTCCGCTCGCTTGCTGCTCAATATCCTGCGGAGTTCGAGTTGGGGCGAACAGCGTCATCGGTCTATCGATCGCTGGCCTATTTTGAACCGGCCGATACCGACATCGCAGCTAGCATCGAAGAAAATCTCTCAAAGTTTGCGCCTGGCAATACGGAAATTCTGGCACGCATCGGCGACATATATGCGGACCACGATTTCTTCGCCAAAGCCGCCCCGTACTGGGAGCGCATACCAAGGGTTGAGCCCGGCCAGTCGTCAGGTTATCTCGAAGCGGCGACTATTTACTGGGATTACTACGATTTTGAAAATGCAATGCAGTTGCTGAACGCGGGCCGGAATCGCCTGGGAGATCCGAACCTCTACGCGTACGAAGCCGGCGCAATTTACGAAAATCAGCGGGACTATGCGCGTGCCATCCAGGAGTACCTCAAAGGCGCTCTCGCATCCCCCGAGTCTCCTGCAGAGTTCCGTCTCTTGACGCTGGCCGTCCGTCCGAAACTTCGTGATCTGGTTGAGCAGGCGACGGCAAATGTCGCGCCGCTTCCAAATCCGGTCATGTCGGCGGTCAATCTTCGTGTTCGAGTTCTCGAAACACAAAATCGCAAGCCGGAGCTGGATTCCTTCCTCGACGCGATTGCAAATGCGACGACTTCGATCGAGCAAGCCGAGCAGATTGAAAATCTTGCGCAGCAGAAATCGCTCGAGACGGTACGCCAGCACGCACTCGAGCGCCAGGCGGCCCTCACCACCGACCCGGTCGTGCGATTGCAACTGCGTTACGCGCTGATTCGTCTGTACGAGGGACGCAAGGATTTCGAATCGGCGGAGAAGAGTGTCGGTGCGCTCTACCGCGAGAACCCGAAGATTCTTGGAGTGGTCCGGTCGACTGTTGATTTCTACTGGCGCACGAAGGAGTATCCGCAGGCAATCGTTGTTTTACAGCACGCGGCCAAGGACGCGTATCCAGACTTGAGCCGACAGTTTACTTACGAGGCTGCGCGCAAATGTACGGAAACAGCGCAGTATGCTCAGGCGCGCGATCTTCTGAGCTCGTTGTTGAAAGACCAGCCCTACAACGGTGAATACCTGGCCGCGATGGCAGACACATATGCGCAGGCAGGCGATGATCAGGGGCTGCGACAGTTCTATGTGGAGCAGATTGCACTGTTTCGGAATGCATCTCTAGCGGCAGATGCTCGCAAGGCGCAGATTGCAACGCTGCGTCGCGGGCTCATTCTTGCGCTCACGCGCCTGAAAGATTATGCCGGGGGGGTCGACCAATACATCGAGTTGATCAACAACTTCCCAGAAGATGACGGGCTGGTTACCGAAGCATCGCTGTATGCACTGCGGTATCAGCGGCAGCAGCAATTGGTTGACTTCTACACCAAGACCGTTGTTCAGTCACCGCGCGATTACCGCTGGTCCATGGTGCTCGCCCGCATCCATACAAATCTTGAGAACTATCCGGCAGCCATCGATGTGTATGCGAAAGCGATCGGAATTCGGCCTGATCGGACCGATCTCTACATCGCGCGTGCCGGACTTGAGGAGCGCTTGATGCGCTTCAACGAAGCGGCTGACGATTACGCGAAACTGTATCAGCTTGCTTACAAAGACCCGCAGTGGATGGAAAAGGTTGCAGAAGTCCGCGCACGCCAGGTCAAGAGCGGAGAGGTTGTGTCCGCGCTGAAGGCGGCGTACGTCGAGGGGCGACCAGAAAAGGCGAGCAACTATTTTGAGGTTGCCCAACACCTCGAAGGCTGGGGAATGCTGACTGAAGCACGCGGCTTCGCGGAGCAGGGAATCGAGGCCGCTGGCGCGGACTTGCTCGCGGTACCGGAGCATCATTCAGGCGCAAAGGCGTATGTGCGCATCATGACTCGGCTTCGCCTGCATGAGCAAGCTTACACAGTGATGCGTAGGGCAGTGGATGACGCATCCGCGACATTGCCCATCCTGAAAGAGCAAGCCGCGAAACAGGGCATTCTCGGGTTGAGCGATGACCGATGGCGGCAGCATGTGCACGAGCAACGTCAGATGGCGGCTCGTTCTGCGATGACGGGGATCCTGGAAGAAATGGGATCCACCGTGAATGCGTACTTTACTCCAGAAGAACGGCTGACCTTCGCGCACTTCGCCGAATCGTTACGCAAGGGAATGGATTGGGACGATGTTGGAAGTTTTGCGATTCCGCTCGCCCGTGCAGCCAATCTGGCGGATCAGGAAGCTCATTGGCGCTTCGAGGAGATGATGCAGAATCCTCGCCGCTCGGAGGCTTACTCGCATCGGCAGCAACTTGTTGATCTGCAGCGGCGTCGCACTCGCTTCGTGGAATTGGCGGAACAGTTGGAACGTTGTGCGTACGTTGCTGAGCCCGTGTACCGCAATTCTTATCTCACCAATGCAGCAAACGCTTACCGTTCTGCTGGGGATGTGCAAAACGAACTGCGGGTGCTTGCGAAGGTTTCCGCGTTCTGGCTCGACAATCCGCATCAGCAGCGGCTGTTTCAGCTGCAACTCGAACGCGCTTCGCAGGACTTAGTCCAAACCGCATCGGTATGGAATCGCGCCGAAGGAGAAAATGCCGCCAACTATGTGGTCGCCCACGGGCAACCGGCGTTGGCACATTCTGTCGTGCAGGCTCGAGGTAAGACTCGTCCGCCGGTGTGGACGAAGTCGTACGACGCTCTCGTCGGTTTGTATTTCGCGGAGCCGTCCCCGGAAATCAACAAAGCCTTTCTTGGAGCACTCGGCGACGAAATGATCGCACGTCGGTTGGAACATCCAGTCGATCGCTCAGAGCAACTCGCCGGCAAGGATTGGTTTTACTACGGCTCGCGATATGGCGAGTATCTCGGTATCTCAAAGCTCGATCGGCCCGATGATTTCCTGCCGGCGATTCTGGAAGAGAGTCCCGCAACGGCTTCTGGCTACCTCACATTGGCTGATTATTATGCTGGTGCTGGTCAAACGCGGGCGGCGATCGCAGACTATGAGCACACGCTCGATCTTTCGCAGAGTCGTCCTGATGTGTATGACAGCCTTGCAGTTGCATACTACAAGCAGGGCGATCGCGTCGCTGCACTTGCCCAGTGGAAGAAAGCGTTCACTCAGCTCAATGCTCAATTGAACGGTCCTCGTCTGCCCGATACTTTCTGGTCCGACTTCGGCCGTACCTGCGACCAGCTTCGCACGCGTCACCTGTTCGCGGACCTTCAACCGGATGCGGATGCGCTTCTTCGCACGTACTTGCGGCGGAACGGGAACTACCGGTCCAACGCGCTTTTACACCCGGCCTATCTGGCGATCGGTACTCCCACCGCAGCTACTGAATGGTTGCTGGACGTAACCTCTGCCGCTCACGACCCGACCGCGATCCTTGTGGATGTCGTCAATGCATCGTGGATTCCGGTCGCGCAACGTGGTGCCATCTACCAACGGATTTTGCAGAGCAAGCAAGACGCTTGGGCAAAGCTGAATGCCATGGAGCGCGACTATGCACAGCAAGATTACTTCACGTGGCAGGTGAACTGGACTCGTTACCTGGTCCGAAGCAAAGAATTCCCTCTTGCGTCGGACGAGATTGCGAGAATGTCCAAAGAAGCTCGCACTGCGCAGGCGGCGGCGCTGGTTCCACTGGAGTTGCAGGTGGCGACTCAACTGGGAACGTTGGACTCCAAGATCAGTCAATACCGCACTGAGCCTCGATCTGCGCCATCGAGTGCAATTCTGAGGGCGGCAGCCCACGATCTGTTTGAAGTTGGCGACATACAGTCTGCGCGCAAGATTCTAGAGTTTGTGTTCGCGCAGGAGATTGACGAACATGAGCTCAATGCGGGGAATTTTCTCGGCCTGGCTGAGATTCGACTCGCCTGCGGCGATACTTCCGGGGCTCTCGAACTGCTGCGCCGCCTGTCGGTTGTGGTGGGAAGCCCTTTTGAGAATCTTGATCCGGCGGCGGCGTTACTCGAGAAGACGGGTCACAGCAAGGAAGCTGTGGAGTTCCTCGAGCAGTTGGTGAAATGGGCGCCCTGGAATTCCGCGTATCGTCTCCGCTTGGCGAGAGCAAAACTCGCGGCCGACTGGGGCGCATCCTCGGCACGAGTCGAGCTGGTATCCGTAGCCTCGACGAGCAGTGCGGTGTACAACGTCCGGCTTAAGGCAGCCCAGGCGTTATCGGGCGAAATTCACGGCGATCTGGGCAGTGAAGAGCTGAACTTGCTCGCTAATCCGTCAACCCTGACGCCGGTGAACGCCGACAAGTTTTATTTCTTCGAAGCGCGAATCAGGGCTGCGAATAACTCAAACGATTCGCAAACCAAGATCCAGTTGCTGAGTCATTGTGTGATTGATTTTCCGCGTCGGGATGAAGCTCGCTATCCGTTATTTGAGGCGGAGGTAGGCGCGACGGAGTACGAATCCGCCCTTGGGGCCCTGGAACCGGAATTGCCAAGATTCCGAACCAGCCAGGCGCGAGAAACTGTCGACGAGGAAGAGATCGTGAGTCAAGCCGAGCACGATTTGGAAGTAGACGAACCGATGGTGCCGTCCACGTCGGGATCGGTGTTATCTCGTGCAAAGCAGGCTCACATCGCAGCGATGGTTGGGAACACAATGATTCGTCTCGACCGGCTCGATGATGCCTTGGTGTATCTCCGGACCGCCCAGAAGCTGCAAGCATCCGCTCAGGTACGCGAACAGCTTGCGCACGACATCGCGGATGTGCGGGAAAGTCTCCGAGTTCGAAGCATCAACGAGAGTCGGCAGCCCCTGTTACACGAGCCGCTTGAGCAGGATCGCGTCGTTCGGCCACGGTTGGTCGCTCATGCTGTGCAGCGCACTCCAACCCCACAAAAAGGAGGCAAGCAACGATGAAATTTGTGAGCATCCTTCTAGTTGTTGCCTTGACCACAGGTCTTTTGGGTTGGGGAGCGTACCAGGGTGCGGCTCCCGCGTCAGTTCCGTTGTCGAAATTCTTTCCTGCTGGAGCGCAGCTGTACTTGCAGGCGAAGGACTTCTCGGGACAGCTCTCGGATTGGAATTCTTCGCGGCAAAAACGCGCATGGGTGCAGAGCGCGAACTACCAGGTCTTTTCGCGTTCGCGCTTGTTTCTTCGGTTGAAAGGGGCTGGAGATCAGTTTGCAGCAGCGGCCGGCCTTCCTCCCGATATGAATTTCCTGTCCCAAAGCGCCGGTGGCAGGAGTGCTCTCGGGCTTTACGACATTGGCAACTTGCAGTTTCTGTATGTCACTTGGTTGCCTTCCGCGAAATCGATGGAGAATGCGTTGTGGCAAACACGAAACAAGTTTGAGCCTCGAAAGGTCGGGGATGCGACCTTCTATATCCGCCGCGACCCAGAGTCTCAAAGAGAAGTCGCTTTCGCCGTGGCGGGAGACTATCTGCTCCTGGCGACGCGCGAAGATCTGATGGCGGGTACACTGCAACTGATGTCGGGATCGAAAGATCGAAGCGTCGAAAATGAGCAATGGTGGTCGGAATCAGTGGCGGCTGCGGGCCCAGCCGGCGATCTTCGAATGGTACTCAATCTCGAAAAGCTGGCACCGAGCCCGTACTTCCGCACGTATTGGGTACAGCAGAACATCACCGATATGAAGCAATATTCTTCTGCGGTTTCCGATTTGTTTCGCTCAGGGAGCGAATATCGGGAAGAGCGTGTGTTGATCTTACGGGAGACTCGAGATCAGCCCTTACCACCGCCTTCGGCCCGCGACCTGAAACAAATGATCCCCGTCGTCCCTGGTGGAGGAGATACGGTGACTGCAGATCTGATTCGTCTCGTCCCAGACGATGCGGGAGTTTACGAAGCCCGCGCGTATCCAAATGCCGAGGCGTGTTTCCAGTTACTCGAAACGAAATTACTCGCACCGCACTTGGGGCCGGCGCCAGCTTCACAGCTTGCTCCGTCCGTTCAGTTATCGAATGGTAAGACCGGTTCGGGGTCGGATCTTGAAACTCGGATCGACGAGTCTCCCATTCAAGAAACCGGACCGAAAACTATTTCGGTGCTACGGCAGTTGCTCGACAAAACGCCGCTGATGGCGTCCCTGACGGTGCAGTCTACGGAACGCGACAGCGCTGGAGTTTTTGTAAGGATGCACACTGGGATCGTTCTTGCCTCGGATTCCGATTGGGATGAATCGGTCGTGGAGTCTGCGTTGGTTGACTTCATACGATCTGGTGTTACCGCCAGCCAGCTTGGGGTTACGTGGAAAGCGAAAGGTAACTATCGACAACTGGACGGCCTCTGGCCACTCAATATTGCTGTGCGCGGCAAGTATCTTATGGTCTCGGACGATGCCAGCTTGATAGAGACGCTTCTTGCTAACGTGAACCGAAAGCCCAGCGGCAAGGCTGCGACTTTCCTTGCAGGCTTTCGACATTCCCGCGAGCGTAACAATTTTGTGAGATTTTTCGGACTCATTGATGGAGTAAATCAAGGTAAGAGCGAATTTCCGGGCGTTTCGAGGGAGCCGCAGCTCTTCTCCGGTAATGTGGGAAGCCTGAGCGAGATGCTTTCGGAGGTGTCAGCGGAGAATATCGTCGTGCGTCGCGACGGCAACCGAGAATTGGAGACCGTGACTTACGCATGGGCGCCGCAGTAAAAAATTCGATTTGCGTGGCCGTGGTGATTGCTCTGAGTTTTCTATCTGGTCAAAGTAAGGCCGGTCCCACTGAGGCACGCAACTCGGCATCTTTATTTGTCCAGTCAGCTGCGACCAGGCTCGACGCTGAAATTTATCGGGCTGACGTTTCCTTCTTGCTTCTCGATGCGCGCACGGGAAACCTGCTCACCTCGCAGTGGGATAATCCAGAAAGGCCAATCCCCGTCGGGTCCCTGGTGAAGCCGTTCGTTGCTCTCGCCTACGGCGAACAGCACGCGTTTCGATATCCCACACACATGTGTCGAGGAACGGCTACCGGTTGCTGGCTTCCGCGAGGTCATGGTGAGGTCGACCTTCCTTCGGCTATCGCGCACTCTTGCAATTCCTACTTTCGCGCCTTGACTGCCGGCATGACTGCCGCTGAGATTTCACCCATTGCATCAAGGATTGGTCTGCAGATTCCATCTGATGAATTGCGTGGTGCAGAACTCGTGGGAATTGGCAATCGCTGGTCGATTGCTCCGATAAATCTTGCACGGGGATACCTGGAATTGTTGCAGCGTCGCGACCAGCCAGGAGTGCGACAGATACTTGCTGGTATGGCGGCAGCCGCTGAAGATGGAACCGGAGCAGCCGTAAATCGTGCGCTCGCATACCCAAAAGCATTGGTCAAAACGGGGACGGCAGGTTGTACGCACGCGAGACATGCGCCGGGTGACGGCTTCGCGATCGTGCTTTTTCCGGCAGAGCATCCCGAGATTCTGCTGTTGGTACGCGTGCACGGTGTTCCGGGTAGTGAAGCAGCGAAGACAGCGGGCGAAATGCTGTGGAAGATTGGGGAATGACTTGAACTTCGCGCGAAGATCGACGCAGTGGTTGTTGTTGGGCGTGTTTGTCGGTTCCGCCTGCGTCTCCTCGGCCCAAGAAGTGCGCATCGGCGTGTTTGGTTTGTTTCATCCTCACGAACTGGTTGTGAGGCCGGCGTCGGATTCGGCGTTAGTTGTGAAGGCGGGCGAGCAGACTTTTGTCGTGGAGAAAAGCAGCGGCACTGATGAGGTGCTAGTTTCTGTATCCGATCCGGTGACGAGAGTTTGGACTCGAGAAGGGGATGTTCAATCGAAGTCGCTACGTGTCACGAGCCGCAGTAACGGAGCGGGCGATTTCATACTTCTGATTCCGGGGAAAATCAGCCGCCGGTATCACGGAACCCTAAGTGTCGAACGTTCTGCCGATTCACTGCAGGCGGTCGTCACCATGGATTTGGAAACGGCAGTAGCCTCGATCGTGGCGGCAGAGTCTGCGCCGGATGCGCCGGTTGAAGCTTTGAAAGCACAGGCCATTGTGGCCCGCTCGTATCTAGTTGCAGCGAAGGGCCGCCACCCCACTTTCGATTTCTGCGACACAACGCACTGTCAATTTCTGCGCAATCCTCCACCCTCTGATACAACGATGGCCCGTGCGGTCTTAGAGACGCGCGGCCTTGTTCTTATTTATGACGCAGAGCCTATCGCCCCGATGTATACCCGGAGTTGTGGCGGACGGACTTTGACACCCTCTGATGTAAACCTGCCGCGCGCAGACTATCCCTACTACTCGGTTGCGTGCAAATACTGTCGCAAACATCCGGCGCCATGGCAGTCAACGATTACGTTGGAGGAGGCTGCGGATTTGCAACCGGGAAATGAATCTGCACGGTTGCATATCGATCGCCTACTCGGTTGGAGCACTGTGCCCAGCAACCACTTCACGATGCAGCGGCAGAGCGATCGAGTGGTCCTGCAAGGCGTGGGCAAAGGCCACGGAATTGGACTATGCCAGTTGGGCGCGTCGGCGATGGCAAGGGAAGGGGCGACCTTCCTCCAGATACTGAGTCATTATTATCCAAACACTTCAGTGGCCCAGATGGTTAGCAAGTACGTGATGCGGTGATGCTCGCAAAAGTTCCTCGACTGAAACCCCGACGGTACTAAAAGGCACTCGACCCAAGCCTGAGTAGTCCTTTCCGCAGCTTCGGGTGCGCACGTAGGCGACGCAAGTAGTCCATCTCATTTCGGCCGGACTTGGTATCGATTATCCGCAGCAGACCAGCTTTCTCCGGGGCGCTCCATGATTGGAGATCGGGAATCAAGGACAGGACCATGGCGAAGTTCTGAAAATAAACGTTAGCAAGCCGGTCTTCATTTGCGGAAATGCCCAGAATCTTCGCCAGCGATTTTGCGCTCGAAGCTTGAAAACGTTGTAGATCGCCGCCGAATTCACGCGCCATTTTCTGATTTACCCGCAGTCCGATATTCCGGGTAGAAAACCGATCCCATGTGCCGGGTATACTGCCCGGCAGTTCGTAAAAGACGTGGCCATCTGCGAGGCGCCGCAATGTCCTCGGCGGAGATTTGTACTTCGGGTTTGCAGCAATCCGAGCTTCCTCATGCTCCGCCAGTCGTAATAGGTCGGCGCGGCCCGGACGGAATCCCAGCTTGCGATAAAACCAGAACGCGCCGGACTTGATCGCTTCGTCGTTGTTCTGACCGAGTTGGTACGGATACATGGACACGCAAGTCGCACCCAAGAATTTGCAAAGGCAGCGCAGAACCTGCGCGAAAATCCATGCGACTTCTCCGCCGCGAAATGTGTAAAAAGTGTTGAATCCGACTTCCATCCACTCGAAAAGCCCAATGGCCTCGATGTAGTTGATCGGAACACCATTTTTGAGCGTCAGACCGGCTGTGTAGGCGCGCAAAGGGAGTCGTCGCTGTGGTTGAAGACTCCACAGAAAGACTGTAACGCCTCTTCCCATGTCAGCACGAACGACGGACCGAGGATCTCCCAGCGTCGTGCCGTAGAGCTCCCGATAGCGGACGAGCATCACCTCGCGGATGAGGTCCATCACCTTCGCACCCGGCGCAAGAGAGAGTCTCTTCAGATTCGGAGGTTTCCGTGCGATCTCACGTGCGAGAGAAACATCCTTGCGGGAGAGCAAGGGTTCCGGGTGATAGAAAACATTCGACACACTTTTCCAGTTTCGTGTGCGTGAGATGCGTGAATTTCCCAAGCGCCAGCGTACGGGCATGTGTAGCGCATCGTAGAAGCGTGCTTTCTCGGCACCGGAGACTGGGAGTCCTTCGAATTGCTTCACCAGCCAGCCGGGAGACTTGCGGCGATTCCCCTGGGCAGCGTCTAGCCACTTGCGCCACGGAATGTTTGCCTCGACAAGGGAATCTTCTTCGAGTAGAGGGATTACACGCGGCCATCCTGAGCCCATGGCGCGTTCGTCGTCGTAGTCGTCCCAAGCGATTTCGACTTTCCCCGGCATATGGAAAACGAGCCAGCGCATCAAATCGAAGCCCAGCGTGTCTTGCATGGTAGTGCCGGCAATTCCGGAAACTTCAATAGGATCGAATTCGTCCATGTCGGCGCCAGATTCTCGTAGGACCTCGACGCGCGTGTGAAAGCGATTGAGCATGCTCTCGGTCTGGCGGAGCACTTGCGCGCTGGGTGGGAACGCGCGCAGCACCATCAGCGCTTCGTGAAAACGGATGAGGGACGGAATGTCTCTGAGGGCGGCGGTGTTCGCACCCGCCAATACCTTGAAAACGCGTGCCGCCTCGGCGCGGCCAAAGCGATATCGGCAGCCTTCGAGTTCGTCGAGAAGACGGCTGGACGAAGGAGCTGGCATTTATTGCGTCTTGTATGTGACCTTTACGTCGTGAGCGGCTGAGGTCCAAGGAATGCCGTCAATCGTCACCGCCGCGGTAGATGCCTTCCAACTCTTGACCGGAGCGCCATCGACAGAAACGTCCCGGACTTTGACGCCTCCATAGACGACTACCTGCAGCTGCTTAAACCAAGGACGGTATGCGCCTTCAGCCGACATGTGAACGGTCACGTGATCGGTAGCAGCCTCACACGTAAAATGCGCCCGCATGAACTCACCTTTCTGGTAAGCGAACGTGTTGCCATCATCCATGTAAAGGTCGCCGCCGCAATCAGGACCTGGATAGACACGAAGTTCAAGCGGTCCGTTCGGTGTCTGGTCGACGTTCTCAATTACGGGTTGCTGGGGCAGAATCGTTCCCGCGCGCACGTAGACAGGCAGCGTATCCAGCTTGTCTTGAATTCTGATAGATTGGCCGCCAGTCACGCCGTCTTGCGTCGCAGGCGGAGCGGTTGGAATCTTCTCTCCGGTCCAGTAGTCGAACCACTCGCCGGTCGGAAGGGTAACGTCGTAATTTCCGATGAAGGGCCACATTTTGGGCGCGATGAGCAAACCGCGGCCGAACATGTACTCTTCTCCATTCGTCTCGAGTATGGCCTCGTTCGGAAATTCCATAAACATTGGGCGGAGAAGAGGTACACCTGTGCGTGAGGCTTCTTCCATGGCAGTGTAGATGTAGGGAAGCAGGCGGTAGCGCGTTTCGATGTACCGCTTGCGGATGGCTTCGTGCTCCGGTCCGTCCACCCACGGTTCATGATCGCGAGTGCCCTTTGCCGCATGATTGCGATAAATCGGGTTGAATACTCCTAGTTCCATCCAACGTGTAAGCAGCTCGGGAGTCGGACTTCCGTTAAATCCGCCGATATCGTCGCCAACAAATGCAAACCCGGACATCCCGAGATTCGCCAACTGCGGAATAGAAAGCCGCATGTGATTCCACGACGCCGTGTTGTCCCCGGTCCAGGTCGCCGCGTAGCGCTGCGCACCGGCGTAGGCCGCACGGGTTAGTACGAAGGGCCGCTGGTCCGGTTGCAGTTTGAGAAGACCCTCATAAGTCCCGTGGACGTTTTCCATACCGAGCACGTTATGGATCTCGCGGTGATCGGTCTTACGGTGTTCGACGTAATGAACCGTGTCGAGCGGCATGGTCTTCTCCGGGTACACGAAGACGGCCGGTTCGTTCATGTCATTCCAGAAGCCGCGCACACCATCTTTCACGAAATCGGTGTAGAGCGATCCCCACCATTCACGCACGGCAGCGCGGGTGAAATCCGGAAACACACTGGGGCCGGGCCAGACCGGTCCAATGTAAACCGATCCGTCGGGATTCTTGACGAACATGTCTTTCGCAATCCCTTCGTCGTAGGGTTTGTAGCCGGGCACCTTGGCGATATGAAGATCGGTGATGGTGATGAGCTTGAATCCCTGCTGGCGCAGATCTTTGATCATCTGCTCGAAGTGCGGGAATCGCTCGCGATCCACGGTGAAGGGCCGGTTCTTGTCCTGATAGTCGATGTCCAGGTAGATGACGTCTGCAGGAATCTTGCGTTTGCGAAAATTGTCGGCGATTTCGCGCACCCGCGCTTCCGGGAAGTAGCTGTACCGGCACTGCTGGTAGCCGAGAGCAAAGAGAGGTGGCAGTGGCGTGCGGCCCGTGAGCGCAGTGAAGTCACTGACCACCTTCTTCGGATCGGGTCCGTAAAAAAAGTAGTAATTTAGCTCGCCGTTCTCAGCGCCGAATGAGTAGGCATCACGAGATTCTTTGCCAAAATCGAAGCTGCTTCTGTAGGTATTGTCCAGAAAAATTCCGTAAGTACTGCCGTGACGCACGCCGAGAAAAAACGGAATCGTCTTGTACAACGGGTCGGTGGACTCCTGCCATCCGAACATGTCCATGTTCCACATCGTGAAGTCAAGGTTGCGATGGTCGAGAGGCCCCGTTTTATCTCCGAGTCCGAAGTAGTGCTCGTCGATCGGCATCGACTTCCAGACGCGAAATGCGGTGCCGTTGTAGGACACCGGAAACTTCGGTTGATCTTCGGAAATCAGCTTTCCGGATTTGTCGAGGAAAGAGATTCTCAGCGGTGACTTCTCGATCCGTAGCTGAAGAGTGCCTGTGTCTACGACCGTCGCATCATTGGCGTTTTTGACGTCAACCTTTGCTGATTCCGGAAAAGCATTCGGCAGAACGGCGAACGATTGATCCTCGGGAAATGATCCATGCGCAGCGTATCGCAGCCTGACGACGTTAGGGGAGAGTGCCGTGATCCGAAGGTGGCCTTCGCCAACGGTGAGTTCGACTCCATTCGAGACAGTCTGAACGCCGCCGACGTTCCCCAACGGTTGCCACTGTGCTTGCGCGGAAGGAAGAAACAACAAAAGCAGAGACGGTAGTAAGAACTGAGTGGGAATTCGCATGGTTTTATGAAAAGTCCGACCGAAATGATAACTGAACAGACGGGGCTTGCAGTGCACTTAGGGTCATTTTTTGTGGCCAATTACGCAAAATCTGGGAAGGCGCGGCGGACGAAGGCGTGACGTCCAGGTAGCACATCGTCGAACTAGATACCGAGAAAAGCCCATTCCGGGAGGAGCTTTCTCCAACTTCGAAAAATACGAAGTTGACAGTTCTGGCTCTGGCTCATACTGTTCCGTCTGGCTTGTTGCCGCAACTGGTAGAAAATCGTTCTGGCGGCGGGATGAAATTCAGTAACGGAGGCTAATCGGAGCACTCATGAATGCAACCGCGGCGATTACCCATCGCGCTCTGGCACCCCTCGACCTGACCATCATCGGTATCTACTTCCTGATCGTTTTTTGCATTGGCTTGTATTTCGCCAAGAAGGAACGCACCTCGACTGACTACTTTCTTGCAAGCCGCGACATCGGGTGGTTCTTCATCGGCGCTTCGTTGTTCGTTTCTAACATTTCCACCGAACACTTCATCGGGCTTTCCGGAACGGGCGCTTCTTCCGGTTTGGCGGTCGGGCACTTTGAATGGCTCGCATGCCTGATGCTGTTGATTCTGGGATGGGTCTTCGTACCGTTCTATCTGCGAACCAACGTGTTTACGATGCCCGAGTTTCTTGAGCGACGTTTCAACCGACAGTGCGCCGTGTATCTGGCGGGCATTTCGATCATCGCTTACATCTTCACGAAAATTTCGGTGCAGCTTTACGCCGCCAGCGTGGTACTGGAGCGAATCGCCGGCTGGTCGCTGGCGAAGACCGCCATTGTGCTCGTCATAGCGACGGGCATTTACACTGTCGCGGGCGGACTTGCGGCGGTCATTTACACCGACACGGTGCAGACACTGATTTCGATCACGGGCGCGGTTGCTCTGACGGTTATCGGTCTGCATCGAGTTGGGGGGATCGAGCACCTGCGCACGATGGTTCCAGAATCCTTCTTCCACATGATTAAGCCTGCTTCCGATCCGAGTTTTCCATGGACCGGAATCTTCTTCGGCGCCCCGATCCTTGGAATCTGGTACTGGTGCACCGATCAGGTTATCGTGCAACGCGTGCTTTCCGCGCGAGATGAAGGACATGCCAAGGCGGGAACGATCTTTGCGGGCTTCCTCAAAATTCTTCCGGTGTTCATGCTGGTTTTGCCCGGCATCATCGCATACGCGCTGTTCCGTGATGAAGTGGGCAACAAGCCCGACTATGCCTATCCGACACTGGTTCTGAACTTGCTACCCACAGGCCTTGTCGGTTTAGTCATGGCGGCGCTGCTAGCCGCAGTGATGGGAGCGATGAGTTCCGTATTCAACTCGGCCTCGACACTCGTAACTCTTGATTTTTACAAGAAGATTCGTCCTGAGGCATCAGAGGCACAACTCGTAAATTTCGGCCGTGTGGCGACCGGTTTCATGGTGTTGCTCGGCCTGCTATGGGTCCCGTTCATTCACCTGATCAATAGCCAGCTCTACATCTACCTGCAGAGCGTGCAGGCGTACATCAGTCCGCCCATTGCAGCATGCTTTGTCCTCGGGATTCTGTGGCCGCGACTGAACGGTCAGGGAGCCATCTCATCTTTGTTGACAGGCTTTGTACTGGGCGCTGTGCGATTCATCGCCGAATTGATGGCCGCGCGGGGAACGGAATTCAGCGGTCTCATGGAGTGGTTGGTGAAGATGAACTTCCTACACTACGCCATTTTCATGTTCGTGGTTTGCAGCGTGGTTCTCGTTGGCGTCAGCCTTGCGACCGCTGTACCCGATCGGCGAAAGCTGGCGGGGCTCACGTTTGCGACTGTGGACGACAAGATGGACACGGTGGTCGTGGATGCTCACGCGCGCAAACCAGCGCACGAAACCGCGACAGAGCACCGGGTCAACATCTTTTTTAGCCTGCTGCTTCTGGCAACAGTGATTGGGTTGTGGATCTACTTCCGCTGATTTGAATCGATTAACGTCAAGCTGCCCAAGAGGATCTACCTCTAGGGCAGCTGCGTTCCACGTACTACCGCCGTCAAAACCGCACCGAACAGGTGTCTGCTGTTTGTTGATTGAGACTCGGCCAGCACAATCGCTAAGGAAGGCTATATAGAAAGAGGCTGCAAACGGCCTCTTCGTTCTCTCGCCCGATAGGCGCACATACCCCGAAAATCCGATGTTTCAGCGACACAGTTGTGTAAAATTGCGCGCCAGCAGGCTGGTGGCAGCTAAGCCTGTCGGAGGAAATCCACTTGGCGGTCACAATTTCTGGTCTCTCGAAGACCTATCCGAACGGCGTCCATGCTCTTAAGAACGTTTCGCTCACGATCGGCAACCACATGTTTGGCCTGCTCGGTCCCAATGGGGCCGGCAAGAGCACGTTGATGCGGACAGTGGCGACATTGCAGGATCCCGACTCGGGATCAATCAAAGTTGACGGACTAGACGTCGTCACGCAAAAGAATGAAGTGCGGAAGATCCTTGGCTATCTGCCCCAGGAATTCGGGGTGTATCCGAAGATCTCAGCAGTTGACCTGTTGCAGCACCTGGCGGTTCTAAAGGGCATCGCGTCTCCAGGTGAGCGTAAGGAAATGGTGGATGCGCTCCTGGCCCAGACCAATCTCTGGGAAGTCCGCAAGAAGGCGCTCAGCACATATTCGGGCGGCATGAAGCAACGGTTCGGCATTGCGCAGGCGCTGCTGGCCAATCCCAAACTCATCATTGTCGACGAGCCTACCGCGGGCCTTGATCCTGCCGAGCGGAACCGCTTCCTGAATCTGCTGAGTTCGATCGGCCGGGATGTCACGGTAATCCTTTCGACCCATATCGTGGATGATGTCCGCGAACTGTGCCCGCGGATGGCAATCATTGCGGCTGGGCAGTTGCTGCTGGAAGGAGCACCTGTTGACTCACTCGCCGCCATCAAGGGCAAGATCTGGAGCAAGGTTGTCGGCAGCGATGATGAGCTTCGTGCTCTCGAGTCCCAGTTGAATGTGATCTCGACCCACCTGGTGAGCGGCCAACATGAGATTCGTGTGTACTCCGATGCGCCGCTCGGTGACGGGTTCCGGCCTGTCGACTCAGATCTTGAAGACGTCTATTTCCTCAACCTGGCGAAGCAGACAAAGCACTGAACGATTGAGGGCGCGCATGAAAATGTTTTGGGAATTCTTTACTTTTGAACTCAGATTCCGGCGAAAAAGTATCTCGACATACGTCTACTTCTTCGTCTGGTTCGCATTCTGTTTTCTTTGTGTCGCTTCTGAAAGCTTTGGTCCGATTGGAAACAACAACGGCAAGATCCTGCTGAACGGGCCGTACGCGAATACGTTCAACTCGGTTGGCGTTGCCCTGTTCGGCATCATTATTGTGGCAGCGATCTTTGGGACGTCGATTCTCCGCGACTTCCAGCGCGACACCTACCAACTTCTATTTACAAAGCCAATCTCAAAGTTCGCCTATCTGGGAGGCCGTTGGGCTGGCTCACTGGTCACGACGGTCTTTGCATTTTCAGGGTCCTTGTTGGGCACGTTCGTCGGAACATTCGCGCCGTGGGCCGACCACTCTCGCATCGGACCGAATGTTCTGTGGTGGTACCTGCAGCCGTTTTTCTCGATCACCGTGGTGCAAATCTTCTTTCTGGGAACGCTCTTCTTCACCGTAGCTGCTTTATCACGCAAGGTCTTCGTCGTGTATGTGCAGGGAGCAGCGTTATTCATTCTGTATTTATTAGGCATCACTATTTTCAGTGCAACACGTTCGCTGGAGCGTTTCTGGTCCGGCATCGTCGACCCGATCGGCTTCATCCTGGTGGATGACATTACGCGGTACTGGACGGTCGTCGAAAGAAACACTCAACTCCTGAGTTGGTCGCCGCACGTTGCGTCCGGCATCTTTCTGTACAACCGTCTCCTGTGGTTGGGGGTAGGGTTCTTGTCTTTGGGGGCGGTATGGGTGCTGTTCCCGATGTCTGTGGAAGCACTCACTGCCCGATCGCAAGGCCGCCGCGCCGCAAAGGCAAAGCAGCAAGAGGAAATTGAAGACCGCCCGCTCCGCTCGCTAGCAGCGGCACGTCTACCACAAGTGCAGCGGATTTTCGCGCCATCGACAACATTTGCGCAATTTCTATCGCTCTCGCGGCTACGCATCAGCATGATCCTCCACGAGATTCCGTTCTGGGCGATCGTTGGGCTGATGGTCGTGTTCGCGATCAACAACGGATATTTCGCCGGACGGGTTGCTGACATCAACGTTTGGCCTGTGACCTATCTCATGGTGCAAGCCGTGGAAGGCAGCGCAACGCTTTTTTTGTTAATCGTTGCTGGGTTATACGCTGCCGAACTGATCTGGCGGGAACGCGATATTCATGTGGATGGAATCCATGACGCGCTGCCGATTAGCGAAAGCGTGGATTGGCTGTCGAAGCTGGTCGCGATCGCCTTTGTCGAGATGGTTTTGCTCTCTGTCACGATGTTGTGCGGCATCATGATGCAAACCCTTGCCGGCTATTACCACTTTGAACTCCTCCAATATGTAAAAGAGCTGTTTGTGGTCACCTTCCCGCAGATCATGATGTTCGCATTGCTGGCGATGTTTATTCAGACGATTGTCAGCAATAAGTTTCTCGGTCACGGAATCGCGATCGGCATTGTGGTGGTCGTCCCGATACTGTTTAGCTTCGGTTGGGAAAACACGCTGTATCTCTACGGAAACGTCCCGCCGTACATCTACAGCGATATGAATGGCTACGGCCACTTCGTTCCCGCCTTGTTGTGGGCCATCACTTACTGGTTCGCGATCTCGGCCTTTATTGCGGTCTTTTCGGTAGCTTTCACACGGCGAGGCGCGGACGAGAGTTGGAGTGCCCGTTGGAAACTGGCGTCGGTTCGCATGCCAGGCCTCCTACCGGCGGCGGTCTGTTTCTTGCTGCTCGCACTTGGCAGCGGGGCCTGGTACTACTACAACGCTCACGTCATGAATGAATATCTGAACGCCAAACAACGGCGTGGTATCCAGGCAGAGTACGAGCGGAACTTCAAAAAGTACGAAAATGTGCCGCAACCGAAAATCATCGCCGTTGACGCGCACATCGATATTGATCCCATGCGTCGTTCGTTCAGTGGTTGGGGTGAGTTCACCTTGCGAAACAAGACCACTCAACCGATTGCTGAAGTACACATTACGAATCAAAAGCAGTCGGTCTCGAACCTTAAATTTGATAGACCGTTTCATCTTGTGAGTTCCAACGCACGCGAGCTTTATTCGATCTATGCACTGGATCGGCCGTTGGCCCCCGGTGAGATTACGAAGATGACCTTCACTGTCGGTCATGCGTCTCGGGGTTTTCGTGACGGCAACGAGCTGCCTGAGTTGGCTTATAACGGCACATTCTTCGATTCAGACTACTTTCCTTACCTCGGCTACAACCAGCAGATGGAACTCGACGATCCTCGGCGGCGGCGCGAGGAACATCTTGGACCTCTCGAAGAAATGTCGCCTCGTGGCGATTCCACACAGTCCCTCTACAACGTCTTTTACAAGGATTCCGACTGGGTTGCGTATCACACGGTGGTGAGCACGTCCCCGGATCAGATTGCGATTGCTCCCGGATATCTCAAGCGTGAATGGGAGGAAAAAGGTCGCCACTACTTTGAATATGACATGGGAGGAACGCCGATCCTGGATTTCTTCGCGTACCTTACGGGGCGCTACCAGGTCCGCCGCGAGCAGTATAACGGGACGAATCTTGAGGTCTATTACATGCCCGGGCATGAATTCGACATCGACGACATGCTTGCGTCTGCCAGAGCAGGCCTCGACTACTACCAGGCAAAGTTCAGTCCTTATCAGTTCGGACAGTTCCGCATTATGGAATTTCCCCGCTACCGAACGTTCGCGCAGTCTTTTTCCAACACCATTCCCTATTCCGAGGGCATCGGCTTCATTGGCCGGATAAAGGATAAGAAGGACATCGATTTCACATACTTTGTGACGGCTCACGAGTTGGGCCACCAATGGTGGGCGCATCAATTGATCGGGGCGAATGTTGAAGGATCAAACATGATGTCCGAGACGCTTGCTGAGTATTCGGCCCTCATGGTGATGCAGAAGAAATACGGCCGAGACAACATGCATCGGTTCCTGAAGCATGAACTTGACCGGTATCTTCGCGGCCGGGGCGGGGAAGTCCGGCATGAGTCGCCTCTTGCGCTTGTCCAGCGTGAGCCTTACGTCTGGTATCAGAAGGGCGGCCAGATCATGTATACCCTCGCCGACTACATTGGCGAGGATAAAGTCGACGCAGCTCTCCACAACTTTTTGATGGAGCACAGGTACGCCAATGCGAACAACGCGCATACCCTGCCTTACCCGGACACGCGCCAACTCGTTGACGCACTTCGATCCCAGACGCCCCAGGACTTGCAATACCTGATTGATGACGGGTTCAATTCCATCGTGCTCTACGACAACAAAGTCCTCAACGCGACTGTTGTCCCAACAGCCGACCGCAAATTCAAAGTCACGCTTACCGTGCAGGCCCGCAAGGTGAAGGCAGATGGCAACGGTAATGAAAGTCCGATGGTTCTCAAGGACTACATCGAGGTCGGAGTCTTTAAGGGCAAGAAGGATGAAGAACAGCCTCTTTACCTGAAGAAAGAGAGAATGACGCAGGAGAAAAACACATACGAGATTGTTGTCGACGAGATGCCGACCCGGGCGGGCATTGATCCTTACAATAAGCTTGTCGACCGAATCGCCGACGACAACATGATCGACGTCACCAAGCAGTGAGGTCGGCAGTCTCGTCGGCGGCCTGAGGTTGCCGTCGTTCCGGATCAATTCATCTGCCAGATGCGGAAGTTAAGGTAGGAGGCAAACGTCACCCAGACGATGTATGGAATCAATAACCATGCTGCCAGAAACGAGATCGAGTAAAACGCTATCGTTGTCGCAAAGAGCATCATCAGCAGGAAGCAGATCTCGGCGAATGCGGCTCCAATCGCATGCATTCCGAAGAAAATCAAAGACCATGCGGAGTTCGCCGCCAATTGAATGAAGAACAAAATGAGTGCTGCTTTGCCTGTTTCCCATCCAGCCTGACGCCAGATCAGCCATGCGCTCAGCGACATCATGATGTAGAGGAAAGTCCACACCGGCGCGAAAACCCAGTTAGGCGGATTCCACTCGGGCTTCTTTAACTGGGGATACCAAGTGCCGACCGACCGATTTGTGGCCACCGCGCCGATTCCGCCCGCTGCGAAGCAGACTGCCACAAAGGGCACCACTGATAGCCACGAGTTTCGGTCGAACATGCTTGCTCCCGGAGCCTTTGAGCGCAACCCACCCTATGGCAGCGTCACGATGACGCCTTGGCATGGTTGGTCGCCAACGCGCCGATAGCTATGCGGTACGGCTGAATCGAAATAGATGGAGTCCCCTCCCTCCAATTCATATTCTTCGCTCGCGATTTTCATGTGCAGGGTGCCATTAAAAAGGTACAGGAATTCGACACCGGGATGGTGATGGGCGCGATTTTTCTCCGATGGAATTTCCTGGAAGTCGGCAAGAAATGCGTTCATTTTTTTTTCGGTCGCAGGATAGTCGAGGCACTCGAAGAAATATGAAACGTCGGAGATTCCCGGGCGCTCGGGAAAACGAACGCGCTCCTTGGCGCGCACCACCGCCACGACCCGGCGCTTGCGCTCGTCCGTGAAGAAGAAATCTAGTCCAACGCTGAACACCAGTGCGATCCGCAACAGGGTGGGGAGGGTGGGGAAGAGTCTCCCTCGCTCGAGCTTTGACAGAAGCGCGGCCGAGAGGCCCGTATGTTTACCCAACTCCACTAGGCCCATGCCTTTCTTCAAGCGTAGCCCGCGAATTTTCTCGCCGATTGAATAAGGTCTAAGGCCTGCGGTAATCGTCTCGTTGATCATCGATGTTCTCCAAGAGAAAATAAATTATCACTATGGTAAATCAACGGAGCGGGTGCGAAAAGTCGGGTTGCGGTCCAACGCATTGTCGCGACAAAACAAAAGCGGTGCCGGCAGGCACCGCTGAAACCATTCGCTAGAGGGGTCTTATTTCTTTTTCTTACCCAGCAGACCTCCGAGCGCGTTTACAGCGTCGTTCGTCTTGACGCCGCCAACTTTGCCGCCATTCAAAGCGCCATTCAGAGCACCCCCAGCGAGCCCGGTAGCGAGGCCTTTGACGTCGGGAACGAATTCAGGCTTCGAGGTTGTGCCCGTTATGCTGAAGGCGATTCCCTTGCCGCCGGAGGCGACCTGAGTCAAACCACCAGCCATACCTCCCTTCAAGTCGGCAAGCATTTTGAAATCCAACGCCCCCGCAGGGCTGACGGTTCCAGCTCCCGTGATGACGCCAATCGCCGGAACAGTCAGGTTCAAATTGTCCGCGCGTGTGCCTTCAGGAGCGACCCTCGCGTTTGTACTGAAATTTTCGATCGAAGTGTCGGGATTCGAGACAGCCTTCCCAGCGAAGGTCGATAAGGCTCCAAGCTTCTGTCCAAGATCAAAGCCCGCCAGCTTCGTGTTCGAGAGCTTCACGGGACCGGTGATAACGAGCTTGTCAATAGGTCCAGTGATCCCTAGCGCCGCGGAAAGGGTTCCACCTTTCAACTGCGATCCTGAAGGCAGCACAACACCTAAAGCAGGCAACATGGCCTCGAGTTCTTCTACTGGCATGTTGGGTGCGTCGAGTTTCAGGTTGAGCACCTGAGTTTCACCCTGCGTCTTGAAAGAGCCAGTCAAGTGTGCCACGGCTTTGCCGATCGAAACGTCACCCTGCGTGATATTTCCAGAATTGTTATCGAGATCTACGTCGACGGTGTGCTTGATAACAACTGTTTTCGGAGCCGGCGTGCCTTTCGGTGAAAACTTTAATTTATTGCCCGTGAAGGTCCCTACAGCTTTCGCCGTCGAGCCATTCGAATTCAGCGTTCCGTCAAAGTTAGCCAAGCCAGCAATCCCGCTGGCGGGATCGATGAAGCCCGAAGCCAGGATGTCCATGTTGTCGACTTTCACTTTGGCTTCGAATGGAGTCTTCGCAGCATCGGTCGCATTGATCGGACCGGCCTTGCCCGAAATATTGGCGTCACCGCCCGCCGGCAGCCTCGCCTTCAGCTCGAACGGGAACTGCGATGTCGTCGAAAAGTCCGACACCGTGATGTTCACCTGGTCGTAAACCTGTGGCTTTGCAGTCGAATTGGCTTTGCCGACGATGAGCTTGCCGTCGGTCACACTCAGTTTGCTTACCGAGAGATTGCCGGGAGTGGAAGAACTTGAGCTCGATGGTTGGGATGGGGCCTTCGTAACATTACCGCCCAAGCTGGAGAAATTCCACTTGCCCGCCGCGGTTTTGAGCAGTGTGATCTGCGGCTCTTTCAGCGTGATCTCGGTGACATGCAATTCCTTTGACGTGATGAGCGGCCAGATTTCGACGCCGACCTTCAACGACTTCGCCGTGACGAAGGGCGATGTTCCAAAAGCCGGATCCTCGGCGATCGCGATGTTATCCGCCGTCACTGATCCGGTGAGGAGGGAAAGCCCTAGATTGCCCACGGTCACTTTACGACCCAGGGCGTCGCCGGCCGTGGACTCGATCTTTGGGCGGAAGCTGTTCACATTGATCAGGAATGGGATTGCGATAAGGATGACAATCAATACCGCGACGACGATACCGATAATCTTTAGGGTGCGATTCATGGCATAACCTGCCTTCCGAAGCGCGCGACTGGAGTGGATAGGAAAGAACGGGAAGAAAGTGCGATTTTGAGCCCCGAAAAGTGTATCAAAAAACGGGGGATGCTACTGTTCGCTCCCGTTTTGTTCGGGGTTTGGGATTGCGTCCCCCTCAAGCTCTTTTTGCCTTTGATCGCGTCGGGCGCTACTCATTGCTACCGACATGTCAAGCTCCTTCTTGCCTTCTTCCTTCCGCCCCATCTTGAGCAAGATCTGACCGCGCAAATAGTGGATTCTAGATGACGTCGGGTCGAGGCTTCCTGCGACTGTCAATTCTTGCAAGGCTTTCTCATACTGCTGCTGACGCTGATACACCTTAGCCAGTCCAAGATGCGCGTCCAACAT
>Ga0126371_10000426_pt1 | contig 34292 bp, 32 predicted proteins | sample PanSoiMetaPlot_4_FD_110145 | JGI IMG/M metagenome (GOLD analysis project Ga0126371, IMG submission 110145) | Tropical forest soil microbial communities from Panama - MetaG Plot_4 | ecosystem: Environmental > Terrestrial > Soil > Tropical forest > Bulk soil | place: Panama | collected 2016-02-17 | reverse complement strand
TTAATTCCCTGGAGAAATTGCCTGAGGGTGAGCCATGCCAAGTGAGACCTATCAAAAGCCGATTCCGGAGAAAACCCGTAAAGTCCTGCTTGTGGACAGAGACAATGACCGCTATCGACGCAAGGAAAGAACGGGCCTGCTGCAACAGCAAGGGTTCAGAGTGTTTCCTGTGCTGAAGATCGAACATGCCCGCGCCCGCTGCAAGCCCCGCGCATTTGACCTGGTGGCCGTTATCGCCGGCGAGAATGCACAGCTCGCAATGGAATTTTGCGATGAAGTCCGTCGAAACAATCCACAGCAGAAGATTCTGCTAGTCGCTAGTCCTAATCAGGCTCTTCCAGAACGCGACTACATCGTTTCAAACTGGGAAGACTTGATAAAGAAGGCTGCCACGACCCTAAACAACAATGCGAACCCTGGGTCGCAGGGGCAGAACTCTTTAACGGCAGCATAAGACGACGGGATGAATTCATCCCGTCGAGCCGATGGGGGCACAAGAAAATCCGAACACCCTGTAGGCTTTTGCTCGCGAAGTACATCAACAACGATGCAGCCTTCGGACCTGTGGCAGAAACCCAGGAATTAATTTAACGCGTACGCTCCTCGAACGCGAAGCAAAGCCCAAACGATACAACTCAAGGAATGTTTGGTCTCCGGCTGTCTTCGTGTGCATGCGTTGTCTTGCCTTCTGATCGCTTTGCGACCTATCAAGGAAAGGAACAACCGGTTTAAGATTGCCATTCTTTCTTTGAGGGTCGAATTTGCTGGGAAGGGGTTTTACGAATGACGACAAGGGTTAGTCCAGGAAGCACGGAGGCGTCCGGACCGGGCAGCCTTCTGGATGCCGCAAACGGTTTGGCACTTGTTCGCCTCACAGTCGGGGCGATGTTTTTATGGGTCTTCTTCGAGAATCTGGGAAAGGGGCTCTACACTCCATCGGGCTACGCAGGTTTGATCAACTACTATATTAAGCAGAGTCACTCGCCCGCTGTCTGGAAGTCGGTTATGGCGCTGGCTGCAAGCCATGCTGCCATGGCAGCTCCGATGCAGGGCTTGACCGAGATCTCTCTCGGCATCCTGCTGATGATTGGTCTGCTGACACGACCGGTCGGACTTGTGGCTTTTTTGTTTCTCGGCAGCCTTTGGATTTCGGAGTGGGGTACCGCCTGGATCTGGGAGCTATTGGTTCCAATGCTCGCGGCGCTTGGACTCGCCATCGGACGTGCTGGCCGAAGATGGGGTGTCGACGCATTGCTCGCAAAACGGTCGCCATCTTCTCCGTGGTTGTGATCGAGCTGAATTCACGTGCGAGTCTCGGTCATCATTCCTACCCACAATGAAGCCCAATCGATCGGGCGCGTTCTTGCGGATCTCCCGTCAGATCTGGTGACGGAGGTCATGGTCGTTGACAGCAACTCGAACGACGGAACGCCGGAGCTTGCCGCGAAGATGGGAGCGCGCGTCGTTCAAGAACCGAGCCGCGGATATGGGCGCGCCTGTCTGACCGGGATCGCGAACACCAATGCGCCTGATGTTGTGGTCTTCCTCGATGGCGACTACAGCGACCGTCCTTCGGAACTTCCGATTCTTTTAGCGCCAATCATCGAGGGACGCGCCGATATTACGATCGGTTCCCGACTCAACGAGCACGGCACCCCCGGGGCGCTGCCCTGGCATCAAGCGTTTGGAAATCACCTCGCTGCCACTCTGATCAAGTTTCTTTATGGCGTGGAGATCAGCGATCTGGGTCCTTTTCGGGCCGTACGCGCGGAAGTGCTTCGCGCGCTTGCGCTCAAAGAAACCACTTACGGCTGGGCAGTTGAGATGATTCTGAAAGGTGCCCTCGCGGGATTTCGCGTGGTAGAAGTCCCGGTGAGCTACTACCCGCGTATCGGAAAATCAAAGATCGGCGGTACGTTTAAGGGCACGGTCGGCGCTGCCTGGTTCATTCTCAGTTTGATCGCGCGATACTATTTCCGGCACCGAAGAGCCGGGGCACCACGGCCAGCGTAGGTCTGCGTCGAAGGTTTATGAAATCCTCAGGCAAGCCAGTGGCGCATTCGTCAGGCAGTGGCTGTGTGTTGGTGATCATGGCGAAGGCACCGAGGCCAGGCTCGGTCAAGACGCGTTTGGTTCCCAGCCTTTCTTCTGCGCATGCGATTGAGTTCTATTGCTGTCTTCTAGACGACACGCTTACGCTGGCGCGATCATTGGGCGATGTGGAAGTTGCCATTATGTGTCCGGAGTCGGACGTAAACGAGCTAGCACAGTTAGCGGGCAACAACGCGAGCGTCGTTGCGCAGAAAGGGGAAGGTCTTGCTGCAGGCCTCACCTCGGTTTTTGCGCACTTTGCGCAAGGTCATCAACGACGCACGATTGCCTTCAACAGCGATAGCCCACACCTGCCGCGTTCGGTTCTCGAACAGGCGTTCGAAACGCTCTCCGCACATGACGTAGTCGTCGGCCCGACGAACGACGGGGGCTACTATCTGGTAGGGGCAAAGTCTTCTCATCCCGCGCTTTTCGCGAGCGACGGAATGGGCACCAACAGTGCACTGGGAAAACTTATATCGCGCGCACGAGAGCTTCAACTTTCCCTAGGCTTCGCAGATCCATTTTGGGACATTGATACAGCCGAGGACCTTACCCGTCTCGTAGCGGAGTTACGTCTGGCTCCGGCAAAGGCACCACGCACTGCGAGGTGGCTTAAAGAGTGGGTGCGCGCGGCCGCACAATTGCGGACGGGCACGGGAGAAATGTGAAGCCCGCGTGGAGAGTGTATATGCTCGGCGCCGTGTTGTGCGCCGCGCTAACAATCTGCTCACACAACCTCGGCGATAGAGGCGGACCTTACTTCATGGCCTCTTTGACGGTTGCGAGTGTTGCGTACCTCTTAGCGATCCGTGAGTTTTTCGCCGCGCCAAGATTCTCCCGACACGTTGTCATCCTTGGGCTCGCGCTGGCTGGTGTGTGGCACATTGAATTTCTCCGGCTGCCCTCGGGCACCGATGACGATATCCATCGATATGTTTGGGACGGCCGCCTGCAGAGGTTCGGCTACAACCCTTACCTTGTCGTTCCCAACGATCCTGCCGTTGAGAAGCTCCATACCTCGGAAACCCGCAGTTTGAACAACCCGGATCTACCAAGTCCATATCCAGCGGGCGCGCAGCTTTTCTTCTGCGCTGTCACCGCTATTCACGAATCTACGTTTGCACTGAAAGTAGCTTTCGTCATTTGCGAACTCGCGATAGTTTTCGTGTTGCTCGATCTCTTGCGTTGTCGCCGCCAAGGCGCGCATGTTGTTCTAGTGTTTGCCTGGAACCCATTGTTGGCGATTGAGGTAGCAGGAAGTGGCCACATCGACATTGTCGGCGCACTGTTTCTGCTATTGTCCGCCGCGGCGCTAGTGCGCAAATGGCGTGCAACTGCGGCCGTCGCGTTTGCGCTAGCTGTCGCGGTGAAGTTTTTGCCAGTTGTACTCTTGCCCTTGTACTGGAAGCGTGTTCGCATTCGGGACACTTTGCTGGCCTCCGGCGTGATCGCTCTTCTGTATGTTCCATTTCTCAATCACGGCCGCATTCCGATTGGCTCGCTCGGTGCGTATGTGCAGGGTTTCCGTTTTAATGGTCCGGTGTTTGCGGCACTCGATCGAATCGCGCCTCCGCAGTTATTAGCTGCTGTGGCAGTACTCGTCGGATTAGCGACTGCAACGTGGCTGAGAAGCGCAGCGACCGAGTGGTCTCCGGACACATTGGCCTGGCCAATGGCAGCATCTCTTTTGTGCGCACCCGTCGTATTCCCTTGGTATCTTCTGTGGCTGCTCCCATTTCTGACCTCGGCCTCGACGCTGCTGATCACGGTTTGGACGGTCAGCATCTTCCCGACCTATATAATGTGGCACTTCCGCACGCTTGGGCGCCCGTGGGGAGCGCTTCCTGGATGGGTCATGCTGCTGGAATACGGATGCCTGGCGGCGGCCGGCGCAATTCTCGGATTTCGCCGGATCACACGCTCGGCGACACTACTGCGCCAAGCGAGCCAATCGGAGTGAATCGGACTGCACGAGATGTAATTCTTGTAACCGGGACCCTGTGTGTGTCATCCAAGCGACGTTTAGTTCATTGAGTGAGGAGGATCCTCTATGACAAAGCTGGGCCGTGCAACGATGATCCGTTTCCTGGTTGTTGGGGTGGTATTCCTTGCTTCAAACTCCTGGGCGCAACAACGCGCGCCAATTATTGAAGAGATCGCCAAAGCGTATGGGCTCGATTCGTGGAATCAAGTTGAGGCAGTCCGCTATACCTGGAACGGCGAGATCCCGGGAGTGTTCAAACTTAGTCACGTGTGGGAATGGGAGCCTAAGACGGGCAAGATCTCGTATGAGGGAAAGGACAAGGACGGTAAGTCAGTCAACGCTACTTACATCGAATCTCAGCTCAGCAGCCAGCCTGACAGCGTAAAGAACGAAGTCGAGCCGGCTTTCGTCAACGATAACTATTGGCTCCTCTTTCCCTTCCACGCCTATTGGGACAAGAGTGCTACCGTGACCGATGAAGGCATGAAAAAACTGCCGGTGGGAGCTGGCTCGGCAAGGCTGGTTGTAGTGAAGTATCCCGCTGAAGCGGGCGGTTTCACGCCTGGCGATACCTGGGACCTCTATGTAGGCAAAGACAACCGTGTGCAATACCTCGTCTACCACCGGGGCGGGCCCAAGCCGCCACAACTAGTGGTCGCCAGCTTTGCAGGGTACAAGAAAGCGGGTTCTCTCCTGGTCTCAACCGAGCACCGCGGCACCGCCGATGGGAAGCCGCTGCACATCTTCCTCTCTGATGTTGCGGTCAAGCTGAGCGGATCGGATTCCTGGGTGAAAGCGCAATAAGTCGCGCGGCAAGAAGCTATTTCCAAGTACTCTTGGATTGTAAAAATGCGCGAATTCCGATGAGGGCTGACGTCGATCTGGAAATTGGACGCAAGACGTTTGCGTCTGGTCTGTTACCGGAATTGATCTCTGTTCTGCGTCGCAGCCGGCTGGGCGATCTGGTCGCCGTTCTCGGTGACGAACAGAGTGTTGGACCAGAGTTGGAAACGTGGTGCCGATTCACCGGGAACCCACTGCTGGAGACTACGGCCGAAAATGGCCGCACGCGGTGGGTGTTCCGTTTTGGGAACGTTGCGATGCCTGCCGAAGAGAATCGGCCGGTGGGTTCCCGCCTTTGGCTCTACACGAACTTCGACTGTAACCTGTGCTGCGACTATTGCTGTGTGCGTTCCTCTCCCACCGCGCCCCGACGAGAACTAGGCCTCGAGCCTGTACAGCGGATCGCTCGTGAAGCGGCAGAGCTTGGCGTAAAGGAGATTTTCGTCACCGGAGGTGAGCCGTTTCTGCTGGAAGATATCGGCGAGATTCTGCTTGCCTGCGCTGCTGCCGCCCCGACCACGGTGCTCACCAACGGAATGTTGTTCGCTGGGCGACGCGCGGAAAGCTTGCAAGCGTTGCCTCGCGACCGAATTGTCCTGCAAATCAGTTTGGACAGCGCGACGCCAGAGCGGCATGACCTCCATCGCGGGCCCGGAACATGGGCACGGGCGCGCGCAGGGATCCAGCACGCGCGCGCGCAGGGATTCCGAGTGCGACTGGCTGCGACCGTTTCTACCGATGCCGAGGCTGAAGAGTTCCGTGAGTTCCTCAACGATGAGAAGATAGCGCCGGAAGACCGAGTGATACGCCGGGTCGCCTTGCGTGGTGCTGCCAGTGAGGGTATCGCCATTAGTCGAGCCGATCTGGTGCCGGAAGTCACAATTACTGCTGACGGTGTGTACTGGCATCCCGTCGGGGCGGAAGATGCCGATCTGCTCGTCAGACGCGACATTTTTCCTCTCTCCGAGTCCTTCGCTGCTGTGCGCCGGGCGTTTGACCGCGAAGGCGAACATACGAATAAGCTGGCGAGAATCTTTAACTGTGCTTGAAGGTTGTCCAAGCCGTGGAAACCGGTTTAGGGAAGGGCACCGGCTTCAGCCGTGCCATAAGAGCGCATTTGGAAACTGGTTGTATTTAGCCGGTGAGACAATGGATGGTATCGCACTTGGAGTCGTCACTCAGGCGCTAGAGCCAAAGAACAGATTTGAGACACGCGTTTGCCTGTGCCCTTCCCTAAATCCACATCTCTCAAGCCGATTGAGGCAACACTTTCGTGAAGAAATCCTGTTGCGCGGCCGCCTGCCGCAAGGCACCGTATCCATCGAGCTGAGGCGTTATCCAACGCTGCAGTCCCTCGGCGTCGAGAATGGAGCGATGAACCTGGTTGTCGTAGCTCATGGCTAAAAGCGCCTCGACAAACCGGCGCTCCTGTTCGACGCTGAGATCAGGCCGCGCCGTAAACATGCAATGGTTGTAGGCCGGAGAAGACCATATCTCGCGAAGGCCTCCTTCAGGTACCAGACGCTCCTTGCGGACTGTGTCCCAAAATGGGCTGCCAATCGCACCCGCGTCGGCTCGCCCGTCGAGAACGGCGCGCACTACTTCCACTTCGCTGGTCCCGGTATCGCCGTGCTTGCCTACGTCGCTGTCGAAGCGCAGCGTCCGGTAATCTCTTCCTTCGCGCATGCCTTGCTGTTCCAAAAAGTGAACAGGGAGGATTGCGGCGTGTCCGCTGTCTCGGCTGCCGAGGGCGAGCATCCGATTTTTCAGATCTGCAAGTGTCGAAATGGGACCCGCTGTCACGGCTATGATCTTGGTCATCCAGCCGAGATCAGTGTCGCGCATGGCGATCGCGCGACAGGAGTGCCCACTCCACTCATCGGCCTGCAGGTAGGCAAGGTTGGTGTTCCAGGCGATGTCGATGCGCGGCACGGCCTCGCCTGGTTGAGCGAGCAACGCGAGGACCTGCGCCTCATAGCTCTGAAACAGCACAACCTCGACGGGAAGATGCGCCTCCTCGTGAAAATAACGCCGCATCCCTTCCCAAATTGTGACCACCTTCGGATTGTATGCAACAACGCCGATCCAGATTGTTCTGCTCATAATTGTCCTCGGCAGAATTTCACAAAGAATGTTCTCTCCACTGGTCTCAGAAGAGCGGCATTCCCAAAAGCGATTTTCCAATGAACTCGCGCAACACATCGCCAGTTGGCGCCATAACAGCGCCCGCGTGCGCATCGCGGAAGAGTCGCTCGATGCCCAAATGTTTTGAGAACGCCGCGCCGCCGCAAACGCGCATTGCTGCTGACGTGACGCTGATCGCGACGTCGCCTGCAGCGGCTTTCGCCTCAAGCACGCGCAGCATAGTTGTCTCGCGCGGCTTTTCAAGATGATCGATCAAATCGTCGATGCGCGTTGAGAGTCCGTCGGTATCGATCTGCATCGTCGCGATCTGCGCGCGTAACGTAGGCAAGCTCTCGCCGAGGCTCTGGCCGAGGTGCTCAAATTTCGCATTCTTGAGATGCGAGGCGGTTCCAGCGACTGCCGCGCGGCACAATCCCAAGGACACCGACGCGGATCCCAAATTGAACAATGGGAGAACCACGTTCAGCATCGTGGGAAAACCCGCACCGTCATCAGTAAGCTGAAAATGGGCTGGGACTTCGCAGTCTTCGAGCGCAATCGGCGCAGAGGCGTTGGCCCGAAGTCCCAACCCGTCCCATGGTCCCGCAACCGAAAGACCGCGTGTTCCCGCAGAAAGAAGATAGAGAGTCGAATCGGTAGCTCCCGCGCCTTCAGGAGCAAGCGCGGAAACGACATAGCTCTGCGCGTAACCGGCGCTGGTCACCCATGATTTCTTCGCGCTGATGTGTACTCCGTCACCATTCCGACGTGCGCGCGATATCGGCGCCCAGAAGTGACTGCGTGAACCGGCCTCACTGAAAGCGAGCGTGGATAAATGGCGGCCCGCACCAATCTCCTGCAGAATTGGCGCGAGTGCCGGAGCCGCGCTCGGACGCGCCGCCGCGATCGCGGCGGCGCCCATGACGTGCATTACATACACCATGGCGACAGAAGCGTCCGATTCGGCGAGCGTGGCGACGACAGCCGCAAACGTGCCCGGACCCAAGCCCGAGCCGCCGGAATTCGTGGGTAACATCAGCCCGAGCAGTCCAGACTCACCAAGCGACTTCACAGCCTCGGTAGAGAATCGTCCCGCCTTGTCGTTTTGCCCCGCGGATGGCGCCAGCACGCGACTGGCGATCTCGCGGGCATTCGAAACTGCTGCGTCGTGAGTCATGATCGCACCTGTCGTCCGTACACTCACTGGATGGAACCAAGATTTTCCCCGAGGATGTGCAGAGGGGTCAACTGCTGCACATGTAACGGGCCCGAACACACAGTGACGATTTCATCTGTAGTGGCTGAATGAAGATTCCTAAGCCCTTCAGACCGGTCAACTCGATATAAAATAAAGTTCAAGATCCGAGTGCGAAAGTGGCGGAATTGGCAGACGCACCAGACTTAGGATCGAAAATTTAGGGATTGCGGTGTTTGGTGGCGGTTGGCGGTGTTTGGTGCATCTGCCTTGATTTCAGCCGTTTTCCAGCTTTTCCTTCCAAGCAATACCAAGCCTCCTAAAACGGCACTCGCTACAATTTTCGCTACAGTCGATTCGCCTGAAGACTTTATGCTTTCTTTGGTGTGAACTTCTGGCAATCGCATGAAACGTGTAATTCGGCTGCGAAACTGCCAGCCTTAATCTTCTCGCCAATGCACCCGCCTGATGGATGGTTGTGGTCTGCTTTCGTGTGACCGCATTTACACATCTGTTTGTCTGAATCGCCCATAGATTCATTCTAGATGGCGTTGCAATTGTGCGTGTTCGCCGAGTACGACATCTTCAGCGAACATGCTGGAACTATGAAATTCGCGATCAGAGAAGTCGTTCTGACTAAACAACAACCACTCCTGAGTGGTCATTTCTCGCTCAAAAGCTTCCCGGAATGTTTTTGCAAACTGCTGAAAGGACATCTGACGTTGCCCGTTTATCGATACAAACATTTGAGCTTCACCCTCGCTGCCGAGGCAGGCAGCCCCTGTTCGGTTCCGGCCTCCAGGGGGTTCGGATGCCGTTCCTTTGCTGGGAACGATTATCTTCCTGGGCGGCTTCTCGCCACACCTGTCTTCATTGCCAGCGAGTAAAAACGCCACTCGGATTGAGTGGCGCTACACAAAGCGAGGAATTTATTTTGTGACCTTGCGCTGCAACGAGGGTTCACTGGTTCTTACGTCGTTCCCTACACCACTTCGCCCATCGTGCATCTGCAAGACGACCGTTTCCCATCACCCTACTCTGGATGAGGAAGACCGAGGCTCCGTCGAACTGCTTCACAAAATGACAGTCGCTTCACACGACCGTGAGGTGGTGAAGTGCTCATTCTGTGACTTAGTCCAATTCCGCTCTGCTAGCAATCGCTGCCGCAAATGCCATTGTGTTCTGTCGCGGGAGGTCGCATGAAAGATACAGAACAAGCCTTCTGGCAAGAAACTGTGTATGACCTTGCAACCTCGATTCTGTCTCTGATGGCCGAGAAATCGCCATCCGAGGCCGCTACTGTTGCCGGAATCGAACTGGCCTCGGCGATGATGCACGCACGGTCATTACTGCGGCCTGTCGTTGCTCAGGCAGAACGTGAGGCCAGCATGAGTCAACAGGAAACCCGAGTCGTTGTCTTGTTGGGCCTTGGATATTCAGACCGGCAGATTGCAAGCCGGATGAGGATCTCGCAGCAAGTTCTCAAAACCCACATGCGCCACATTCTGCGAAAGCTCAGAGTGCACAGGAACGCAGAGACTCACATGTTCTGCGAGGCTCTTGAACGCAGGATAGCGAGGGCCGCATGAAGACCGGAAAGCCAAAGCAAATTCTCAGAAACAAGAACGGAATCCGAATACTTGGGCCACGTCCCAAGAGCGGAGTCCCAAGGTACGGAAGTAAATTCAACTAGAAAAGGAGGATGGGCTTAACAATCGTCTAAAGCTATAAACCCGCATCGATTTGGCGAAAAGCGCTGCCCGCAATGGTGGCGCTTTTTGTTTAGGCTATGTTTGAACACGTGCGCGTTTGAGTCTCACCACTACTACCCCATCGGCAGTGGGCATCTCGCCTACGTCCGGGCACCATCCGTCTTTCAGTAGTTGGTCAACCGCATCTTTCACGTGGAGAGCCTGTCCTCGAATCGTGATGCTGTCTTGAGTGTCCAAGGGTTCCATGCCTCAATTATAGTTTCCAGCCATGTTCTCTGAAGACGTGGTGCTCGGCGGACTCAAGGCTGGCCCATCGTGGTTTGTCAGTGACTATCTACTTCGCATGGACTGCCAGAGCGGAGACACAGCGGATGTGGCAAGGCCGATTGCAGACCGCAACGACTTGCGATACGAGCGAGCAGAGCAGAGCGAAAAAAAAGACCGGCTTCACTATCTTTGGCAGTCGTAGCAATGAAGGGAAATTCCTTCACCTATCGCCCAGACCGGACGAGAAGATAAATCGCGACGACCACTACAGCACCGAAGATCACAGCCGCTACTGTGAACAATACCTTCAAAGCGCCGAAACTCGCTTTTACGATAGGAGGTTCATCATAGACTTCGCCCACGCTTACTCCTCGATCTCTGAGTGCCTGGGCCCACTTTCTCGCCATGTCGGTCGAAAATGCCTGAGGCTGGACGGCATACGCTGAACGTGAAAGCGCAACAGAAGCTCGCGGGACATAGCCGCATCGAAACCACAATGCGCTATGTGCATCCTGACGAAGCCGACATGTTGCAGATTGCTAGCGCGGTACAGCAAGCTCGTACCAAAACAGTCGCTACATTTCTCGCTACATCGACTCAACAGCAACAGTCAGAAGCTCGTAAGATGTAGAATCTAAATGTGCGAAAGTGGCGGAATTGGCAGACGCACCAGACTTAGGATCTGGCGGGTAAAACCGTGAGGGTTCGAGTCCCTCCTTTCGCACCAAAACCAGCGCTGTCCCCTGCCTACTCGCCGAATAGATTTTTAGCTCATCATCCTCTTCGCTTCCAGTTTCAGGTCAAGTCGACGGATCAACCGTAGTAGTGAATTGGGGTGTAGCCCGAGCGACTTGGCTGCTTCGATGTAACTTCCATTAGCTTCTTGTAAGGCCTGCAGGATGACTTGCTTTTTGGTGTCCTTCATCGCGCCGGCGTATTTGGTTGCCGGAACCCCAGCGGGAGTAACTGCCTCGGCAATCGCTTCAGGCAAATCCTCCGTCAGAATCGCGTCGGCTGAGCCAAGAACCAGCGCACGTTCAATTGCGTTTTCGAGCTCCCGGACGTTACCTGGCCAGTCATAGCTTGTGAGGCAGACTCGTGCCCCCTCACTGAGCCCTTTGGAGCGCACGTTGCACTTTTGTGCGGCCTTGGTGATGAAGTGCTCAGCAAGGTCGGCTATATCCTCACGTCTTTCGCGCAGAGGTGGAACTTCGATCGAAACGACGTTCAGGCGATAAAACAGGTCCTTGCGAAACTTTCCGGACTGCACGCCTTCCTCGAGGTCCTGATTGGTAGCGGCAATGAGTCTCAGGTTGATCTTTATTGGTCGTGTGCCACCCACCCTCTCGCACTCGCGCTGCTGCAGGACTCGCAACAGCTTCGCTTGAAGCGGTAAAGCAAGTTCGCCAATCTCATCGAGGAACAGCGTTCCGCCATCGGCGATTTCGATTTTGCCCTTCTTCTGAGCGGTTGCTCCAGTGAAAGCGCCTTTCTCGTAGCCAAACAATTCGCTTTCCAGCAGAGTTTCAGCGATCGCCGCGCAATTGATGGCTACAAATGCCCCCTTGGCACGAGGACTATTCGAGTGCAGTGCATGGGCAACCAATTCTTTGCCAGTCCCGCTTTCGCCCTGAATTAGCACAGTAGAGTCAGTGGGAGCCACGCGACGGATGAATTCGAACACTTCCCGAATCCTCGGACTCGTGCCAACCATGTTGTGTTCGACGGCGATTTGACGGCGAAGTTCGTGGTTCTCGAGTTTCAGGTTGTCCAGATAGTTGATGTTTTCAAGCGCCAGGCCGGCAAGGCTTGCAACAGCCGTCAGCATCTGTAGGTGATTCTCGTCAAAACTGACTCTGGCGTCCTGACTGTCGAGATAGATCACCGCGCCGATCTTGCCGGCCAGAGTGATCGGGACACACATGAGAGCGTGGACTGGAAGATCCGCAATACTCGAACTCTTGCGCAATTCAGCATTCTCAGGAACCTCGGCAATCATCAGGCCGCTGCGCTCACGTACTACTCGAGAGGCAATTGTGCGGCTTACTCGAACTGGAAATCCTGGCCCACGCCGACGGTCCCATCCCACCGACCAGTTGATCTGCGCTGGGTCGTCTCCTACGCCCAAGATAGCGCCGCGGTCAGCAGGAACGACGTCGAAGATCATCCCTAACAGCTGCCAAGCTAGTGATTCCCGTTCACGAAGCTTGCTGATGTTCTTAGCGATTACCAGCAATGTGTTCAGATCACGTGCAAGCCGTCCACCCGGTACAAAGTCTTTCGTGATTGTTTCAGGCTGGAGATATAGCGCATCCTCCTGACGGAGCATTGTCTGAGCGCCATGCACCTCGGAGTTGTCGTCAAGTTCTGCGCGGCTCATTTCTGGTTGAACCTCGTCCTCGTGTAGCAGGACGGCGAAAACTGAACTTCCCAGCGAAATCTGATCGCCGTGGTGAAGCACCTGTTGGCTGATAGGCACGCCGTTCACAATGGTTCCGTGCCGGCTTCCCAAGTCGCGAATCACGAACTGTTCGTTATCGCGGGAAATGACGCAATGCTGTCGAGACAAGATCGGATCGGAGATGCAGAGGTGATTCGAAAGCCCACGGCCAATGGTCAGTTCCATATCCCGCAAAGGGATGGCGGATTCGGCCATTTCTCCAGCGAGGGCGACTAATTTGGGGGCAGAGGGGGTATCCACGGATGTTTGGCCTTGGATGTGTGTAGCACAGTTCCATACTGGAATGCATCTGGTGTCAATTAACCCCGAGGCTAGGCGCATTAAACCGTTCGGTTAGCGATTCGAGGAGTCATTGACGCTCAAGGTTGGAAATAGATCATTAGAATTATCCGATTCTCTTAAGAATCAATAACTTACACCGTCAATTCGAAGCTGGAGGCCCACCAAAGCTGCCTGGCATTGAGCTTGCAACTGGTTAAAGCATGAACACGGAGATCATCATGCCCCCAAAAGGAAACCCGAAACCTTGGAATACCCCGGACTTCGAAGTCAGGTTCAGAGAAGCAATGGGTCGAAACATGACTCCTCAGGAGCGCGAATTCTTCGGTCTTTCCGACGAGGAGTCAGACGAGGCTTCAACGGACATTTCGGACCGGGCGCAGTTTGCATGGCAGGCTTTGCGTCGCGTCAGCGCGCTTCTGGGTTGAGGAATATGCATAGAGTTGAATATCCCTCAACTAAGCCTGTGCGCCGGGAAGTCACTGTGCGGTGTACCGATGGTAATGGCGTCTCTCAGCAGAGACGAGTACCTCTGGTGAGTTTAGCTACCCTCATTCTGAATAGTGTGCAAGCACCAGTCGCAAATCGGAGCGTGCCTCAGCTAGAGAGCATTGAATGGAGTGACACCAATGTATAGCGCGGTCGGCTCACGTCACGAACGAAACTGGATTGCAGCTTGCAGTCCGTCTGCTTATGGCGGAGGCGATCCAGGTTTTCTGCAGGATTTTCGTGTGGCGTATTTCTTCGATCCCGAATCAGTGCGCAAAAGCATGATTGATGTTGGCGTATGCCTGATGAATGGGGTCGTAGATCAAGATCGCGTCCAGGAACTTAGAGATGCCTTTCCCAAGGGCGCGCACGGGATTCGTAACTTGCTCGATCGTCAAGTCATCCGCGAACTCGCCTGTTCGGAGTCTGTGCGGGCATTGGCAGATGCGGTGCTTGGCGAGCGCTGCTTTGCTGTGCGGGGAATGTTCTTCGATAAGCCTCCCGAAGCAAACTGGAAGGTCAGCTTTCACCAGGATATGACGATCGAAGTACGGTCCCGAAGAGAAGCTCCCGGTTTCCACAACTGGACGATCAAGGGAGGGGTGCACCACGTCCAGCCTCCCACAGAGATCCTGGAACGCATGGTTTCGGTTCGGCTTCATCTTGATGACTCACGCAGTGACAACGGCCCGTTGCGCATCTTTCGTCGTAGCCACAAGAAAGGACGCTTAAACCAGTCGCAGATCAACGAAATCGTCCGAGCAGAGACTCCGGTAGAGTGTCGTGTTCCAGTTGGGGGGGCGCTGATGATGAGTCCGTTGGTTGTTCACGGCTCATCGTCAGCGCTTAATCCGACGCATCGGAGAGTGATACATCTCGATTATGCGGCAGAAGATTTGCCCTTCGGTCTGGAATGGCATCAGCGGGTTTGCGCGGCATGAAGTATTCTAACGACTACTTCATCGTCGAGGACTCATGCCCGTGCCCCCGCAAGCGCCCCACGTAAAACTCACTTCCACTAACGACTACCGCGAAAGTTACTCCAACAGCGTGCAAGTGCGCGTAAGCGTATGGGACTTTTTTCTAGCCTTCGGGACCCTGCGTTCACAGACGCCCGAAGAAGTGGAAGTAGCCAACTTCCAGGGAATCTACTTGAGCCCTCAACAGGCCAAAGCTCTACTCATGATTCTTCAGCAGAACGTCTCGCAATATGAAAGTGCGTATGGCGAGATCAAGCTTGATCCCCAATTCGCGCAGCAAGGGCCTGTCAATTAGTCTGGTTTCAATAGTTGTCGTCGCGTAAATCGTCACGAGGACAGAACGAGCTTGAGGGCCGCGAGCCAGAATCTCACTGCATCTCCACACTTTTCCCGACTTCGTGGCATTCACGTCTTCGCGGTGATCTTTACCGCGATTTTTTTTCTACATTCACCCTTGCTCCGACTTCCCTACTTTTGGGATGAAGCTGGTTATTACATTCCTGCGGCGTACGACTTCTTCACCCACGGTTCCTTAGTTCCGCAATCGGTACCCAGCAATGCGCATCCTCCTCTTCCCGCCGTTTATTTGGCATTTTGGTGGAAACTTTCGGCGTTTAAACCCGCCGTCACACGAACAGCTATGCTTCTGCTGGCTGCACTCGGACTCACCGCTGTCTTCAAGCTCTCGCGGATGCTCACCAATACGCGAGTGGCATTGGCAGTCACTATGTGCACCGCTCTATATCCGGTGTGGTTTGCACAGAGTTCATTGGCTCACTCCGATTTGCCGGCGACGGCGTTCTCTCTGTGGGGACTCCACTTTTACTTCCGCAGCTTGCCTGGTATTGGCTTTCGCGAAGAAACAGTTTGGCCGCCGCTAATGGATGAAAAGGACGAAGAAGTTGCAGTGGAACGACGCCGGGCTCGAAGGCATTTGATATTGGCGGCCGCCTTCTTCTGGCTGAGTGCTCTCTCGAAGGAAACGTCGGTCATTATTCCTATCACTCTGGCGATCTATGAGGTGACAGAAGGTTCGCGACTCGGGTTCAGACATCCGGTTCAGGGGCTGACAAGAGTTCTATTATTGCTCTCAAGTGCCCTGGCGCTCGTAATATGGTTTCTTTATCACCGCTCGCGCACCGGGTTCTTTTTCGGGAATCCTGAGTTCTTCGCTTACAACGTGACCGGGACACTGACACCCTTGCGCGTCGTCATGTCGATTGGGCTCCGTGCATGGCAGATGCTGGGCTACATGAATCTTTGGCTTCTGACGCTTGCGACTGTGTGGGCGATGCGGTATCCGGCGCTCAAGGAGCGCGATGGATCCGAACGCCCGCGCATCACGCTGATCGTTCAATACCGCATTGCCGCGATTCTGGTTGCAAATTTATTGGCATTCTCGTTCCTCGGAGGGGCAGCCCTCGCGCGCTACATTTTGCCTGTTTACCCTCTGGTGATCCTGATCGGTGTCTCAACTCTACGGCGACGTGTACCAGAATGGAGCTGGGCTGTCGCATTGGTAATCGCCGGATTCGTTCTGGCATTATTTGCCAACCCATTCGGTTACGAGGCGCCGGAAGACAATCTGTCGTACCGAGACTACGTAATTCTGCACAAGCAAGCTGCTGATCGCCTGCAGCAACGCGATCCCAGGGCTCGGGTCCTCACGGCCTGGACTGCTACCGACGAGCTCACAAAACCTTTTCTTGGCTATGTAAAGGAACCCATGACCGTCGTGCACATCGATGATTTTTCTCACGATCAATTGCAGCTTGCCCGACTGGCATCTGGACAGTATGACGTCGCCTTACTTTTTTCCACGAAACAGGCGCCGCGTGCTTCTCTGCTCGATCGATGGTCGTCGTGGGAGCGCGCGAGCAGCAAGTACTTCGGCTTTCATCGCGATGTATCCCCGGAGACCGCGGCAGAAATGCTCGGGGGTCGAATTACGTGGGAAGGTAGAAGAGGTCGCCAGTGGACAGCGATTGTGAGCTTTGATCGAGTGGAGAATGCAGGGCTGTCGTTAGACAGCCTGCGGAGATAGCAACATTAGCTCGGAATTCCCCTCCGAACCCGATGCTCTAAATTCGAACTACTTCGCTAAGACAGGAACGGCTGATTGTTTTGCCTTAGCCAGCTTGACTGTCGCCTTTGGATGTTTCTTCTCCACAACAGCCGTTGTGGCAACTTGTGGCGGATGCTTACCGAAATACTTGTCAGCATGCTCCATCATTGTCGGCATAGCCAGGTAAGGCTTGGCATAATCGTTGCGAGCATTCCAGAACAGGAAACCAATGCCGCCTTGATCGCGGGCAGTGCTTACTTGTCGCAAAATGTACTCCGGGGAATAGCTCTTAGTACGCCACGCAAATGCCTGTAGCCATGGGCGGATCACGACACCGCTGCCGGCTGTGATTGTTTGAAATCGAACCATTGACGTTCCGATGAAGTGCTCGGGCTCGTCGCCGGGATGAGCGTAGCCGTCCATTCCGAAGAAGTGCGAGGGATAGATCATCGGCGAGAGTACGTCGCAGTACTTCGCCATACGCACAATGTCTTGGCCAGTGTGCGCCAGATCCACATTGCGCTGCCACGCCATGATTCCGAATACGTCAAGCGAGACCAAGACACCTTCAGGATGCAATTGCTGATAGGCACGATCGAGGAAGTCCGCGATCACATCAGCGCGCTTCCAGTCAGGATGTGCCGACTGGAAGTGGAACTTCGCGTCGGCCTGGTTCCCTTCAGCCGGAAAACGCACGTAGTCGAACTGGATCTCGTCTGCTCCAGACATGGCCACCCATTTCGCTAGGGCAATGTCATATTCCTGGACTTTGGGGTTCGACGAATCCGTCCAGACCAGTTTGCCGTTTTCACGCCATGGCTGTCCCGTGGAGCGCGATTGCACCGCCAGTTCCGAGTGATCGCGCGCAATGTGCTCATCGCGGAAGAGAGCGATGCGGGCAATCGCGTGCAGGTTCATCGAGTGCAAATAGCGAACGAATTTTGGTAGATTCGGGATCGCGCGGCGATTATGCGGAGCAAGCGGATGATCGAACGGCACGCTAAGCGATCCATCGCTGTCCTTGATGTCGAATACAACCGCGTTTCCGCCTACCTCGTGCCAGTGCTGAATGATCTTAAGTCCCTTTGCGCTACCTGCCATCGCGCCAGTGAGGTAGATTGCGCGCACCTCTTCGTCCTTGGCTACGGGGACTGAATGTTCGACTATAGGCTGTGGCTCGATCGACGGGATTAGGAGCGTCTGCCCCTTCTTCACGTACAACTGCTTCTCGGGCAGGTGATTCACGTTCCGAATCTGCGTTTCCAGATCGCTGGCCCACATGACCGACGATTGCGCCAGGTAACGATGAGCAATCGTGCTCACAGGCTCAGTCTTTTCCACAGCATATGAAATTGTGTTGGGAGGAAGCGGGGGCGATGTTGCGGTGGCGGGTGCCTGAGAAACCGTTTCTGATGTCGGTGTTTGAGTCGCGGCTTTTGAAACGCCGCATCCGGAAATCGCAAGAATCAGCGCAAAAGTTATCGCAGACCCGATGGTGCGTGCGGGAGAGGATTGCATAGAGGGTTTTTTGTCCTGAGTCTCGGAATTTCATCCGGACTATATCATTGATTCCAGAGTACCTCTTTTACATTCAGAGCTAACTAGTTACTAAAGGGTTGGCCCCTCATTGGCTGCCAGTTTTGAAGATGTCACAGCTGGAATAAGGGATGCGGCGACACCCTGTGCAAAACTTTTAAACAACTCAGGTTGCCGGTTTATGTATCTGACCAAATATACGGTCGCTCACATTGAGCGGCGGTCCCATGGAAATTTTTATGAGGACTTCTAATGAAAACCGGCCTAAATGCCGCGCTTGATCCTTCCCGTCGAGGTTCAGACGCTGAAGATTTCGAGCGCAATTTGTGTCGCAGGATCGTCGGTCAGGATGACGCGATTCAAAAAATGACCGAGATTTACCAGATGTTTCTGGCAGGATTGAATCCCCCGAATCGTCCTGTCGGCAATCTTCTCTTTCTCGGCCCGACAGGCACCGGCAAAACTCGCGTTGTAGAGGCGGTTGCTGAAACGCTATTTGGTGAGCCGCGCGCATGCATCAAGATCGATTGCGCAGAATTCCAGCATAGTCATGAAATTGCCAAGCTGATCGGCTCGCCTCCTGGGTATCTGGGTCATCGCGAAACTCATCCTCTGCTGACGCAGGAAGCTCTGAACCAGTGGCACACAGAAAAGCTGCGTCTCTCGCTTTTGCTCTTCGACGAGATCGAAAAAGCCAGTGACTCGCTGTGGCAACTTCTGCTTGGCATCCTCGATAAGGCAACGCTCACGCTCGGAGACAATCGTCGCGTCGATCTTTCGCAGTGCGTCATCGTCATGACGTCAAACCTTGGTGCCGGAGAAATGAGCGAGCTCATCACCGGCGGCCTCGGCTTTGGACAAAAGTCGAATCAGGTAGACACGAAGCTCGACGAAAAGATCACACGCACCGCAAACGAAGCGGCACGCAGAAAGTTTTCCCCTGAGTTCATAAACCGCATCGACAAGGTGGTCGTGTTCAAGACGCTTAAACCCGACCATCTCGAACAGATCCTTGAGATCGAGTTGGGCATGGTGCAACAACGCATTCTTCAGGCTACCGGCAATGCTCAGTTTGTCTTCAGTTGTACGCCGAAGGTGAAGAAGTTTTTGCTGCAGGAAGGAACGGACAATAAGTACGGAGCCCGCCACCTGAAACGCGCGATCGAAAAGAATGTGGTCTTCCCACTTGCCAATTTGGTGGCTACTGGTCAGTTGAAGCTGGGAGACTTTGTGCGCATCGACATGCAGGACGGCAAGCTCTCGTTTGTGAAAGAGGCGGAGGGAGCATTGGTGCCGGTGCTACTTGAGAAGTACGGACAAGAGGTAGGCGCGGGCGCGGCCGGCGCGGCCGCGCGTCCAGCCCGGGTCTCGGGCACAAAGCGCGACTTTGGTCCTTCTCTGATAGACAAATAACCTACGTTCAGACGGATGCAAGGAGCGGCGGTGCCGCTCCTTTTTTTTGTAGCTTTGCTGCGGCGATCTGGATGTGTGGCCCGCACAACTCCGGCGTCCAACTGAGGTTCTCTACAATAGGGGCTTTTGACTGTGCCGCACGCGATAATAGGAGTTTTGACGGTGCCGCACGCGTCCAGTAAGAGGAGACCGCAATGACCATCTACCCACGGAGCACCCGGGCGATTGCGCTGCTGCTGTGCTTGCTGCTGTCTGCGCCCGAAATATTGAGTGCCCGAGTTGAGCCGACTACCGGCTCGAACATGTTCACAATTGACCAGGAGATTCAGGCCGGCAAAGAGGCGGTAGCGCAAACCAATCGACAGTATCCAGTTCTTCCTGACTCGAGCCCGGTAACACAGTACATTCAACAACTCGGACGGCGGCTCGTACAGGTTGCTCCCGGAGAGAAATGGCCTTATCAGTTCCATGTTGTAAATCAGAAGGAGATCAATGCTTTTGCTTTGCCCGGTGGCCCGCTGTACGTGAATGTAGGAACCATCGAGGCTGCAGACAACGAGGCGCAACTTGCGGGCGTAATGTCGCACGAACTCTCACACATCATTCAGCGCCACTCGACACGAGCCGCGACTAAGCAGTACAAGGCGCAGGTTGGATTAGGAATTCTGGGAGCAGTGTTAGGCGGAGGCATCGGGGGGCAACTTGCCGGCGCCGGCATCTCTTTTGTTGCGGGATCATACTTTCTGAAGAACTCACGTCAGTCCGAGAAAGAAGCCGATCTTCTCGGAACCGACATCATGTACGACGCTGGCTATGATCCAATTCAGCTTCCAAAGTTCTTCGAGAAGATCGAAGCAGAAGGTAGTCAGGGTCCGCAATTTCTAAGCGATCATCCGAATCCCGGCAACCGCATTGCTTACTGCGAAGCAGAGGTTCGGACGCTTCCTCCAAAGCGCTTTCGCGAAGACAGTCCGCAGTTTGCTGAGATTCATCGCCTTGTGATGGACATGCACCCGATGACCGCGCAACAGATCGCCGCTCAAGATCAGCGCGGCGGCTTCAATCCCAACGGAGTGAGCGATAGTTCTGTTGGACAGGAGGCTTCCAATTCGCGTGGCAATCGGTATTCTGCTAGCGGCGACTTCCAGCAACTCAACCACAGTGCGTTCACAATTGGATATCCCTCCAACTGGAAAGCCTTCGGGGATGCGCAATCAGCAGTCACTCTTGCGCCCCCGAATGGAGTGGGCCAGGATTCGAATAGTCAAAGTGCAGTGGCAGTCGGTGTGATCATCGATAGCTACGAGCCCGAGCAAGGCGCAAGCCTCGATCAGGCGACACGCGATCTAATCGCAAGCTTGAGACAGTCCAATCCGGACTTGCGGCAGGTTGGCAATGGCGAAGCCATTCGCGTCAATGGAGTATCCGGACGCTCAACCGATCTGATTGGCAATTCACCCATTCGCGATAACAATGGACGCGCACAAAGAGAGCGAGACTGGCTTGTGGCTATCGCTCGCCAGGACGGCAGCGTCGTCTACTTAGTGTTCATCGCGCCGCAGAACCAGTTCGATCAGCTACGCCCGACATATGAGCAGATGTTGAGGACCTTGAGACTCAGGTAGGGAGTCGGGTGATCGGGTCATCTTGATCGGGTGAGATAAGAAAAAGCAGCTTCAACGACCCGCTGCTGGCTTCTTACAGCTAACGATTGTTTGTAAATGTTGAGAGCGGATCTACCGATGGAGCATCGACGACATTGGTTTCACTTCACCCGATGGCCGATCATCCGATTTCTTCCTCAGCCTTTCTTCAACTCCACGAGAACCTGCCGTGCCACTTCGCGCAAAGTTTCGAACACGCCGCTTCCCTGAAAGGCTACAGCCTCAAACACAGGCTCATTTTTCTTCAGCAATTCCTTTTTCAACTCTTCAACAGGCATTACGTTCGGCAGGTCGCGCTTGTTGAGTTGAAGAACGTAAGGAATCTTTGCGAAGTCGTAGCCGTGTTCCTTGAGGTTGTCCTGTAGGTTCTCGAGCGCCTCGACATTGGCATCCATGCGTTCGGGCTGCGAGTCCGCAACGAAAACGACGCCATCTACTCCGCGGAGGATCAACTTGCGACTCGCATCGTAGAAGACCTGTCCCGGAACGGTGTAGAGGTGAAAGCGAGTCTTGAAGCCGCGGACGGTACCGAGATCGAGTGGGAGAAAGTCGAAAAAGAGCGTTCGATCAGTTTCAGTGGCCAACGAGATCATCTTTCCCTTCTGCTTCTCGTTGGTTTTGTCAAAGATATGCTGAAGATTTGTGGTCTTCCCGCCTAAGCCCGCGCCGTAATAAACAATCTTGCAATTAATCTCGCGGGCCGCGAAATTGATGAAGCTCAATTAGCTTTCCTCACAATGAGCCGCACATGGGCAGGGTTGACGTCGCAGTGATCCACTGCCTGAACTCGCTCTTATAACATACCAGCTTCGGCAGGCTGGTTATCGCACTGAAGTACCGTTACTGTCACTGCCGTCCAGGAGGCAGCGGATAATAACCGGCCTTCGCCGTCACCCGCAGTCCCGAGTGAGCAACACGCACTTCAATCTCGCGATAGTTCTCAGCTAGAGTCCCTTGAGTGTAGTAGCCAAGCGTGTATTGATTGCGCGCCACCAAGGTCACGGCAGAGTAGGCATTCTCAATCGCCTGTTTTGTGAACTCGCTGAACACCTCTCCGCCCGTGGCGCTCGCGTACTTTGGCAGGATGTTGCCCGTGCCGGTGCCCGGAACATTGATCTGCTCGAGCTTGCGAAAGACCGGCATTCCGGCTGAACCGACGCCGATTGCGTACACCGAAATCTTGTTCGTCAGCAAGATTTTCAAGACGTCTGCGTAAGATGCTCGGCTACCATCCTCTCTTCCGTCCCCCACGATCATGATTACTCGGCGCCGAGCCGGCTGGACTTTAGAAAGGTCGAGCGCTGATTGGAGCACAGCATCATTCAACACTCGACGATCATGCGGAACGATCGGTATCTGCGGGACGCTTGGATCGAATGGACGACCATTCACTGTAGGCCCACCTGCGAACGGACCACCGCCCACCGGTACGCCGCCCTGTTGTCCATGCTTGGTCTCGACGATGCGGTTAAGCGCCTGCGTGAGTCGATCGCCAGCCGCACTGAAACTCGATTCCTTTGTGACCGAGTTTCCGTAGGTGTACACAGCAATTTCGTCGTATTGACTAAACGCTCCCTGGAGGGCCTGAAGCCCCTCTTGCACTTTCCGTAACGCTGTGTCGGGCATGCCGACATCAATCAGCACTGCCGCAGAGATTGCCAATGGATCGCTAGTGAAATAAGTCAACTTCTGCCGGACACCGTTCTCGTAGACTGTGAAGTCCTTCGGCAACAGGCCCTCAACCATGTGCCCAGAGTTGTCCTTAACCGTGACTGGAATCTCCACGAAGTTCGTAGTGCTCACCAGCTTGTAGAGACGATCGGTATCCGGAGTCACCGGATTGCGAACAGGTTGAGCCGCGTTCGGCGGAGTATCTCCAGTTCCGTTGCTAGGATTTGTCGCATCGGGTTGCGCAGGTTGATCCACCCTCGGCTGCGCTGCCGGAGTCGGTGCTGAGTCACGCGAACTGGATTCCGTGGGAACAGTAGATTCGGGAGGCGGAAACGTCTTCTGAGGTCGAGGGGCGTCAGGAAGGGTTTGCGATTGGGATTGAGCCGTTAGATTCCCGCTAAAAACAAAAACCAGAAGGAGCAACATCAATGACAGTCTTCGCCACCCGGCTCGCATCAACTTCCTGCCTTTCTTAACACCTTTAGGGCGGAGACGGACGATTATGGTCCCCGCCATCGCGCGACAAAAAACACTACAATTGTGTCTAAGCTTAGCAAAAAGACGACTATACTTTTATGAAGTATCAAGACCCGGTTGTTCGTTTGGTGATTCGCCGAATTCTTCCATTGTTTCTTCTGGCATTTGCTTGGATGATGCTAGCCCTGCCTTCGGCCTCACAAACCCAAAATCTTCCCCCACCTAAGAATCCCGATACCGGCCCGCAAACCAATGGCGACGATAGCTCGGGCCCAACGATGCGGGATCGAACCAAGCAGCAGGAAGGTAATCCAGTCGAGACATTGAAGGTAAATGTCGATGTTGTGAGCCTTCTGTTCAACGTGAAAGACAAAGGCGGCCACTTGCTTCCCAACCTGGACAAAGAGGAGTTTCAGGTTACGGAAGACGGCAAGCCGCAAAGCATCAAATATTTCAAGGCGGAATCGAACCTGCCGCTGACGATTGGCATTCTGCTCGATACAAGTTTCAGCCAAGATCGTGTGCTCCCCATAGAAAAGGAAGTTGGGGCTCAGTTCTTGCAGCGATTGCTGCGTAAAGAAGACGAAGCTTTTCTCATCAGCTTTGATGTCAATGTTGATCTGCTGCAGGACTACACCAACGTTGAACGCGACATCCGCAAGGGAATGGATGCCGCAAAAATCAACGGTGGAGGCGGTGTCGGCGGGCTTCCCGGTATTGGACAAGGGCCCGTACCGATCAGCAACCCGAAGGGCACTCTGCTATACGACGCCGTTTATCTCGCCGCTCATGACAAGCTGCGCAGTGAAGTGGGGCGAAAAGCACTCATTCTTCTGACTGATGGCGAAGATCAGGGTAGCCAGCTTAAGCTACCAGACGCACTCGAAGCCGCTCAGAAGGCCGATGCCATCGTTTACGTCCTGCTCATTAGCGACAGTGGCGTCGCCGCAGGAACTGGAGCGGGATTGATGAGAAAGCTCTGCGACGAAACCGGTGGGCGAGTGATCCACGTCGGTAACAATCGTGACAAGTTGGAGAAGGCCTTCGACCAGGTTTCGACCGAGCTGCGCAGTCAGTACAGCATCGGGTATACGCCTACCAATGGCAAGCACGACGGCACTTTTCGGAAAGTAGAGATTAAGACCAAGGAAGGTTATAAGGTCCAGACTCGCAAGGGCTATTATGCGGCTTCTAGCTAGTCAGTGGAGACGCATGCTGCGTCTCTATTGCGCCCCAACTGCTGCTGAAGCCCTTTCCGTTCCCCTCGGCGCGAAGTACCCCTTACGACCACGCACTTTGTACTTCTTGTTCAGTGCCTCGATATCGATAGTGCGATACTTTCCATCGGCACTGAAATCAGCAGGCTTGTAGGAAACAGCGTACTGGCTGCGCAGCTCCTCTTGGATTTGCGAGAAGGCGTCGGAAACCTCTTCGATCTTGAAGGGGAAGAAGGCGCGCCCGCCGGTTGCGCTGGCTATCGCCTCAAGGATCTTGTCACCGCGACTCTTGGTGCCGCTTACATTCGTACTTATGGTGTAGACGATTACCTCGGCTCTCTGCGCTTCTTCAATCGCATCGTCACGTGTCACGCGACTCTGATTATCTTCACCGTCCGATAGGAGAATGATTGCTCGCCGTAGGGCTCCTCCGGTGCTCTGCGTCTTAATCAGCTTGTCATGACATGCTCCATACACCGCGTCATACAGGGCAGTCCCTCCACCTGGACGCAGCATGCGTACGCCCGAGGCAAGCTTCTCCGGATTGTTGGTAAAGTCCTGCGTGATTTCTGGAGTTGTGTCGAACCCAATCACAAACGCCTGATCCCGATCCGGGTGAATAATTTGGTTTAGAAACTCGATTGCAGCCTGTTGCTCAAAACGGAATCTGTCGCGGATGGAATTGCTGGCGTCTACAAGCAAGCCCACGCGTAGCGGAAGGTTCGTCTCAGACGCAAAGTTGCGGACATTCGCCGGCGGTCTGTTGTTATCCAGAATGCGGAAATCGGCTTCTTTAAGATCCTTCACATAGTGGTTGTGCTTATCAGTAACCACGAATACCACGTTTACTTCATTTACAGGAACTACGATATTGAAGGGCTTCTCCTGAGTCCCTTCGGTCTCAGCCTTAGCTGGAGACCCGGGTGTTCGCACCTGAGCCGCTTGTTCCGATTTCGGAACAGTGTTCGTGGGCTGAACTCTCGGCCTGAGCTTTGGATCAAGCGTCTCCAGGACCGGCTGCTGCGGCTTGGCGTCCTCCGACTTTGCTTCTGGCACGGCGGTTTGCGGCTGTTGAGCAGGTTGTGCAGGCGGAGCTTGTGGACGTTGCCGCTCCAGAGTTGCTGAAGGAGCTGAAGGTAAACTGCCGCCATCCTGCGCGGACGCAATCAGGGCACCAGTCGCAGCCAGGAGCGCAACCAAACCTAAAGGAAAGACTCGCATGGGAAACACTATTATATCTGCCTTACAAATTCATCCTTCGAGAGAGCACGTCTTCTGCCAAGAATGCTCTGATTCCATAGCGCCTTAGAGAGCCATCAACTCCAATTTTTTCAGGAACTTCTGAAGCTCAACTGGAAGCTGCCGCTCAAAATGCAAGTGCTCGTGGGTGCCCGGATGGACGAAGTCTAACTCGGCAGCGTGAAGAAAATTCCGAGTTAAAGAAAGTTGCTCGTTTTTACCCAAGTTTTCTCCCTTTTTCTGCGGTGATAGAGCCCGCGGCTGCAGCATGCCTGGTGCTCCGTACAGCGTGTCACCTACGACAGGATGATGCAATGATGAGAGATGAACGCGTATCTGATGCGTACGTCCAGTCTCAATGTCCACGTCCAGCAGCGCGAACTTTCCATACGTCGTTTCGAGTTTCCGGCGAACCGCAAAATGCGAAACCGCTGACCTTCCGCCGTGGCCGCGCGTCGTCATACGCGTAGGGCGCAAACGGTCGCGGCTGATTGCGGTTGCAATAGTTCCCTTCTCCGCAGGCCAACCACTCACTAGCACGATGTATCTTTTCTTCACCTGACGCGATGCAAACTGTGCCGCAAGTTTGCGATGCACCTCCTCAGTCTTCGCCACCACCATCAGTCCGCTGGTTTCTTTGTCCAAACGATGCACAATTCCGGGTCTCGCTTCACCGCCAAGTTCGCTCAATCGCTGAAAGCGAAATAACAACGCGTTTACTAGAGTCCCTCGATTCCGCTCTTCGTCTCCGGCTCCAGCGTGGACAATCATTCCCGCGGGCTTGTTTACCACTGCCAAGTATTCGTCTTCGTAGACCACGTCCAGTGGAATGTTCTCTGGGGTCGCCTTGAGCTGAGGACGCTCTGCTTCGCCATGTACCTCGACGAGTTCATCCCCACGCAGCTTCAACGACGGGCGCTCGACCACGCCGTTGACCTCTACCTTCCGCTGCTCAATCAATTCTTGAACGCGTGCGCGACTCACTTTCCTGAGTGCAGCGGTCAGAAACTGATCGAGACGGCGTCCTGTATCATCAGAAGTTGCACGAAAGGCTTGTATGGAGTCCGTGGGTTTGCCGCCTGTATCCATCAGGCGGTGGTCGCGAGCTGAGATCGGCGGCTAGCCTGCGGACGGGAACACAGCACCCACATTACACCACCCCCGATCACTAGAATCAGCGCGATAAACTGAGTGGCACTCATGATCCCACCAAACATCGAACCGCGGTCAGGATCTGCTCGTAAGAACTCTAGAAAGTATCGAGCCGCGCCGTAGAGAAAGAGGTAGATTGCGGAAATCTGACCTTCGAAGCTGCGATGCCGAAAGATCCACAACAGCAGGAGAAAGATGAGCACTTCAGCAAGAAATTCATAAATCTGTGTAGGATGTAGCCGCACTCCCAGCGGCGTGCCAGCCCACTTGGCCAGCGGATTCGTGAACGTCACTCCCCAAGGCAGGTTGGTTGGTTTCCCAAAACAGCACCCCGCGGCAAAGCAGCCGAGACGCCCAATCGCGTGTCCAATCGCAATGCCGGGAGCGAACGAATCAGCAGTCTTGAGCTTCGGCAGATGATGCTTGAGCGCGTACCAATAGCAAACGCCGATCGACAGCAGCAAGCCGCCTGAGAACACGCCCCCAGACTGCAGAGTGTCGAAGCTGAAAAGATTCAACGGCAGATCTGGATGCTCCTGCCAGGTGGTGAACAGATACAACAACTTCGATCCCACGATGCCGGCAAGGATCGCGACCAGACCCATATTCCACATCGTGTCCACATTAATGCCCTGCCTGCGCGCAAGATGAACTGTCACGAGCAGTCCGATAATCAGACCCGACGCAACCAGAATGCCGTAGGTCGGAACAAAGAAGTGTCCAATTTGGAAAAGACGGGGATACACGAGAAAGCTGCCAGCTCCTACTTGCTAGCTATTAGCTTAACTGATCGACCCTTCCATCCGGTGCCGTGCGTGCCAAGTTTCCGCCAAGGTCTCCAGCGGACGGGACTCTGAGCCGACCGTAGAAGTCCTTGGACCGCTAGGTAGGTTCCAATTGAACTCCAACTATTGAACCTGAGACTCTCAGCAAAATTCATTACGACGGCCTGAGGCAGTGCGCCGATAATTGCATTGGGATTGCGACCTCATCGATAAACCTGCAATGCGATTTTCGTATTAGAAGAATCTCATGAGAAAGAGTTTCATTCCCGACATCATCTTTCTAGCGTTGTCCATTGCAATGCTGTGGCTTCTTCCTTCTAAACCTCCGCACGCCCAAACCCAGCATTTGATAGAGATTGACTGGACGCCCAGCCGTCAGCCTCCTGGCGAGACCGTCATGTGGTATCGGGTGTACCGCGGAACTCAGTCCGGGGGACCATATCAGCTAGTCCACCAAGACGACGCAGTCTACAACCAGGTGACCGACTCGCCGCCGTGGATCAGCGGCCAACTCTACTGCTACGTAGTGACCACCGGAGACCAGAACCACGTGGAATCGCATTACTCGGCACAGTCATGCGTAACCATCCCTTAAATGCCGAAACGGGGGTTGTTGCTTGACCAGAGCTAAATTGCGAGTGGACCCGGAAGTAGGAAATTTCTCAGATTCATGGCAAGCCTCGAATTTTCAGGTTGAATGGCGCGCCCGGAGAGATTCGAACTCCTGACCTATTGTTTCGCAGGACTTGACGCACGAATAATCAGGCACTTACACGTAGCGTCACGAAGTGTCATCAATGATGACTGGCAGTACGCAATCAACGAGTTAGACAAGCTGCCAATACTCAGTAGCACTCGGTGAGGTTTGGTGGTGGGCACAAAATTGGGCACAGTTGCAGAACTAAAATGGAAGAAGTCTCAGGTCATGGCTCTCGTGACGAGATATAAGTCCTCTAAAGTTGTGTCCACACCGTCCGCAGAATCCCCATGCACTTCCGAGATCCAACCAGCCAGGAGTCGTCTCGGTTCGGTCTCGGCACGAGGCTTGACGAATCAATCAGGCCGAAATCCATACTCCTCTGAACATACAGATAACAAGTGATTGCGAGTCCAAAATTGCGGACTCCCTGGGCCCGCGCAATCCCGATCCAGGCGGATCCTGCACCCCGACCGAAGTCGCTACGTCGCGTGTTGGTAGCAAACCCCTTCCTTATCTAGGCCAAGTCAGCGCAGAGCGGACGAGGTAGATGCCAAGTCAAGGGGTAGCAGTCACTCTCAAATTGGGAATTTGGAGTCACTCAGTTTTGCTCCTAACAATGTCTTCGCCTTCAAAATGCTCTGCTTGCTGTTTTATTGAATGCAGATCTTACCAGTCCAAATTCTGGACTCGCGTCTACGCAAAAGGTGCCGTCCGCATGGCCTTGGGCGTGGCAAGTTTCCTAAACAGGGACTAGCGCGTGATGCTAGAAATACTAACGAGCTGCGCAGAGCGAATGTTTGACTTGCCCAGCCTATTCCCCTAACATGCCACCGCCCCATCACTGCTAAATGATTGGCGAAACCATCTCACACTACCGCATCCTCGAAAAGCTTGGGGGTGGCGGGATGGGTGTGGTGTACAAAGCCGAAGATATGCGGCTGCACCGCTTCGTGGCCCTCAAGTTTCTACCGCCCGAGGTCGCCCGCGATCCTCAGGCTCTGGCCCGTTTCCGGCGTGAAGCCCAGGCGGCGTCGTCGTTGAACCATCCCAACATCTGCACCATCCATGACATCGGCGGACAGGACGGGCACGCCTTCATTGCCATGGAGTTTCTTTGACGGCGTGACGCTGAAGCACCGCATCGCGGGCAAGCCACTGGAGATCGACGCGGTAGTGTCACTCGGAATTGAGATCGCGGATGCTCTGGACGCGGCTCACACCGCTGGCATCATTCACCGTGACATCAAACCTGCGAATGTCTTCGTGACCAAGCGAGGCCATGGCAAGATTCTTGACTTTGGTCTGGCCAAGATCAGCGCAACAACAGGCGCAACGAGCAACGAGACAACGCTTGCCACTCAAGAAGCGGACCCTGAGCAACTCACCAGTCCCGGCAGTGTCGTGGGTACAGTCGCCTACATGTCGCCAGAGCAGGTACGGGCTAAGGAATTGGACGCGCGAACGGATTTGTTCTCATTCGGAGCAGTTCTGTACGAGATGGCCACAGGGGCATGCTCATTTCAGGGTGAGAGCATCGGGGTGATTTTCGAGGCCATACTGAACCGCCCACCGGTTCCTCCGGTGCGACTCAATATTGACGTGCCAGTCGAACTAGAGCAAATCATCTGGAAATGTTTGGAAAAGGATCGGGATCTGCGCTATCAGCACGCTGCTGATATTCGCAATGACCTTCAACGCCTAAAGCGGGACACAGACTCAAGTAATGCGACGGTTGGCGCGACAAATTCCGGCCCTGCGAAACGGCGCTTGAGCGCGGTGAGAGAGCCGAACGCTCTCATTTCCAAACCAGGGATTCCCAGTCGAAAACAAACGGTAGCTGGTACGAGGACCGCATGGTTCGTTGCTGGTGTGGCAACGTTATGCGTGAGTTTGGCATTGATTCCACTCCTAAGGAGACAGGTGAGCATCAGGCTGGCAGGGTCGAGTCCGGCCGCATACCAGGACTTTTTAGCCGCGGAAGACGCTCTGAAGCGTTATGACAAGCCCGGCTATACCGAGAAGGCGATCGAACTGTACAAGCAGTCACTCCAGCGATCACCGAACTTCGCGCTGGGGGAGGCGGGCCTCGCACAAGCCGACTGGCGGATGTATCTGGACACGAAGGACAAGAAGTGGGCCTCTGCTGCCGACCAGGCGGCTGCGCGCGCGGCGGCAATCAATTCGGAAATCTCCTACGTGCAAACGACGCTTGGAATGATCCACGTTGCTGAGGGAAAGGACAGCCTGGGCACGCATGAACTGGAGCGCGCCAGGGAGCTGAATCCAAGGAGTGCTGATGCTCACGCTGCGCTCGGTGAAGGCTACCGGCAGCAGGGCCGATTGGCTGACGCAGAGAACGAATTGCAAGCTGCAATGGATCTCGGCCCCAACGACTGGCGATGGCCTTACTGGCTGGGCGCTTTGCAGATTGATACAGGCGATTTCAAATCGGCAGAAACGAACCTGAAAATCGCAATGGAGAAAACTCCTGACAATGCGCGTGTCCTCTACGACTTGGGACTCGTTAATCGCAAGCAGGAACGATTGGATGATGCGCGGTCCTTCTACGAGCAGGCTCTCAAGATCGATCCACAATACCTCCCGGCCATCGCTGCATTGGGAACGGTGCTTCGGCTGCAAGGTAAGTTCCTTGAGGCGGTCGCTATTTACAAAAGAGCAGTGGAGCAGAGACCCGGCTCCTGGTATCTCTGGGGGAAGCTCGGCGACGCCGAACTGTGGGCCGGCAATGATCCTGACGAGATGGCAAAGGATTACAAGAAAGCGATCGAGCTGGCTTCGGAGCAAATGAAGATTACGCCTGACGATCCGTTTCTGGTGACGAACGTTGCCTCGGGCTATGCAGCGCTTCACGATCGCAGTCACGCGCTGCCGCTGATGCGGAAAGCGCTGCTGCTGGCGCCGCGAAACCCCGACACAGTAGCCAGCGGGCGGAATCGTATGAGCTGGTGGGCAACCGCGATGAAGCGTTGAAGCTGATTGCCAAAGCGCTCCAGTTGGGATATTCGGCCGACTATGCTAGAAAGACGCCGGAATTGAGGTTATTAAGAGAAGATCCCCGAGCTCCGCAGCAGATACGCGAGGGTCGGAGAGCAGTCGAAATCCATAAAATCCATAGCAAGCAAGGAAACTCAGGTTTTCGTAGTTCACGTTAGCGTAGATTGCGAAAAAAAATGCCGTAGGGAGCTTCGGCCGATGAGCAGATCGCAAGACTGCAACAAGCGAGAGCATTGCTGAACAGCATCGGATCCGGAAAAGCAACAGGCAAAGGGAGAGGGCTTGCTCGGAGTGTCTGATGGCGAAGTGGAACAGCCTTTGTTACTTCCGTTCAGTGGGAATTGCGTTGTGGACTACGGCCAGCTTCCAAGCACCTCCGCGCTTTATCCACACATGAGTGAATCTGAGGGCGCGTGGCGGACCAGGGTTATAGGTGGCGTTCGGGTTCCACGGGTTGACGCCGACGAACTTTAGCGTCTGCTGTCCGGCAACAACAATCGTGTCACCAAAGTCGCGTATCGCAATGTCGCTTCGGTCAAACGTGGCCAACCGAGTCTTCCCTGACTGTAACAGCGGCGCCAATGGCCGGTAATACTCGTTTAGCCAAGCCTGCTTGTCTTGAATGTATCCCGATACATCGGTCTGAAGATAGTCTTCCGCCATGAATTGCGCTACTTTCGTTTCGTCGCCTGCGACGAACGCTTTATCTCTCTCGGCTACAGCGGCAAGAACTTCGGCCTTAGCGGAGGATTGCCCGGTCGTAGTCTGAGCCATCCCGCACCAACTAGCGGTAATGAGGCAAACAAGAAGTGCAGTTAAGGTCCGCATACAGACATCCCTTCTCCGGTGAATGTCCGGTACGTTCTGCAAAAGTGTGGGGCTTATTTTCGAGTTTCCGTCGCCGCTCCTGACCCCTTGCGGCTCTTATCATCATCACGAAAATGTAGGTCCAAACCACAGCTACTGCCCATGGAGGGAATTCTCTCTTGCTCGAAACATTCAATAAGAGATAGGCTTCCGGCATTTGTTCTCATTTCTTCTTCCGCGCCTTCACCCTAGCCCATCTCGCACGCTGGGCGGCTGCGATTCGTGCTCTCGCCGCTGCGCTCATAGTCCTCGGCCCTCTTCCTTTGCCGGTTGCTTTCCCGAAGCCGTTCAGCAACGCTCTCGCTCGTTGCAGTCTTGCAATCTGCTCATCTAGGGATTGGATCACTTGCGGGATGCTCATGGCCGGAGAGTATACAGACTTGTTCGACAATGGGATGTGCAAGGGACGAATCTTTATACCCTGCTTATGGAGGTGCCAACTTTTGGTAGATCAATGAAAGCGGGGGCTCAAGAAACACAGCCATGGCGACCGCTGATGCAAGCAATCCCCCGATGAATGCGAAGATCGCCCGCTTCCTGCTCAATTGGTGGAGGGCTCGAAAATGCTCAAAGATTGCTTTGAAGAAAAGTACGAAAACTACGGTCACAAGCAAAAATGATAAGAGGATACTGGAAAGATTCCAGATGGATAATGTGTCCAGTTGAACAGCAGTCACAGCTTCAATGTAATTCGAGCCTCGCAGCGTGGCTGGGATCGTGATCATTCGTGACGGCAACATCAGGAAGCTGATGAGCGGCATGTAGGCTGTCAGAAAGCAGTAAGCCGCAATGCAGGACTGCAAGCTGCCCTTCCCCCCGACTAACTTCATAGAGCCGTACAGGATCAGGCCAACCGTTAGGTACTCGATAACCGCCTCAACGACAAGAACACCAGGCACGGCCATCCCTGAAAGAAAAGAGCCGCCGATCCTAGCGATCAAGGGAAGATCAATCATGAGGCTGACCAGGGCCATGAAAAACATGAATTTCAGGGCATAGACCAAAGTGGCACTGCTCTCAAGGTCTATCTTGTCAAAGGCATTCGGTCCTCGTGTCAGGACAGAGAACCACGTGATAGTGATGTCCTTGGTTTTTTCAAAGGTCCCCTCGATGGATGAGTAGAAACTCATAACTTAACCAAGGCAGATTGCACGGCACATAAGAGTACACCTCCGATGAAAGCCCGAGGGTTTCCCATTTCTGCAGCCTCCGAGACTCGGCAGTGACCGGGCCCCTTCTGCCATCCAGATAGCGTGCGGTCGCGCGTGGCAATTCTCTATTGTTTCCTTATTTGAGAGCAGACAAAATAAACAACAAATAGAATCTTGGACCCGCACCCACCCGCAACCGCAAAGGGGTTCTGGGGCTTGAAAGGCGGTTCCGTCGGCCCAGTCTGTTTTCGGTCTCAGTTTGGCACTTCAAGAAGACGGGGAATCGCACGCAAAAACCAAACTGAAACAGGGTGAGCCACGGCCCGAAACCGGCGAGCCTTGCGGTGTTGTTGCGGGAGGACGTGAAGTCCGGACTGGACCGCGTGGGCAGATTCTATCGTCGTGCAATGGATGACGGAGGACGAACGTAGTAGCCAGCCTTGCACGGCATATCTTTGAATGTTTCGTTCATCAGCCGCTGCAAGAATGCTTCGACCGCAGCGAACTCCTGAGGAATTGATTCTTTATTGCCGATATAAGTACCTGCGGCAAAGTCCCGTTGAGCATGGGTAATTCCATCATCGAGGGCTATCGAATGCCTTTGCAATTCTTTCTCAAGATCTTCCATGTCATCGGAGGCAGTGGCATACGGGAAACTTTTCTGTGGAAGATCAAAGAAATGCACTTGAATCATTAAGCGAATGACCTCCCGAAGTTTTTCCTGGCTTATCGTCGCTTTGCAAGTTGAAAAGAGTCCATACTGCTAGGAGAATTTCATGCCCGGATAGCTCTGGCCAATCAACTTCCCCGAACCATACACGTACAAGACTTGCCGGTATGTCGGCCTATACGCGATTGTTAGTGTATTGAGTGCTGCGTCGTCAGTCAGAAAGTGGGACAGCTCGATGCGAT